>Ga0182024_10000165_pt1 | contig 152864 bp, 148 predicted proteins | sample P32metaG_FD_120480 | JGI IMG/M metagenome (GOLD analysis project Ga0182024, IMG submission 120480) | Permafrost microbial communities from Stordalen Mire, Sweden - P3-2 metaG (Illumina Assembly) | ecosystem: Environmental > Terrestrial > Soil > Wetlands > Permafrost | place: Sweden: Stordalen...
CTGGCATTCTCGGTCACCTTGGCCTCGTCGACGCCGAGATGCTCGACGACGATCTTCTTGACCCGCTCGGCGACGTCGCTCATTCGATCTTTCCTCGATTATGTGCTGCTAATTGGCTCGATTCAGCGCGTCCGGGTGCCCGATAGCGGGCTCAGCCATTGTGCGTCCGCTGCCATGGACCCGTTGAAGGCGCGGCTCACATAACACGAATCCGACCGGCGTAAAAGTTCCCGCCGAGGACGTCGCCGTCGTGTCACACCATGGCCATGCCGCCGTTGACATGGAGCGTTTGGCCGGTGATGTAACCCGCTTCGGCGCTGGCGAGAAAAACCGCGGCGGCGGCGACGTCCTCGGCGGCGCCGAACCGGCCCATCGGGATCGTCGCCCTGATCCGGGCGCGTTGCTCGTCGGACAAATTCTCGGTCATCCCCGTCGTGATCAGCCCCGGGGCGATGCAATTGACCGTGATGCCCCGGGTCGCGATCTCGGCGGCCAATGATTTTGCCATGCCGATCAGCCCGGCTTTCGCCGCCGCGTAATTCGCCTGGCCGGCATTGCCGGTGACCCCGACCACCGAGGCGATCGCGATTACCCGGCCGTGGCGCCGCCGGACCATGCCGCGCAGCGCGGCGCGCGCCAGGCGAAAGGCGGCGGTCAGGTTGACCTCGATGACCGCCTGCCAGTCCTCGTCGCGCAGGCGCAGTGCGAGGGCGTCGCGGGTGATCCCGGCATTGTTGACGAGGATGTCGATGGGACCGGTCGCCGCCTCGGCCTCGCGCACCAGGCGATCGGGCGCCCCTGGATCGCTTAGATCGGCGCTCAGTGCATGCGCGCGCTCGCCGAGCTCGTCGACGAGCGCAGCAAGCGCCGCGCTGCGCCTCCCGGCAACCGCGACCGTGGCGCCCTGGCGATGGAGCGCCCGGGCGATCGCGCCGCCGATGCCCCCGGAGGCGCCGGTCACCAGCGCGCTCTGGCCGGAAAGGTCGAACATCGCGCTCACAAAATTTGGACCAGCGCTTCGACCTCGGCCGGCGTACCGACCGAGCGGGCGGACAGCGTGCGGTCGATTCGCTTGACGAGACCGGCGAGCACGCGCCCGGCGCCGATTTCAATGACCTCCTCGACCTCGTTGGCGGCGAACAACAGGATGCTCTCCCGCCACCGCACCATCCGGGTGGTCTGCTCGACGAGCAGCTCTTTGATTTGCTCCGGATCGCTGGTCGCGGTTGCGGCCGCATTGGCGACGAGCGGCACGAGGGGGGCCTCGAGCGCCGTCTCGGCCAGCGCCTCGGCCATGATATCGGCGGCCGGGCTCATCAGCGAGCAGTGAAACGGGGCGCTGACCGGCAGCATGATCGCGCGAGCGCCCCGTTCGGCGGCGAGCGCGACCGCGCGCTCGATCGCGCCCCTATGGCCGCTGACGACGATCTGCCCCGGGCTGTTGTCGTTGGCGAGCGCGCAGACCTCCTCCTGTGCCGCCGCCTCGGCGACCGCACGCGCCGCCGCGATATCGAGGCCGAGCAGCGCCGCCATCGCGCCGACGCCGACCGGCACCGCCTTCTGCATCGCCTGGCCGCGGCGCTTGACGAGCCGCGCCGCCTCGGCGACCGACAAGGCGCGCGCCGCCGCCAGCGCCGAATACTCGCCGAGCGAGTGGCCGGCGACATAGGCGGCCTGCCGCGCGATCTCGAAACCGGCCTCCTTTTCCAGCACCCGGATCACCGCCAGGCTCGCCGCGAGCAGCGCGGGCTGGGCGTTCTCGGTCAGCATCAATTCCTTCTCCGGGCCCTCGAACATGAGGCGCGAGAGATGCTGCGACAGCGCCTCGTCGACCTCGTCAAACAGCTGGCGCGCCGCCGGAAACGCCGCGGCCAGCGCCTGACCCATGCCGGGCGTCTGCGAACCCTGCCCGGGAAAAATAAAAGCCCGCTTCATGCCCGGCGCGTCCCCCTCGCGGTGGCCCCTCTCGCGACGACCACGCCCGTCATAACCCGGCGCGCGGCGCTGTCAGGCCGCTCCCCCGATTGAGGGTGCTCTAGGTCGATCGGAAACCTGAAACGATCCACAACAGGATGAAAATAGCAGAGGCTGCGAGAACGATGTCCGTCGTCAACGAGAGAGCCGGGGCCGAGGATGCCACGTTTTCCGACCGAGGCTGCCCGATTACATAGGCGCATGTCCAAAAAACCAGCCAAAGCACCGCCGAACCTATCCCAAGGCGGGTAAACCCCCCGCGTATATTCACCGCGCGGCACTCCGTTCAGCTACGATCGCGACCAGCATCGCCCTGGCTCCCTACCGGCAAAAGCGCAGATCGTCGCGTTCGTTCTCGTAATCCTCCAGCACCTGCAGAAGGATGCTATCCTTCGGGAGCGCCTCGCGCGCCTTCTCGATTTTCTTCAGCATCGCATCGTCATAGACGACCGGCTTCGGGCATTTGCTGGGGCTGCTGCCGCAGCCGCCCGCCACCAGCGCCAACGCGAGCGCCATCCCCGCTCCAAATCGCATCTTCCCCCTCTCCCCCCGGCCTACGATGCCGGGCGGCGGCGAGCCGATCAAGCGGGATCGCGCTTCAGCACGAGGAGAATGTCCTCGATCCGGAAAAGGGCGGTATTGCGGTCCGGGAAGTAGAAATAGGTGTCGGCTTTGCACCCGACGGCCAGCGCCTTCCACGAAAATCCCTTGAACCCGTACCGTTCGGCCAGTTTCTGCGGCGAATAGTAATAGCCATCGGGACCGGCCTCATCCGCCGGCGCCCCGTCCGGCATCGGGATTTGGGCAAACTTGCCCTGAAACAGCTGGGGCGCGGTCGATCCATCCATCGCGTATGTCGCGCGAATGCAAGCGATGGCCTCGGGGCCTTCGACCGAGCGCGGGCCAAAGACGACATGCGACCCGGCCAGTTTCGCGGCCGGCTCGGCCCTGGCCTCTTCCTGGTACGTCGCTGCCCAGGGCGCCGGTTCCGCCGACACGATGGTCCAGCTGCCGATATAGAACGGTTGGGCGGCCGATCCGGCGGCCACCATGGCCGGCCAGGCGATCGTGGCGAGCAGCCATCGCCGCCACGCTCCGATCAACTTCTCCCGGCGGCTCAATCGGGATCTCGGGGGTCGAGCCGGTGGCGCAGCCTCAGCGCTCGGCCCCGGAGCTCGAGGATGTCCTGCTTGGCGCTGCTGCGGTGGCCGGAGATGCAATCCGACGGTGGGTTTTCCGCCGGGGTCGCCTCGATACGGCCTTCGCTGTCGCTCGCCAGGTTGATTGCCGAGCAGCACACGCCAAGCCGGCGCAGAATGCTGTGGGCGGCAACGGCCACCGGTTCGACGACGACGGCGCCTCCTCCCTGTCGCACTAACGCGACACGCGGGCAGACCAGCTCGGGATCCCGCTCGGCCACATCGCGCGTCGCTTCCTCGCGCGAGAGCGGCGCCGGCGCGAAGAGGGCAAGGCATCCGCCCGGCACCGCGAGGGTCGGCGACCCGCCGGTCTCGAACGGGCACGGCTTTTCGACAAAGTTGCCGATGATCATGGCATCGAGCTCGGCGGCGGCATTGATGCTGGCGCATGATGCATCCATCGCTGGCGCGGTCGCACAGTAGGATGCGCAGAGCTGCAGATTGTGCCTGATCGCCGCCCGCAATCGCTCCGGCAGGCGGTCGAGCTTCGGGTTTCCGTGCCGCGGCATCGGCAGATAGTCGATCAACCACTGCAGGCAGCCGCTATCGTCGCCGGTGTGGTGATTGGCAAGCGCAGCGTCGTTGCTGATCGCGGCGGCAAGGACCGGGTCGATTTCCTTGTCCAGCGGGACGACGCAATTGTTCCAGAATGTGTCGATCAGCGCCGATGCCCTGCCATAGTCCTTGGCGGTGTAGGCGCGTTGAAACTCTTGCCGCGTCCTGGCGATCCCCCCGGGCGAACAATCCGGCTCGGCCGCCGCGGGCGAGGAGACTGCGACTATGAGACACCCGAACGCAATCAGCCCCCAGCGTCGCAGGCGGTGGGCTCTCAACAAGCGCATACGCCCATTCAACCCTCAACGTCGGCAACCGGCCCGAGATCGGAAATTCGAACCATGACACTACCAAATGTTGATCCCGCCCGGCGACTGCGCTTAACACTGCGATGCGAGGATTTCTCTGCTGACCGAGGGGAATTGCCATGACCCTTGCATTGCGGCCGATCGCCCCGGCGGATGTGCCGACCGCCGGCCGGATCTGTCACGACGCCTTCAAGGCGATCGCCGCGCAACATAATTTCCCGCCGGATTTCCCTGACCCCGACGTCGCGATCGGCCTCTTGAGGCAACTGACCGGCAGTCGCGGCTTTTATGGTGTGGTCGCCGAAGAGGACGGCAGGATCCTCGGCAGCAACTTCATCGACGAGCGTTCGCCGATCATCGGGCTGGGCCCGATCACCGTCGATCCGGGGACCCAGAACCAGGGCGTCGGTGGGGCGCTGATGACCCATATGCTCGATCGCGCAGCGCGCGACAACAGGCCGGGGGTTCGTCTCGTGCAGGCGGGCTATCACACCCGCTCGCTATGCCTCTACACGAAACTGGGCTTCGGGGTGCGTGAGCACCTGGCAAACCTCCAGGGTCCGCCGATCGGGATTGCCGTCCCGGGCTGCGCCGTGCGCTCCGGCACCGTCGGCGATACCGAGGCCTGCGTCCGGCTTTGTCGTGCCGTACATGGTCACGATCGCGGCGGGGCCTTGCGCGATGCGGTCGACCAGGGGACCGCTTCGGTGGTGGAGCGCCAGGGCCGGATTACCGGGTACACCACCCAGATCGCCTTCTTTGGCCATGCCGTCGCCGAGACGAACGACGATCTGAAGGCGCTGATCGCCGCCACGCCGTCTTTTGCGGGACCTGGTTTTCTGCTGCCCAGCCGCAACACCGAGCTGTTCCAGTGGTGCCTCGCACACGGCTTGCGGATGGTCCAGCCGATGACGCTAATGACCATCGGCTTGTACAACGAACCGAGGGGTGCGTACCTGCCGTCGATTCTGTTCTGAGCCTCGTGCCCGGTTTCGATGATCCTGACCCCAATCGCCTTCGAGTATCTCGACGACGCCCTCGACCGCTTTGAGGGACAGCTCGGCGACCCCGTCGCGCGCGCCGCCTTCGTCCGCATCCGCGCGACCGCGGCCGAGCGTGCCAACGGCGCCGCGGCTGAGACCCACCGGCAAGAGGCGCTGGCGCTGGCGCGCCGTTGCGGCATGAGGGTCCACCCCGCCGAAACGCGTTCGGCCTTCAATTGGGACGGCACCGCGCTCGACGGCGCCACCGAGGCCTATGTGATCCTGCATGAGGCCGCGCATTTCGTGCTGGCTCCGCCCGAGCGCCGCCGCCTCGTCGATTTCGGCCTCGGCCCGGGGCCGGACACCGCCGCGCGCGCCGATGCCGAACGCGCCGCCGTCCTGCCGATCGTCGAGCGCGACGCCGACGAGGCGGCAACTTCGCTCCTTGGCATTTTATGGGAGGCGGCGCTCGGCCAGCCGGCGCTCGCCTCGTTTCTCGATCAAAACTGGCTCGAAGGGCTGGATCGCTCGGCGGCGCCGCATTTCACCGCGGTGCTGCGCCATCTGCACCGGCTCGGTGTTGTCGAGACCGCCCGGGTTGTCGAGTCCACCCCGATTTCGGGCGAATCTCAGCCGTCGGCGCGGGATATGCGGTAGGGCGACGGGCGGGGGTTGCGCGCCAGGAGTTCGCGCCAGCGCAGGAGGGCTCGGCTGCACGTCGGCTCCAGCCGGGCCTGTCGGGGGCGCGGCGACAACACCGGCCGATCGAGCCGCACCGCGCGCCAGCACGCGGGTTCGCGCCGGCTCCCGCCGAAACCGATGGCCGCGAGCTGCTCCTCGGCTTTTGTCATGGCCCCGCCCAGCACCTGGATTCGTCCTCAAACGCCGACCTGCCACGATGGTTCCCGCCGGCTCAAACATGCGCCTTTTCCTGCGCTGGAACGCCGCAGGAATGCGGATGTTGGGGTTGTATGGCCGACCGATCCCGTCCTGTGCCGTTGTTCGGCGCGCTGAGCGCCGCCGCTTCCGCCTGGGGCGGTACTATCGCTGGGTTCTGGGCCGAACTCGACCGCGACAACATCTCGCCGATCGCCGCGGGGGTCGCCTTTTACGGGCTGCTGGCGATCTTTCCGGGGATGTCGGCGCTGATCTCGATCTATGGGCTGGTCGCCGATCCGGCGGTGATCGAGCGTCAGGTCGCCGCCTTGTCCGGTGTGTTGCCCCAGGAGGCGCTGACGCTCTTGTCCGATCAGCTGCACAGCCTGATCGCCGCGCCGCCTGCCAAGCTGGGGGTCGGCCTCATCGTCAGCCTAATCTTGGCATTGTGGAGCGCGATGAGCGCCACCGGCGCGCTGATGCGGGCGCTGACAGTGGCCTATGAAGAAAAAGACCGGCGCGGGGTTATCGGGTTTTACGGGCGCGCCTTGGCGCTGACCATCGCCATCGCCACGTTTGGCCTGGTGAGCTTGTTCCTGATCGCGGTGGTGCCCGCGGCGGTCGATTTGCTGCCGGTGCCGGCCGCGTGGCGCGATGCCGTCGCCCTGATCCGCTGGCCGGTTCTCGCCGGGATTGTGCTCGTCGCGCTCGGTTTCCTCTATCGCTTTGCTCCGGCGCGGCAAGCCCCGCGCTGGTACTGGCTCGACCCCGGCACCATCGCCGCCGCGCTGTTGTGGCTGATCGGCTCGGCCGGTTTTTCGTTCTACGTCGAGCGCTTCGCTTCCTACGATAAGACCTATGGCTCGCTGGGCGCGGTGGTGGTCCTGCTGATGTGGTTTTACGTCAGCGCGTACATCGTGCTCGCCGGGGCCGAACTCAATTCCGCGATCGAAAAGGCGCGGCGCCGATAACGAATTCGTAGCCGGGCACGGATTATTCGGCGGTGTCGTATCGTTATCTGTGTGTGGTTCGATGGAGGATCGCATGCGGCTAGCGGCATTCATCCTGATCGGCGCGCTCGGGCTCGCTGCGACCGCTGTTTCGGTACGCGCCGCCCCGGTCGTTCCGACCCTCGATGCCCATCAGGCTTCCGGCATCGTCCAGGTGTGGGGCGGCTGCGGCCCGGGGGCCCGTCCGGTGACGGGGCATTGGAGCCCGTGGCGTCGCGCCTGGGTCCCGCCTCATTGCGCCCCGAACTATCACGGCGGGTTTTATGGAGGCGAGTATCCGCATTGGCACCACCGGTACTACCACCGGTGGGGCTATTGAGATCAGCCAGCTGGCGGGCGCGAGCGGCGGTAGCCGCGATCGCCTCTTTCGGCGCCATCCATGAGCCGCCGACCAGCGGCACGTTAGAGAGGGCCAGGTATTGGGCCGCGCTGCGCTCGTCGATGCCGCCGGTTGGACAAAAGGCGACGCCCGGAAACACCGGAGCCAGCGCCTCTAAAAAGCCGATCCCGCCGAGCGCCTCGGCCGGAAACAGTTTCATCAGGCAAATGCCGAGCGCGCGCGCCGTCATGACTTCCGACGGGGTGGCGACCCCCGGCAGATAAGGTAATTCGCTCGCCAGCGCCGCCGCGGCCAGTTCCGGCGTCGTTCCCGGGCTGACCAGAAAGCGGGCGCCGGCATGCACCGCCGCGGCGACATCGGCGGCGCGCTGCAGCGTCCCGGCGCCGACGGTGATGTGCGGCAGCTCGCGCGCGATCGCGGCGATCGCGGTGGTCGCCGCCGGGCTGCGCAGCGCCACTTCGATGACCGAAAGCCCACCCTCGGCGAGGGCGCGGGCGAGCGGCACCGCATCGCCCTCCCGATCGATCGTCAGGACCGGGATGACCGAGGTGCCGCGGAACAGGGCATGCATGATGGGGTCCTCCTGCCGGGGAGGCATTGGCGCATCCTACGCCGGCTGGGACCCGCGCGGCAGCGTCGTCCGCAAGCCACGGCGAAACCGACGCAATACCGGCCGGTTCCGGGTATCGGCGTCGCCCACCCCGCCCGGGCGCCATCGCGGTCGCGGAGAATCGGCGCCAATCGCCCCGTCGCGGCGGCGCTCAACCGCCCGCTCGCGGCGCCTGTGCCTTCCACAGCTCCCAGGCGCGCCCGATCTGCGCCCGGTTGGTTTCGGTCGCCGCCTTCGCTTCCGCATCGTTGAGGAACGTGACGCGGCCCTGCCCGAGCCGCAGCGCTTCGGTGGCAAGACGGGCGTTGCATTCGGTGTAGACGGCGCGGAAGACGACCTCCCGGATCGAGCCGCCGACCACCACGTTGCCGTGGCCGCGTAAGAGGGCCACCGCGCAATTTCCCAGTGTTGTCGCCAGCGCTGCGCCAAGCGCCGGGCTGCGCACCAGCATGTCGGTCGCCGGCCCGCCTGCTTCGCGGATCTCGAAGACCGGCACGCCCGCACCGAGGAACGAGCTCATGTGGTAGATCGGCTGCAGCCCGACGGCGACGACCCCGAACGGGATGACCGAAGGCGAGTGGCTGTGGACGATCGCCTGGATTTCGGGCCGCGTCTTGAAGATCTCGCTATGGATGAAGCGTTCGAGATAGGGGGTGCGCCCCTGAGGATCGACCGACTCGCCGTCCTCGTTGAACTCCATGATGTCGGCCGCCTCAACGAGGCCAGGCGCCATGCTGCGCGCCAGGAGGAAATGGTCGGGGTGCTTGCCGTGGCGCACGCTGACATGGCCGAAGCCATCGACAACGCCCTGGTGGTAAAGAATGCGGTTGGCGGCGACGAGATCCTCGATCAGCGTCGGATCGGGGGCTTGTGTCGTGATCATCTCAGGCCTGCGACTGATTTGAATGCCTCAGAATGGCGCCCGCCCAATCGGATTGTCGAGTGATCTCGCGCCGAGTAAAAGCAGGCGGGCAGCACGGCGGAGGCGGCGATGGAAAAGCGCAAATTCGGCAGGACCGGGCTCGAGGTATCGCTGCTCGGCTTTGGCTGCGGCGCGGTCGGCGGGCTGATGATCAAGGGCGCCCCGGCCGATCAGGAGCGCGCGGTGTGGCGGGCGCTCGAGCTCGGCATCAATTATTTCGACACGGCCCAGATGTATGGCGACGGCGAGTCCGAGCGCAATCTCGGCCGCGTGCTGAAGGCGTTGAAGCCGGATTGCTATGTCGGCACCAAGGTCCGCCTGCCGCCGACCGAGCGCGGCAAGATCGGCGAGGCCATCGCCGCCTCGCTCGAGGCGAGCCTCAAACGGATGCAGCGCGATTGGGTCGATCTGTTCCAGTTCCACAACGCGATCGTCGGCACGGATCGGGGCGCCGATTTTGCCGCGGAGACGGTGCTCGACGAGGTCGTGCTGGCCTTCGAGCGGTTGCGCGCGCAGGGCAAGTTCCGCTTTTTCGGCATCACCGCAAACGGCGAGACACGGGCGCTGCATCGCGTTATCGACGCCCGCGCCTTCGACACCGGGCAGGTCAGCTACAACCTTTTGAACCCGAGCCCGGGGGCGGCGGTGCCTTCCGGCTTTCCGGCGCAGGATTACGGCAATCTCTTGGCCCACGCCAAGGCCGCCGATATGGGGATCATCAACATCCGCGTCCTGGCCGGCGGCGCCTTGAGCGGGACCGAGGAGCGCCATCCGCTCGGGTCGCCGCCGCCGGCGCCGATCGGCTCGGGCGCCGATTACCACCGCGATGTCGAGCGCGCCCGCCGCTTCGCGCCCTTGGTAAGCGAGGGCCATGCCGACAGCCTGATCGAGGCCTCGATCCGCTATGTCATCGCCCAGCCCGCGGTGTCGACCGTGCTGGTCGGCTATTCGACGCTTGAGCACCTCGAATACGCCGCGCGTGCAATCGAAAAGGGGCCGCTCTCGCCGGCTACCCTCGCCCGGGTCGCCGAAATCCAAGAAGGCTTCGTGGGCGAGAAGCGGTGATCGCCGGAGCCGCAGCCCCATTCGTCCTTTACGCGCTCGCCGAATGTGGCGCTGCGGCGGGATCGGTTGTGGAACTGGTGCAATATCAGCCGGTCCCGCAATATCGGGCATTCCCGCAATACCAACCGGCGCCCCAGTATCAGCCGGCCCCTCGTTATCAGGCCGCCCCTCAATACCCGGCTGCCCCGCAATATCAATCACCTCTCCCAGTTCCACGGGCCCCGGTCTATGAGCCCGGACCCTACGACAACTACAATCACGGCACCGGCCCTTGAGCGCGGAGCATGAGGAGGGGCGATGAACCTCGCGGCGTTGCTGTTCGACGTGGCGCGCCGGCTGCCGCATCAGCCGGCGGTCAGCGACGAGCGACATTCCTGGAATTACGGCGAGTTCGCGGGGCGCGTCGCACGCCTCGCCGGCGGGTTGCGGGCACGCGGCCTCGAACCGGGCGACCGGGTGCTGTTGGCCCTCGAAAATTCCGGCGAGTTCCTCGAGCTGATGTTCGGTTGCTGGGCGGCCGGGCTGTGCGCGGTGCCGGCCAATGCACGGCTACACCCGCGCGAGGTCGAATATATCGCCGAAAACTCGCGCGCCCGCCTCTTGGTTGCCACCCCAGCCCTCGCCGAGGCGCTGGCGCCCCTCGCCGGTTCGGTCGACAGCCTCGACGAGGTGATCTCGACCCGCACCGCCGCTTATGACGCACTGCTGACGAGCGCCGAGCCGGTCCGGCCCGAGCCCGGCGCGCCAACCGATCGCGCGTGGCTGTTCTATACCTCGGGCACGACCGGCCGGCCGAAAGGCGCGGTGCTGAGCCATCGGAACCTCTTGTTCATGAGCCAGTGCTACTACGCCGACATCGACCCCGTCGACGAGCGCGACACGCATGTGCTGGCCGCGCCGGTGTCGCACGGCGCCGGGCTCTATGCGCTGCCTTTTGTGCTGAAGGGCGCGCACCAATTGGTGCTGCCGCATTTCGATGTCGCGGACATCCTGGAGGTGATCCGGCGGCATCCGCGCGTCTCGATGTTCGCGGCGCCGACGATGCTGACCCGGCTCGTCCAGGCGCCCGAAACCGGCGGCGCCGACCTCGCCAATCTGAAGACGATCTATTACGGCGGCGGGCCGATGTACGTCGCCGATCTCGAAAAGGCGCTTCGATTGTTCGGGCCGCGCCTCTATCAGCTTTACGGCCAGGGCGAGTCGCCGATGACGATCACCGGCCTCTCCCAGCGCCATCATGCCGACACCGGCGAGCCGCGCTGGAAGGAGCGGCTCGGCTCATGCGGCGTGCCGCGCACCGGGGTTGTCGTCCGGGTGGTTGACGACAACGACGAGGAGGTGCCGCGGGGCGAGATCGGCGAAGTTGTGACGAAGAGCGACTGCGTGATGGAAGGCTATTGGGAAAACCCGGCCGCCAACGCGCTCACCCTGCGCGGGGGATGGCTGCATACCGGCGATCTCGGCAGCATGGACGACGAGGGGTTCCTCACGCTGCGCGACCGCTCGAAGGACATGATCATCTCCGGCGGCAGCAACATCTATCCGCGCGAGATCGAGGAAGTGCTGCTGCGCCATCCCGACCTCGTCGAAGCCGCTATCGTCGGGCGGCCGCATCCCGACTGGGGCGAGGAGGTCGTCGCCTTCGTCGTGACCAGGCCGGGCGCCCAGATCGAGAGGGCAACGCTCGATGGTCTCTGCCTCGACCACATCGCCCGCTTCAAGCGCCCGCGCGAATACCGCTTTGTCGACTCGCTGCCCAAGAACAATTACGGCAAGGTGCTGAAGACCGAGCTGCGCAAACTTACTTAGTCGCTGGCTGATCCTCTAACGCGTCCACCGGGTCGCTAGTTTTCGGGCCTGTTCTAAGCGACCTCAGCATTCCATACTGCGTCTGCCCGTAGTCCGTGAGACTCCAAACGCTGTAGGACGAACTAGCAAAACTAGCAGCTGAAGACTCAAGTACGACCAAACCTGCACCAAACAACCTTCTCTTAATAGCCGTAAAACTATCGCGATCTGCAAGCTCCACTATTTCCCTCTCCTTGGCTTCGTAAAGGCCACTTATGATACGGCGTCGGATAGAACCGTCGGCACACTGTGCGTCGATAATTGCTTCTGCCGCAACGACAAAAATATCTCCCAAATTTATGGATAAAATCCGATCCCTTCGGGATTCAGGTATGCGTTGCCCAGAGTATATTGATTCCCTTGAGTCAAATATCTAAAATGTTAGCTCTAATCGCTCATCCGCGCCGACGAACCGGGTATTATGTCGTTGTAGTTTGTTAACTTCGTCTTTCAGTCTGTTATTTTCTTCCATGAGGTCAGCATATTTGATCGCGTCGACGGTTTGATTGGCGCGAATAAAACCCACCCCTAGTTTGCTCTCCATCAAGCTGACCAAGCTTACCATAACTTGAACTGCTAACTCATGAGGGTTTGTATAAGTCTTAGCTATCGACCGCTTAGTCTTCGACCTGAAAGATTCAAGATTTTCGCGGCATTTTTGGTCTTGCTCTGTAAGCCCAGCGGGAATTTGGGCTGGATCGCCGTGAATGAATGCTAATATTGGCGTCCCAATAGACCTAGCGTAGTCGTATTCCATTTCGGTGCTCAGCCCGCTCGGACCAAGAGAACCATAACGACCGGCGATTACGACTACATAGTAATCACACCTGTCTATCTGTCGTTTAATGAATTCCCAGGTTTCATCATCTGATGACGGAAACAATTCCATTCCGATGGGAAAGCATTTTAGCTGAAGAAGCGCCTTTTGTAGCTCCCCGCGCTCTTCTCGGAGATCGTCGAAGGTCGAGCTCACGAAGACGCTGTAGATAATCTCAGCCGGCATGGTAGTGCTTAGTTGGGTTCAGAAGGGATGGATGACAATGCTGCAGGACAAAATCGTGCTGGTAACCGGCGCCGGCGCCGGGATCGGGCGCGCGATTGCGCTCGCCATGGCCGAAGCTGGCGCGAGCATCGCCGCCGCCGATATCGACCCGGCGGCGGCCGAGCGCACCGCGGCGGATTCTGCCGGCAGCAACCGGCGGGCGATCGCGATCGAAGCCGATTGCGGCGACGTCGCCTCGATCGATCGGATGGTCGCGCGCACGATTGGCGAATTGGGCCGGCTCGACGTCATCGTCAACAATGCCGGGGTCACCCGCTATGCCTACATCATGGATCTGACGGAAGCCGATTGGGACCGCATCCACCGGGTCAACGCCAAGGGCGTCTTCTTCTGCCTGCAGCGCGCGGCGCGGGAGATGATGAAGACCGGCGGCGGAGGGATCATCAACATCGCCTCGATCAGCGGGCGCGGCTATGCCGGCGCCTCCAACGCCGCATACGCCGCGAGCAAGGGCGCGGTCATCGCGCTGACCAAGATGGCGGCCCAGCAGCTCGGCCGCTACAACATCAACGTCAACGCGATCTGCCCCGGGGTCACCCGCACCGAATTGGGCGCCCGCAATGCCGTGACGCGCGCCGCCGAGCGCGGGATCTCGGTCGAGGCGATGCAGGCCGCGCAGGAGGCGGAAATCCCGATCCGCCGCGCCAACACGCCCGAGGACATCGCGGCGATGGCCGTCTTCCTCGCCTCGCCCGGCGCGCGCAACATCACCGGGCAATCCTACAACGTCGATGGCGGCCTGGTGCCGAGCTGACATGCCGCGCTTGTGCGGCGGCCGGGCGTCCCACTAAGCTCCGTATAGCAGGCCCGCCCATCCGCCCTTCTCGTGATGGCGGGATTGCCCCGGCCCTGCACGTGGATCACCGGGACAGAGCCCGGCGATGACAACATTTTGGGAAAGCAGGATTAGGCCATGCCCGACCAGAGCCCGACCGACGACATCTGGGAAGCAATGAGCACGATGCGGGCGATGCGCCGCCTGAAGCCCGACCCGATACCAGACGATTTGATACAGAAGATATTGCAGGCCGGGCAATGGGCGCCGTCGGGCGGCAACACCCAGCGTTGGCGCTTCCTCGTGGTCAGGGATCCGGAGGTGAAGAAAGAGGTGCAGGCCTATTACAGCCGCCTCTACGACGAGCAGGTCGGGCCGCGCTATGCCTCGAGCGCGCCGCCGCCGGGCTCCGACGCCGCTCGCTACCAGCGGCAGAATGCGGCCGTCAAATACCTGACCGACCACTATCACGAGGCGCCGGTGTGGATCGTTGCCTGCCTCGAAGGGGGCGAAAACCCGGGGCGCACGGCGGGTTCGTCGATCTATCCGGCGGTGCAGAACATGTGCCTGGCGATCCGCGCGCTCGGTCTCGGCACGACGCTGACGACGCGCCATACCAGCTACGGCAAGGAGGTCGACGCGATTTTCGGCCTGCCGCCCGGCGTCCAGTCTTATGCAATCCTGCCGATCGGCTATCCGATGGGCAATTTCGGCAAGCTGGGTCGCGGGCCGCTCCGGGATGTCGTCTATGGCGACCGCTGGGGCCGGCCCTACCAGGGCGTGTAAGGCGCCGCGCCGGACGACGATCGACTGCGCAATCAGGAGGATTCGATGCCCGAGATTTTTGAAGTGATGAGCACGATGCGCTCGATGCGGCGCCTGAAGCCCGATCCGGTGCCGGACGAGCTGATCAACAAGATCCTGCAGGCCGGGCAATGGGCGCCCAATGGCGGCAACACCCAGCGCTGGCGCTTCCTCGTGGTCAAGGACCCGGAGGTCAAGAAGAAGGTGCAGGTTTACTATAAGCGCCTGTACGACGAGACGGTCGGCCCGCGCTACGCCAACAGCCCACCGCCGCCGGGCACCACACCCGAGGCCTACAAACGCCAGGGGGCCGCCAATCAGTACCTGACCGACCACTATCACGAGGCGCCGGTGTGGATCGTCGCCTGCCTCGAAGGCGGCGAGAACCCGGGGCGCACCGCCGGCTCGTCGATTTACCCGGCGGTGCAGAACATGCTGCTGGCGACGCGCGCGCTCGGCCTCGGTACGACGTTGACGACTCGGCATACCGGCTTCGGCAAGGAGTGCGATGCGATTTTCGGTCTGCCGCCTGGCGTTCAATCGTACGCCATCCTGCCGATCGGCTACCCGATGGGCCGGTTCGGCTCGGTGGGCCGCGGCCCATTGAAGGATTTCGTCTACGGCGACCAGTGGGGCAAGCCTTACGCCGGCCTGTAACCAACCAAAAGGAGAGAACCATGCCTCGTGTCGCGCCGATTACCGGCAAGACCGACGTTCCGGCCGAATTCCATCCGGTCGTCGACGATGTTCTGAGCGTCTTCGGGCAGATCCGCGGGCCGTTCAGCATGCTGCTGCACAGCCCGCCGCTCGCCGAGAAGATGTTGCAGTTCGTCAAATTCAACCGCGGCGGCACCGTCGTCGAGGCGAGGCTCCTGTCGCATGCGATCCTCGCCTCGGTGCGCGAGCGCGAGGCGGCCTATGTCTGGGCCGCCCAGGTCGGCGCCGCGCGCCGCGCCGGGGTGCCGGAAGGGACGATCGACGTGCTGCGCGCCAAGGGCGACCCCGCCGGGCTCGGCGAGGACGAGCGCGACATCGTCACCTATACGCGCCAGCTGGTGCGCAACAACCGGGTCGACCAGGCAGTGTTCGATCGGCTGCAAAAGCGGCACGGGACGCAGTGGCTGGTCGAGCTGACCGCCGCTTCCGGCTATTTCGGCATGCTGTCGGGGATGGTCAACGCGTTCGAGGTGCCGGCGCCGCCCGACGGCGACAAATTGCCGGGATAAGCAATATCCGGCCGGTCGGGATAAGACCGCAACCGCCCCTCATCCTGTTCGAAATCCACCATAGGAGGGTTCCGCATGGCTAAGATCGCGAAGGTTCTGCAGCCGCACATCGATTCGGCGTTTCCGGCCAATGTGTGCCTGTTGGGCTAGGTGCTGCCCAACGGCTTCGCGCAGGTCACCCCGCGCGGCGGCACGATGGTGTACGACGACGAGCATATCGGCCTGTGGGAACGCGGCACCGGCAGCAGCGCCGACAATATGAAGGACGGCACCAAGCTGACGATCTATTTTCGTAAGCCGTCGCTGCGCGAAGAAGGGGTGTTGCCACGGGGCGGCATTGCCCGCTTTTATGGCACGGCCAAGATCTACAAATCCGGGCCGGTCTATGAGGAGGTCTGGCGGCGGCTGGTGCAGCCCGAAAAGGACCGCGACCCCGAAAAAAAGGGCTACGCGGTGCTGATTGCCGTCGAACGCGCCGAGGATCTGGCTGGGCAACCGCTAGCCCTCGAGTGAATGGGGCGCCGGCGGCGGCGCGATGAGCGGCAGGGGGCCAGCGCGCCTCGCGCTGGCGGTGTGGGCTGCGACCGGCGCGGCCTGCGGCATCATCGGCGACAAGGAGAGGCTGAGCGACGCCCAGCAGGTCATCGCCGATATGAAGATCGGCTTTTCGGATCAACCGGGGGCCGGTCTAAGGGTCATCGGCGCGGTCGACCATGCCGACCGCCGCTACCGTGTCGGCGAACCGGTCTCCCTTTCGGTAGAGGTCAACCGGGCGGCTTATGTCGCCGTGCTGCGGGTGATGCCGAATGGCGCGACGACCCTCATCTTCCCCAACCGCCGGCACGGAAACGCACAGCTGGCGGCAAGCTCGCCGCTGCACGTCGCCGAGAATATCGCCGCCAAAAAACCGGGGGTCGCGCTATTCGAATTCGTCGCCTCGACCCGCGGCGATTCCTGGCTGTTCAACCGCAAGCCAGAGGAGCCGGCCGATTTTGCCGAGTTGGGCACGACGACGCACACGCTCGCCAAGGACATCGTTACCTCGCTCAGGGTCGGTCACGGCGCCGACACGGCCGCCTCGCATCTGGCGCTGCGGGTAGAGGGCGATTAGCGCCCTCAGCCGACCGGAACGAAATCGTAGATCCCGACGCCCTGGATGACGAGGAACTTGCAGGCGCCGTCGTCTTCGCCATGCACGTAATGCGCGGTCTTGGGCGGCACCGCGCAGCGCTCGCCCGGTTCGAGCCGGTAGGTGTTCCGCGGCGCCCGCGTCTCGACGACCATGGGGCCTTCGAGGCAGACAAAGCTGTCGGTAATTGCGTTGTGATAATGCCAGGGAACGCACTGGCCGTCGGCGAGGGTCAGCACCTGCACGCGCAGATCGGCGCCTTCGGCGACGATCTCGCGGCCGGAGACCTCGTAATTGCTGTGCGAGCGAACCTGCATTGGCCCTATCCTGTCCCGCTTCGGGACTCTAGCTTAGAACGAATTTCCCCCATCGGGTAATGATCCTCGGCGATAGATGAAGGTCCTCATCGTATTCGGCACCCGGCCGGAGGCGATCAAGATGGCGCCGGTCGTCAAGGCGCTGGCGGCCAGCGCGGCGATATGCCCGGTGATTTGCCTGACCGGCCAGCACCGCGACATGCTGGCGGGAATCCTCGATTTTTTTGGGCTGACCGCGGATCATGACCTGGCGATCATGCAGCCGCAGCAGGACCTCGTCTATGTGACGGCGGCGGTCCTCACCGGCGTCCAGCGGGTGCTCGCCGCCGAAGAGCCCGACTGGGTCCTGGTGCACGGCGACACCACCACGGCGCTGGCGGCGGCGCTTGGCGCTTTCTATGCCGGCTGCCGGATCGGCCATGTCGAAGCTGGGCTACGGACCGGCGATTTGCGGCAGCCTTGGCCCGAAGAGATGAACCGCAGCGTCATCGACCGTCTCGCCGACCGTCTGTTCGCCCCGACCGAGAGCGCCCGTGCCAACCTCATCAACGAGAACCTGCCGGAGGGTAAGATCGTGGTCACCGGCAACACGGTCGTCGACGCGCTTCTCGCCGTGCGCGCGGCACTGGAGAGTGACAGGGCGTTGCAACGATCGGCGGCGGCGGGGTTTGATTTCCTCGATCCGGCCAGAAAGCTGATCCTGGTGACCGGGCATCGCCGCGAAAGCTTCGGCCGGGGCTTCGACGAGATCTGCGCCGGGCTGCGCCGCCTCGCCGAGCGCGATGATGTCGAGATCGTCTATCCGGTTCACCTCAACCCGTCGGTACAGGGACCGGTGCGGCGCCTCCTCGGAGGGTTGCCCAACGTGCATCTCCTAGAGCCGCTCGACTATGTCCCGTTTGTCTATCTGATGATGCGCAGCCACATCATCCTCACAGATTCAGGGGGGATCCAGGAGGAAGCGCCCGCGCTCGGCAAGCCCGTATTGGTGATGCGCGAGGTGACCGAACGGCCGGAGGCGGTCGCCGCCGGAACCGTCGCCCTGGTCGGCGCCGACCAGAAACGCATTCACGATGCGGTCGTCGAACTCCTCCAATCGCCGGCGCGCTACGCCGCCTTCGCCCGCGCCCACAACCCCTATGGCGACGGCCTCGCGAGCCTCCGCATCCGCGACGCGCTGCTGCGCGATGATCCAAGCGCAAGCCGCTAGCACGGGCGGTTGCATGCCGCGCCGCGCACACCCATCATAACACTCGTGCCGCGCAGGAGCCGCCCATGGTTCACATCGCCGAGTTGGACGCCGCCCCCGTAACGATCGAGGCGAGCCTCTTCTATCTCGCGCACGGTGCCGAGAAGCTCGTCACCTATGTCGCCGCGCCGGGCGGGCGCGACGAGCGCGCCGGCGGCGGCAGCGAGACGCACCGCGTGGTCATCCAAAACGGACGCCCGCTCGCCAGCGGCTTCGAGTTCGAGCGCGAGGGCTTCCGCTTTGTCGATCACGCTACCCGGGTCGCCGATTTTTTCGACGATGCGGCGGTGCGGCGGGTCTATTACCCGGAGTGCGAGGCGCTGATCAGAGAGGTGAGCGGCGCCAAGCGCGTCGTCGTCTTCGACCATACGCTGCGCACCGCCAGCGACGAGCAGCGCGAAACCCAGAAGATCCGCGACGTCGTGAGGCGCGTCCATAACGACTACACCGAATGGTCCGGTCCGCAGCGGGTGCGCGACATCATGGGCGAGGAGGCCGAAGAGCTATTGCGCGGCCGCTTCGCGATCATCCAGGTGTGGCGGCCGATCAACAATCCCGTGGAGAGCCATCCGCTGGCGATCTGCGATGCGCAGACCGTGAGGCCCGAAACGCTGGTGGTCAACGAGCGCCGCTACCCCGGCCGGGTCGGGCAGACCTATGGCATCACCTATGATCCGGGGCAGCGCTGGTACTGGTTCCCGCACATGCGGCCCGACGAGGCGCTGGTCTTCAAGGTCTACGAATCGCTGAAGGACGGCCGCGCCCGCTGGACCGCCCACACCGCCTTCGAGGACCCGACCTCGCCACCCCACCCAAGGCCTCGCGAGAGCATCGAAATCCGCACCCTCGCGTTTTTCTGAGCCGCTGACCCGAGGGGGACCGCGGCCAGCCCGGCGGCATGCGGGCCGGAGGCCCGCGGTCCTTTAGAGCCCGTAGAGCTTTGCGGCGTTGTCGTGGGTCAGCTTCTGGCGCATGTCGGGCGACAATTGGCTCATCTGGCGTTCGATCGCCGCGCGCGAGTTGGGCCAGACGCTGTCGGGGTGGGGGTAGTCGGAGGCCCAGAGGAGGTGGCCCTCGCCGAAGAACGGGATGAGGGCCATCGCCGCGTAATCTTCCTGGATGGTCGCGTAGATCTGCCGCTTGAAGAGTTCGGAGGGCTTGGTTTCGAGCTGGCTTCCGCCCTTGTCGGCCCAGAAATCCTTGGCTTCCCAGAGCCGCCAATGGCGGTAGTCGAGCTCCTGGACGAGCCAGGGGAGCCAGCCGGTGCCGGCTTCGGCCATCACCATCTTCAATTTCGGGTGGCGTTCGAGGATGCCCCAGGCGAACAGATCGACAAACGGTTCGAGGAAGTTGTCGAGAAACCCCTTGGTGTTCGCGAATACGCTCGCGGCCTTGCCGGCGGCACGGCTGCCGGGCGGCACGCCAAAAACGGTGATGTGCCAGGAGAGGATGATGCCGCTGTCTTCCAGCGCCTGCCACAATGCTTCCCAGGCGGGGTCGTCGAGTTTCGGCTTGATCTGGGCGATCATCAGGTTGACTTGCCGCACGCTGCCCTTGGCGACGAGGCGCTGCAACTCGGCGAGCGCGGTCTCAGGCGTTTCCGGCAGCATCGGCACGCCGATCAATCGGTTCGGCGCGGCGGCGCAGAATTCCATCAGCCAATCGTTGTAGACCCGGTAGCAGGCCTGGCGGAGCGCCGGGTCCTCGGTCGAGATCTGGAAGATCGGGCCGAAGATGACCTGGCTCTCGACCCCGTCGCGATCCATGTCCTCTAGGCGCAATTCGGCGTTTGCCGGGCGCCGCTGGCTCTGGTCGAAGATGCCGCCGCGGTCAAAGGCGTTGTAGATCGGCTTCACTGTGCGCGTGTCGCCGGTTGGCGGTGCCTTGCCGCCCCAGTTGCCCCACACCTTGCCGTCGCAGATCCATACGGCCTGCCCGTCGCGCTCGGCGATCCGCGGGGCGCGGTCGCGTAGCGCGGCGGGGAGGCGGGTTTCCCACAGATCGGCCGGCAATTGGCCGAGATCCATATGGTCGTCGCAAGAAATGAGGTCGTTGGCCATGAGGCGCTCCATCGGCGTGGCCCGCCGATTATAGCAGGTCCTACGCAGTTGGGTCAGGGGTTGGCTGCGAGGGCGGGTTTTCGCATGCGCATCGCCCGCATTGGCCGGCCGAGATCGGGCAGAAATATCGTCAACAGCCCAATGAGCGGCAGGAAGGCGCAGAGTTGATAGATGAAATCGACGCTGGTGGCGTCCGCCAGCCAGCCGAGCGCGGCCGCGCCGACCCCGGCGAGCCCGAACGACAGGCCGAAGAAGAGGCCGGCAATCGTTCCGATCCTTCCCGGGACCAGATCGAACGCGTAGACGATGATCGCCGAGGAGGCGGACGCCAGCGTCATGCCGATGACGACGCTCAAGACCGCGGTCCACAACAGATCGGCGTGGGGCAGTGCGAGGGTGAACGGCACGACGCCGAGGATCGAGCCCCAGATCACCGATTTCCTACCGATCCGGTCGCCGAGCGGACCGCCGATCAGGGTGCCGAGCGCCACCGAAGCGAGGAAAACGAACAGATAGATCTGCGCCTCTTTGATCGAGAGGCCGAATTTACTGATCAGATAGAAGGTGTAATAGGTGTTGAGGCTGGTCGTGTAGAACGCCTTGGAGAAGACCAGGGCCAAGAGGATCGTGAGCGACCAGGCGACCTTGCGCCGCGACAGAGTGAGGCGGTCGGCGGCGGGGGCCGGCCGCGCGCGCGCCGGCATGGCGCGCTCCTTCCAATGCCAGTTCCCGACACCCACCAATACGACCATCGCGAGAAGCGCCGCGGCGGAGAACCAGCCGATGCTCGACTGGCCTTTCGGGATCACGATCAACGCCGCCAGGATCGGCCCGAGCGACGACCCGACATTGCCGCCGACCTGGAACAAGGATTGCGCCAGGCCGTGCCGCCCGCCCGACGCCATCCGCGCGACCCGCGAGGCTTCTGGGTGAAACACCGCCGACCCGGCGCCGACCATGCTCGCCGCGAAGAGCAGCACCAGGTAGCTGCCGGCGCCCGCCAGCAATAAGAGGCCTATGAGGGTCACCCCCATGCCGACCGCCAGCGAATAGGGCTGCGGGCGATGATCGGCGACGAGCCCGACCACCGGCTGCAAGAGGGACGAAGTCGTCTGCATGGTCAGAGTGATCAGCCCGACCTGGGCAAAGCTGAGGCCGTACGAGCCTTTCAGCATCGGGTAGATCGCCGGGACCAGCGACTGCATCGTGTCGTTGAGGAAATGCGAAAAGCTGAGCGCCAGGATGATCGAGAACGTCGTGACGTCCGCGCCTCGGGGCGCCGCCCTGCCGTCTCCCGAGACACTCGTGCTCATCAACCAGCTCCTTATCCGCTTCGCGCGGTAGAATAACCTGCAATCGGAAGCGTTTGGCGTTATTGCGTTCCGCGTTTAGAGGATGGCAGCCATACGGGCGCGATAGGGAGGCTGTGATGCAGCAGAAGAGTTTCGGGAGGCTCCCGCCGGTCTCGGCCTTGACCCTGGGCGGCGGCGGGCTCGGGATGCTGTGGGGCGAGACAACCGTCGAGGAATGCGTCGCGACCGTGCATGAAGCGGTCGCCTCCGGCATCACGCTCTTCGATCTCGCGCCGCGCTACGGCGACGGCAAGGCCGAAGAGATCGTCGGCACGGCGTTCGCCGGGCAGCTGCCCCCGGGAGTGCGCGTCACCAGCAAATGCAATCTCGGCAACGCGCCGCCCGCGGAGATCGAAACGCTGCTGCGGCGCTCGATCGAGGGGAGCCTGAAGCGGCTGCGCCTCGATCGGCTCGACTTGTTCTTTCTGCACTCGAATGTGGTGCCCGACGCGGCGTACCTGGCGCGTCAGCCCGACGCCGCTGCCCGCATGACGCTCTATGCAACCTTCGTCGAGCATGTCCGCCCCCTTTTCGAGCGCCTCGTCGGCGAGGAGGTGATCGGCGCCTGGGGCCTCACCGGCATCGGCCACCCGGACACGATCATCAAGCTCGTTGGCGAACGGCCGGCGCCGTCGGCCGTGCAATGCATCGCCAATTTGCTCGATTCGCCGGGCGGGCTGAAATTTTTTGACGGGCCGGCAAAGCCGCGCGCCGTGATGGCGGCGGCGCGGGCGAACCGGGTCGCCATCATGGGGATCCGCGCGGTGCAGGCCGGGGCGTTGACCGCCACGCTCGACCGGCCGTTGCCCGAGGATCACCCCGAGATGCGGGACTACGCGCGCGCCGCCGGTTTCCGCGATCTCGCCGCCGAGCTCGGCGACAACCCTGCAGTCCTCGCGCATCGCTACGCGCTGTCGCTCGACATCGACACGCTGGTCCTCGGCGTCAAGAACCGCCGCGAGCTCGCCGAATGCGTCGCCGCGGCCGAAGCCGGCCCACTGCCGCCCGAACTGATCGCGCTCATCGACCGCGCGGTCGACGCCAGGTAAGCCCCCACCGGCTACGAGCTACCCCTGCGTAATGACGCCCTTCTCGCGCAGCGCCTTGATCTCGTCATCGCTGTAGCCGGCGAGAGTGTGCAGCACGTCGGCGGTGTGCTCGCCGAAGAGCGGCGCGCGGCGGGGCTCGACCGGCGACTCCGACAGGCGCAGCGGGCTGATGATCGTCGAGAAACGGCCGCGGGTCGGATGGTCGAGATCGACGATCGTGCCGCGCTCGCGCAAATGCGCGTCCGCGAGCGCCTCGGCCGTGTCGAAGACCGCGCCGCACGGGATGCCGCGCCCGGCGAACGCCGTCATCACCGCGCGCTTGTCTTGGTGGCGGGCCCAGCCTTCGATGATTTCTGTGAGGGCGGCGGAATTCTTGGCGCGCGCGGGCGGGGTATTGAAGCGGTCGTCGTTGCGCAGATCCGGCCGGCCGATGACATCGATCATCGCTTCGAAGGTCTGCGGATTGTCGGGCGGCAACATCATGTACACGTATTCGTTGACGCCCTCCCCTGCACAGCGCACGAGGTCGGCATAGGACCCGCTGAGGGACCGGTTGCCGGTGCGCGCCAACGGTTCCCCGGTCGCCAGCGTCTGGGTGAACTTGACGCGGGTCAGGTTTAATACCGCTTCCTGCATCGCCACTTCGACGAGCTGGCCCCGGCCGGTGCGTCCGCGCTGGACGAGCGCGGCGAGGATCGCCATCGCCAGATGCATGCCGGTGCCCGAATCGCCGATATTGGCGCCGTTCAGCATCGGCGGGCCGCCCGCCTCGCCCGTAACGCTCATCGCGCCCGAGGTTGCCTGCGCGACCGGCTCGAAGCATTTGAAGCCGCTATAGGGGCCATAGGAGCCGAAGCCCTTGACTGAAGCGTAAACCGCGCGCGGGTTGAGTTCCTTCACCGCATCGTAGCCGAGCCCCAGACGCTGCATGACGCCCGGCCCGAGGTTCTCGGCGACGACATCGCATTCCTTGATGAGGCGGCGGGCGACTTCCTTGCCCTCGACGGTCTTCAAATCGACGACGATGCTGCGCTTGTTGCTGTTGAGGAGGAGGAAGAAAAAGCTGTCGACCTCAGGATTGTCGCTGTTCCACAGCTTGCGGGCCCGGTCGCCGCCCTTCGGGTTCTCGATCTTGATCACATCGGCGCCGAGCCAGGCGAGCATCTGGGTGCAGGAGGGGCCGGCCTGGTCATGAGTAAAATCGATGATGCGAATACCGTCAAGCGCTTGGGTCATCTCTTATGTCCTTCCCGTGGTTTTCCCCCGCATTTTGTCATACCGGCGAAGGCCGGTATCCACGGCGGAAGTGGATCCCGGCCTTCCCCACGGATCAAGTCCGTGGGCTGAAGGCCCACGGGATGACACCGAGGATTGGCTATAAGATAGCCCGTCTGACTTGCGGCATGACGTCTTCCGCCAGGATCTGCAATTGGTCGAGCGCGAGCGAGTTCGGCATGCCCGGCCAATGCACCGAGGCGACGATGTGGTTGACCCCGAGCCGGCGGTTGAGCCGGATCATCTGCTCGGCGATTTCAGTAGGGGAGCCGAGCAGAAAGCGGTCTTCGAGGAGGTCGGCGAAGCCGTGGTCGAAATCGTCGCCCGCCGGCATCACCTTGTCCTGTCCCCAGGCGCGATAGGCCTGGTATTTCTCTTCGAGGTAGGGCTGGGCGCGGCGGATCGCCTCGGCGCGGGTCGGAGCGACGAAAACCTCGCGGCGCATCGGCAGTTCGCGCGGGAAGGCCTTGCCGCATTCATCGAGCGCGCGTTTGTAGATGTCGATCTGGCGCTCGATCGTCGACATGGTGCTGTGCGGGTTGATGTACCAGCAATCGCCGAGCCGCGCCGCCCGGCAGATCGCGATATCGGCATTGGCGCCGATCCAAACGGGCGGCGTCGGCTTCTGCAGCGGCTTCACCGTGCAGTTCGCGCCGTCGAGCTCGAAATGCGAGCCCGTCATCGTGACGAAATCCTCGGTCCACAGCCGCCGGATTGCTTCGAGGCATTCCTCGAAGCGCCTGCCCAACCCGGCGCGCGGCACGCCGAACGCCTTGAACTCGACATCGCGGTAGCCGATGCCGCAGCCGAAGACCAATTTGCCCTCCGACATAATGTCGAGGGTGGCGAGCTGCTCGGCCAAATCGAGCGGCTTGTGCAGCGGCAACAGCACAAGGCCGCAGATGAGGCGCAGCCGCGGCGCAATCGCCGCGGCATAGGCGAGGAACGGGATCTGCTGGACGTATTCGAACGGGTGGCCGCTGTAATGCGAACCCTTGACGATGCCGTCGAAGCCGAGCTCGTCGGCGCGCCGCACGAGCTCCAGATCGTCCTTCAGATGGGCGGCGACGTCGCCCGGCTTGTGCTGGCCGCGAACAATGAGGCTCAGCTGCATTCGGCTCCCTTGGGCGCTCATTCCGGCGACATGCCTTTCTCGGCGAGCTCCTTCTTCGCGTTGTCGTTCTTGGCGAGCTTCAAACCCATGCCGCGCTGCACATTGGGCGCCTTGGTGAACTGGATGTTGGAATATTCGGTGATTTCGAGCCGGTTGCCCCAGGGGTCGAGGAAATCGAGGAAGGGGCCCTCGACAAAGCGCGCGCCGGCGGCCTTCGCCAGTTCGATGATGCGCGAGCGGTCGTCGACGACAAACCCGATATGGCGCTTTTCCTGGCCGGCGACCTGGTAATCCGGCACCCGGGTCAGGTTGACGAATTGGTCGCCCATGTCGATGAACGCATTGCGCTCACCCTTGCCGCGCAGGGTGAAATCGAAGATCTGCGCGTACCAGGCCAGCGCCTCGTCGATGTCGCCGACCTCGATCGCGACATGATTGATGCCGACGAGCTTCGGCTTCTTGCTGCTGTCGCTCATGCCCCGTGCTCCGATGTGTGAATAGGCGTGCCGGAGAAATTACCACGGAGACACGCAGGGCACAGAGTTTCGATTTTTCATTCGACTCAAAACCTGTCTCCGTGTCTCCGTGGTAAAAATTGGCCGCCATTGCGTTTCTAGGGTTCGGAGGATCTGGCTGATGGCGCAATACATCATCACGACGGCGGCCGGCACCGGCGAGAAGGGTTTCGCCGGCGATGGCGGGCCGGCTACGGCGGCGCTGTTGAACGGGCCGTTCGACATTGCATTCGATGCCGCCGGCAATTTCTATTTCTCCGACACCTTCAACAACCGCATCCGCCGAGTTGACGCTGGAAGCGGGGTCATCGGCACCGTCGCCGGCAATGGCGAAGCTGGCTACGGCGGCGATGATGGCCCGGCCACCCAGGCCTCGCTCAAGGAGCCCTATGGGATCCTGGTCGATCGCGCCGGCAATCTCTATATCGCCGACCGGCTGAACCGCCGAATCCGCCGCGTCGATGCCGCCTCGGGCATCATCACCACCGTGGCGGGCACAGACGAGGCTGCCTATTCGGGCGACGGCGGACCGGCGGCGCGGGCCGGCCTCGCCGAGCCGAACGGGCTCGCCTTCGACGCGGCCGAACGCCATCTCTACATCACCGATGTCGCCGACAACCGGGTGCGGGTGGTCGATCTGGCAACGGCGAGGATCACCACCTTCGCCGGCACCGGCGCCGCCGAGCACAGCGGGGACGGCGGCAAGGCCATAGACGCCGGGACCTTCGGCGCCCGCGCCGTCAAGGTCGGGAAGGACGGCACGGTTTACATCCTCGAGCGGCAAGGCAGCAGCCTGCGGGCGGTCGATCCGAGGACGGGGATCATCAGGACGATCGCCGGCACCACGGCGCGCGGCTACGCCGGCGATGGCGGCCCCGCGCTCGCAGCGGTGTTCGACGCGCCCAAGGAAATGGCGCTCGAGCGCGACGGCAGCCTCCTCATCGTCGACACCGAAAACCACGCGATCCGCCGCATCGACCGCGCGAGCGGCATCGTCAGCAATCTTGCCGGCGGCCGCAAGGGCAGCGGCGGCGACGGCGGCCCCGCCACTGCGGCCGGGCTCGACCGTCCGCACGGCGCGGTCGTCGGTCCCGACGGCGCGATCTATATCGGCGACACCAACAACCACCGCATCCGGAAGGTGGTGATTTAGACTAATTCCCCTTCGCCAGAAACCGGCGCAGTTCAGCGACCAAATCCTTCGGGTTGTCGCCCTGCACGGTGTGGCCGGCGCGCGGGATCGTCACACGGCGGCCGTTAGGCAGGCGGGCGACGAGGCGCTCGGCGTCCTCCTCGTGGAACACGTCGCTCTCGCCGCCGCGCACCACCAGGGTCGGGCAGGTGATGCGGGCGAGGCCATCGGCGAGCCCGGCGCGCTCGGCGCGGTGCGCCTCGTTGTCGAGCCGCTGAAACCGGCGCCGGTCGTATTTCCACTTCCAGCTGCCGTCGGATTGCTGACGCAGATTGTGCATGAGGCTGCGGCGCAGGATCGTTGGGTCGCGGCGCGGGTTGAACTTGAGCGCCCGCTCGATGATCGCCTCGACCGAGACCAGGTGTTCGGAGTCGTTTACGAAATCGCGGATGCGGCTCGACCCCGGGCGGCGCATTTCGGGGCCGGCATCGATGATCACCAGCGCGTGGAGGCGCTCGGGATGGGCGATCGCAAAGGCGATCGCGTTGATCGCGCCCAGCGACATGCCAATGAGAATGAACTTGTCGAGGCCGATCTTGTCGACAAAGCCCTTGGTGTCGGCGAGCTGGGCGGCGATCGAATAATCGGCGTCATCCGCCCAGTCGCTGTCGCCATGGCCGCGCTGGTCGAGCGCGATGCAATGGTAGTCGCCGCGCAAGGCGAGGCACACCAGATCCCAGGTGTGCGCGGTCAGCGCGCCGCCATGCAGAAACACCATCGGCGGCAAATCCTTGCCGCCCCAATCGAGATAATGCAGCCGCATTCCGCCGACCTGCGCGTAATGCCCCTGCGGCAGCACAACTTCGTCAAAGCTGAACCCGGCGCGCACGGCCGTCGTGGCAAGGTGCTCGCGGTATTCCTCGGCGGAAAGGCTCATGGCGGAAACGCGCTCCTGTCGGCGTGGCGGCGCGACGCCGCGGCACAGGCTTTAGCACGAAAGGGATGATAACGCCCCTGTTGCAATGCAGCAGCGGTATGCGCCCCCGGAATGACCCACCCATGCGAGGGCGCTTGTTTGCGCCGCCGGACAACTTCGCTACTGTCGCCGGTTACAATAAGCGCGAGGCCATGATGAGCGAGATCACCCTTCGGCACGGGATCTTTTTGCCGCCGTTCCATCCCAACGAGGAGGACCCGACCCAGTGCATCGAGCGCGACCTCGACCTGATGGTCTGGCTCGACAAGCTGGGCTTTCACGAGGCGTGGATCGGCGAGCACCATTCGGCCGGGTTCGAGATCATCAGTTCGCCCGAGATCTTCATCGCCTTCGCCGCCGAGCGCACCCGCAACATCCGGCTCGGCACCGGCGTCGCGTCCTTGCCCTATCACCACCCGATGATGGTCGCCGATCGCATCGTCCAGCTCGACCACATGACGCGCGGCCGCATCATGTTCAGCGCCGGGCCCGGCCTCCTCGCCTCCGACGCGATCATGATGGGCATCGATCCCCTGACCCAGCGCGACCGCATGGCCGAGTCATTGGACGCGATCCTGCGCCTCTTCAAGGGCGAGATCGTCACCGAGAAGACCGACTGGTACACGATGGAAGGGGCGCGCCTCCATTTGTTGCCCTATACCAAGCCCTATCCCGAGGTCGCAGTCGTCAGCGCGATCACCCCGTCGGGCGGGCGGCTCGCCGGCAAATACGATCTCGGCATGATCTGCGTCGCGGCGACCAACCCGTTCGGCTACGACGCGCTCGCCTCCAACTGGCAGATCGCCTGCGACGTTGCACAGGAGCACGGGCGCAGCATGGACCCCGCGCGGCTGCGCCTCGTCGGCCCGATCCACATCGCCGAGACCCGCGACCAGGCCTTTGCCAATGCGAAGTGGGGGTTCGAGCGCTATTTGGGCTACCTCAACAACAACCAGCCGCGCTTTATCGTGCCGAAGGGGGAGGATCCGCTCGAATGGTTTGTCGAAAGCCGCTACGGCGTCTGCGGCACCCCCGATGACGCGATCGCCCTTATCGAGCGGTTGCAGGAGAAGCAGGGCGCGTTCGGCGCCTTTCTGCACCAGGCGCACAACTGGGCCGATTGGGAGGCGACGAAGCGCTCCTACGAGCTCTACGCCCGCTATGTGATGCCGCATTTCAGCCGGCTCAATCAGTCGCGCTCCGCCTCCTATCAATGGTGCGGCGACAACCGCGACGAGTTCAGCGCCAAGCGCAATGCGGCAGCCAAGGCGATGTTCGACAAGCACGAAGCCGAGCAGCGCGCCGTAAAGGAGGGGGCGGGAGCAGGCACCGTGCGCCCGGCCCGCGGCCGCGAGGCGTGGTAGGCAAAAAAAGGAAAGCTTTAACGCAGAGGCCGCAGAGGATAACGCGGAGGACGCGAAGGCGACGGACCGGCGCGAAGCGCCAAAAACCCCTTCGGCGCCGAAGTACGATTATGGGCGCTTACGCGCCGCAAGATCTCCTCGGCGTCCTCTGCGAATCCTTTGCGTCCTCCGTGTTAAAGCGTTATTCCCTATTCAATCCTTCACATATTCGAGCTTGAAGCCGTCGCCCCAGCGCTTGATGTGGCCGACCGAGGGCGAGGGGAAGTGCATCGTGCAGCACAACGTGTCGGTGTCGCAGTAGCGCTCGAAAAAGGCCCGACGGGTGGCGACGGCCTGGTCGCGGTCGGTGTCGACCCGCATCACCAGCTCGGGATAGCGCGCCTGGATCGGCGAGTGGATGAGGTCGCCGGTGAACACCGCCTGGTCGGCGCGGCGCCCGGCGCAGACCGCGAAATGATCGGGCGTGTGGCCGGGGGTCGGGGTCAGCCGAATGTGGTCGTTGAGCTCGTGGTCGCTCGTGACGAGCTCGGCCCGGTTCGCTTCGATAACCGGCAAGACGCTTTCCGAGATGTTGTCGAGCGGGGTCTTCTGGTGCACTTCGCTCCAGTACGTGTACTCCTTCTTCGAGAACAGGTACCGCGCCTTCGGGAAGGTCGGCACCCACCTGCCGTTTTCGAGCCTCGTATTCCAGCCGACATGGTCGCCGTGCAGATGCGTGCACATGACGAAATCGATGTCGTCGACCCCGAGGCCGGCGGCCTTCAGCGCGGCCATCCAGTTGCCGTCCTTCTTGGCGTTCCACGACGGGCGCAGCGGAAACGTCTTGTCGTTGCCGATGCAGGCATCGACGAGGATGTTGTGGTGCGGCGTCTTGACGACGTAGGACTGAAAGCAGAGGACGCAGTTGCCGGTCTTCTTGTCATAGGCGCCCTGTTCCATCCACGAGCGGTTCTCCTCGAACTGCTCCTTCGTCAGGGTCGGCAGGAACTCGAAGAGCGGCGTGAAGCCGTATTCCTGCTCGACGATGCGGTGGATCGTCATGTCGCTGACGGTAAAGCTGGTAGGCATTTCGGCAGCCCCTCAAAAATCCCGCTGGTCGATCGATCGTAGCGCGGCGCCCCTGTGATGACAAAGCCTCTCTCAGGCTCGTTCCTGTCCGGCCTTGGTGGTCATCCCGGAGGCGTTTGCGCTAATCTGGGCACAAGCGGTTTTCTTGTCAGGGAGCACATCATGATCGATGTCGAGGAGCTGAAGGGGCTGGCACGCCCCAAGGGGATGCCGTTCCGCATTGGCAAATTGGGGCACGTCGTCATCAATGTGCGCGATGTCGGGCGCTCGGTGCGGTTCTATACCGAAATCCTCGGGTTCGAGGTCTCCGACATCTATCCCGATGCGATGGTGCCGGGCGGCATGGCCTTCCTGCGCTGCAACCCCGACCACCACGGCATCGCGCTCGTCGGCTCGATGTCCGGCGCGGCGGAAAATGTCGAGCTCAACCATATCGCCTTCGAGGTGGCGACGCTGGAAGAGGTGATGCGCGCCCGCGATCATCTGCGCGATCATGGCATCGAAGTTGATTTCGAGGGCCGCCGGCGCGCCGGCTGCCAGCTTGCCGTCGAATTCCGCGATCCCGACAACCACCGCCTCGAAATCTATTGGGGCATCGACCAGATCGGCAGCGACGGCCGGGCGCGGCCAAAGGAGGAATGGAACGGGGTGCGCGGGCTCGAGGCGGCGATCGCCGATCCGGTACGCGGTCAGGACACCACGCTGCACGCCCCCTCGCCGAAGAAGGGCTAAAGCGGCGTCCGGTCAAGTTCGATCACCACCGATGGCGCCGCCCTTTCTTCCCTCTCCCCCGCTGGCCGGGGGAGAGGGGAAAAAGGGAGGGTCGCCGCGATTCAATTTGATCGGACACTGCTCTAATGGGGACAGCGCGGGTCTTGCCCGCATGCGCCCACGGATCAAGTCCGTGGGGCTGATGGCCACGGGACGGAAGCGGTCCGGTTCGGCACGCGCTATTCCTCGCCGAGGGCGCGGCGGAAGCGGTTTTTGAGAAAGACGCCGTCGCGCGGCGGCAAGACCCGCGCCGGGTCGTCGGCATGGATGAGGATTCGGGCGAAGAGGGTCCGGTCGAAACCGCGCAGGCGGGCCGCCAACGCGTCGAGGGCCGCCACATCGCTAATGTCGAACACCTCCTCGATGCCGCAGGCGCGCGCCACCCCGCACAGGCTGACGCCGGCTTCGGTATGGCTCGCCTGCATGCCGGTCTCGCCGTAGCGGCGGTTGTCGAAGACGACCAGCGCGAGGTTGGGCGGACGCTCGACCCCGACCGTGGCGAGCGCGCCCAGCCCCATCAGCATCTCGCCGTCGCCGGTGACAACGAGCACCCGGCGCTCGGGCCGCGCGATCGCCAGACCGAGCCCGATCATCGCGGCCGCGCCCATCGCGCCCCACAGGTAGAAATTGCGCTCGTCGTCACCGACGGCCGCGGCATCCCAGGTGGTCGAGCCGAGCCCGGTGACGAGGAGCAGATCGCCCCGACCGGCGAGTAGCGTCCGCATCGCGGCGCGGCGCTCGATCCGCGGGTCGTTGCGGCCTTGGGTTGGCCCGCTCATTTCACCCACCGCTTGGCGCCGATCAGGCGCTGCGACAAGAGGACCGCGGTGGCAAGTCCGCCGTTGAAGGCGATGTCGAGCGCCGCCGTTACTGTCTCGCCGGCCTCCTCGGCCCGCTCGACCCGGTAAACGAGGACATCCATCAATTCGAGCGCGCCCTGGGCTTTCGTGCCCATCGGCACCTGCCACGGGTTGAACTCGCCCCATTCGCCGCGCATCGTCACGAGGAGGGTCAGCGGAAACCGGCAGGATTTCGTCATCGACAGCATGTTGATGCAATTGCCGACCCCGCTTGACTGCATCAGAAGCGCGGCGCGCTGCCCGCCGAGCCAGGCGCCCGCCGCGAGGCCGATCCCTTCCTCTTCGCTCGTCAGCCCGACCGCGCGGATTTCCGGATCGGCCTCACACAGCTGGATGAGCCTGGCATGCCCGGCATCGGGGACATAGCCCACTTGGCGGATCTCGGCCGCCTTCAGCGCGGCGAAGATGTCGTCCGGCCAATCGGCGGCGGGGAGCGGCGGCGCGACCTCGTTCACAAATCTCCCTCCTCGACGGTTCGCCGGCCGGTATAGCGGGCGCACAGCTTGGTCGGCAACGGCATCGGTTGACATATTGTGCGGTGCAATATCAAGCTTCCGGTGCCGTGTCCTTCGGCGAAAGGATCATCTCATGGCCAAACGCATCGATGTCGCGACACTTTCGGTGATCACCGGCACCCTCTACCCGCCCCCGTTCGATGAGCCCTGCCTTTCGCGGCAGCGCACAAAATTGGGCGATGTCGCGGGGCTCACGCAGTTCGGCGTCAACCTGTTGCGGTTGCCGCCCGGCGCCTGGTCGAGCCAGCGCCACTGGCACGAGCGCGAAGATGAATTCGTCTATGTCCTCTCCGGCGAAGTGATGCTGGTCACCGATGCCGGCGCCGAATTGCTGCGCGCCGGCGACTGCGCCGGCTTCAAGGCCGACGACTCGAACGGCCATTGCCTGCAGAACCGCTCCGAGCGCGATGCCGTCGCGCTGGAAATCGGCAGCCGGATCGCCGGCGGGACCGCCCACTATTCCGACATCGACATGAAGGCGCACGGCGGCAGCTACACCCACCGCGACGGCACGCCCTATCCGAAAACCGAGCGACGCGGGCCGTAATCGCCTCCGTCATTGTGCACCGCTGGTGCCGTTCATTCGACCACGTCGTCGGCCCGCGCGAGCAGCAATGGCGGAACGGCGAGGCCTAGCGCCTTGGCGGTCTTTAGGTTGATGACCAGCTCGAAGTTGGTCGGCTGCTGGATCGGCAGGTCACCCGGCTTCGCGCCGCGCAGGATGCGGTCGACATAGCCGGCGCCCAGCCGGAATTGCTCATACCGGTCAACGCCATACGAAATCAGGCCTCCCTGTTCCGTACCATCACGAAACGGATATATGGCCGGCATTCGATATTGAGCGGCGAGCGCGGCAATCAATTTCTGGTTTATAGCGGCGACGCCGCTCGGCAGTGGGATCAAGCCGCCGTTCGGCTCGCTCGCGGCTTCGGTGACGGAGTGCTCAATAGACGCAGGGTCGCGGATTTCCGCTCTGTTCAATCGAACTCCTAAAATTCGAGCCGAATTCTCCATCGCGGCCCACCAAGTGGCCGGGAAAACCGAAAGAACGTACAGTGCCGATATATGGGCGATCTGCGGCGCAATCTCTTTCAGGATCTCCAGCCATTTGCCGCATAACGGCGCGTCGTAGTGGGTGAAACCGGTGAGGTTTCCTCCGGGACGCGCCAGATTCGTCACGAGGCGAGCACCGACGGGATCGCCATACAGCACGAAAACGATCGGAACGGCGCGTGTCTCGCGCTGCAACGCCACGACAGGAGCGCCGCCGACAAGGACTACATCGGGATTCGTCAGGAGCAGTTCTCGGGAGACTTTCCCTTCGGGATCATCGTCTAAGGCGTAGCGAACCTCCGTCAGCAGGTTGCGCCCCTCGAACCACCCCAACTCGCGGAGGCGGTTTTGCGTCGCAGCAAGGGCCCGACGAGCCGCGTCGGAATCCGGACTGAGCGGCAGCAACAACGCGAGCCGTCGAGGCCGATCGAGGGATTGTGCGCTCGCGGCGAGCGGCGAGAACAGCTGTGCGGCGCCGAGCAGCGCCAAGAAGCGCCGTCTCGGCGGCACAGCGTCGGGGTGAGGGGGTGGTCTCACCACCCGAGCGCGTAGGCCGCCCGCCTTGGGTCGGCGCCGGCTTCCATGATGCCGCGCTTTTTGTCGGTGCGGATCGCGCAGACCGCGCCGGCGAGCCAGTTCCAGTCGGGCCAGCGCTCGATCCTATGGCCGCGGCGCGAGAGGTCCGCCGTCACCGCCTCGGGGAAGCGGCCCTCGAGGCTGAGCCGGCCGGGATAGTAATCATAGGGCGCGAACGAGGAGGGATAGCTGTAGCTCGCAAAACGCGGGTTCTCGATCGCGCTCTGCACGTCCTGGCCATGGACGAAGATGTTGAGCAGCACCTGCAGCATCGCCTGCGATTGCACGTCGCCCCCAGGCGTCCCGAACGGCAGGAATTCGGCGCCGTTGCCCTTGATCGCCAGGGCCGGGTTGGGCGTCAGGCGCGGCCGCCGGCCGGGCGCGACGCCGGCCGGATGCTTCGGGTCGGGCCGCGATTGCGAGCCGCGGTTGGATGGGATGAACCCGACTCCGGGCACCACCGGCGACCCGTAGGAGCCGTCGCTCGGCGTCGCCGAGAAGATGTTGCCCCAGCGGTCGGCGACGCAAACGTACGAGGTGTCGGGCTCGGGGTTCGGGTTGGGCGGGCTGGCGCGCAGCTTTTGTGCCGAGGCGCCGAGTTCGCCGGGCGGCGGCATTTCCGGCCAGGCCCGATCGGGCCGGATCAGCTTTCTGCGCTCGGCGGCGTATTCCGAGGAAATGAGGGTCGGCAATGGCACATGGCCCAAGGCCGGGTCGGTGTAATAGGCCTCGCGGTCGGCGAAGGCGAGCTTTAAGGCCTCGGTGAGGGTGTGCACGTAATCGGCGCTGTTGTGACCGAGTGCTTTCAAATCGGTGCCTTCGAGCAATGCCAATGTCTGCAACAGCACCGGGCCCTGGCACCAGGCGCCGCAGGTGAAGACTTCCAGATCGCCGAAGCGGCGGCGCTCCGGCGGGCCGACCGGCGAATGATACTCGGCGAGGTCCTCGGCCGAGAGGAGCCCGCCCTCAGCCTTCATAAAGGCGATAATCTTCCGGGCGATATCGCCGCGATAGAAGGCGTCGCGGGCGGCGTCGAGGCCGGCCTCGCGGCCGCGTGATGCGGCGGCCTTCTCCTCATCGGCCATGTATTGCATGGAGGCCGCGAGGTCGCTCTGGCGGAACACATCGCCCGCCTCGGGGACGCGGCCGTTCGGCAGGTAGACCGCCGCGCTCGACGGCCACATCCGGTGGCGCTCTTCGTGGCGCTTGAGGCTGGCGGCCATCAGCGGGTACATCGGAAAGCCGTCGCGCGCGAGCCTTGTGGCCGCCGCCGCGACCTCGCCAAAGCTCATCGTGCCGTAGCGCCTGAGGGCGGTGATCCACGCATCGGGCGCCGCGGGGACGACGGTGCGCAACACGCCGACCGGGATCTTGCCGCCATGCTCGCGCTGGAAGAGGTCGGGGTCGAGCGCCCGGGGCCACGGCCCGAGGCCGGCGATCGTCACGACCTCGCGCGTCTCGGCATGGTATATGAGGATCGGCGCCACCCCGGCGACGTTGACGAGGTCGCTCTGCACGACGCCGAGCGCGATCCCCGCGGCGACCCCGGCATCGATCGCGTTGCCGCCGGCCTGCAATATGTCGAACCCGGCGGTCGCCGCCAGGTAATGCCCGGCGGCGATGGCGTGGCGGGTGACGGCGATCGTCGGCCGATGGGCATTGTGGGAGGCGGAGGCGGTCATGGCGTGTCCTTTCGCTGCTCAGCGAAGCTTAGCGCCGGCATGCCCGCGCCCTGAAGAAGTATCGTCGCCCCGCGCCTGACCGAGGCCGCGCGTCAGGCGCAACCATCAGTTGAGCCGTGCGATTCCCGCCACCTGATCTTACTGGACGGCATCAGGCGAATTTCCCGTCGCGGTTGTATACGGACGGCGGGCGGCGGGCGACGATCGCCGATCGCCGATCGCCGATCGCCGCCCGGCAAAAAGGGTCTTGGCAGCGGCATTTCCCTGAAACCCTGATATCGTGGATCGATGTTGCTACATTATTCCCGGCGGGCGGTTATCAAGGGGGAAAGCACCTTCGGTAGCCCACCGCCTGCCTCGGGCGCGATGTATCGCCTACCGGCCTGGATCCCCTCCGGCAAGGAGGACCCGCCCGCGCGTAGTACAGCGATGGCAATCGGCGGCAATCCTGGTACCGTGTGCCTCCGAGTCGAGAAATCGGCGGAAACCCGGGCCGGCCAGATGGTCTTCATGTCGATGCCGGCCCGGACGCGAACTGAACGGGAAGCTGGTCATGTCGCGGATGCCCGTACGAGCGATCGACTGGCCGTGAAACAGGCCGACAACGGCCTCTTCGATGATGGTCAGTATGATCAGTAGCGCGAGGAAGGCGACCGCCTTGCGCAGCGTCGGCCAGATCAACGGACGCGTGGTATTGTGCGCGCCGAGCTTCAACGCATTGCCGAGCAGCATGAACTTCGCCAGCACCACCGCCTTGACGATGGCGATACCCCAGGGCGTGAATTCGATGCCCTAGCTATGTAGCACGGCGGTCTTCACCATGATCACCGCGCCGAGGGTGATGTAGAGATACAGGGTCAGGAACACGAGCTCCCTCAACTCGTGCATGACGCGATGACTCAGCGGCGCTTTTGCGGTGGTTAGGGTTGCCACGGTGGCTCCTGCTGCGTCCGTGCCGGTCTCTCTCGCCAGCCATCAAATGGCCCGTCCGGCTTCGCGATCACGTTGTCATCTGCGCGCTTTTCGGTGTGTGATCCAGTGACAAGGCAGGGGCCACCCTGCGCGGGTGGCCCCTTACCGATCACGTAAGCGCCGGAAGGCTTATCACGCCATAGCGACGGCCCGCGCCAGCGCGCAGAATTGCGCGACCGACAGCTCCTCCGCGCGCGCGGTCGGCGCGATGGCAGCCTGGACGAGCAGCTTCTCGACGGGCACCCCGAGGGTCTTGAGGCTCGAACGGAGCATCTTGCGGCGCTGGCCGAACGCGGCCGCGGTGACCCGTTCGAGGACGGGCTTCGAGGCTGCTGCCAAAGGGCTGGTGCGCGGCATCAGGAGAACGACGCTGGAGGTCACCTTGGGCGGCGGCACGAAGGCGCGCGGCGGCAGATCGAAGAGGATCCTCGGCTCGGTCAGCCATTGCACCAGGACCGACAGCCTTCCGTAGGCCGGGCTGCGCGGCGTCGCCACGAAACGCTCGGCGACCTCGCGCTGGAACATCAGCGTCAGGCTCTCATAGTCGCCGATCCGGTCGAGCCAGCCCAGGAGGAGCGCGGTGGCGATGTTGTAGGGCAGGTTGGCGACGATCTTGCGCGGCGCCTCGCACAACATTGAGGGATCGAGCGCCAGCGCGTCGCCCGCCACCAATTCGAGCCGCCCGGGATAGCGGACCGCGAGTTCGCCGAGGGCATCAAGGCAGCGCGGATCGCGCTCGATCGCAATGACCCGGCGCGCCCCTTCGGCGAGCAATGCGCGGGTCAGCCCACCCGGGCCGGGGCCGATCTCAATGACGCTGGATTCGTCGAGCGGCCCGGCGGCGCGCGCGATGCGCCGGGTCACGTTCAAATCGAGGATGAAGTTCTGCCCGAGGCTTTTGCGCGCGGCGATGCCGTAGCGGGCGATGATTTCGCGCAGCGGCGGCAAGCCGCTCGGATCGGCGGCAGCCACCGCCGTGTTCAGATGCCCTGCCGCCGCGCCGCCATCGCCGCGGCCAGCCGCAGCGCGGCGATCAGGCTGTCGGGCCGGGCGACCCCGCTTCCGGCGATGTCAAAGGCGGTGCCGTGATCGGGCGAGGTGCGGATGAAGGGGAGCCCGAGCGTGACATTGACCGTGCCATCGAAGTCGATCGTCTTCACCGGGATCAGCGCCTGGTCGTGGTACATGCACAAGGCGGCGTCGTAGCCCGCCCGCGCCGCGGCATGGAACATCGTGTCGGCGGCCAAGGGCCCCCGCGCGTCGATGCCGGCGGCGCGCAGCTCGGCGATGGCCGGCATGATGATGTCGATGTCCTCGCGGCCGAGGGCGCCGGATTCGCCGGCATGCGGGTTGAGCCCGGCACAGGCGATGATCGGCAGGGCGACCCCGAAATCGCGCACCAGCGCTTCATGGGTGATCCGCCCGGCATGGACGATCGCGGCCTTAGACAATTCTTCGACCGCCTCGCGCAGCGCGAGATGGATCGTCACCGGCACGACCCGCAATTCGGGACACACCAGCATCATCACCGCGCAGGCTCCCGTGCCGGCCAACTCGGCGAGGTATTCGGTATGCCCGGGATGCCGGAAGCCGGCCCGATAGAGCGCGTCCTTGTTGATCGGGAGGGTCACCACCGCGGCGGCCCGGCCGCCGCGCAATTCGGCCACAGCGGCGTCGATCGCGCCCACTACCAGGGGGGCATCCCTAGGATCGGGGCGGCCCGGTAGGGCCCGCGGCGACCCGCCGATCGGCAGCACCGGCAGCGCTTCGGCGAACATCCCCAACGCATCGTGGGGGCCGGCAAGAGGGCTGATCGGAACGCGCCAGCCGAGGCGCTGGGCCAGCGCGGCAAGGCGGCTCGGGTCGTCGATCACGTAAAACGGCGGCACGCCCTCGCCGCGCCGCAGCCACGCCTTGAGCGCGATCTCGCCGCCGATCCCGGCCGGCTCGCCCATCGTCAGGGCGAGCGGTAGCATCATGCTCTCACACCCTCACATCGACATAGGCATTGCGCCGCAAGTCGCGCAGATAGCGCCGCGACACGGTATCGAGGCGCTGACGCAGCAGCGATTCGGTTACATCCTCGCGGGTCACCGCGCCGCTGCCGCCCGAGTTCGATTTCGCGCAGACCATGATCACGCCGACGCCGTTCTTCTGGACGATCGGCTCCGACGCCTGACCGATCGAAAGGCGGTTCACCAGATTGCGCATCTCCGGCGAGATCGTACTGGCCCGCAACTGGCCTTCGCTCGATAATTGCGGCGCCTTCTCCTTGCCGATCTTTAGGAGGCTCGGGCAATCCTTCGCGGCCGAGCGCACGCTTGCCGCTTCGCCGAGCGCGGCCCGCCGAAGCGCGTCGCTCGGCCGGGCTGGCAACGGAAACACCACCTGTACGATATCGAAGACCGCGTCCTGCTCCGACCCGGTATTGCCGTTACGGCGATCGACGACGAGCAGCAGGTAATAGCCGCCGGTCACTCGAACCGGCGCCGACAGCTCGCCCGGCCGCAGGGCCGACACCGCCTTAGCCAATTCGGGCGGAAGCTGGTCGGGGCGCAGCCAGCCGATATCGCCGCCGACCGCCGCGGTCGCCGACTGGGAGAATTGCTGGGCGATCGCGGAGAACCGGGCGCCCTGGCGCATCTGTTGCGTCAGGCGTTCGGCGAGCGCCCGCACCTCGCCATCCTGCGCCGGATTATCGACCGCGAGAAAGATTTCGGCGACCCGGCTTTGCGGCTCGTTGGCATGCTCCTTGGCGCGTTTGAGGGCCTCGTCGATCTCTTCGTCCGAGATTTCGGTGGTTTGCGCTGCCTGCCGCCGGACCAGCTTGGCCCAGACGATCCCGGCCGTCAGCTGATCGACCAGCGCCCCGCGGTCGATGCCGCGCGCCTTCAGCAGCTCGTTCAGCTGGCCGGGCTTCATGTTGTTCTGTTTTTCGATCTGCTGCAGCCCGTTGTTGATCTCGGTATCGGTTGCGGTGACGCTCTGGCGCTTGGCTTCTTGCAGCTCCAGCTTCTCATCGATCAGCGAATGCAGGACCTGGGGACCGATGCGCTGGCGAAGCTCCGGCGTGTCGGTGATGTTTGACGAGATCATCACCATCCGCATCCGCGACACGACGTCGAAAACCGAGATGACCTCGTCGTTGACCACGGCGGCAATGCGCATCTCCGCCGATTGGCCGGCGGGCGGCTGCCCCGGTGCCGTCGGCTGAATCGCGGCTTGGCGTCCGCGCAGCTGCGCCGGGTATGCCGCGCCAGAGCCTAAAGCCAACACACAGACGACCGCGCACCACGAACGAAATGCCGCCATTGAAAGCCAACCCGATTGCCTCGACCGCTGGGCCCAACCTACACCCTTAGGGTGGCGATGTCGCCGCCGCGCTGCTTGGCGCCCAGCGCCGCGCTCAGAGGGAACTGCCGGCCACCGACGCCACCGTGCCGCCAATCTCGCCGAGATTTTTGAACACGACGCTGAACATGACCGACACCCCGGGGGTTACGTCGCCGCTGCGGATCCCCGACTGGGTGACCGAGCCGATAAACGCCATGCACTCGTCCTGGTAAATCGCGGCCAAGGTCGCATAAAGGCTCGTGTTGTTCGATTGCGGCGTCGCGACGCCATTGATCAGATTGGTGGAATTGGTCAGGTTGACGGTCTCGCTGCCGGCCAGCGACCAATAGCGCGTGAGTTTGGCCGTAAGAGATACATTGACCTGCTCGCGCTTGCCGAAGAGGACGCTCTGGCCGGTCAACTGATCGGTGACGACCTGGTTTAGCTGCTGCGGCGGTATCAAGAGGTAGTTGAGCCCGAGGCGCAGATTTTCCGGTCCGGCGTTTAAGCCGACCTCCTGGGTTTTATTGCTCAGGGAGTTCTTGTCCAAACGAAACCGGTAGATCAGGTCGAGATAAGAGTTGGGCGAAAGAACGACGCGTCCGACGATGTCCGACAGGCGCTGCGCCGCGCCGGATGCCGGCGGCAGAAACGGGTTGGTTTCGGCGCGCAGGCTCTGCCCGATCAGCATGCGGTAGGTGCCGCCGTCCTTGTTGTAGAGGCCGAGCTTCATTCCGTAATCCACCCGTTGCCCGGTATCGAGCAGGTCATAGCCCGCCAGCCGGTCCGCTCGGAACAAATCGGAATCGCGGAATTCATAACCGATGCTGTCTTCGTCGGGGATCCGCCGGTCGTTGCCGCTCGACGGGCCGGCGAACACACCGGCGATTGGCTCGATGATCGCGGTAGTCTCATCGCCGCGATGGACAAGCGGATAGCTCCAGACCAGCCCGACCTGCGGAAAAGCGCGCGCGTCATTGAAATTCAAGCCGACGCGTTGCGTCGGCGGCGCACCATTCACCGGGAAAAAAGCGCTAGGCAGATCGGGGTTCGATTTGTTGCTCAAATCGCTGACCGAATAGCCGTCCCCGCGCAGGTTCGCGCTGAATTTGTATTCCCCGCCGATGCCGTCGCGGAAGGTCTTGTCCCATTCGCTGGCGAGCGAGAGGCGGCGTGTTTGCGTCCCCACCTCGCGGACGATGTCGAGCAGATTAGCGTTGACTTTCCACACCCCGCCGAGCCCGTCGGGTTCGCTCTGCCAGGTGCGGTTGATGACCGGGAGCACGATCGGCTGCGTCGAGTCGCCGAGCCCCGGCAAAAGCGGCTGGAATACGTATGCATTGACGTCGGTCGTGGCGCGGGGCTCAAAGCCTTCGAGATAGGCGCGGCTGATCATCGCGTTCAAGAGCGGGTTGCCGAAGCCAAAGCGCAACAGGTAGGTCTGGTCGGACACCCGCTGCAGCGCGAAACCGGCCCGGTAGGTGTCGTCGATGTCCCAGACCCCGGAGGCGTTGACGTGGCCGCGCATTTCGTTGCCGGTGTTCGTATTACTGCCGGACCCAACGTTGCTGTAATTCACGCTGCCGATCGCATCGAGCATGCCGTTGCTGAAGCGTTGCCGGTACTCGCCGGCGAGCAACTCGCCGGCGCGGGTGGTGAAGCGCGGCGCCAGGGTCAGGTCCTTGTCCGAATCGAGCACCCAATAGTACGGTATGCCAACGTGGAAGCCGACGTTGCTGGAATTGCCCATGGTCGGCGTCAGAAAGCCGCTCGCCCGTTTGACCGACGGATCGGGCTCTGAAAGATAGGGCGTATAGAATAGCGGCCAGCCGTCGACCTCGAGTACCGCATCGCGAAACTCGATCAGCTTCAGCTCCTTGTCGTCGCTAATCTCGCGCGCCTTGAACTGCCAGGCCGGGGGAGCGCTCGGATCGTCCTTGCACAGATCGCAAGGGGAATAGACCCCGCGCCGCAGCTCGAAGCGGTTGCCGTTGATGCGCCGCGCGGCATTGCCGGCGAGCCGTGACCGGTCGGCCAGCAGCCTGCGCACCTTCTGGGCGAATATATTGTTCATCGAATCCCGCAGCTCCATGAAGTCGGCGAAGGTAACTTCGCCCGTCGACTCCAGGAGGCTCACATGGCCGGAAGCGGTGATCGTGTCGCTGCGCTGGTTGTAGGTCACCGTGTCGGCGAGCAGAACTTCGCCGCCTTGCGAGATTTCGACGTGGCCCTTGGCGACGGTGAGGGCCAGCTGATCGTCGTATTGGACCTCGTCGGCCTGGAAGACGATCGGCGCGTTCTTGTCCTGTTTTTTGGGGCTGCTGATCGTCAAATCCGCCAAACCCGGCGGGACGGCGAGCAGCAGGGCGAGGATCGCGCCGACCAGAGCGAGGGTCGCGCGTTCGATCGGCATTCGGTGTCCAGGTCGGGGGGAACCTGTCATGTGCCGCCTTCAGGCCGCAACCAAGTCGATGATCGGCCGTCCGAAAGGGGGAACCCTGGTGGTCATCCGTCCTCGAGGTGAAGCAGCATCGAGGTACCGAAGATCATGCTTACCCCTGTGGGGGTCCAGGCGGCCAAGAGGACCGGGATCTTGGCCGACAGCCCGAGGGCGAACACGATATCCGACAGGAAATACAAGAGGAAGCCCGCGAGGACGCCGCTCACGATCAGCATCGCCGCGCCGCCGCGCCGCTGCATGCGCAAGCTGAACGTCGCCGCGACCAGCACCATCGCACAGAACAGGAAGGGCCGCGCCAAGAGAATATTGAAGTGCAGGCGGTGGCGCTGGGCCGAGAACCCGGATTGCTCGAGCAGAGTGATGAAACCGGGCAACTCCCAGAACGACATCGTATCGGGCGAGGCAAGACTTTCCTCGATTTTGCTCGTGGTCAAGCTGGTCGGCAGCCGCAACTCGCCGAAGGTTTCCGGTGGCTCGCCCACACGGAAACGCTGACCATCCTCGATCAGCCAGAATCCGCCGTCGAGCCGGGCCGCGCGCGCCTCGATCCGCGAGGTGAACTCGGAACGCCGGTTGAGAAAATACACGCTCACATTGCGCAGCACGAGATCGGGTCGCAGTAATAGGTCGGGCGACGTCAACTTGTCGCCATGAAAGATGATTTGCCCGTCGGCGGCGTCGCTTTGACGTAGCCACAAGCCGGTATTCGACAGGCTGAGCGGGTCGCCGGACTGGCGCAGGATGCGATTGTCGAGCTTCTCATAACTGGCTTCCATCGCCGAGGCGATCGGGTTGAACAGCGTGACGGCGACGACTCCGACCAGCAGCGCAACGAGGATCGCGGGGGTCAGGAAGCCCCAAACCGAAACCCCGGCGGCGCGGGCGACGACAAGCTCGTTGCTGCGAGTCAGCCGCCAGAAGGCGAGCATCGTGCCGAACAGGATCGCAAACGGCATCACCTCCTGCGCCGTGTGCGGCAGCTTCAACGCCGCCATCTCGAGCAAGATGCCCCAACTGGCCTGGGTTCGCGTACCGCCGCGCCGGATCAGCTCGATGTAGTCGAGCAGGAAGGTCACGCTCACCATCGCTCCGAATACGCCGCAAAACCAAGCGAAGTACTGGCGGGCGATGTAGGCCGAGAGGGTCTTCGCGAGGTACACCAGAAACCGCCTCCCGATCCCTGGCTATTGCGTCGCCGGCGCCAGCCGCCAGAAACCAATCTTGATCCCGCCGAACAGCAAGATCCCAAACCCCGCCGCCAACGGCAAGAGGTCGGTCACATAGATCAGCGGGATCGCCGCAACGTGGCGACCCGCCAGGTTCAAGACGGCGAGATCGAGCGCCTGGAAAGCGAGGGCCATCCCGATCGCCAGCAGCACCCGGCTCAGCTGACCCCGCCGGTTCAGTTCGCCGGGCAACAGACAGGCGAGCGGGATCATCACAAAGCTGAAGACCGAGAGCGGTACGATGAGGCGCTGGTGTCCCTCGACGAGAAAACTGTCGCGGGTCGCCGGGTCCAGATCCGCCGGCGGCCAAAACAGCTCGCCCAGAAAGCGCTCCTGCGCGTCGCGAAACCGCACCACCGGAGCATCGCGCAACATCGCCAGATCGAGCGTGTAGCGCTCGAAGGTCAGCACCGAAAGCTTTCCGGTCGCACGCTCGAAGCGTTGCCGACTGCCGTTCACCATGATGATTCGCGAGCCCTCGGCGCTGTTGGCAAAGGCGCCGCGCTCGGCCAGGATCGTGACCGGCTGCTGCGGGTCGCGGTCGTCGTTGATCAACAGGCCGATGACCTCGCCGCGCTCGTTGCGGCCTGCGATATAGATTGTCAGCTTGTCCGAAATCGTCGTGAACGCCCCCTCCTGCAGCAGGGCCGACACGAAGCGGTTGCGGATCTCGAATTGCAGGTCCTTGAATTCGCGGTTGGAAGCAGGCAGGAAATAGGCCGAGAGGCTCATCAAGGACAGGAAGGCGACCCCGGCAAGCATGAAAACCGGCCGGGCGAGCGCGAGCGGGCCGAGGCCTGCGGCGCGCATCACAACGAGTTCGCTCTCAGAGGTCAACCGGTTGAATACAAACAGGACCGCGATGAAGGCGCCGATCGGCAGAACGATGTCGAGGAAGCGCGGCAGGATCAAGAGCGCCATATAAACAAACAGCGCGACCGACAACCCGCGGTTGACGATCAGGTCGACCAGCCGCAGCGATTGGGCGAGCCACACCGCGGCACTGAGTGCCGCGGTAATGAAGATCGTCATGGTGAGGCATTGCCGCAGGATGTAGCGGTCGAGGCTGTTCATCGGCGGTCCATCATAGGGGGGCGAGTACGGCATCGCCACAGCTTTCGGCTGCCGCGCCGTCGCCGCGCGCCGCGGTTGTGCGTCTGCTGCGCGTCTGGAGCGCCCCTGGCGCGAACGGGGGGCATTGACTCGCGGCGGCGCTGCGTCTATCGCGCCAGGAGACGGTAAATCGCTTGCCCCGGGGTAGCCTCATGAAGATCAGCTTCGTCGAACTCGCCATGCCGCGGTCGGGCGCCGTCGTCGTCGGCGCGTGGGAGGAGCGCGTGTTGACCGCCGCGGCGCGGCGGCTCGACGAGGCGACAGGCGGTGCGGTCAGCCGCGCTGTCGCCGCGTCGCCCCGGTTCCACGGCAAGAAGAACGAGCTAATCGCGATCATCGGCCCGCCAAACCTGCCAGTGAGCCGCATCCTCGTCGCCGGTCTCGGCAAGCCCGACGCGGTCGATCCCCGGCTGTTGCAGGATCTCGGCGGGACGCTCGTCGCCCATCTCAATGGCGCCGGCGAGAGCGAGGCCACCTTCGCGCTCGATCTCGGCGATGTGGCGCCGCTGAAGCCGGCCGATGCGGCGGCCCATCTCGCGTTCGGCGCCGAGTTGCGGTCCTATCGCTTCGACAAGTACCGCACAACGCAGAAGCCCGAGCAGAAGCCCTCGCTCGCCGGGATTGCCGTCGCAACCGAGGCGCCGGGCGCCGCCAAAGAGGCCTATCGCGCGCTCGGCGCGACGGCGCGGGCGGTCTTTTTTACCCGCGATCTGGTGTCCGAGCCGGCCAACACGCTTTACCCGGAGACCCTCGCCCAAGAGGCCGCCGGGCTCGGCGAATTCGGCCTCTCGGTCGAGATCCTCGATGAAGCCCGCATGGGCGAACTCGGCATGGGGGCGTTGCTCGGGGTCGGCCAGGGCAGCGTCCGGCCATCGCGCGTCGTCGTCATCGAGCATAAGGGCGGGGCCGCGGGCAGCCCGCCCCTCGCCTTTATCGGCAAGGGGGTCACCTTCGACACCGGCGGCATCTCGATCAAGCCCGCCGCCGGGATGGGCGACATGAAATGGGACATGGCCGGGGCCGGGGTGGTGATCGGGCTGATGCGCCTTCTCGCCACGCGCCACGCCAAGCTCAACGCGGTCGGCATCGTCGGCCTCGTCGAGAACATGCCGTCGGGCAATGCGCAGCGCCCGGGCGACATCGTGCGCTCGATGTCGGGCCAGACGATCGAGGTCTTGAACACCGACGCCGAGGGCCGGCTCGTCCTCGCCGACGTGCTGTGGTACTGCCAGGACCGCTTCAAGCCGAAGCTGATGATCGACCTCGCCACGCTGACCGGCGCGGTCATCGTCGCGCTCGGCCATGAGAATGCCGGCCTCTTCGCCAACAACGACCAGCTGGCCGACCGGCTGATCGCCGCAGGCAAGGCGGTCGGCGAGCATTTGTGGCGGCTGCCGCTCGGCGACGCCTACGACCGCGCGATCGACAGCGACGCCGCCGACGTCAAGAACATCGCCGGGGATCGCGCCGCCGGCAGCACGATCGGCGCGCAGTTTTTGAAGCGTTTCGTCAACAACGTGCCCTGGGCGCATCTCGACATCGCCGGCGTCGCCTGGTCGAAAAAGGACGCGCCGACCGTGCCGAAGGGCGCCACTGCGTTTGGCGTGCGCCTCTTGGACCGCTTCGTCGCCGAGCATTACGAGAAAGGCTGAGCCGACCGGAAGACTCCATCGGAAGACTGGCGTGGCCGAGATCGGCTTCTATCACCTCCTGGCGACGCCGCTCGAGCGCGCCCTGCCGCGCCTCTTGGAGCGGGCTCGGGCGGGGGGCTATCGCATCATTGTCCGCGCCGCCTCGGCGGAGCGTGTCGAGCATCTGAACGCGCTTTTATGGACCTACGACGACGCGAGCTTCCTCGCGCATGGCTCGGCGCGCGACGGCAACGCCGCGAACCAGCCGATCTGGCTGAGCGAGGGACACGAGAACCCGAACGGCGCGGCGATGCTGGTTCTCGTCGACGGGGTCGAGGCCGAGGATCTCGCCTCGTTCACGCGCTGCGCCGATCTCTTCGACGGCAACGATCCCGCGGCGGTCGCGGCGGCGCGCGAGCGCTGGCGCCGCGCCGCCGCCCTGGGACATGCCCTGACCTATTGGCAGCAGGGCGAGGCGGGCTGGGAGAAGAAGGGCTGAGGCCTATTGCCCCGATTGCCGTTGCCTCGGGGCGCCGGTATAACCCGGCCCTTCCCGCCCCACGAACCGAAGACATGCGAGAGAGACCATGGGAATCGAGCGCACCCTGTCGATCATCAAGCCGGACGCGACGCGGCGCAATCTGACCGGCGCGATCAACCAGCGCTTCGAAGCGAGCGGCCTTTCCATCGTCGCGCAAAAGCGGATCCGGCTGACCGAGGCGGTGGCCGAGCGGTTTTATGCGGTGCATGCCGAGCGCCCGTTCTACAAGAGCCTCGTTGGCTCGATGATGTCGGGCCCGGTCGTCGTCCAGGTGCTCGAGGGCGAGGATGCGGTGGCCAAACACCGCGAGGTGATGGGCGCGACCGACCCCGCCAAGGCAGCGGCCGGCACGGTCCGCAAGGATTTCGCCCTGTCGATCGAGGCCAATTCGGTGCACGGCTCGGATTCGCCCGAAAACGCGGTGCAGGAGATCGCCTTCTTCTTCGCCGATATCGAGATCTGCCCCTGATCCGATCGCGCACCGGAACACCTAGTGGATGACATCCAACGCTTCGCTCCTAAACTCCGTCATACCGGCGAAGGCCGGTATCCATAGCAGCCGTGGGTCCCGGCCTTCGCCGGGATGACGAGGAGGGCGGCGAGCGTTTGACGCGTACCACTAGCCGACATTGCGCCCCTAAAATAAAACAAAGCCCAAGAAAATTAAGTCAGGGCCCGATTTGGTCATGTGATGGCCAGATGATTATTTAATGGGCACTGGCAAATTTTACATCATCTGGTCAAATTGTGTGCATAAATACTTATGGCATGCTTCTTGCTGCCCTGACGCTCAGGTATTCACTGATGGGCGTGAGGGTTGCAATGCACACGACAGTCGAAATCGAAGAGAAAATCCGGCAGCGCTACCGTCAGCCCAAGGGAGTCGAGCAGTTCGGGATCGAGCCGGTCCCGCCGGAATTGAAGACAGTGCGCTGGCTCGACATTTTCTCGATCATCTTCGGGTTTGCGCTCAACCCGGGATCGATGCTGGTCGGCGGATTGGCGGTGTTGTCCGGCCTGTCGTTCGTCGGAGCGGTCGGGGCGATCACCTGCGGCGTGCTGCTCGCGACGATCCCCTATACGATCATGTGCGCGGCGCCAAATGGATCCCCTCGTTCTTGCGCACGATCGCCTCGACCTACTGGTTTGCCTATCAGACGGTGGCCGGGTCGCTGGCGGTCGTTGCCATTCTGAACCGTTGGACCGGCACCCCGCATTCGCTGATCACGGTCAGCATCGCCTTTGCCGTATTGCAGGCGGTCGTCGCGATCATCGGCTACGGGACGCTGAAGCACCTGTCGCGGATGGCATTGCCGCTCAAGATCATGATCCTGTGCTACGTCCTCCTGTTGATGGCGACCAGCAGCCACCCGGGTTTCTCGCCGTCCGAGGTCCTGGCCTATCCGGGCAAGCCGGAGGCCAACTGGCTGCTCTTCGTCACCTGGATGAATGTCGTCGCCGCTGGTACGCTGACGATGATCACCGACGCGTCCGATTTCTGCCGCTACACCAAATCGCGCGTCGACATGTGGTGGGGCACCTCGCTCGGCAAGGTCGGCGGCGGCTGCTTCGCCGCATTGCTGGGCGCCTATGGCGCCGCCGCGACGCTCGGCAAGACCGCCAATGTGTTCGAGGTCGTCGCCGGCCTCAGCACCGGCTGGTTCGCGCTGTTGATGTTCCTGGTCGTCATCGCCCTCGATAATTGGACGATCAACGTCCTTAACCTCTACACCGGCGGCCTGTCGCTCTCGAACATGTTCGAGCGCCTCGGGCGCTTCTGGACGACCGTCATAATCAGCATCCTCGGCATCGCCCTCTCGGCGACGCCCAGCGTGGTTCAGGGGTACACGACCTATGTCGGCATGCTGGGCAACGTCTTTTCGCCGATCGCCGGGGTTCTGATCGCCGACTACATTTTTGTGAAGCGCGGTCACATCGATTTGGTTGGTCTGTTCGAGCCGAACGGCCCCTATTGGTATTGGGGGGGCGTCAATCCGATTGCCGTCATTTGGACCGCGCTGGGCTTTCTTGCCTATATGTTCGTCATTCCGGCCGAATGGATCCGCGTCGTGGTTACCGTGATCGTTACCGGGGCGGGCTACTGGGCGACCATCGAATTGTTGGCGCCGCGCTTCGCCCCGCTGGCCCGCGCAGCGCGGCCGGCCATGGTTCAGCGCGAGGCGATCGAGGACTTGGATTGGGAGCTGGCGTTGCGCTGACTTGCGCAAGCATTTCAGTCGTCATTTCCACGAAAGCGGGAATCCAGGGCGAGCGGTTCGCCGCTTGCCCTGGCGATCCGGGTCACACCAAAAAGATCGCCATCCCACCGAGGATGATGACGATCACCAGGATCGAAATCTTGATGAACCAGGTGAACCCGATCCAGGTACGGCGATGCCGTTCGAGTTCTGGATCTATAGCCGCCATATCCGCCTCGCCGGTTGAGCAATGTCGGGTGCGAGGTATAGCTTAACCGCCCGGCGAGGCAAGCGTCTCCGACGGGTTGAACAGGGCGATTTCCGGTGGCACCGCGCCGCTGATCGCCACCCTCCCGCCCTCGATGCGCAGCCGGCCCTCGGCGTAGAGGCGCACCGCCATCGGGTAGAGATGATGCTCGGCGGCGAGGATGCGCTTGGAGAGCAGCGCCTCGTCATCGCCGCCATGCACCGGCACGACCGCCTGGGCGATGATCGGCCCCGAATCGACCGACGCGCGGACGAAATGAACGGTGCAGCCGGAAAACCGGACCCCGGCGGCGAGCGCTTGGCGCTGCGGGTGGAGCCCCGGGAAGACCGGCAGCAGCGAGGGGTGGATGTTGACGAGCCGGTCGCGCCACGCTTCGACAAAGCCGGTGTCGAGGATGCGCATGAAGCCCGCCAGGGCAACGAGTTCGACGCCGCTGTGCCGCAACGCCGCATCTGCCTCGACCGCGAAAACCTCGCGGCTCGGCTGCGCGAGAGAGCGATGCGCGATCCCGGCCTCGGCGGCGCGCGCCAGACCCGGCGCCCCCGGCTGGTTGCTGATGACGAGGACGATGTCGGCCGGATAGGCCGGGTCGGCAGCAGCCTCGATCAGCGCCTGCAGGTTCGATCCGCGGCCCGAAATCAGTACGCCGACTTTGAGCCGTGCCCGGGGTCGTGCCATGGCGCCTCCGCATCGATGGCCGGCATATGCCGCCTCAAAGGCCCATTTGGGGCCTGCTGTCGATGGCGTCCCCGCGAAAGATGCGCTATCACCGGGTAGGAGCGGTCCGGGGCGCCGCGAACATACGGGATCGGGGCCATCTTGCAATGAGTTTGCAATGACCTTGTCGCTGATGCCGGCGGGGGCGGGCAGTCAAGGCGGGTGGCGGTTTGCCGGGTCGGCTCTCCTCGTTGTGTTGGCGCTTGGGCTGACGAGCGGGCCGGGCCGGGCGCAGGAGGGGGATGCTTTTTCCGCGACCGTCGCGGTCGACGCCACGGCCGACACCGTTGCCCAGGCCCGCGATATGGCGCGCACCGACGGCCAGCGCCGCGCGCTCGCCGCGGTCGCCGAGCGCCTGGCCACCGGCAACACCCGGGTCAGGCTGCCAAAGCTCGATGACAAGGCGATCACCGATCTCGTCCTCAGCTTCGAGGTGGCGAATGAGCGCATGTCCGCGGTGCGCTATGCCGCCGACTACACCGTCCATTTTCGACCGGACGAAATCCGCCGGGTGCTCGGAATTTCCGGGCCGGGAAATCCCGGGCCGGGCAATCCCGGGCCCGTTGTCTCCGGCGATTCCGGCAAACCCTTGGTGCTGATCCCGGTATACCAATCGGCCGGGCAAGCGAGGCTGTGGGACGACCCCAACCCGTGGCTCCAGGCCTGGGAGCAGCAGCCCGCCGGGACCGGTGCGGTGCGCCTCGTCGTGCCGCTGGGCGACGCGGGCGATATTGCCGCGCTCGATGCCGAGAAGGCGCTCGCGGGCGATGGCGAGGGACTTGCCGCGATCGCCCGCCGCAATGGCGGCGGGGACGCGCTCGTCGCGCTCGCCGCGCCGCGCGGGCCGCCCGACCGGCCGGCCGGGGTGGACGTCACCGCGCGGCGCTATCGGGCCGACCGGCTGCTTGACAGCCATCAGGAAAAGCTGACCGCCAGCCCCGGCGAAAGCGAGAGCGAATTATTGCGCCGCGCCGCGGCCGCAGTCGTTTCCGACATCGCGAGCGGCTGGAAGAACGAGGCGGTTGCGCACGACGATCAGGAGGGTAGCCTGACAGCCATCTTGCCAATCGCCGACCTCGACGACTGGTTGCGTGCGCGAGAGCGCCTGGCCAAGGTGCCGGCGATCCACAAGATCGCCCTGATGGCGTTGTCGCGTGAGGCAGCAACGATCGAGATCGGCTATGGCGGCAGCATCGATCAGCTGAAGGCAAGCCTCGCCGAGATCAGCCTCGACCTGGTTCGCGGCGACCCGCTGTGGCGGCTCGCCCGCACCGGGCCGGCGCGCCGGCCGTGATGCGGCCCTCACCGGCACCCAGCCCTGCAATGGTCCCCGAGATTACCCCTGGCCCCGAAATGCCCGCGCGCGCGATTCCGCGGCGGTCGTCCGCGCGCCGGATTGAGCTGAACCTGCCCAACCTGATCACGCTGGCGCGGCTTTTGTCGGTGCCGTTGACGATCTGGCTGATTTTCGAGGCGCGATACGACGTTGCTTTCTGGGTCTTTGTCGGGGCCGGGCTGTCGGACGCGCTCGACGGCTATATCGCCAAGCGCTTCGACCGCCGCACCCGGATCGGCGCGCTGCTCGATCCGGCCGCCGACAAGGCCATGCTGGCCGGGGTCTATGTGAGCCTTGGGCTCGCCGGGCAACTGCCCGCCTGGCTCGTTCTTCTGGTGGTGTCGCGCGACTTTTTGATTGTCGTCGGCTTTTTCCTGATTCAAGCCGCCACGGTCTCAAAACAGCTCGACCCGCTCTACATCAGCAAGGTCAACACGCTGATGCAGATTGCCTTGGTCGGGTTCGTGCTGGCGGGGCTGGGCCTCGGTATCGAGACCGGACCGGCGACGTGGCTGCTGATCGCCGCGGCCGCGGTGACGACGGTCTTATCGGGGCTCTCCTACCTCGTGCGCTGGGCTCGCATTCTGACCGGTTCGGCGCCGGCGTCATGAGCGCGCGGGCGTCATGAGCGCGCGGGCGTCATGAGCGCGCGGGCGTCATGAGCGCGCGGGCGTACCGCTTATTGTTCTGGCTCGGCCTCCTCTTCGTCGTCATCATGGCGCTCGGCTTGGTCCACGCCATCCTGATGCCGTTCGCTATCGGGTTTGCCATTGCCTATATCCTGGCTCCCGGGGTGACCAGCCTCGAGCGCCGCGGGGTCCGCCGCAGCCTGGCAAGCCTATTCGTTCTCGCGATTTTCGTGCTCGCCCTCGCCCTGATCCTGGTGATCCTGGTACCGCTGATCCAGGGCCAGATCGTCCAGCTGATCACCCGGGCTCCGAACCTCGTCCGCGCCCTCCAGGATCAGCTCGGCCAGCTCATCCTCATGTTGCAGGAGCATTTGCCCGCCGAAGACGTCAGCAAGCTGCGCGATCTGCTCAACGCCAAGCTCGCCGAGGCATTGACCTGGCTGGCCGGGCTCGTCCAGGGGATGATCACCAGTAGCCTGGCGATCCTCAATATCCTCTCGCTCGTCGTGGTGACGCCGATCGTTACCTTCTTCCTCTTGCGCGATTGGGAAAAGATGGTCGCGCAAGTCGATTGCTACCTGCCGCGGCAGTCTCTGGAGACCCTGCGCGGGCAGGCGCGGCTGGTCAGCGACACGCTGGTCGGCTACATTCACGGCCAGGCGCTGATTTGCCTGATCCTGGCGATTTACTACGGCATCGCGTTGACCCTGGCCGGTCTCGCGTCGAGCATTGCCCTGGGGTTGCTGATCGGTGTCCTGGCGATCATCCCGATCCTTGGCGTGACAACCGGCTTTATCCTGGCGATCGGGCTCGCCGCCTCGCAATTCGGCACCTCGTCGGCGATCCTGACGGTAATTGGGATCTTTGCTGTGGGCCAGCTGGCCGAGGCCAATATCCTCACGCCGAAGCTGCTCGGCGACCGCATCCACCTCCACCCGGTCTGGGTGATCTTTGCCCTCTTTGCCGGCGGCGCGCTCTATGGATTTGTCGGCGTGCTGGTCGCCGTCCCGGCCGCCGCGGTGATTGGCGTCCTCGCGCGCTTCGCCCTCTCCAGCTATCGCCGCAGCGGCCTCTACGATGCCCACCAGAGCGACAGCGACAGCGAGAGCGAGAGCGTGGCCAATCTCACCCGGATCGGATGACCCAACTCGCGATCGATCTGCCGCACCGCCCGGCGCGGGGCCGCGCCGATTTCCTGGTGTCGGAGTGCAATGCCGCAGCGCTCCACTGGATCGAGCGCTGGCCCCAATGGCCCCAGCGCGCGCTCGTCCTCCATGGCCCGGCCGGCTCGGGCAAGAGCCACCTCGCCGAGCTCTGGCGTGAGCGCAGCGGCGGCGTGTTGATCGCCGGCGAGGGGCTGTCGAAGTCCGACCCGAATGAGCTTGCCGGCCATCGCGCCGTGGCGCTCGACGATGCGATGCGCGCTCCCGAGCGGGCCCTCTTGCATCTCTACAATTGCGTAGTCGAAGCGGGCGCCAGCCTCCTCGTTGTGGCGCGCGAGGCGCCGGCGACCTGGCCGATCGCGCTGCCCGACCTCGCCTCGCGGCTGCGCGCCGCGCCTTCCGTCGCGATCGCGCCGCCTGACGATCGGCTGCTCGCCGCGGTGCTGGTCAAGCTGTTCGCCGACCGCCAGGTGCGGGTTGCACCCGGCGTCATCGGCTTTCTGTTGCGCCGGATGGAACGCTCCTTCGCGGCGGCCGGCGCGCTCGCCGAAGGGCTCGATCGCCGGGCCCTCGGCGCCGGGCGCCCGATCGGCATCGCGCTCGCCCGCCGGGTGCTGGCCGAAGCGGCGGATGGCGCCTAACTCGCCGGTCGATTTGCCTTGAGGGCCGGTCGATTTGCCTTGAGGAAAGTGCGCACGTGGCGCACCGCAAGCGGGATCTTGTCCTTGGTGTCCTTCCAGGGATAGAGGCTCACCTGGGCATTGGGCGCGAGGAGCGCGCTCTCCATGGCGACGGCGTAGGGGTGCGCCGGGACGTCGTCGGGCAGGACCAGTAAGGGCGTCTGGCAGTCGCGCACGAAATCGCGCGTCACGGTGAAGACGAAGTCGGCGTTGGCGCGATACATCTTGCTGAGGAAGGCGTCTACCATCGCCATCGTGATGTCGGGCCGTCGCTCGCACAGCCCCGGGCCCCAGCCTTTGATGTTGTTCTGGTAGAAGAGGTCGGGCATCGCCGGGCGGAACCCGCTGGGCTGCGCCAGGACAGCGGCGACGATGCGCCGCGGCGCCCGCCGCAACAGGTTCCAGATGAATGGGCCGCCGATGCAGAAGCCCATCACGAGGAATTCCCCGATGCCCAGATGATCCATCAGGCCGAGATGGTCGTCGGTGTAGGAATCCCACGGCCGGTCGATCGCGATGGGGCCGCTGGAGTCACCGCCATTGGCGTTGCGCAGATCCGCCGCGATAACGCGGTACTCGCCCTTGAACTCGTCCAACGGGTTGAAGGGGTGGCTGGCCGCGAGGCCCGCGACCGTCGAATTGAGGCCGCCGCCGGGGATGACCATGAGCGGATAGCCGGAGCCGGCCTCCTCGTAGTGGATGCGAACATCGCCTTTTTCGTAGAACGGCATGGGGTTTCTCCTTGGCCAGGTATGGTTATGATTTGAGGAAGTCGCGCACCCGCTCGATCTCCTCGATCGCGCCGAATTGCGAGCCGATCAGGATCTCCTCGAAGCCCATTTCTTCGACGCGCTTGATGCGGCGGCGCGCCTCTTCCGGCGGGCAGATGAAATTGACCGACGCCAGCTTCGCCAGCTCGGCCGATTGAGGGCGCTCGGCGAGGTCGACCGAGCAATTGGCAAGGACGGCATTGGTGCCGCCGGCCTCGCGATAGATCTTCATGCCGCCTTCGAGGTCGTCCCAGCTGCTGAACCGGCCGGACGGGGTCCACCCCTGGGCTTCCTTGGCGGCGTAGGTGATCCAACGCGGGCTGCGCCAGGCGCCGATGAGGATCGGCGGCCCGCCCTTGCACCCCGGCCAGGTCGCCAGCGTGCCGCCGTTGACCGGCTCCTCGTTCCACACGCGATTCATGATCTCAAGGTCGTTTTTGAAGGTGCGGAAGCGATGATCGTAATCGTAGCCCAAGAGCTCGAAATCGTCGCGCGTCGAGCCGCTGCCGACGCCGAGGATCAGGCGGCTGTTCGACATCGCCTGAACGGATTGCACCCGGTGGGCGAGCTCGACCGGGTTGCGCAACGGGAGCTGCAAGACGCTGATCCCGAGCTCGACCCGCCGCGTCACCGCGGCGAGCGCTGTCAGGACCTGGAGCGAGTCGAGCGTAGGCCGGCCGCGGCCGAGCGAATCCCCGATCCAGATGCCGGGAAACCCTCGGGCTTCAGCCTGGCGCGCAAAATCGGTGATGCGATCGATCAGCCCGCTGTCGGGAAATCCCCGGTCTTGTGTTGCAGCCGGGCTGATCCGGATCATCGTGCTGACACGCATGCGCGCTCTCCTAGGTATTTCCTTCACGCAGAAATCTTATTGGGCGGCGGCCGCAACAGGTTTATGGGCGGAAGCTGCCGGTCGATTTGCCTTGAGGAAGGTTCGGATGTGGCGCACCGCCAGCGGGATCTTGTCCGGCGTGTCCTTCCACGGATAGAGGCTCACCTGCGCGTTCGGCGCGAGATGCACGCTCTCCATCGCGACGGCGTACGGGTGCCCCGGGACGTCGTCGGGCAACACAAGGATCGGCGTCTGGCAGGCGGCCACGAAATCGCGCGTCACGGTGTAGACGAAGTCGGCGCGGGCGCCGCCGTACATGTTGGTCAGGAATTTGTCGACCATCGCCATCGTGATGTCGGGCCGGCGGGCGCACAATTCCGGGCCCCAGCCCTTCATGTTGTTGTTGTAGGAGAGGCCGGGCATCTCCGGGCGGTAGCCGCTGGGCTGCGCCGGCACCGCCGCGACGACGCGGTCGCCGGCCCGCTGTAAGAGGTTCCAGATGAAGGGGCCGCCGATGCAGAACCCGAGCACCATGAACCTGTCGATGCCGAGGTGGTCCATCAGCCCGATATGGTCGTCGGTATAGGCGTCCCACGCCCCGTCGGTCGCAAGCGGCCCCGTCGACTGGCCGCCCTTGGCATTGCGCAGATCGGCCGCGATGACACGGTACTCGTCCTTGAACTCCACCATCGGGTTGAACGGGTGGGTCGCGAGCCCCGCGACCGTCGAATTGAGGCCACCGCCGGGGATGACCAAGAGCGGAAAGCCGGAGCCGGCCTCCTCGTAATGGATGCGAACGTCGCCTTTTTCGTAGAACGGCATGGCGTTTCTCCTCGGCAGTGTGGTCAGCGTCTCGACGAGCGGCGCGTATCCCGGGTTCTAAGCTAAAACCCGCGGCAAGCGTAGCCCAGTTTGAATTTTCGACGAGGCCAGCCTCGATCTCGTCCGGCTGGGTTCGCACAGCGAGCTTGGGATCGCCAGGTGGCCTTCGGGCTCCCTCTCCCCCATCGGGGGAGAGGGTTGGGGTGAGGGGGCGGATTCCAGAGCGCTCGCCGATGCCCACCTCACCCTCCCACCGCTGCGCGCCGGGTCCCTCCCTCTCCCCCTGAAGGGAGGAGAGGGGCTTTTCGCTCGCCGCTCAGCAGCCGTCGCTATTGCGCGGCGGCTCTCACGGCTGGGACATGCGCCTTGAGGAAGCGGCGCACGCGGTCGATGGTCCGGGCTTTCAGCTCCGGGGGGTCGCGCCACGGAAAGACCGTGATCTCGGCGTTGGGCGCCAGCGAGGCGACGTCGATCGAGCTCTGGAGCGGGTGCGCGGGAGTGTCGTCCGGCAACACCAAGAGCGGCGTCCGGCAGGCGGCGGCGAAGTCGCGCGACACGCTGTACACGAAATCGGGTTGGATGCGGTAGAGGTCGTGCAGGTACTTCTCGACCATCGCCATGTTGAGATCGGGCCGCCGGGCGAGCAGTTCGGGGGCCCAGACATCGCGGCCGGAATCGTACATGTAGTCCGGCAGCTCCGGGCGGTGCCCGACCGTCTGGACCAGCACGGCGGCGACGACGCGCTGCGGCGCCCGCTCGATAAGCTTCATCGCGAAGCAGCCGCCGATGCAGTAGCCCATGAAGAAGAATTCGCGGATGCCGAGGTGGTCCATCAGCCCCAATTGGTCGTCGGCGAAGGCGCCCCAAGGGTCTTGCGCCGGGATCGGGCCGCTGGATTCGCCGCCGTTGGCGTTGCGCTGGTCCATCGTGATGACGCGGAAGTCGTTCTTGAGGGTCTCCGGGGCGTTGAACACGGCGGTCGGCCAATTGCTGACCCGCGAGTTCAAGCCGCCGCCCGGGGTGACCAAGAGCGGGAAGCCGGAGCCGGCCTCCTCGTAGCGGATGCGGATGTCGCCTTTTTGGTAGAACGGCATGGCTCTCTCTCCTTGCCCAGTGTGATGTCCCGAACCCCGATGCGTCTCGACAGCCAAGCGTAGGGCGGGTGGACGCAGCCTACCCCCGCCCTACAGCCTAACCTCACTGGGCGGCGGCACGCATCGGCACATGCGTCTTCAAGAACCGGCGCACCCGCTCGATCTGGCGCTGCCTCAGCTCCTCCGGCTCACGCCACGGGAATACGGTGATCTCGGCGTTGGGGGCGAGCGAGGCGACGTCGATCGAGGTCTGCAGCGGGTGCGACGGCGTGTCATCCGGCAGGACGAGGATCGGCGTCCGGCAGTTTTTGATGAACTCGCGCGGCACGCTGTAGAGGAAATCGGGCTGCACCCGCCACATGCTGTGGAAGAACTTTTCGATCGTCTCCATCGGCACCTCAGGCCGACGGACGCGGAAATCGGGCAGCCAGTTCTGCTCGCTGTGGCGGTACATGACGCCCGGATCTTCCGGCCGGTCGCCGACAGTCTGATGGAAGACCGCGGCGACGACGCGGTCGGGCGCGCGCTGCAACAGCTTGCCGGCAAAGCAGCCGCCGATGCAGTAGCCCATGAAGAAGAACTCGCGGAGCCCGAGATGGTCCATCAGGCCGAGCTGGTCGTCGGCGTAGGCATCCCACGCGTTCTCGGTGGGAACGGGGCCGGTCGACTCGCCGCCATTCGCGTTGCGCTGGTCCATCGTGATAACGCGGAAATCGTTCTTGAACTCCTCCATCGCGTTGATGGCGGCGGTCGGCCAGTTGCTGACCCGCGAGTTCAAGCCGCCGCCCGGGGTGACCAAGAGCGGGAAGCCGGAGCCGGCCTCCTCGTAGCGGATGCGGATGTCGCCTTTCTGGTAGAACGGCATGGCTATCTCTCCCTTGCAGAGTGTGATGTCCGGCGTCCTTATCACGCAGAATTTCCGGAAGCGTTTCGATTCAAAAGTTCAGCCGAGCACACAATCTAGGCCTCCAGCGATTTCGCCGTCACGTAATCGGCGAGCGCGTGGCGCGAGCGGGCGAGGTCCGCCCAGGGCTTCGCGATCGCGAAGCTGGCGCGGGCGGTGGTCGGGAACTTGCCCGAGGCGAGCGCCCGGTAGCGCGGCGAGTCGGCTGAGGCGAGGGCGAGCGCCAGCTCGTGCAGCCCCGGATTATGGCCGATCACCAAGACCGCGCCCGCGCTCTCGTCGAGCCTGCGCAAGCGGCGCAAGAGGAGGGCGCGGCCGGCGAGATAGAGCGCATCCTCGAACCGGATGGGCGGCGGCAGGGCGAAGCCGGCGAGCACCAGCTCGGCGGTTTCCCGGGTGCGCACCGCGGTCGAGCACAGCACCAGATCTATGGCGCCGAGCGCCCTGGGCAGGCTCTCGCCAACGCGGCGCGCCGCCTCGCAGCCACGCCGGGTGAGCGGCCGCTCATGATCCTCCAACGCCTCGTCCCAGGCCGATTTGGCGTGGCGCAGCAAATGGAGCCGATGCATCGGTTGTCGGCCTCGATCCGCTTAAAACATCTCGGGCGTGATGACGTTCTGCGGCCGGTTGGTCAAGAGGGCCGCGCGCATCGTCTCGGCCGATTTCTTGCGGGTATCTTCCCAGGAATGCGGCGTCAGCCAGGCCGAATGCGGGGTGATGACGAGGCGGCCTTCGAGCCAGGGCTCCTTGGCGCGATAGGCGCGCAACAGCTCGGGGATCGGCTCGACCGGCGGCTCGACCGGAAGGACATCGAGCCCGGCCCCGGCGATATGGCCGGCGCGCATGAGGTCGAGGAGCGCGTCGAGGTCGAGGATCGGTCCGCGCGCGTCGTTGACGACGACCGCGCCCTCGCGCAGCAACGCGAGCTCTTCCTTGCCGAGGATGCCGCGGGTTTCCGGGGTCAAGGGCGCGTGAATCGACAGCGTGTCGGTCTGGCGAAGCAAGTCTTCGAGGGTCGCCGCCCGGTTGATGCCGAGCGCCAACTCGGCCCCGTTCGGCAGATAGGGGTCGTAGAACACGACCCGGAAATTGAAGGCCTTGGCGCGCAACGCCACCGCCGTGCCGATGCGGCCGAGACCGAGGATGCCGAAGGTCTGCGTGCCGAGCCGCTGGATCAGCGGATGCTGGAACGAGCGGAACGGCGCCGGCGGGTCCTTGCGCTGCAATTCGTGGTGCAGGAGGATGCCGCGGCGGAGCGTCAGGGCGAGCGCGATCGCGTGATCGGCCACCTCGGTCGTGCCGTAATCGGGGACGTTGCAAATGAGGATGTTGCGAAGGGCGGCGGCGGGGCGGTCGAGCTTGTCGTAGCCGACCCCCATGCGGACGATCGCGCGCAGCCGGGGAAAGCGCGTGAGATCGGCGCCGGTGACGGCGAAACCCATGATCATCAGCCCGTCGGCTTCGGCACAATCGGCGTCGGAGAGCTCAGCGAGCGCCGCGGTATCGCGCTTCCTGATGTTGAGATCTGGGCCAAAAACCTCAGTTTCGAGATCGTCGGGCTGCTGGCGGGCCTCGGGGTAGAGCACGGTGACGGGCATCGGTATTCCTCTCGTTTGAAACTCAATCGCGAGCGACCCTGACCGGCTGGTGGGTCGCCGCCGAGCGGACGATCGCCTCGAACGCGGCGACGCCGTGCAACGCCTCGTCGGCGGAAATCGGGTAGGGCGCCGTGCCGCCGATCGCCGCGGCGAACGCCTCTAGCTCGGCGAGAATACCGTTGAACCGGCGATTTTCGATAATTTCGGGCGCGGGCTGGGCATGGCGGCCGGCCGGCATCGCCTCCGGGGTCGCGGTGAAATGGAAATCGAGCTCGGGCGTCAAAAGCTCGGCGCAGCCCTTGGTGCCGAACACCGCGAGGCGATAGCTGACCGCGGTAACGATCGAAGAGAGCAGCGTCGCCGACATGCCATTGGCAAAGCTGAACATGACGCTGGTGGTGTCCTCGGCATCGTAAGCGACGGCGCGGCGCAGGCTTGTCGCGTAGACCTCGTCGATCGTGCCGAACAGGTGGATCATCGCATCGAGGTTGTGGACGCCTGATGCGGTCATGCCGCCGGCCGGCGCTTCCGAGGGATCGGCACGCCAGGATTGCGGTGCCATGAAGAGGCCGGCGGGCGCGTTCTGCTCGGCGCAACAATGGGCGATCGTGCCGAGCCTTCCGTCATCGACCCGCGCCTTCAGCTCCCTCATGCCGGGATGAAACCGGCGGGGATAGGCGACGCCCAGCACGACCCCGGCCCGCGCCACCGCGTCGAGCGCCCGCGCGGCGCTACGGCGATCGAGGGTGAACGGCTTTTCCATGAAGACGTGCTTACCTGCCGCCGCGGCGCGCTCGACCTGGGCCCCGTGCTCGCTGTGCGGGGTCGCGAACACCACCGCATCGATCGCCGGGTCGGCGAGGATCGAGTCGAGGCTGTCCTTGAGCGCGATCCCGTGCTCGGCGCAGAACGCCTCGGCATGGCCGCGCGTGCGGTTATGGCCCGAGGTGAAGCGGATCGCGCCGCTCTTGCCCTCGACCGCGCCGATGAGCGTACGGCCCCACCGGCCGATCCCAACGATCGCCGCACGAATCATGCTTTTCCTCCCGCGCCGAACCATGTCCCTCCGCGGTTTTACACATTGCGCGCGGCGGGAGCCATGCTGTCGGAGAGCGGATCAGCGCTGCGCGGCAATGTCGAACAGGTTGATCCGCCGGTGCCGGCCTTTCACCCCCTCCCTCTCCCCGCCGGGCGTGGAGAGGGAGGGGCCCGCGGCGAAGCCGTGGGAGGGTGAGGGGCGGGCACGGCGCGAGCCGATAATGAGCAGGGTACCTGCGTTCAGCTCGCGCTGCGCACCCGCGCGGCGGGCACCATGAAATTGCCGGCTATCAGCTTGAGCCGCTCGTCCTCGCTCGCGAGGCAGGCGGTTCTGAGGGCGTGGATCGCGGCGCCGGCCGCGGTCTCATTCCACAACCAGTCGCCGAGTTGGCGGCTCGACGGCTTCTCAGCTCCGGCGCCCGCTTCGAGGTAATAGGCCTTCACATCGTCGACCGCGAAACGCAGCATCAGTGGCGCGGAGAACCCGTCGCGCGGGCTCGCCGGCGCCTTGCCCCGCACCCAGTCGGCGACATACCGACCGCAATCGGCGATTCCCAGCGCACTGAGCCCGATCGCGGTGCGGCCATGCCGGGTGAACCAGCGGTCGTGAGCACCCTGCAACAGCGGGATCTCGCTCTCCAGCCGCGCCGCAAGCGCCTCGGCCGAGCCGTCGACGGAAGCGGCCGGAATAGGCGGCGGATGCCAGCCGGGTTCAGGTTGCGCGCGCGGATCCTCCTCCGCGAAATCCTCGATGATGACCGGCCCGCTGGCGCGCTCTAGCAGCCGCAAGGCGGCGAGGATCACCCGCCTCTGGAAGGCCGGATTGCTCGGCGGGCCGAACGGCCGGCCAAGCTCGAACGGGACCCACAGCGCCCGTGGTGGCTTGGTGTTCTCGGTCTGCGGCCGGATCAGGCTGATCGCGACCGTCGCGATACCCTCTTCTTCGAGATAATGCCCCAGCGCGCTCACGGCGCGCGTGCAGAGCGGTCAAACCGGAGAGAGGATGACGGCAGTGACGGCATCCTGTTTGAGGCGGCCGGCGAGTTCCCGGGCATGCGGCTCCATCTGAACCGGATCGGTGGCGCCCATGAACGAATAATGGGTCTGAGCCACCGAGCCGATCGCCCCCTCGGCGGCAAGCTCGTTCAGCCGGTCGAGCGGAAAGACGACGTTCCAATCCTCCTGAAACCCGGTCCGGTCAAAATTGATCGAGATGTGGCTGATCAGCAGGTCTTCCCGCTTCGTCTCGGCGGGGATGACCCGGTAATCGGGGTCGCGTCCGCGAAATGGATCTTCGCCCCGCACCACAAGGCCGGCCGACGACACGATCGCGACGCGGCGCCGCGACAGCGCGGCTCCGCTGACCCAGGGCCTCGTCGCGAAATCGGGGCATTCAAGCTCGGCAAGGCGCTGCGCCTGTGCCGGCGGCAAATCGGTCAATCGCGTCACTGCCTCTCTCCTCAAGTTATCTCTTAGGGTTGCATCGTGGCCGTTCGGGCCAGTCAAGGAGGGCAAGCGCCGGCCGCACGGTTCCTTGGAGCAACTCGCGTTGCGGCTTCGAGCGGGCCAACACGCGCACGCCCAGGATCACACCGAGCAGCAATCGCGCGAGATCAGCCGGATCACGGTCGGGCGGAACCGACCCATCGGCCTGGGCGGCGGACACGGCGCGATAGAGGAACCCCTCGATCTCACCAAATCGGGCGGCGATTTCGGCCCCGAGCTCGGGATCGTGAGGCGCGATCTCCAGCGCGGAATTAACGAGGAGGCAGCCGCGCCGATCGCCCTCGTCGAGCGAGCGCTCGACAATCTCCTCGACAAAGGCGCGAACCGCTTCCTTCGGCGGCAGCGCCGATTCGAGGCGCGCGATGCGCTCGCGCGTAGACCGCTCCGCATAGCGCTGGAGGGCCTGGCGGAACAGCGAACGCTTGTCGCCGAACGCGTTATAAAGGCTCGTGCCGGTAATGCCCATGCGAGAAGCGAGGTCGCGCACCGACGTCGCCTCATAGCCGTCGCGCCAGAAGCAATCCATTGCCGCATCGAGCGCGGCATCATCGTCGAACTCTCGGGGTCTCGCCATCCGGGTTCGATAGCAGAATTTTGTATCAAATGGTACACAATGTTTGGCAATGGCTGTCAAGCGACATTGCGCGGCCTGCCAGCGTGTCGCGGCAAGATATCGCCGCGACTTCAATGACAGCGTCCGCTCCCGCAGGTAGACTCCGCCCCTAGCCCGCCATAAGCACGGCAGGGAGGAGGAACGGGTGAGCACCAGCGCGCAGATCGTCGAGATCCGCCAAGGCGAATCGAAGGTGGGCGATCCGCAATCGCCGGCGCGCTTCATCAACCGCGAGCTGTCATGGCTGGCGTTCAACGAGCGCGTGCTGACCGAAGCCGACAATTCGCGGCACCCGCTGTTGGAGCGGCTGCGCTTCCTGTCGATCTCGGCGGGGAATCTCGACGAATTCTACATGGTCCGGGTGGCCGGGCTCAAAGGCCAGCACCTCGCCGGCATCAAGACCTTGAGCCAGGACGGCCTCTCCCCGGCGCAGCAGCTCGATGCGATCCACGAGCGCGCCGGGGCCCTGATGGAAGCCCAGCAGGTGACCTGGCTGTCATTGCGCCGCCAGCTCGTCGAGGCCGGCGTCGCGGTCGTCGAGCCGACCGACCTCGAACCCGGCGACCGCGTCTGGCTCGAACGGCGCTTTACGGCCGACATCTTTCCGGTGCTGACCCCGCTGGCGATGGATCCGGCCCACCCCTTTCCGTTTGTCGCCAACCGCGGGTTCGGGCTCGTCCTGCAACTCGAGCGGATCAGCGACAATGTGCGGCTGCAGGCCCTCATCCTGATCCCGGCCTCGGTCGACCGCTTTATCCGCCTGCCGGGCAGCCGCATCCGCTTTCTGCCGGTCGAGCAGATGATTGCGATGTTTCTCGATCATCTGTTTCCTGGCTTCGCCGTTGTCGCGCAAGGCGTCTTCCGCGTGTTGCGCGACAGCGAAGTCGAGCTCGAGGAAGAGGCCGAAGACCTCGTCCGCCTGTTCGAGAGCGCATTGAAGCGGCGCCGGCGCGGCCATATCATCCACCTCGCGGTCGATGCGCGGATGCCGGTCGATCTTCAGCGCTTTTTGAGTGAGCACCTCGACATCGCCCCGGCCGATGTGTTCGCAACGCCGGGCATCCTCGGCCTCGACGACACAACTCAATTGATCACCGACGAGCGCCCCGATCTCGTCTTCACCCCCTATAATCCGCGCTTTCCCGAACGCATCCGCGATTTCGGCGGTGATTGCTTCGCCGCGATCCGGCAGAAGGACATTGTCGTCCATCATCCCTATGAGAGCTTCGACGTCGTCGTCCAGTTCCTCGCCCAGGCGGCGCGCGACCCGGCGGTCGTCGCGATCAAGCAGACGCTCTATCGCACCAGCGACGACAGCCCGATCGTCAAGGAGCTGATCGGGGCGGCCGAAGCCGGCAAGTCTGTGACCGCGATGATCGAGTTGAAGGCGCGCTTCGATGAAGAGGCGAACATCCGCTGGGCGCATGAAATGGAGCGCGCCGGCGTCCAGGTGGTATATGGCTTTCTGCAGCTGAAGACGCACGCCAAGGTGTCGCTGGTGGTGCGCCGCGAGGGCGGCGAATTGCGCTCCTATGTCCATTTCGGGACCGGCAACTACCACCCCTATACCGCCAAGGTTTACACCGATCTGTCGTTTTTCACCTGCGATCCGGCGCTGTGCCGGGACGCGGCCCGGCTGTTCAATTTCATGACCGGCTATGCCCGTCCGGCCAGCCTCGAAAAGATCGCGGTGGCGCCGATCAACCTGCGGGCGCGCATCGCCGAGCTGATCGAGGCGGAGATCGCCAACGCGCGGGAGGGCAAGCCCGCACAGATCTGGGCCAAGCTCAATTCGCTGGTCGACCCGGCCATCATCGACCTGTTGTACAAGGCCTCGCAGGCCGGGGTCAGCATCGACCTCGTGGTGCGCGGGATCTGTTGCCTGCGGCCGGGCGTTCCCGGCATGTCGGAGAACATCCGGGTCAAAAGCATCATCGGGCGCTTTCTCGAACACGGCCGGATCGTCTGCTTCGGCAACGGCAACCGGCTGCCGTCCGACCAGGCCAAGGTGTTCATCAGCTCGGCCGACTGGATGCCGCGCAATTTCGATGGGCGCGTCGAAGCGCTGGTGCCGATCAAGAACGTGACCGTGCATCGCCAGATCCTCGACGAGATCATGGTGGCCAATCTGCGCGATACGCTGCAAAGCTGGAACCTCGCCCCGGACGGCCTCTATACGAGGGTCGCGGCGCCGGATGAGGGCTTCGGTGCCCACACCTATTTCATGACCAATCCCAGCCTCTCCGGGCGCGGCAAGGCCTTGCGGCGCCCCCCCGGGCGGCCGGCTGCCTTGGCGGCCGTCCCGGGGGCGGTCGCGCGCTGAGATCGCCGGACCGCGATGCCGGATCGCCACGCCGCCCTTCCCCTCGGGCGCATCGCCGTCGTCGATGTCGGCTCGAACTCGCTGCGCCTTGTCGTGTTCGAGCGGCTCGGCGCCAGCCTCTTGCCGCTGCTCAACGAAAAGGTCATGTGCGCGCTCGGGCGCGGCATCGCCCGGACCGGATGCCTCAATCCGCACGGCGTCGAACTCGCCTTCGCCAATCTGCAACGTTTCGTCGCGCTGGCCCGCGCGCTGAGCGTCGACCATCTCGCCATCATCGCGACCGCGGCAGTGCGCGAGGCAACTGATGGCCAAGCCTTTGCCGCCGCGGCGGAGCGCGAATGCGGGGTGCCGGTACGCATCATCGACGGGGGCGAAGAAGCGAGGCTCTCGGCCGCCGGCGTCTTGGCCGGGATCCGCGAGGTCGATGGCGTGGTCGGCGATCTCGGCGGCGGCAGCGTGGAATTGGTGCGGGTCGACTCCGCCGCCAAGGCGCCGATCGGGGCTGGCGTAAGCCTGCCGCTGGGGCCGCTGCGTCTCGCCGATCTCGATGACAACAGGAAGGCGGTCACCGAGACGATCGAGCGGGCTATCGCGGACACACCGGTGCTGCGCGAAGCCGCCGGCAAAACCCTCTATCTGGTTGGCGGCGCATGGCGGGCGATTGCCCACCTGCATATGGAACAGACGCACTATCCGCTGCACATCATTCACGAATACACGATTCCCCGGCGGCCGGCCGAAGGGTTTCTCGACATGATGGCCGGGCAGTCCCGCCGATCGCTTGAGCGGATAGCCTCGATCAGCCGCCGGCGCCTCGACGTCGTGCCGATCGCGGCGGCGATCCTGCGGCACTTGATCGCGGCCGGCCGGCCCGAGCGGATCGTCTTTTCGGCGTTCGGGCTGCGCGAGGGGTACGCCGACGGTCTGTTGCCGGCAGACCCGCGCATCGGGCCGTTGGTCGCGGCCTGTATGGGGCTCGCCGGCAATCTGAGCCGCGGGGGCAGTGACGGCGACTGCCTGCAGCGCTGGACGGCGCCGATCTTTCCCGATCTTGACGAGGATTGGCGCCGGCTCCATCGCGCGGCCTGTTGGCTCAGCGACTTCGCCTGGACCGAGCATCCGGACTACCGCGCAGAGCATGCCTTCACCCGCGGCCTGCGGATGCCGGTCGCGCAGATCGGCCATCACCAGCGGGTCTTCATCGCCACGGCACTGCACGCCCGATACGGCGGCGCGACGGACGATCCGATCAAGGCGGCGACGCGGCCGCTGCTGACCGACGGCGCCGCCGGCGAGGCGCGCCGTCTCGGTCTTGCGTTGCGGCTCGCCTATACCCTGTGCGGCGGCGCGCTGGAGCTGTTGGACCAGGTAGGCCTCGCGCGCGAGGCGCACGGTCTCGTGCTCGAATTGCCGCCGACCGGTAGCCTCTTCACCGGGGAGGCGGTGCAGCGCCGCCTCGATGCGCTCGGCCGCGCGTTCGGCCTTGCGACCCGGACGGTGCGGCGACTCAGCCCCAGCCCGGCGCTGGCGTAATCCCGGACCTTCAGTAAGACGGCGGCTGCTCGTCGTCGGGGAAGGGAGCCGAGGGCGGTAGCGTAGACTGGACTTCAGCCTCCTCGCCCTCGCGCGACTCGCCGTTGCCACCGACCCCCATTTCGAGATCCGCCGGGGTTGTCGGCCGGGGCGGACCCTGGCCTTGGCCCTCGCCCAATGCATTCATGATCCGGAAATAATGCTCGGCGTGCTGATAGAAGCTTTCCGCCGCCACCCGGTCGCCGCTGGCCTGCGCCTCCCGCGCCAGCGCGACGTAACGCTCGAATACCTGATAAGCGTTGCCGCGTATTTTAACGCTCGGCCCATTGCTGTCGAACGTCTGGATGCGATGCGGCAGGCGCGGCCGGTTGTTGTTGTGATGCGGGCTTCCGCCACCGCCTCCGCCGCCGCCATTACGACCGCGTGATCGCTTGTTCTGTCCTGGCCTCATGGCACCTGTCTAATCGCCGTGGATGCTGGCGGACCCTGGGTCCGATAGGAACGCCGTCGGCCGCGGCTTGAACGCGACAGGCTAGACTGCGCCGGCAATATCGATACGGCGCGGGGTTCCCGAACAGCGGCAGCCTAGACGGGACGGCGCCGCATTCCAACCTTTTTTTCGCACCGGTTCGGCTGACTCGTGATCTGTCCGGTTTCAGAACCGCTCGCAAGGGGAGCGGGCGATGGGTCGGGCGGAGGTGCTGCAAGGGGTATGGGAAATGCGTTTTGAGGCGTTGCCCGCAACGCCCGTTTCGCGGTGACGCCGGAGCAGCCGGGAAGTGCCTCGTCCCCGACCGCAGCGGCGCGGCCGGCGAGATCCTATGCCTCAGGAAGAACGCCGGGTCGGCAACGACAACACGGTCAAATGGCGCCGGCTCCGCTCGCAAATCCCGCCCGGCCCGTTACGACCCCATTTTGTCCGCGCCACCGTGCGCATCCACCAATATCCCGACGGCCCACCGCCTGGCCGACTACGATGCAGTCAAGTTCCTAATCCCCGGCTTGTCCCGGGGGTCCACGTCTTTGTCAGGGAGCGAAGGTCGAAGAAAAAAGACGTGGGTGGCCGTGTCCCGCCCGGCCAAGGGGGTTGAGAGCGATTCCATTCGAGCGGATACCGCTCTAATTTGCGCGGCGACTTGCCGGCTGGTGGATTGTGAGTATCCGATTCCTGGTGTCAGAGCGAATTTTGACCGCCACCTTCAGGGCGTTCTGGGTCTTGCTGTCGGCGCTTTGCGCGACCAGCGCGCCGGCGGCCGCGGCCCAATTTTTCACCCTCTCCGATTTCGCCTTCGAGGATGGCTCGGTCCTGCCCGACCTGCGCATCGCCTACGACACGCAGGGGACGCTTTCGCAGGCGCGCGACAACGCGATCCTCTTGATGCCCGGGGCGACCGGCGACCGCCATGCCTTCGACCCGCTGATCGGGCCCGGCAAGATGTTCGATACCGACCGCTATTTCGTCATCACCATCGATCCCGTGGGTGGCGGCGAATCCGCTTCGCCCGCGGATGGGATGGGGCAGGATTTCCCGCGCTACACGATCCGCGACATGATGGAGGTGCCGCACGCGCTGGTGTCGCGCGGCCTGGGGATCGCGCGGCTGCGTGCGCTCGTCGGCCTGTCGATGGGCTCTTTCGTCACCCTCGAATGGGGCATCCATCATCCCGAATCGGTGGCGAGCCTCATTCTGCTCGCGCCGAGCCCGAAGGCCGATGCCGGTTTCCGGCTGACGATCGACCCGATCAGCGCGACGATCGCCCTCGATCCCGAATGGCAGGGCGGCCGCTATGCGCATAACCCGGTCGAGGGCCTGCGCCATGCCGGCATGCTGCTTTATCCCTGGGTGGTCTCGAGCGCCTATCTCGAGCGCAGCTCGGCGCGCGACCTGGCCAAAGACCTCGATGAGTCGGCAAACGCCTTTGGCGCATGGGACGCGAACGCGCTGGTCCTCAGATTTGCCGCCTACCGCGCGCATGACGTCGCGGCGCCCTACGAGGGCGACATGCGCGCGGCGCTGGCACGGGTCACGGCACCAACGCTCTTGCTGGCAAGCGCCAGCGATCGCCTCGTCGACATCGCCGGCGCGCGGCGCATCCGCGACGGCATCCGGCAGGCCACCTACGTCGAGATCCCTTCCGATCTCGGCCATCGCGCGGTTCGCGCGCTCCCCGGCACCACTGAGGGCGACTTTATCGATCGCCAAGTTCGCGGGTTTCTCGCAACCCTGCCGAATAGTGCCGCAAACCAGCACTGACCGGGCGATCAGCCGAGGGCCAAGCCGCTCCGGCCCCCGCCGATCTGCGACAGGATCGGCCGCGACGCGTCGCTCACCGCCTTGACCCCGATTTCGGACAGCTTGGCGGAACCTTCGATCATCGCATCGACGCCGCGCCGGGCCAGCGCCGCATTGATTTCGACGGCTTGGGAGAAGGTCTTCGCCCCGAAGAGGGCAATCGTGGCATCCGCCGCGGCCGCAAAACCCGACCGGGTCATTCCGGTCACTTCGACGGCGATCTCCTCAAAGCCGCGAGCGAGCACGGCCTGCGCTTCGGCGAAGGCTGCCCAGGCATCCTCAACCGAATCGGCCTGCGGCTCCACCACCGCCGCGACGATCTCCAGCACCGGTTCGGCAATCGCCGCCGGCTCCGCCGAAACGACCTGCGGCATGGCTTCCGGAACCGCGGCCGGCGGCGCCGAAACAACCTCCGGCGCGGGCGGGTCCTCGGGGTTACTCGTCGGCGCGGCCTCGATCGGCACCGCCGTGCCCGGCGACATCTGGCCCTCTATCGAGGCGCGCGCGGGGCGCTTTGGCTTCACATCACTCATCGTTGTCCTCGTCCGCGAGCCACTGCAATAGTGCAGCGCACAATCAGACAATACCCGAAGCCAGTGGGGCGATCAAGCTTGGTTTTGTGCATTGCACAACAAGAGGCGCGGGGCTGCCCGCGCGCCCGAGCGTCATTCGCCCGTGGGTCGACCGCGGGACTGCGTATCGGCCGATTTCCCGCGCGATCAAGCCCAGCAATTCGTCGGCCGACGCCGCTGCGGGCAGCCGCATTGCACCGCAAAACAAAACCGGATCGGGCGCCGATAAGATCTCGCTTCGTCGGCTCTTTCCCTGGCACGACCGGGATGCCTCTTTGACACCGCCTCGACTTTTTTTTACGCTGACCCTGATGAATACGGAGCGGTTGCTGCGCGTTCATCGGGGGTGGGGGATCGGTGGTGCGAGTGGTGATGTCGAAACAACAGGGGTGGACCCGGGCAGTGACGCCGCGTGCGCGGTTTATCGGCGGCTTGGCCGTCTGCGTCATCGCCGCGATAGGGCCCCTCGGATCATTACCGGTGGCGGCTCGCCAGGGGCATCACGCGGTCGCCTCGACCGCCGAAAACGCGCCGGTCTTCGAGTGGATCCTGCTCGATGCCGAGACCGGACAGGTACTCGGCGAGGAGAACGCCGACGTGGCGACCTACCCGGCCTCGCTCACCAAGATGATGACGCTCTATCTGACCTTCGACCAGCTCAACCAGGGTAAGATCCGGCTCGATCAGCCGTTCGTTGTCTCCGAGGAGGCGGCAAGCCGGGCGCCGAGCAAGCTCGCCTTGACCCCGGGCGATTCGGTGCCGGTGCGCGATCTGATCCTCGGAATCGTCACCAAATCGGCCAATGACGCGGCCTCTGTCCTCGCTGAGGGACTGGCCGGGAGCGAAGCTAATTTTGTCCAATACATGAATTGGAAGGCGCGCCAGCTTGGCATGCAGCAGACCTGGTATCGCAACGCCTCCGGACTGCCCGATCCGGCCCAGCGCACGACCGCGCGCGACGTCGCCCGCCTCGCGCTCGCGCTCTATCACCAGTTTCCCCGCGAATACCGTTATTTTGCCACCCGTGAATTCGATTTTCGCGGCGAGATCGTGCACGGCCACAACCACTTGCTCGACTGGTACCAGGGGGCCGACGGCATCAAGACCGGCTTTGTCAACGCCTCCGGCTTCAACCTGGCAGCCTCGGCGGTGCGCGATGGGCGCCGGCTGATCGGGGTGATCATGGGCGGGCGCTCGTGGCACAGCCGCGACGAGCAGATGGCGTCGCTCCTCGACCAGGGCTTCGCCGTTCTCGCCGCGCGGCCGGTGCAGCCCCAGAATACGCCGCTGGTTGCCGCGGTGATCGCCGCCGCTCCCGCGGCGTCGGCGGCTGTGTCGGCGGCGCCGGCATCGGTGCCCTCCGGGCCCCTCTCCGCTCCCGCGGCGTCGGCGGCTGTGTCGGCGGCGCCGGCATCGGTGCCCTCCGGGCCCCTCTCCGCCACCGCCGATTCGGCCGGCGCGCAGCAGAAATCCGGGTTCCTCGGCAACGTCGCGACGGCGGCGCTGAGGCACCTGTCGCCGGTTGCCAAGGCCGAAGCCTCGCCGCTGGCGCATGAGGCAAGCGGCGGCGCGGATTGGGCGATCCAGCTCGGGGCTTTTCACGACGAAGCGGCGGCCGAGGAGGCCACGCGCAGTGTCACCGGCCTAGCGATCACGAAAAACAAGCCGCGCCAAGTCCTCGCGCCGGCCAAGCACGATTCGAGCCGGCTCTATCGCGCCCGCATCCTGCATTTCACCGCGAAGAGCGCGGAGACCGCCTGCGCCGAACTGCACCATAAGGGGATCGCCTGCGCGGTGGTGCACCTCGGCGGCCTGAAGGTCGCCGCCGGCTAGGCCTCAGTATTCCGGCAGCGCCAGCCCGCTCGACGCGAGTTCGGCGGCGAGCTGCGTTTTGAGGCGGTCGAGCCCGGCTTCGGTATTCGATTCGGCGCGCACGACGACGACCGCCTGGGTGTTGGAGGCGCGCAGCAGCCACCAGCCATCCGAATTGCGTACCCGCACCCCGTCGATGTCTACGACGTCGGCGCCGCGCCGGCGCAAGCGGTCGCGGACCTCCTCGACCACCGCGAATTTGCGCACGTCGTCGCACGGCACCCGCAGCTCGGGCGTGCTGAACGCCGGCGGCAGCTTGTCGAGCATATCGGCGAGGCTCTCATCGGCGCGCGCGAGGATGCCGAGGAGCCGCACCGCGACATAGACGGCGTCGTCGAAGCCGTAATAGCGATCGGCGAAAAAGATGTGGCCGCTCATCTCGCCGGCCAGCGGCGCGCCGGTCGCGGCGAGTGCAGCCTTGATCAGCGAATGGCCGGTCGCCACCATCTGCGGCTTGCCGCCGGCAGCTGCGATCTCGTCGAACAGCACCTGGCTGGCCTTGACATCGGCGAGGACCGGCGCGCCCGGATGACGGGCCAGGACGTCGCGCGCCAGCACGATCAGGAGCTGGTCGCCCCAGAGGATCCGGCCCCGCGCATCGACGATTCCGATGCGGTCGCCGTCGCCATCGAAGGCGATGCCGAGATCGCAGCGCGCAGCCTTCACCGCCTGCTGCAACTGCACGAGGTTCTCAGCGACGGTCGGGTCGGGGTGGTGCGCCGGGAAGGTGCCGTCGATCGTCTCGTTGAGGAGGATGTTGCGTCCCGGCAGACGCTGCACGAGGGCGGTGACAACGTCGCCGGTCGCCCCGTTGCCGCAATCCCAGGCGACCGTCAGCGGGCGGGTGCCGTCGTAATCCTGCGCCAGGCGCTCGACGTAGGCATCAAAGACGCTGTGCTCTTCGACCCGGCCGCGCGCCGCTCCGGCGGGGCCGAGGGCGAGCGCCATTGCCCCGAGCTTCTGGATCGCCTCGCCGAAAAACGGCTTGCCGCCGAGCACGATCTTGAACCCGTTGTGGTCGGGCGGGTTGTGCGAACCGGTGACCATGATCCCGCCATCGACCCCGCCATAGGTCCCCGGCGTCGCCGCGGCGTAATACAGCATCGGGGTCGGCCCGCGGCCGATGCGCACGACATCCGCGCCGCCCTCGGCGAGCCCCTCGACGAGGGCGGCCTCGAATTCGGGCGAGGTCAGCCTGCCGTCATAGCCGACCGCGGCGCGCCGACCGCCCGCCTCCGCAAGAACCGTGGCGAACAGCCGTCCCAGGGCATGGGCGTCGGCCGGGAACAGGGTCGTGCCAACGATGCCGCGGATGTCGTATTCGCGCAGGATCGTCGGATCGAAACGATGCGGCATGGCAGGGACCGATCACAGGTAGGTTGCGAGGATGCGGCGGAACGCGGCGCCGAGCCTGGGATGCTCTAGCCCGAGTGCGACATTGGCTTCGAGATAGCCGAGCTTGTCGCCGCAATCGAAGCGCCGGGCGGCGGCGCGCATTCCGTGGAACGGCTGGCCGTCGGCGATCAGCTTGTCGAGCCCGTCGGTCAATTGGATCTCGTTGCCGCTGCCCGGCTTCAGCTCGGCCAGATGGGCGAAAATTTCGGGCTGGATGATATAGCGCCCGATGATCGTCAGGGTCGAGGGCGCGACCGCGGGGTCGGGCTTTTCGACGACCCCCTTCGCCCGCACCAGGGTCCCCTCATCGGCAATGACGTCGAGCACGCCATAGCGCCGGGTTTCTTCACGCGGGACCTCGATGACGGCGACCATATTGCCGCCGGTCGCCTGATAGGCATCGATCATCTCTTTGAGGCAGGGCGGCTCGCCGATCATCAGATCGTCGACGAGGAGGACCGCGAAGGGTTCGTCGCCCACCAGGTGGCGCGCGCACCAGATCGCATGGCCGAGCCCGAGCGGGCGCTGCTGACGGGTATAGGCAACTTCGCCCGCCTGCGGCAGCCAGGCAGATAATTCGTCGAGAAGCTCGCTGCGGCCGCGCTCGCGCAGCGTCGCCTCGAGCTCGAAGGCGAGGTCGAAATGATCCTCGATCGCACTCTTGGCGCGCCCGGTGACGAAATAGAACTCTTCGATGCCGGCCGCCCTCGCCTCTTCGAGCGCATACTGGATCAGCGGCTTGTCGACGACCGGCAGCATCTCCTTCGGCAGCGCCTTGGTTGCCGGGAGGATACGGGTGCCGAGACCGGCCACCGGGAACACCGCCTTGCGCACGGGCTTCTGCATTGACTTCCTCGATCGCGGGCTCTCTCGCGGCGGCGAGACTATAGCCATAGCCCTCATCGAACTGGCAAGGGAACCGCCGCACAAACCGCGCTCCGCACCGCCTGCAAACACCTCGCACGGCCGATTTATTCACCGTGACGCGATATTGTCATCGCGAAGATGCAGCGAAGACGCGTCGCCTAGCGGTGCAGCAGCACGTCGCGGGCCCGGTTGATCTTGGTGGCGAGGTAGTCGGTGCCGCCGTGATCGGGGTGGAGCTGTTTCATGAGGCGATGGTGCGCCGCCTTGATCGCCTCGGCATCCGCGCCCGGCGCGAGGCCCAGAATGGCATAGGCCTCCTCGACCGTGACGTCGGGGCTGCTCGGGCTCGGGCTTTCCCGCGCCTCGCCCCCGGCCATCTCGTCGTGCCAGTTGGCGCGAACCCGGTCGAGATAAGCTTCGAGCAGCCGCGCGGCTTCCTCGTCCTCGGCCCGGCACTCGCGCAACAGGGCGAGCAATTGATCCGGGCGCAGCTCTTCCAGCCGCATGCCGGCGAAGCGGCCTTCCAACACCGTGCCGCTCATCGCCCCGGTATCGTGATCGAGGGTCATGCGGATGAACCGGGTCTCGACGGTCGAGTCGCGCGCCGCCGAGGGCCCATTGAAGCCGCTCATCATCGAGCGCAGCCGGCGCCAGAGCGGCAGCAACATCATGAGCGGCGTCAGTAACATCGCGAAGCGTTCCGACCAAATGAGGGCTATGACCGCCAAGACGGCAGCGATGATGGCGGTCCACTTGACGATGCGGGCGAGACGCGCGGGATCGGCGTTGACGAACAGATAGCCGAGCAGCAAAAGCCCGCAGAGGATCGCAATGCCGCCGAGAAGGGGGAGCATGGCTATGTGAAAGGCTGCATCGATGCGCTGCGTGCTTCGAGACGCGCCCATTGGGCGCTCCTCAGCATGAGGCACGCTTTTGGAGGCATTTACAAATCTTCCTCATACTGAGGAAGCCGCGTAGCGGCTGTCTCGAAGGACGCACGAGCGCCGATCCAAAATTCGCCAAAGCCGCTGAGTTATCCCTGTAATTGCGCGGTCAGCCGCAGCACGTCGCCGCCTTTCTTCTCGCCATAGGCACTGAGCGCGCGATAGCCGCCCGCGGCATAGACCGCTACCGCGCCGAGCAGGTCCTTGAGGCGGTCGGCGCTGCCCGTATCAAAGCGCAGATAGGCGCCGCGCGAGAGCCTCGCCATTTGCCGGAAAGCCCGCGCGACGATCGGGTTGTCGCCTTCGTGAAACAGGAAGATCGGCACGCCGTTGAGCCCCAGTTCGCCGGCGAGCTGGCACAGCCGATCGACATTCTCCTCCATCGCGTCGCCGACGAAGACGAGGGCGTTGACCCGCTGCCTCTTGGTTTCGCCGATGGCATGGGCGAGCACCCGCTCGATCTGGGTTTCGCCGCCGAGACACGAGACGCGTCGCATCACCCGGTGCAGATCGGTGGCATTCGACATCCACCGGCTCGCCTGGCACTCGTTGAAGCCGCGGTAATAAACGAGCTTGACGTCGAGCCCGCCCAATGCGGCGGTCGCCTCGAACATCTCGCCCTGGATCCGGCAGGCGCGGTCCCAGGAGGGCTCGCGGCTCGCCGTCGCGTCGAGCGCAAAGATCAGCCGGCCGCGGCCCGCTGAGGGACGCGGCGGCGGGGCGCGCTGCAGGTCGCGCAGAAAGGCGTCGACCTCGGCGGAAACTTCGCCCGGGTTCGTCGTGGTCGGCAGGCGCCGCCGCTTATCCTCGCTCATCGCCCAGCATCTCCGCTCACGCCGGCCTCAACCACACAGACGTATCGTGGAACACCGCGCCGCCGCCCGGGAGGCCGGGGTCGGCGCTGGTCAGGAGATTGATGCCGATCCCCTCCTCGAAGGCGTGGTTCGGCCACAGCCCCTCGACGATGACGACGCGAAGCTGCATCCCGTCGAAGCCGCGGGCATGGACGACGACGCTGCCCTTCGCGTTGCCGATGCGGATGCGCGCGCCGTCGGCGATGCCGAGCGCGGCGAGCGCGGCGGGATGCACGAGCGCACTCGGCCGCCCCTCGCGGGCGATGCCCGAGGCCATGTTGTTGAAGCTGGTGTTGAGAAACGAGCGCGACGGCGCCGGGACCATGCGGAACGGCCGCTCGGGGTCGCCGTCGTCGATGATGGCGACATGGTCGGGGAAGGCGGGCAGCAGCCCGTGATCCACGCCGAGCGCGGCCCAATCGGCGCGAAAGTGGAACTTCTTGTCGGCATGGTCGAAGCCATCGAGGAAATGCCCGGTCTCAAAACCCGGCCAGCAATCGAGCCAAACCCCTTCCTCGAACGCCGCCGGTGCAGGTAGCGCGCTCCTGCGCAAGGTCTCCTCGATCAGCTCGAACGCGCTCATCCTAAAGCCGGGATGGCGGGCGCCGAGGCGCTCGGCGAGGCCGCAGATCACCTCGTGGTTCGAGCGGCACTCGGCATGGGGCGGCACGACCGCGCGGCCGATCTGCAGAAAGGTGTGGCCGCCGGCGGTATAGATGTCGTCATGCTCGAGAAAGGTCGTCGCCGGCAGGACGATATCGGCCATCGCGGCGGTCTCGGTCAGGAACTGCTCGTGCACGCAGACGAACAGATCGTCGCGGCGAAAGCCCTCGCGGACCAGCCCCGATTCGGGCGCCACCACCATCGGGTTGGTGTTCTGGATGAAGAGCGCCGTCACCGGCGGGCCATGCCCAAGATCGCGCTTGTCGCCGCAAAGCACCGGGCCGATGCGCGACTGGTCGAGAATGCGCGTCCTCGGGTCGACGACGTCGAGCCCCTCGATCAGCGTGAGGTCGAGCGGGATGAGGCCGTGGTTGGAGTAGTGCGCGCCGCCCCCTTCGTATTGCCAGGCGCCGGTCACCGCCGGCAGGCAGCTCGCGGCGAACATCTGCATCGCGCCGTTGCGCGAGCGCGAAAACCCGTAGCCGAGCCGGATGTAGCTGCGTTTGGTGCGGCCGTATAGCCGCGCGAAATCGACGATTTGTGTCTCGCTGAGCCCGGTAATCCCTGATGCCCATGAGGGATCGCGCGTCCGGAGGTGCGCTTCGAGCCCGGCCGGATCGTCGGCATAGCGCGCCAGATAGGCGCGGTCGGCATAGCCTTCCCTGAACAGCACATGCATGACCGCGCAGGCGAGCGCGCCATCGGTGCCGGGCAGCGGCGCCAGATGCATGTCGGCCACCTCGGCGGTGCCGGTGCGGTAGGGATCGACGACGACGAGTTTGGCGCCGCGCTCCTTCCTGGCCTCAGCGATATGGGTCATCACATTGATCTGGGTCGACACCGGGTTGCCGCCCCACACGACAACGAGGTCGGATTTGGCGATCTCGCGGGCGTCGACCCCGCGCTTGACGCCGACCCCGGCCAGCCAGCCGGCATCGGTCAGGGCATTGCAGATCGTCAACAATTCGCCCGAATAACCCATCGCGTGGCGCAGCCGGTTGATGCCGTCGCGCTGCACCCGGCCCATCGTGCCGGCGTAGTAATAGGGCCATACCGTCTCGGCGCCATGATGCTGCGCCGCCCGGGTCAGCTGTTCGGCGACCGCGTCGAGCGCGTCGTCCCACGAGATCGGGCGGAACGCGTCGCGGCCCACGCCCTTCTCGCCGATCCGGCGCAGCGGCGCCGTGAGGCGCAGGGCGTGGTGCTGGCGCTCGGCGTAACGCGCGACCTTGGCGCATACGACGCCCTGCGTGTAGGGCTGCCCTTCGGCCCCGCGCACCCGGCCGATGCGCACCCCGTCGATGCGCTCGACCGCCAGCGCGCAGGCGCTCGGGCAGTCATGCGGGCAGACGGTGTATACTGTGTCGAGCGGCAAAGCGGTGCTCCGGTGCGCGATCTATCGCAGAATATAAGGTGGCGCACCCCGGGACGAAACGGCGGGGCCGCAAGGAGTTCACGATGACCTTCGCACTGACCCCGGAACAGCTGGAGATCCGCGACGCGGTGGCGCGGCTGTGCGAGCGCTTCGGCGACGATTACTGGCTGAAAAAGGACACCGACGGCGGCTTCCCGCACGAATTCCACCGGGCGATGGCCGAGGGCGGCTGGCTCGGCGTGGCGATGCCGGAGGCTTACGGCGGCGCCGGCCTCGGCATCACCGAGGCCGCGATCGTCATGCAGGCCGTGGCGCAATCGGGCGCCGGGTTCAGCGGCGCCTCGGCGGTGCATATGAACATCTTCGGCCTCCACCCGGTCGTCGTCTTCGGCACCGACGAGCAGAAACAGCGCTTTCTGCCGCCCTTGATCGCCGGCAAGGAAAAGGCCTGCTTTGCGGTTACCGAGCCCGACGCCGGCCTCGACACGACGCGGCTCAAGACGCGCGCGACGCGCGAGGGCAACGGCTATGTCATCACCGGGCGCAAGATCTGGACCTCGACCGCCCAGGTCACCGAGAAGATGCTGATCCTGACCCGCACCACCCCGTTCGAGGAGGCGGCGCGGCCCTCTTCCGGCATGACCCTCTTCTACACCGACCTCGACCGCAGCGCCGTCGAAGTCCGCGAAATCCCCAAGATGGGCCGCCATGCGGTTGATTCGAACATGCTGTTCATCGACGGGCTGAAGGTGCCGCTCGAAGATCGCATCGGGGAAGAGGGCAAGGGCTTCCAGTATATCCTGCACGGCATGAACCCCGAACGCATCCTGATCGGGGCCGAGGCGGTCGGCCTGGGGCGCGTCGCCCTCGCCCGCGCCGCCAAATATGCCGGCGAGCGCATCGTCTTCGGCCGCCCGATCGGGCAGAATCAGGGCATCCAGCACCCGCTCGCCGAGCGCTGGATCGAATTGGAAGCGGCCGAATTGTTGGTGCTGCGCGCCGCCGCCGCCTACGACCGGGGCGAGGAACCTGGCACCGTCGGCGCCTTTGCCAACGCCGCGAAATATTTCGCCGGCGAAGCCGGAGCGCGGGCCTGCGAGACCGCAATGCTGACCCATGGCGGGATGGGCTACGCGAAGGAATTCCACGTCGAGCGCTATTTCCGCGAGATCCAGATCGCGCGCATCGCGCCGGTCATGTCGCAACTGATCCTGTCGCATATCGGCGAGCGCGTGCTGGGATTGCCGAAATCATACTAGGCGGCGGGTACTAATCGGGAGCGCGGGCGTCCCGCCCGCGAGAGGGCCAGAGGCCCGCGGTCCGAGGAGAGGCAAGCATGGTGCAGCGGGTCGCCATCGCCGGGTTCGGCGCGATCGGCAAGGTGGTCGCCGAGGCGCTCGATCGCGGCATCGACGGCCTTGCGCTCGCCGCGGTCTCGGCCGAGGACACAGCGCGCGCCAAGCGGAGGATGGCCGGCTTTGCCCATCCGGTGCCGGTAGTGCCGCTCGCCCGCCTCGCGGACGCCGCCGAGATCGTCGTCGAATGCGCCCCCGCCGCCCTCTTGCGCGAGATCGCCGAGCCGGCGCTGATGGCGGGCCGCACGCTGATCGTCTTGTCCTGCGGGGCGCTCCTCGACAATTTCGACCTGGTGGATCTCGCGCGCCGTCACAATGCCCGCATCCTGGTGCCGACCGGTGCCCTCTTGGGCCTCGACGCGGTGCAGGCCGCGGCGCAGGGCGAGATTTCGCGAATCCACATGATCACGCGAAAGCCGCCGTTGGGGCTAGACGGCGCGCCCTATCTCGTCGAGCACGGGATTTCCGTCGCCGGTCTCGACCGGGCGCTCTGCGTCTTCACCGGCAGCGCGCGCGAGGCGGCGCGGGGCTTTCCGGCCAATGTCAATGTCGCCGCCGCGCTGGCGCTCGCCGGCATCGGCCCGGACAAGACGACGATCGAGATCTGGGCCGATCCCGGGGTTACCCGCAACATCCACCGCATCGAGGTCGAGGCCGATGCGGCCCGCCTCACCGTGCAGATCGAAAACGTGCCGAGCGAGGACAACCCGAAAACCGGGCGCCTCACCCCGCTCTCGGTCATCGCCCTCCTCCGAAAGCTGACAAGCCCGCTCGCGATCGGGACGTGAGCGTTGTCTTGAAAGGCTGAATCGATTTATTTATCCCCCTGGCCGGGCTTGACCCGGCCATCCACGTCTTTCTGCCGTGCGCCCTTCGACAAAGACGTGCACCCGCGGGACAAGCCCGCGGGAGGGGATGAAGGGTAGCCGCTTTAATTTAAGCGGATCGCGCTCCGACCCGCACCGCTCACTGATTGCAGCCGGAGACGCGCACCGCGCAGGTGCCGGTTTGGGTATGCGTCTGGCAGTGGGCGACCGCATCGTGCTTCGCTTGGTCCAGGGTGACCCGATCGGCCCCGCCCCAGGCCTTGTCCTTGTCGCTCATCGCCAGAGCGCCGCACCCCTTCGGCTCGACCGGATGCACCCGGCACGCCGTGCTGCCGCATTCTTTCAGCGCCAATTCGTTGGCTTCGGCGGGCGTCTTTTGGTCCCAGCTGGCACCCTCCTTGCCGCTGCTCTGATCGTAGGCGATGGCGCCGTACCCGGCATCGGCCGGCGCCATTGTCGCCAGCACCAGGATGATTGCCGCCATTCCCGCGAAGATCAGCGCAGCGCGTCGCATTGTGCCATCCTTCTTGTTCAGTTTTCGGCTTCTTGTTGAGTTTTCGGCCGGGCCGGGCGTTCGCCGCCGGGTTTGGCTATCGGTTGCAGTCGCTGCCGCGCAGGACACACTTGCCCGAGGTGTGTTTCTGGCAGTTTTCGAGCGCGCGCAGCTTGGCGGCGTCGCGGCTCGCATTAACGTTGCCGCCCCAGGCATTCCCCGTTTCTCCGGTGGCAAGCGCCGCGCAGCGGCGCGGCGGCACCGGGATCACGACCTTGCAATCGGCGGAGTTGCACGCCTGCAACGCCGCGTCGTTGGCGCTTTTCTGGGTGGCCTCGTTCCAGCCGAAGCCGTATTTCGCGGTCTTATCGTCAAAAGCGACCGCGCCATAGCCAGCGAAGGCCGGTGCGGCGGCTGACATCACCAGGATCGCCGAGAAACCCGCGGCAATGATTGTCGCGTGACGCATCGAATTTTCCTCCGCTGTCATGCCGTCACTCTCGTCGGCGCGGATCGCGCCGGGGCGCGATCAGTCGGCCATATACCATCCCCGCGATCCGGTCGGCGAGGCCGAACACGCCGCGTGAGAGGCTGAGTGCGGTCAGGGATGCGGCCTCAGGCGTCCTGCCAGACAGGCGGGCGCTTGGCGAGGAAGGCGTCGATGCCTTCCGCGGCGTCGCGGGCCAGCATGTTCCGGGTCATCACCTCGGCGGCATGGCGATAGGCGTCGCTGAGGGCGAGCTCGGCCTGGGCATAGAACGCCTCCTTGCCGATCGCCACGGTCAAGGCTGATTTTGCCGCGATCTGGCGGGCCAGATCCATCGTCGCCGCGCCAAGCCGGGCGGGCGGCACGACCCGGTTGACGAGCCCCATTGCGCGCGCCGTCGCCGCGTCGACGAAATCGCCGGTCAACAGCATCTCCATCGCCGCTTTCCTACCGACCGCGCGGGTCAGCGCCACCATCGGCGTCGAGCAAAAGAGGCCGATATTGACCCCCGGGGTGGCAAACCGCGCATCCTCGGCGGCGACCGCCAGATCGCAGGTCGCGACGAGCTGGCACCCCGCGGCGGTGGCGATGCCATGGATTTCGGCAATGACCGGCTTTGGCAGCTGGATGATCTGCAGCATCAGCGCGCTGCACTGGGCAAAGACCCGCTCATAGGCCTCGCTTCTATTATCGCTGCGCAGCTCGCGCAGATCGTGGCCCGCGCAGAAGGCGGGCCCGGCGCCGGCGATCACGACGACCCGGCATGCCAGGTCCCGGGCGGCGCGCTCGAGGGCCTCCGTCAGCCTGGTCATCAGCCCAACCGACAGCGCGTTGCGCGCCGCCGGCCGGTTGAGGACGAGCCGCAGCACCCCCGCGTCAGATGCTTCCAAGAGGAGCGGTTCGTTGCCGCCCGGCTCCGCCGCCGCATTCATCGCCGCCTCCGCTACTACGCCCTCGACCCCTCATATCACATCTCTACATCGCAAGACCGGCGAAAGCCGGTATCCACGGTTGCCCGGCGAATGAGGTATTATAATACCTCTGCCTAAATGCGTTGTTCGAGAACGCTTTCTCCTTGACCATGATGCGATGATTGCCTAGATCAGGCAGTTCAAAAGAGGCCGGCCGCTCGAGATGAAAACATTCTCCGCCAGACCATCCGATATCGACAAGAAATGGCTGCTGATCGACGCCGACGGGCTGGTGCTCGGGCGCATGGCGTCCTTGATCGCGATGCGGCTGCGCGGCAAGCACAAGCCATCCTATACGCCGCACATGGATTGCGGCGACCATGTCGTGGTGGTCAATGCCGAAAAGGTGCAGCTGACCGGCAACAAGCGCGCCGCCAGCATCTTCTATTGGCATACCGGCTATCCCGGCGGGATCAAGGGGCGCAGCAAGGGCGCCATCCTCGCCGGCCGGCATCCCGAGCGGGTGATCGAGAAGGCCGTCGAGCGCATGGTCCCGAAGGGGCCGCTTGGGCGGCGCGTGATGCGCAATTTGCGGGTCTATAAGGGGCCCGAGCACCCGCATGCGGCGCAGCAGCCGGCGCCCCTCGATATTGCCGCGATGAACCGCAAGAATGTGAGGGCGTGTGAATGTCGGACGACGACGCGCCGGAGAACGAGCAAGACAAAGCGCCGGCCGAGCAGCCGCGGGGCCGCGCGGCGGCGCAGCGCGACGGGGGCGGGGCGCAGACCTTTCAGGGCCTGGCGAGCCTGCGTCAGGCAATGGCTGTGGCGCGGCCGGCGCCGACTGCAGCGATCCCCGCGGCAATCGGTGCGGTCCCCGAGGATGTCCAGCCGAAACGCGACGAACTCGGCCGCTCCTATGCCACCGGCAAGCGCAAGAACGCGGTTGCCCGGGTGTGGATCAAGCCGGGCAACGGCAAGATCGAGATCAACGGGCGCGACAGCCCGGTCTATTTCGCGCGGCCCGTCCTGCGCATGCTGCTCAACCAGCCGTTTGTCGTCACCGACCGGCTCGGCCAGTTCGACGTGTGGTGCACCGTCAAGGGCGGCGGGCTGTCGGGCCAGGCCGGGGCGGTGCGGCACGGCATCAGCCGGGCGCTGATTTTCTACGAGCCTGGCCTGCGCCCGATCCTGAAGCATGGCGGGTTCGTCACCCGCGACAGCCGGGTCGTCGAGCGCAAGAAATACGGCAAGGCCAAGGCCCGCCGCAGCTTCCAGTTCTCGAAACGCTGATCGTCACGCACCGCCGGCCGCTAGTCGCGGCGAATGCCGGGCGGCCTATTTGATCATCTTGATCCCGCTTGGGCCGATGCCGTGGATTTGCAGCACGGCGCCCTCGGGACCGGCCCAGGCAAAATGCGGCGTGTTGGCCGGCAGATGGTAGAATGAGCCGGTGGCCAGCACCTTTCCCTTCGACTGGTCGGCCACCTTGCCCTCGCCGATCCCTAACGATCCCGAGATCACGGTGATGTTCTCGTCATCAGGGTGGCTATGCGGCGGCACCATCGCGTTGGGCGGCAGCTTTACCCGCTCGACATAGGGGCCCTTCTTGGCCGGATCGCCGGCCAGCACGGCTGCCTCCCATCCCGCCGGCAGCCCCGGGGCCGGCCCCCATTTGAGCTGGTCGGGTGTCAGCACGATCGTAGCGCCCCCCGCCATCGCATTGACGGTCAAGGCCAACGTAACAATTGCCGCGGCGAACAATACCGTCCGGATCATCCGAGCCTCCCCCCTCTTGCGTGGCCTTAAAGTCGACCGGTACGCACGCTATTATGCGGCTGTCTTGAGGTCAATCTGAGCGGCTCCGCCGCTCGTCCGGTTCCGAACCAAGTGGGGAAATTCCATGCGCTTTGCGATCGCCATTCCGACCGATGCCGATTCGTGGCGGGTGGTGCGCCGCGCCGAGGAATTAGGGTTCAGCCGCGCCTGGTTCTACGACACCCAGATGCTGAGCGCGGACCCGTTTGTCGCGATGGCCGCCGCGGCGATGAAGACGACGAAGATCCGCCTCGGCACCGGCGTTCTGATCCCGTCGAACCGGATCGCGCCGGTCGCGGCGAACGCCTTTGCCTCACTCAACAAGCTGGCCCCGGGACGGATCGATTTCGGCGTCGGCACCGGTTTTACCGGGCGCCGGGCGATGGGGCTGGGCGCGGTCAAGCTCGCCGATATGGAAGCCTATATCGATACCGTGACGGCGCTCTTGCGCGGGGAGACGGTGGAGGCCGAATTGGAGGGGAAGCGGCGCCTCATCCGCCTCCTCAATCCCGAACTCGGCCTCATCAACACTGGGGACCCGATCGGGCTCTACCTCGCCGCCTCCGGCCCCCGCGCGCGCGGGCTCACGGCACGGCTCGGCGCGGGCTGGATCAACACGACGGCCGATGTCGCGGGCGGCATCGCCGCGCTCGAAGAGATGCGGGGGCTGTGGGCGTCTGCCGGGCGGACCAAGGACGCGCTCGAGGCGATCCTTTTGACCGGCGGCGTCGTGCTCGACGAGGGTGAGCCCGCCGATTCAGCCCGCGCGGTGGCGCAAGCCGGCCCCCGTGCCGCGATGCTATTGCACCGCGCCGCCGACGCGGCGCTGATGGGGTGGCCGGCGATCGCGGCGATCCCGCCGGCATTGGCCGAGACGGTCTCCGGATATGTCGCGCTGGCCCGCAGCTTCCGGCCGCAAGGCGCGCATTACCTCGAAAACCACCGCGGCCATCTGATGTTCGTCAAGCCCGAGGAGCGCCCGTTCGTCACCGCCGACCTCATACGGGCGACCGGCTGGGCGGCGACCGAACCTGAGCTGAAAGCGCGGATCGCCGCGCTGGCGGACGCCGGCTACAGCGAAATCGCCATCCAGATCGTCCCCGGCCAGGAGCACGCGATCGAGGATTGGGGAAAGATCCGCCGCGCCTTTGCGTAGCGTCCCGGCGAAGGCCGGGACCCATATTTCAAACTCTGAGAGGCGGATCGGTGGGTCCCGGCCCTCGCCGGGAAGACAAATGGGGATAGAAAAGACGCGGCCGACCCCCACCCTCCCCCGCAGGCGGGGAGGGTTCATGCCAGGGCGCGCTGCGGCTTACGTCTCGTAGTTCGAGAACCGCACGGTGGTGGCGCGGGCGCGGTAGTCGGTCTTGACGTTGACGAGGGCGACCATGCCCTCGTCGATTTTTTTCTGGGCGCGCTCCAGGGCCGGGCGGATGTCTTCGGGCTTCTCGACATATTCGCCGTGGGCGCCGAGGCCCTGGGCCATGATGTCGTAGCGCGTGTAGCCGAGGTCGCGGCCCGGCTTGTTGCGCTGCGGGTCGGCGGTCCAGCCGCCGTTGAGGCTGATGACGACGAGGAGCGGCAATTTGTGCCTGACCGCGGTGTCGAGCTCCATCGCGTTCTGCCCGAAGGAGCCATCGCCGTGGAGGCAAATGACCGGCTTGTCGGGCTTCGCCGCCTTGGCCCCGACGGCAAACGGGAGGCCCACGCCCATCGTGCCGAAGGGCCCGGAATTGAGGCGATGACCGGGCTCGAAGGTCGGGATCGACTGGCGGCCGAAATTGAGGATCTCCTGCCCGTCGACGCAGAGGATCGTGTCGCGCTTCTGGAAGTTCTTGATCTCCTCGCACAGCCTCAAGGGGTGGATGTCGCCGTCGGTCGGATAGTTGGCGCCGATGCTGGTGCGCTTCGAGGCTTCGCCGTCGGCCAGCACCTTGCGCCAGTCGGCGAAGCGCTCGGCGGTCTTGCCGTCGACCGCGTCGATCAATTGCTGCAACACCGATTTGCAGTCGCCGACCACCGGGATGTCGACATTGCGCGCCGACATGCCGAGTTCCTCGGAATCGATCTCGATGCGCGCGATCTTGGCGTTCTGATTGAAGCGCGGCGGCGCGGCATGGGCGATGACGTAGTTCATCCTGGTGCCGAGGACGATAATCAGATCAGCGTCGCGGAACGCCGTCGAGCGCATCGTCAGGTACGAAAGGGGATGATCGTCGGGCACGACGCCGCGGCCCTGCGGGGTGGTGTAGAACGGGATCCCGGCCTTCTCGACAAAGGCCTTCATCTCGTCCCAGGCGTGCGACCACAAGACGCCGCCGCCCGAGCAGATGATCGGGCGCTTCGCGGCCTTGATCGCGTCGACGAGGGCGTTGATCGCGTGGGGCTCGGCATACGGCCGCGGCTTCACGATCGCTCGCCCCATATAGCTCCAATCGACCTCGCTCTCGGGGACCTTCGCATAGAGCACATCGCCCGGGAAATCGAGATAGACCGGGCCGGGCTTCCCGTTCAGCGCCTTCTGGAAGGCGAAATTGACCTGCTGCGGGATGCGCTTCACGTTGTGCACCCGGTCGGCGTATTTGACCCAGCCTTCCATCGCCTTGACCTGGTCGATTTCCTGGAAGACCTGACGGCCGAACTGGCTGATCGGGCTCGACCCGCCGAGCGCGACGACCGGGCAGCAATCGATGAGCGCGTTGGCGAGGCCCGTCCCTAAATTCAAGGTCGCCGGGCCGCTCGCCGCCATGCAGACGCCCGGCCCCTGGGTCACCCGCGAATAGGCCTGCGCCATGTAGGCCGCGCCCTGCTCGTGGCGCGTGTCGATGAGGCGGATGCCTTCCTTGATGCAGCACGATTCGGCATCGAGCATCGGCCCGCCCATGATGAAGAACGCGTCCTTGACGCCCTGCGCCTTCAGGCACCGCGCGAGAATTTCGTTACCGGTCACGTCCGCCATGGGTTCCTCCCTCGTCGAATTTTTTGCCGGCACCAGAAGGATACGAACCGCTCCTATTCCGCATTACCGGCGAAAGCCGGTATCCACGGCCGGGATGGGTCCCGGCTTGCGCCGGGAATGCGAGCGGAGGGGTTTCGCCTGAGTCGTCAGGGCTCCCGATCACGGCATGAAAGCAAAAGCGGCGCGCCCCTGTCTTTGAGAGAAGCGCGCGCCGCCTTGTAGGCCTATCCGATCACCTTCTCCGCGCGCAGCGAGGCGATATCGCCGGGGCTCATCTTGAGCCACTTCGCGAACACCTCGTCGGTGTGCTGGCCGAGCTTGGGCGACGGCAACAATTCGGGCGGCTTGCCATCGAAGCGCACCGGCCAAGCCTCGCATTTCCAATCGCCGTCCGGGTGGTGCATGACCTGCATGATGCCGCGCTTCTCGAAGCTCGGGTCGTTCTGCAGTTCGAGCGTGTCGTGCACCGCGCCGGCCGGCACCCCGGCGGCGCCGATGATCTGCATCGCCTCTTCCTTGGTGTGCTCCTTGGTCCACTCGGCGATGATCTGGTTGATGAAGCCCTCGTTCGCGTTGCGGTCTTCGTTGGTGGCGAAGCGCGGGTCGCCGATCAGCTCCTCGCGGCCGATGACCTTCAACAGCCGATCCCAATGCTCGGGGTTGGCGCGGCTGCAGAAGACATAGACGTAGTCGTTGTAGCCGCCGGGCTTCGTCGGAAAAATGCCGCACGGCGCGGGCGCGCCCGAGGTGCTCTGGGCGCCCATGCGCGGTGCCGGCTCCTTGCTGCCCGCCTTCGCCATCGCGGCGAACGAGGTGCGGATGTAGTGCATCACCGAATCCTGCATCGCCAGCTGCAGGCGGCGGCCCTTGCCGGTCTCCTTCTTCTCGTAGAGCGCGCCCAGGATGCTGATCGCCATCAGCATGCCGGTGCCGGTGTCGCCGATCGTGCAGCCCGGCTTGACCGGCGGCTGTCCCTTCTCGCCGGTGACGCTCATCGTGCCGCCGGCGGCCTGCGCGATCATGTCGAAGGCGAGCGATTTCTCGTAGGGGCTCCCTTCGCCGAAGCCCTTGACCTGGCAGTAGATGATGCCGGGGTTGATCTCCTTCAGCACATCGTAGCCGAGCCCCAAGCGCTCGATCGTGCCAGGCGCGAGGTTCTCGGCGAAGACATCGGCCTTCTTGACCAGCTCCTTGACGAGCTGGACGCCGCGCTGGGTCTTGAGATCGATCGTCGCCGATTTCTTGTTGGCGTTGAGGATCTTGAAATAATAGGAGTCGTTGTTGCCGGTGCTGCCGGTGACCTGGCGGCCGGGATCGCCGTTTTTCGGGTTCTCGATCTTGACCACCTCGGCGCCGAGCCAGGCGAGCGCCTCGGTCGAGGTCGGCCCGGCCTCGAACTGGGTCAGATCGACAACTCGAACACCCTTGAGGCAGTTGAGAGGCGCAAAATTTCCACTCATCGTCCGGTCTCCTCCAGCGCGGCGCTATGCTTCCGATACGATACCGCAGAACTTCGCCCGGCGGAAATCGCTGATTTCCGCGAACAGCCCTGCATTGCGCTCGGCGATCAGGAAAGGCGCCGGCTCATCCCGGCCCGGCAGGAACCGTTTCGAGGCTCGCCAGCTCGCGGCCGCGGGTTTCCGGGAGCAGCATCAGCATGACGATCATCAGGCCCGAGGCGATCGCGCTGAAGATCGCGATCGTCGTGCCGAGCGGCATCGTCTGGCTGACATATCCGACCATGGTCGGGAAGAACGACCCGATCGCGCGTCCCGAATTGTAGCAAAAGCCCTGCGCGTTGCCGCGCAGCTCGGTCGGGAACAGCTCGGTCATGAACGGGCCCATCGGCGGGAACTTCATCAAAAGCACGATGTTGAGCGGCACGCCGGCCAGCAGCAGCGCAGAATCCCCCATCGGCACGAACATGTAGAGCAGGATGAAGACAAACGAGAGGATCGCCGACCACAGGAACGTCCATTTGCGCCCGATCGCGTCGCTCAAATATGTGCCCAACAGAAACCCGAACAGCGCGCCGAGAATCTGCACCAGGAGGAACCCGCCGGTGCTGGTCGCCGACAAATGCCGCACCGTGCGCAGGTAGGTCGGCATCCAGATACCGATCGCATAACCGCCGCCCTGGGCGCCGGCGACCATCAGCGAAATCTTGACGGTGACCCACAAATGTTGGCCGCGGAAGGCCGAGAACAGGTGCGAGAAGCCGACCGGCGGGTGCTCGCGGCGCCGGGTCTGGAAGATCTCGGGCTCCTCGATGTGGCGGCGGATCCAGAACACGAAGACCGCCGGGAAGAGGCCCACACCGAAGAGGACGCGCCAGGCGAGGGCTTCGGGCAGGAGCCAGTAGATCGCGGTATAGACCAGGGCCGAGGCACCCCATCCGATCGCCCAGCCGGTCTGCACCAGGCCGACGCCGCGGCCGCGGTATTTGTCGCGGATAACTTCGCCCATCAACACCGCGCCGGCCGCCCATTCGCCGCCGAAACCAAAGCCATGCAGCGCGCGCAGGATGAACAGCTGCTCGAAATTCTGGGCAAAGGCGCAGAGGAACGTGAAGAACGAATACCACAGGATCGTGATCTGCAGCATCTTCACCCGGCCGAAGCGGTCGGCAAGCGTCCCCGAAAACCAGCCGCCGAGCGAGGAGATCAGCAATGTGACCGTGCCGATCAGCCCCGCTTCGCCACGCGAGAGCCCCCACACCCCGATGATCGTCGGGATCACAAAACTGTACATCTGGACATCGAACGCATCGAGCGACCACCCGCCGAAGCAGGCGAACATCGTCGAGCGTTCCTTCGCCGTCAGGTCGTGAAACCAGGCGAGCATTCGTTCCCTCCCCAGGGTTTTTCCTCGACGATGCGGCGCGGCACCGCCCCGCCGGATTATGGGAGGATCTTAAACGCTTCTGTCGAACGTCGAGAACCGGCTCAATGTGCGGGGTGCATTGCGGCAGACGCGTAGGACCGGCAGGCCGCAATCAACCGCTCCTCGCCGGTGCGGGGCGGCCGGCGGTTTCCGGCCGCCGGCTAGCGCGGGTTTCGACCGGGTTGGTCCGCCGGTGCCGGCCCCTCCCCCAACCCGTGGACACGGGGAGAGGGAGAGGGGCCGGCACGGCGCGAGCCGACAGGATCGGAAATTTGCGCCCGCTCAAGAGGACGAGCCGGCCGGCTTGACGACAATCTTGCCGACCATCATCGGGTGGATCGTGCAAAAGTAGGTGAACTCGCCCGGCGCCGCGAAGGTGTAGGAGAAGCTGTCCTTGGTATCGAGCCCGGCCGAGCGAAATACCTTGCCCCTGTCGGTCACCGTGTGCGGCGAGCTGTCCTCGTTGACCCAGGTCACCTTGGTGCCGGCGGCGATTGTCAGAACCCCCGGGTTGAACTTCATGTTGTGGATCTCGACCACGGTCGGGGTGACAGCTTCGGTCACGGTATCGCCGGCGAAGGCGACAACAGGCGCGGCGGCGAGTGCCGCGGCGAAGAAGAGGATCTTTGGCATGACAATTTCCTCCTAAGCCGCGAGCGGGGTTTCGGTCAGCGCCGGCGCGCCAGGTTTGCCGGCGGCGAAAGCGACGTGCCTGAGGCCGAGGTGCTTGCGCAGCTCGTCGGCCGGCACCGTCATCGGGCCGGGCTGTGGCGCGCTGCCGGGCGCCGGTTGCGGGAAGGCGGTCGATGCCGCGGTGTGGAACGTCATCTTGCCCTCGACCTTCTGGATGATCTGGTGGATATGGCCGTTGAGCACAGTGACCGAGCCGAAGCGCTTCAGATAGCCGAGCGCGCGGCCCGCATCCGAGGTGCCCCAGCCCCAATCCTCGTAGATCGTCCACAGCGGCAGATGCGCCAAGACCACGATCGGGGTGCTTGCCGAACGATGCGCGAGGTCTTTTCCAAGCCACTCCAGCTGCTCGTTGCCGAGCACGGCAAGGCCGGCGGATTTGAACCCGGGCTTGAATTCGAAGACGTTGATCAGGGCGAGGAAGTGGACGCCCCCGGCGTCGAAGCTGTACCAGCCGCGGCCCTGCGTCCCCTTGCCGTAGCGGGCGAGATAGGCCTTGCCGTTGTCGACGTCGGCGACGTCGTGCTCGCCGGGGATGTAATATACCTGTTTGTTGGCGCCCTTGATCACCTCGTCGGCGGTGTCCCACTGCTCGTCTCTCGACAGGTGGCTGATGTCGCCGGTGTGGACGAGGAACGCCGGCTGGACCGGCATCGCCTTGATCTTGGCGATCGCCTCGCCGAGGGTCGCCGTCGGGTCGGGGTTCGCCGACAGCTTGAAGCCGATATGGCTGTCGCTGATCTGCACGAAATTGAGGGCTCCCGCCTCGGCGGCGGACGCCTCGCCGATCAGCCCCACCGTGCGTGGTATTCCGCCGCTCACCGTCCACAAAACGCCGGCGCCGGCCCAGCTCATGCATTGCAGCACGCGGCGCCGGTTGGGATCCGCTCCGTTAGATGTTCCTCGATTGCTCCGCTCGTCCATTCTTCCCTCCATCGTCAGACCTTCTGACGCCATGGAGACCGGGCATGGTCGCGGTTTATTCGCGTGGCGCGGAAAAAAGCCGGATGCGCCCGCGGATCCGGCCGGGTCGACGCGGCGCGGGCCTGGACAGCGGCAGCTTCCCGTGCCGACGGATTATTTGCCGGGCGAAAAAAACTTTGCCGGCGCAGAATAAATCGCGCCGCGATCGGGTCTAATGCTGCGGCGCCGTCCGCCCTCCATGAGTTAAGCCTCGGGCTGGCGGCTGATCGGGTTGGGTGAGGTGCCGAGGCCATCGCGTGACGACTCGTTCGAGGCGGTCGTGCTGCCGCATCTCGATGCCGCCTACAATCTGGCGCGCTGGCTGATGCGCGACGCGGCGGCGGCGGAGGATGTGGTGCAGGAGGCAATGCTGCGCGCGCTCACGTATTTCGCGAGCTTCAAGGGCGGCAATTCGCGCGCCTGGCTGCTGCAGATCGTGCGCAACGCCGCCTACACCTCGCAAGGCCTCGATCGCGGCGTCGAGTTCGTGCCGATCGCCGCGACCGCGGAACCGGGCGCGGTGGCGGAGGACGACCTGGTCTCCGGCGCCGACGATCCCGAAGCGGTGCTGATCAAGACCCGCGGCGAGCGGCAGGTGCGCGACTTGATCGCGGCCCTGCCCGTCGAATTGCGCGAGCCCTTGGTGCTGCGCGAATTGGAGGAGCTGTCCTACAAGGAGATCGCCGAGATCACCCGCACCCCGATCGGCACGGTGATGTCGCGCCTGTTTCGCGCGCGCCGGCTGCTGGCGCAGACGGCCGCGAGAGACGAGACGCCATGAACACCGCGCCCGAATGCGACAAGGTCCTGCTCGTCCAGGCCGAGCTTGACGGCGAGCTCGACGCCGCCGAGGCGGCGGCGCTCGCGGTGCATCGCGCGCAGTGCCCGATCTGCGAGGCGGCCACCGCCGAGTTGGCGGGCGCCCGCGCGCTGATCGGCCAAGACCTTTATCAGGCCATGCCGGACGATGTGCGCGGCCGGGTAATGGCGCAAATCACCGCCGCGCAGGCGCCGCGTCGGCCCGCCGATTCGCGGCGCGACGCGGCGGCGCCGCTCGTCTGGTGGCGCCGCTGGTTGTCCGAGTGGCGGCTCCCCGCGGCGGGCTTCGGGCTCGGCGCCGCCTGCGCCGCCCTTCTCGCGGTGCTGGTGGTCGTCCCGCGCCCGCCGGATCTCGCCGAGGAGGTCGTATCCGGCCACATCCGCGCCTTGCAGCCCGGGCATCTCGAAGACGTCCCGTCGACCGACCAGCATACGGTCAAGCCCTGGTTCGACGGCCGCATCGATTTCGCCCCGCCGGTCAAGGACCTCGCCGCGCAGCGCTTTCCATTGCGCGGCGGACGGCTCGACTATGTCGCCGGCCGGCCGGTCGCCGCCTTGGTCTACCAGCGCGACAAGCATGTGATCGACCTGTTCGTCTGGCCGGCGTCGCAGAGCGCGGCGCGGCCGGCGGAAACCACCGAGCGCCAAGGCTACAACGCGGTCCACTGGACCGAGGACGGGATGACGCTATGGGCGGTGTCCGACCTCGAGGCGAGCCAGTTGCGCGAGTTCGCCGAGGATTGGCGACGATCGCCTTGACCTCGGCGCCACCGTCGAGTCGAATCGCGGGATGGCGTCCTTCCTGGAAATCGGATGATCGAGGTCCGCGGTCTCGCAAAATCCTTCAGCGATTTGCGGGTGGTCGAGGACGTCAGTTTCGTCGCCCGTGACGGCGAGATTACCGGTCTCATTGGGCCGAACGGCGCCGGCAAGACGACGATGTTTCGCCTGATCTGCACGGTGTTGCGGCCGAACTGCGGCACCACGCTGATCGACGGCATCGACAGCCAGAAGGATCCGCTGGCGGCGCGGCGCCGGCTCGGCGTCCTCCCCGACCTTCGCGCGCTTTACACCAGGCTGACGGCGCGCGAGCACCTGCGCTATTTCGGCGAGCTGCACGGGATCGAACGCCACGAACTCGACACCCGCATCGCCGAATTGGTGGCGACCTTGCGCATGGAGGATTTCATCGACCGGCGCGCCAAGGGCTTCTCGCGCGGCCAGCAGATGAAGGTCGCGCTCGGCCGCGCCCTGGTGCACCGGCCGCACAACATCATGCTCGACGAACCGACCAACGGGCTCGACGTGGCGACCAGCCGCGCCGTGCGCGACCTCTTGCGGCGGCTGCGCGCCGAGGGCCGCTGCATCCTCCTCACGAGCCACATCATGCAGGAGGTCGGGGCGCTCGCCGACCGCATCATCGTGCTCGCCGACGGCCATATCGTGCTGCAGGGCGCTCCGGCCGAGCTGCGGCGGGCGACCGGGCTCAACGATCTGGAAGAGATCTTCATGGCGGTAACCCAGGAAGCGGCGGCGCAACCGGCGCTTGCCGCCGGCGAATGACGATGTTCGCCATCCTCACGGTGTTCAAGAAGGAGATGGTCGACCACCTGCGCGACGGGCGCAGCATCCTCATATCGATGATCTATCCGCTGATGGGCCCGCTCTTGCTCGGGCTGATGTTCCTTTTTGTCGGCGGCGGGATGCGGGTCAATGAGGGCGCCCCGCTGGTGGTGCCGATCCTCCACATCGAAAGCGCGCCCGATCTCGTCGGCTTCCTCGAGAGCCGGGGCGCGACGATGCAGCCAATCGCGGGCGACGCCAGGGGCTTGGTATCGGGCGGCCGGGTGGCCTTCGCCCTGATGTTGCCCGCGCAGCCCAGCGCGACCCCAGAAAGCCCGCTTGCGGTTCGGTTGATCACCAACCCGGCGCGGGTCGACAGCATGGTCGCCACCAGCCGCGTCGTCGAGCTATTGAACACCTATCAGCACGAGACGCTGGAGGGCAGGCTGCGCGCCGCCGGCCTGTCGGCCGAGATGATGAGCGTTTTGAACATCGAGCAGGAGAACATCGGCCGGGCCGCCGGGCCGGCGGTCATCCTCTTGACGATGATCCCGCCGTTTCTGATCTTCACGCTGTTCACCGGCGGGGTCCATGTCGCGCTCGATGCGACGAGCGGCGAGCGCGAGCGCGGCTCGTTCGAGACGCTGATGATGAACCCGGTGCAGCTATACCAGGTGCTGACCGGCAAGCTCGGCGCGACAATGGTCTTCACCCTGATGGCGCTCGGCGTGCAGGCCGTCGCCTTCTGGGTCATGCTGCATACCGTGCCGCAGGAATCGCTCGGCCTGATCGCGCCGCCGAGCATGCTGCGCCTCCTTGTGGTGGTGTCGGTTTGCCTGCCGCTCGTCGTCCTCGCCGCGGCGCTGCAATTATTGATCTCCGCGGTCACCCGCAGCGTCAAGGAGGCGCAGACCTATCTCGGGCTGTTGCCGCTGGTCCCGGGTCTGGCTGGCATGGTCTTGGCGCTGGCGCCGGTGCGCGCCCAGCCGATGCTGGCCGCGATCCCGACCTTCGGCCAGACCTTGCTGATGGGTCAGCTGGTGCGCAGCGAAGCGGTGAGCGCGGTCTTTATCGGCATCACCGCGGTGGCGACGCTGGCCGCCGTCGCGCTCTTATTGCTTCTTGGCTTTCGCCTCTACGAGCGCGAGGAGATCCTCTTCCCGCAATAACCGGCTCCGCCGTCATTGCCTCATTTCGCGCCCGGCCCGAACCCCGGCAATCGCGAAGAGCGCAATCGCGGCGAGCGGGAACACCGGCACATGCCAGCTCTCGGACAGGCTCCTTCCGCCGAGCACCACGAGGAACAGCGCCGCCAGCGCAAGCTTCTGCCATGGACAGGCCGCCGGGGAATTGCCGTCGCGCACCAGCCAGGCGGCGGCGATGACCCCGAGCATCAAATCGTAAAGGAGCGCCAAGGGCGCCGCGACCAAAGCCGCCGCGGCGAGGGTCGCCGCGCGCGTCGGCAGCGACAGAGGGCGGCGCCAGACGATCACGACGACAAAAGCCGCGAGGAGGCTCACCGCCGCCTGCAAGGCATAGGCGACGGGCGGGCCGGCGCCGAGGAGGCGCGCCGCGCCGAAGGTATTGGCCATGCCGGCGAAGAGGATGCGCCCGGATTCGTAGGTCGCGTGCGAGCCTTGGACGGTGGCGAAGAAAGCCTCCCAGGTCGCGGCGCCGAACAGCGCCAGCGAGGCGAGCGCCAGCCCAGCGGCCGATATGGCGGCCGCGGCAAAGGCGCGCCACTGCCCCGCGGCGGCGAGCGCGAACGGCACCATGAGGCCGAATTGCGGCTTATAACAAAGCGCGCCGAACAACAGGCCGGCCGGGATCGGGCGGCGATCGATCAACAGGGTCGCCGCCCCGAACAGCCCCGCCGTCAGAAACGCGTTCTGCCCGAGGCCGATGTTCCAGAACACCATCGGAAAGGCAGAGAGCGCGATCAGCGCCACGGCCCCGCGGTCGCCGAGAATGCGGCCGGCGACGACAAGATAGAAAACCAGCGTCGCCGCCTCGAAAACGACGAACGCGACAAGGTAGGGGAGCCTCGCCAGAAGGGCGCACAGCAGAATGAACACCGGCGGGTAGTTGAAGAACTGGTACTCGATGCCGGCTTCGGTGGCGCGCTCTTCGGCGGCCAAATGCGCCGCGTGATCATAGGCCAGCGCCGGCGTCCCGTCGTTGGCGAGGGCCCCGGCGGCATAGAAGCTGGCGAAATCGGTCGTCGTCGGCCGTGGCAGCTTCACGATCCAGCCATGCGTGCCGGCGACGATGAACAGAAAGCCCGCGAGCTGGAGCGCGAGGAGGATCGCGGCAGCGGCGCCGATCCGACGGCGGTCGAGCCAGGCGGCGTTGCGCAGTTGCACGAAAGCGTTTGCTGGTGCCAAAGGCATACCCGTTCGTTCCCTGAGGCTGCTCTCCCCACCGGGATAGGAACGGCTGCTTAGCAAACCGCTCTGCCTGGTGCGACCTTCCTATTCGCTCGCCGCATACTTAGCCAGGAGCTGGTTATGGTTTGATGATCAGGCCTTGTCCTGTCGGCAGACCCAACACCTTCACGTCGCGTCTGTCCGCGAATTTATCGAATGCAAGTTTCTGGTTAATTTGCTTTGTCCATCCGTAATCGTCGAGTATAATAATCCCACCATCGACCAACTTGTCCCAAAAATACTCGGCGGCCGCAATTTCAGGTGCGGTATTGTTCATGTCAATCGACAGATAACAAATTTCGTCGGCAGTGACCTGCGATAGCGTGTCAGGGATGACTCCCTTAATTATTTTGATACCTGGGACGGAGCCAAACATTTCTGTAATTTGTTGGTAGCAAGGTGTATACCCCCCAGGGAGTATACCGAGTCGACGCTCATCTGCGGAGATCAAATGCTCGACGAGGCCTTCGTATGTGTCCAACAACCAAAATCGCTTGTTGAGTTCGGCAAAATCCGTGTAATGCATGACGGCCCGCGATAGCCCGCCTCGGTTGACCCCACACTCGACGAAGTCCCCGCGTTTGTTGCGGACGCTCCAAGCGGCCCAGCAGCAAATGTAGGCCCGCCACTCAACGTCCTGTCGACCCCAGGATCCGGTTGCCTTCCCGAGGGAATACGCCTCGCGAAATTTGGGATCCCTACGGAAGTCTGAATTATGTACGGTCAGGAGGCCGTCTTGAAGGAAACCGCCGCGAGCCCGATACAGCATGTACGCCAAATTCGTTAAGCTCGCCGGCGCGACGAACCGAGCCTTATTGAAACCCCAGTGCAGCAAGGGCTTCAGCACGTCATCTCCTGTTGCAAAATAAGCCGTTCCTCCTCTCCGTGCGTCCGGCTCCGCCACGTAGAACCGAGCGTTCATGCCACAGTGGCGTTAGGCAAAACCCTTAAACGTCCACCGCAGCCAGGCGCGTCAATATCGGTGAGGTGTGGTTAACCACCGCTTAACTCGTTACGATCATCGTCACAGCCCCGCACCGGCCCGGGCGTGGCAAGCTGGCGGTCCGTCCGAAATGACAGTTCTGGAAACCGTTTCGACACCGCCGCGCCGCGCCGCGCCGATGGTGCTTTTCGATAGCATCGAGATCGCGGTCCTGGTCCCCTGTTACAACGAAGAACGCGCGATCGGCGCCGTCGTGGCGGGCTTTCGTACTGCATTGCCGAAGGCTCGCATCTACGTTTACGACAACAATTCGCAGGATAACACCGTCACCGTCGGGCGCGAGGCGGGCGCCATCGTCCGCCATGAAAAGCTCCAAGGCAAAGGCCATGTCGTCGCCCGCATGTTCTCCGATATCGATGCCGACATTTACGTGCTCGTCGACGGGGACGACACATACGAGCCGGCCGATGCACCCTTCCTTATCCAATACCTGATCGACAACCGGATGGACCTGGTCAACGGGCAACGGCAGGGCGGGCACCAGCGCCGCGGCCACTCATTCGGCAACGGGCTGTTCAACCGGATCACCGGCTGGGTGTTCGGCAGCCGCTTCGAGGACATGCTGTCCGGCTATAAGGTGTTCTCGCGCCGCTTTGTCAAATCCTTTCCGGCACTCGCGACCGGGTTTGAAATCGAGACCGAGCTGACGGTACACGCGCTCCGCCTTCGCATGCCGGTGGCCGAGCTGCCGACTGTCTACCGGCGGCGTGTGCACGGCTCTGAGAGCAAGCTGCATACCGTGCGGGACGGATTGCGGATTCTGTGGACAATTTTCGTGCTCGTTAAAGAGGAACGGCCGCTCGCCTTCTTCGCCAGCGTGTTTGCCTTCTTGACCGCGCTGTCCATCGCGTTCGGCACGCCGATTGTGCTGACCTATTTTCAGACTGGGCTAGTGCCCCGGCTGCCCTTGGCCGTCATGACCATGGGCATCGTCGTGCTTGCGTTTCTCAGCCTCGCCTCAGGCTTTGTCCTCGACACCGTGACGCGCGGTCGCACCGAGATGAAGCGGCTGCATTATCTTAACTTGCCTGCGCCGGGCAAAACCGATCAAAGGACCGAACGCGATTAGCAAACTTTCTAGCCGGCATCTCAAGAACTTCCTGCGACGCCGGTTAGCCAATCGAATGTTTCCAATGCTAAGTTTTGGTCACATCGTAGAAACGATGTTGTAACCGTGGCACCACTAGGACACGACAGAGATATGGCAAGGCGGGTTGGCTAAGCGATGGAGAGGCCTTGGCTTTCGGCGATCGTGCCCTCGCATAACGGGGAGCGCTGGCTTGCTTCCGCCCTTCAATCGGTCGTCGCCCAGGGGGACCCGGGGATTGAAGTCATCGTCGTGGACTCCAGCGATACGCTCGACAGCCTGGGAATAATCGATCAGTTCTCCACCAAATTGAAAATTCAGGGTCACCGACGCCTCGACCTGCCCTCCTGGATGGAAAAAACCAATTTCGGCGCCGAGATAGCGAAGGCTGATTGGATTTGCATGCTGCATCAAGACGACTTGTGGCTTCCGAACCGGTGTTCCGAAGTCGGCACGTGGCTCGCCGCCCAACCGGCCAGCATCATGCACCTGCACTCTGCCTATATCATCGACGACTCCGGAAAACGGCTGGGAACTTGGCGCTGTCCGTTGCCGGCCGGCGAGTCCCCGGTTCCGACGCAACTTATCCTGGAGAGGCTGCTTGTGCAGGAGTTCATCGCCAATCCGGCGCCAACCATCCGACGTGATGCATACCTGAAGGTTGGTGGCTTGGACGAGCGGTTACCGTACACTGCAGACTGGGATCTATATCTAAAGCTGTTGTTTTGCGGCGATGTTTATTACCATCCGAAGCCGTTTGCATGTTTTCGAATCCACAAAAATTCTTTAACGATTTCGGTCAGCCGAAGCCCCGGCGACTACCGGGGCCAAATGGAAACTGTCCTCGACCGGTATATCGGTAAGCTCATTCGAGGACGCGAGGACACGCTGCGGATGGCGAAGGCTTCGATCGATGTCAACGTCGCCCTCGCTGCGGCCAGCAATGGTAAACCTGCTCAGGTCATCAAGGCGCTGAGAACATTGTTCGGGCTTGGCCCGCGGGGGATGGTTCGATATATCCGGTACTCGCGGATCATTGAGCGCGCCTACCCCCGCCTGCGCGCCCGGATCGCGGGGGCACTATGACAGCGATGTTGGCCTTGCTCATTTGCCGATAGCAGTGGCGATGGCGAAAGCCGTACCGACTTGACCAGGCTACGGTTTGGCTCACTGCTGGCTTCTGCGGTGCTGGCCTGCATCCTGCTGGCTCTGCTATTCGCCTATACGGATCTCGATGTCGCTTCCATCGGGCGGTTGCTGTCAGGCATGCGGCCGCAAGCATTCGCCGAGACCGCGCTGTTGCTGGGCTTCAACAACGTCCTTGCCGGCGAGAAGTGGCGGCTCATTACCGTGCGTCTTCATCAGGATGACGGCCGCAGCATGCCGCGGCTTCTCTATTTCGCCTTTACGTCGATCGGGGTCGCGCTCGGCCAAATCCTGCCCGCTCAGCTGACTGTGGTCTTGAGCCGATCGATCGGTGCCCATCTCTACGGCGGTCGCGGTCTGCGGCGCGGCGCGTTCGCAACCCTTTTCGACTATTTTTTCGACCTGTTGATTGCTGTGTTTTTCGTGCTTTCCTCCGTGCTGGTCTTGGTCACCGGCGGCGGTGCAGGCACCTGGGCTTTGTATGCGCTGGCGATTGCCATCGCCGGCTTTCTGCTTTACGGCGCCGCGGCGCGCCTTGCGGTCGGCGTCGCGCGCTCGCTTGGGTCGCGCGGCTGCGGGCGCTTCCACGGGTTCTGCACAACGATCGCCCTGTCGCCGTTGCTCGCGCCCAATTTCGGGCGGCGCCTGTTGGCGATATCGGCGGTGCGTTTCGCGGTGCTGGTGCTGATCGGCGCGGTCAGCGCGAACGCCGTTGCGCTTGACGTGCCGGTGTGGCGGCTGGCGGCCTCGCTGCCGTTCGCGGTCATCGCCAACGCGCTGGCGATTACGCCAGGCGGCCTCGGCATCAACGAGTGGACGGTTTCCTCGGCTTTGTTCGCGCTCGGCACCCCTTTCCAAACATCCGCGCAATGGGCGGTGATCAACCGCGTGCTGGTTGCCGCCGCCGCGGGCTTGTGCGGCATCGCCGGAATGATTATCGCCGCGGCGGCTAGATCGTCCCGCCCTCCGCCTGTGGCGTGAACTTCGGCGGAGCGGCTCGCCGGGAAGCGAATGATCAGTTGAACTCCGACCGGTAAAACGAGATCACACCCATGCCGCCTAATCGCGTGCTCGCGTCGCCAAGCGGGCTCAGCATGTAGAGCAGCCACAGCGCATGCGCCGTCACCACCCCGCCAAACGCCGCGACCGCGAAAGCGCGCAGTGGCGGAATTTCCGGGCGTGACACGAGCACGCCAAATCCCAGGAACGCGCACAGGTCGAAAAAGGGATAAAACTCGAGGCGATAGCGGAACGTCATGCTGCTGAAGGTCAGGATCAAGAGGATCGGGACGAAGAGGCCCGCCAGGACCGGAACCGCAATCCTTCGGTTGAGGACATCAGGGTGCCTGAGGAGTTGAACGAGCGCGAAAATCGTCAAGCCGATGAGCAGCGGATCCGAGATGAAAAAGCTGCTCGGCGGCAGCTCGACCGCAAAGATCGTGCGGTGCGCGAAGTCGGACCAGAGGAGGCTACTGTCCGCGGTGCGCATCGCCCACACCGGAACGAAATAATAGGCGAGGGCATAGCCCAGGCGGACGATGTTGAACCGTCCAAATTGCCCGGCGAGCCCCAGGGGGTCAGGGCTCGCCGGCACATCCGAGTCCCCGGCAAAGACGAGCGGATTTCCCCAGCGCTCGTAATTGATGAAGCCGGCAATCGCCAGGAAGGCGCAAAGTATTGCGCCGGCGGGGAGCAACCGCACAAGCGCGGCTCTAGGTCCGGGACCGTCAGGGCGCAGTGCGCGCCAGGATAGCTGAAGCATCAGGAGGCCCAGGGCGACGTAGAGCCCGAGCGCTGTCGACACGCGGGTCAACAGGCATAGCCCGGCAGTCGCCGCGAGTAGGGCGAGAAGTCTCGCGGTAAACCCCTGTTCCGAATAATATCCGCGAATGACGAGGTAGACGAAGGCGCTGGCGAGCGCGACCGCCCAAAGAAGCGCCTCCTGATAGATGACGCTCCGGAGAAACTGGATCTGCGGGCCGCCGACCAGGATGGCGATCGCGAACAGCGCCGGCAGCTCGGGCCGGTCGGGCCTACCTGCCGCGCGCCACACGGTCAAGACCGAGGCGAGCTTGAAACCCGCCATGACGCCGACCGCGGCGATGCAGCTGAGGCGGGTGAAGTCGGTACTCGCGAAATCGGCGGAAACCAGAAACGGCAGACGCAGGAGAGCCGGCAGGATGCCGAAATAAGAATAGGTCAGGCCGTTGTGGATCCGCCCCTCGTTGCCGATCGTCTGCGGGTCGACATCAAACGAACCGTGCAGCAAGTTGAGGAGCATTTGGTTGAACGTGAGCCCATGCACAGCTGGTGTGAAAAAGCTTGGGAAGCCAAGAGAGATCAGCACCGCGTAATAGCTGACCGCCGGCGCGAGGCAAAGGAGGACGACCGCCCAGTTTATGGCGGCGGAGCGGGATAGATAGCCCCATCGCCTCCGATGGCTCCCCACCGCGTCAGTCGATCCAGATCCCACGTCAAGCCTCTGGCGAATTTATCGGGCGTATCCTGGGGCGCCTTGGTCAACACGCCGTTAAGTCCGGCGTCAGGCCGGTAAGGGTTCAGCGCTGCTCGCCCCGGGCCAATTGGTTAAACGGATTCTCCTTATTCGGCAATCGAGGGAACCACGGCCGAAGGGCGCCGTGAGCATTCCTCGCCTCGGGGCTCATCTCGGGCGCAGGCGTCGCGCGGGCCTCACGGCTTGATGATCTGATAGATCTCGAAAACGCCGCCCGACGCTAGCGGCCTCAATTGCGGGATGGCAGGTTTCGGCATTCCCGTGAAATCAATCCACAGCACGTAATCGAAGGCCTGCGGCCAATCGCTCCAGAACAGGTGTCGGCCCAAAATATCACGGAGGCTATCGAGCGATTTCGCCACCGCCGGATCAACGCTCTTCGCGAGATCCTCGGGCGTTACCGGCAGACCCCACCCCAAAACCGCCTGGTTGCGGGGGGTGACATCAAGCGGGGTCGGCTGGGTGAAAATGTAGGGGAAGAACGCCGAGCGATCAATTACGGCAAGCGCCCCCATGTGCAAGAAAACCACCGGCTGAACCATTGCCAACGGGGCCGGAACACTGGGCAACCGCTCTTTGTCCTGCGGTATCGTTTTTCCCTGCGCTATCGTGGCCTGGACAACCAGCAGCCGCGCTCCCGGCGCAATGACCGAGGAGGCGGCCCTGAATTCGTTGAACCAGCGGTCGTAATCCTTCCAGCTCTCCGAGACGGTCCAAATCCGTAGGCCGAAGCCCAAGAGCGCAACCCCGCCGAGTAGCCGGGCGAGCCCTTTTCGCGAAACCGCGAATTGCGTGCTGGCGAAGATCACGAAGGGCAGCGTGACCGGCAGCCTGATGTCGGCCAGCGCACTGCCGTTTGCATCATATGGCATCAGCACCGCGGTGACGAGCATCGCTGCGAGCGGAAGCCGCATCCCGGGCGCGAGCTTGAGGGCGCCGCGCTTTGCGGCCAACAGCAAAAACACGCCGACGGCAAGCCACATCGCCTTGTCGAGCGGGGCTGGAAAAAACCCGAAATCGACCGGCGCGAGCAGGGCGTAAACCTTGTGCCCCAGGTCGCCGTACGCTGTGTAGGCGGAGGCCACTTCGCCGAGGCTCGCATACCACAGCAGCATCCCGGGAACGAACTGGAGGCAAACCGCCGCGTAGGAGGCGAGGCTCTTCAGCGGCATCCGCCGGCCCTTGAGCCGGCGGCCGAGTTCGTAGGTAGTCACCGACAAACCGTAGAGCCCGAAGGCGAACAAATGCAGCAGAAACAAGAATGCGCCCGCCACGGAAAACACCAGGATGCGGGGAACCATTCGCCATTCGCGGGTCGCGATCCAGAAGCTGAACATGAACAAATAGACGGCGATGGCGAAGAGGCAACTAAGAAAACCCCAAAACAACACCGCATTATAGACGAACAGCACCGACCATACCGGCCACACCGCAAACCGCCCATGCAGCACCCGGTGCAGTGTCGCCGTACCGGCGATCAGACCCAACATTGTCAGCGCGATGAAGACGCGCCCCGCCAATTCGACCGGCATCACCGTCGACAGGGTCGGGATTACTAGATCCATTGCCAGGTCCGGCAGAATCCGCCAATGCACCACGTAATTTCGGGCGAGCTCGGGGATTTCCGTGCGATGCACGAGGATCCACATGCGCGCGAGGTGGTTCGGGTAGTCGACCAGCGGAGGCACCGAGGCCCAGAGCAACGGCGAGAGCGTGGCCGCGCCGAAAAGCACGTAGATCGCGACGCGAGCCCGGTCCTGGACATGACCAGCCGGCGTGAAGAACCACTGCGCTATGAACGCCATCGGATCGGCCGAACCCAAATCATTTGTTGCTGTTGCTGTTTTTTACTTTAATTACTTGTTGCCGCTCACCCCGGCCGTACGCTTCATGGTGTTGATGAGCCCGACTGCCAAGAATGTAATATCCACCTGGGAACGATATCGCCTTCATTTAGACGCGACGATATAGTATTGCGCCCCGAGCGGCAGCCAGGTCATGAACCTCTCGAGCGGTCGCAAGAAGCCCAGCATGCCCGGGAAGAATATCCGGTAGCGCGTACGCCCCGTGAACCCGGCTTCGGCGAAGCGCCGCCGCATCGCTTTGGCACGAATCAAGTGGGCGTTCTCGTCGAAAGGGCAGGTATTGACGGCGCGCACAGTCAAAGGATTGAACGGATTGTGCTCGAAGACGCACGCCATTCCGCCGGTCGCCAACACTCGGGAAAACTCCCGCAAGAGCGCAACGTGCTCGTCGTGCGCAATATGATGGAACACGCAGGCAGCGAACACGATGTCGAATGAGCTATCCGGCATCGGGATGCCGGTGCCGTCGAACCGTACGAACTGGGCTTCCCCGGGAAAGCGCGACCGACCGATGTCAAGACTCTTGGCGGAAACGTCCAGACATGTGAGATGCGCGTGAGGCAAGTGCTGGCGAATAAAAGGAACCGACGCGCCGACCCCGGCGCCAAAATCGAGCATGCGAAGCGGTGCCGGGGTTGGATGAAGCGCTGAATATTCAGTGGCAATGTCCTTGATCTTATATTCCGCAAAAAATTCCGGACTCTCCCCGGATATCGCGATGTTCGACGCGTGTAAGCTGTGGTATTCGTCCGCAAAGATGTCGAATTCAGCCTCGTCCATGATCATGCCCGCGTGTGGATCGTTGCATGGTCATCAGCCGTCACAGCGGGCGCGGTGCGTGCGAAGCCGACCGTTCTTTCGACAACAAAGCGCGGCCGGCCCTTCACCTCCGCGTATGTTTTGCCGAGATACTCTCCCAGCATGCCAACACAAAAAATTTGGATTCCTCCAAGGAAGTAAATCGGCAACACGACAGATGTCCATCCAGGGATCGCGCTACCGCTGAGACGTACCCAGAGCGCCCAAGCGCTGACAAACATCGTGCCGACAAACACCGCGAGGCCGATGAATGTGATGAGCCGCAGCGGTACCAAAGAAAAAGACGTGATGGCGTCGAGGGCTAACGCGATCATCTTACGCAGTGGGTATTTCGATTCACCGGCAAATCGCAGCGACCGATCGTAATGAACAATCTCGGACCGGAACCCGAGCAATGGAACAATCCCCCGCAGATAAAGATTTACCTCGCGGTACTGCTTCAGATTCTCCACCGCCCGCCGGCTCATCAACCTGTAGTCCGCATGGTTGCGGATGGATTCCGCACCCAGCGCTCCGATCAGCCGGTAAAAAAGCTCCGCAGTCGTGCGCTTGAACGGCGAATCGGTGTCGCGCGTCCGCCGCACGCCATAGACGATCTCTGCCCCGGCGAGAAAGCGATCCACCATTTCGCCGATCGCGCCGATGTCATCCTGCAGGTCGGCATCAACACTGACGATAGCGTCGCCCTCGGCGCTGAAGAGGCCCGCCAAGAGCGCATTCTGGTGACCGCGATTGCGCGACAGCTTGATCCCGACGACGTGGCGGTCTTCCGAGGCAAATTGCTCGATCAGCGGCCAGGTGCGGTCGCGACTCCCGTCATCCACGAAGTAGATGGCGCTGTCCCCTGAGATCTTGCCCGTCTCGGCGAGCCCATCTAATAACCCGGAGACGCGCCGGCGGGTCTCCGGCAAGACTTCCTCCTCGTTATAGCACGGGATCACGATCGCGAGGGTTGGGGCGCTCTTCATGCGGGATCGTTCTGCGTCTCGCTGACCATGCGACAGGGCGCGGGCAGTCCTTCAGCGTCGTTGCGGATCGGGATGACAAGCCAGATGTCCATCGAAGGATTTTACACTCCGAAAGTGCGCTGCGCTGGGATTTTCGCGACCACCGGGATTTTCGCGGCCAAAGGATTAACATCACCCTGCACGCGCCGAAGAAAGGTATCGCTTCGACAGCTGCGCAACGCCGCGAACAGTTTCCGATTCTGCCACAAAGCTGAATAAGCATGCAGTCATCACGCTGACGATCCACCACCAAGCCAATTCGCGCGTGAGCCAGAGGGCGAGATCGCCTAGCAATTCGAAAAGCGGCGGGACATCCAACCGGGCGCAGATAGCCGCCAGCCCGTTACGAAAGCATTCCTCCCACATCAAGAGCACGACAACGATCGCGGTGGCATGACAAAGCCGTCGCAAGACCCGATCGGCTGCGGCGCGCGCGATCGCGAGCAGCCCCGGCAGAACGAACAACAGGAATATCCCGCGATAGCCGATGCTCTGCCCGGCGAAAAAACAGCCGACGATCAGCGCGCTGCCGACGACGAGGAAGATCTGCTCGTAACCGAAGATCCGGGAAAACGTCGCTCGTAGTTCCGTGAGGGTCAATAGACGCCGGCAGATCAGTGCGCTGCTCACGACCAAAAGCCCGTAGAGAGAGATGCCCAGCAGCGTAACGGGAAACGGGTTTGGCGACCCGGCGGGCTGCCCCGAGATAATTGCGGCCAATCCGAACGGAAGATCCTTCGCCGCGAACAAGTCGGTGAAATAGGGACCGACGGGTATGAGCGGCCAGCCCCGCTCAATCTCAGGGAGATAGGCCGCGAGAAAGAGGAGAATGAGGCCCGCCATCGCCAGTCCGTTCGCGAGGAACACCAGGATGCGTTCGCGGAACGACAGAATCAGCAACATAAGGGGATAATACTTGAGCAGCGCAGCGCACAGCGCCGTCAGATACGCGAGCAGCCGGGCCGGCAGGAAACCGCCTGCGAGGAAGCCGGCGCAGAGGGCCAGCATGAACAGAATAACATCCTGGTTGGCGCGCTCGACGGCGAAAACGACCATCGTAGAATTCGTTGCCAATACGACCAGGACCAATTCCCATGGGCGTCGCGCCGGCGGCAGGAGCGTCAGGGAAAGAATAAAGAGGAGACCGAGCACCCAACCCACGACGCCGGTCGCGCCAGCTCCGAGCGGAATGAAAGAACCCGCCATCCATAGCGGGGAATAAGTGTAGCCGCGTCCCAGAACATCACAGGGGTTGTGCTCGATGACATCGATGCCGAGGCGGGTACAGTCCCAGGCTGCCAGCGGGCCGCTGATATCGACGAAGGGAAATTCGAACGGAACGATCCCCCAAGCCTGCAGGATCGCCCTATAGGCGTCCGTGTGATCCAAGAGATAAATCGCCGAAACCGCTAAAAACGAGCACAGCGCGACAAAAGCGGGGATAGCTCGATAGACCAGAGACTCCCTCGTAAAGCCGCGGAGCTGTCGCCCGCCGCTAGCGGTGTTGCTCATCGCTGCTTTCCCGGCTCCGACCGGCGCTGCCATCCTAAGCCCGCGGAACCGTCAGCGGGACCTGTTGGAACAAGCTTAACCGGAGATTAAGCTAACCGCACCAATGTCGAGCGGCATTTGTCGAGGATGGAGCAGATCATTGGGCTTGGCTGCAAAGGCCCGATCCGAGGCGTTGTCGAGCCTCTCGGGAAGACCGGTGCCGGCGAGAGAGAGCAATGCGGCCGGTCTGCCCCTGTCGCCGAGGCAGGCGGTGGCGCTGGGCGTTATTTGCGGCGGTTTCGGCATCGCCGCATGGGCCTTGTACGTGTGGGTGTTCTCCAGAGCACCGGCCCAGGATTGGATGGTGTTTTACACTGCGGCGCGGGCCTATTTCGATGGCACAATGCCGCTGGTCTTCGACGGCGGGATGCTGACGGAAGCGCTCAACCAGCGCTTCGCCGCCTGGCTCGAATCGCCGCTCGCTCTGCATCCCTGGGTCTACCCCCCGACCTTCCTGCTGCTGCTGCTGCCGTTCGGGATGCTGCCGCCGCTCGCCGGGCTGGTGGCGTTCCTGCTGAGCGGTTTCATCGTGCTCCTCGCTGCGGCTTTGCTCTATGTCGGTCGGGGCCAGCCGCGTTGGATCATAGCGTTCTCCCTCGTGCTCGGCCCGGCGGTGCCGTTCAATGTGATGACGGGACAGAACGCCTTCTTCACGAGCGCGCTGCTGGTCGGCGGGTTCGGGCTCATCGGCCGCTATCCGGTGCTCGCCGGCGCGCTGCTCGGTGTCCTCACCTTCAAGCCGCAATTCTGGCTGATGGTGCCGGTCGCGCTGTTGGCGGCGCGGCAGTGGCGGGCGCTGGGCAGCGCGGCGGCGAGCGCGCTGGTGCTGGCGCTCTTCAGCCTTGTCGTGTTCGGCCCCGAGATATGGCGCGCCTGGCTCGGCCTGATGACTGGCATGGACGAGGCTTACCGCGCCTGGGTGACCAACGGCAGGCTCAACGGCATGAGCGTCTTCGCCTGTGCCACCTGGCTCGGCGCGCCGCGTGCGGTTGCCAATCTGGCGCAAGGCGTTGCCATCGCGATTGCCGCCGTAATCGTCTACCGGGCATTTCGCCGGCCTGCCCCGGGCGCGCTGCAGCTTGCGGTGTTGCTGGCCGCGACGATGCTGGCGGCACCGCATTCCTCGACATCGGACGCGGTGCTGCTGGCCCTTGCGGCCAGCCTCTTTGTCGTCGCTTCGGGCCCGCTTCGTCCCGCCCAACTGATGCTCGCCGCTTCGGTGTGGATCAGCCCCTTATTCAATCCGCCGAGCGTCTTCCGCCCGGGCTGCCTCACTCCGGTGCTGATCCTCTTGCTGCTGGGTGCGCTCATTGCCGAAATCCGTGAGAAGGGCGCGCCGGCCACGCAGCCGGCCGGTCTATCGCGGCCGGCGGAGGACCGCCCTCATGAGGGCGGCGCTTGAGGGCGGCGCCGGCGCACCCCATGTTGAGGCGTTGCGCCCAGCGGCGATAACGTGGCGATAACTTCCTCGCCCTAACATTGGCTGCGGGCCTATCCGGGAGCGACGAGATCGATGCCAGCCTTGCAGCCGGTGCGCGGCACGCAGGACCTTTTGCCGGAGATGGCGCGGCGCCACCGCCGGGTCAGCGAAACCGCGCGCGAGACCGCGGCGCTTTACGGATTTGCCGAGATTTCGACGCCGATCTTCGAATTCACCGACGTGTTCGCCCGCCCGATCGGCGAGCACACCGACATCGTTTCGAAGGAGATGTACACCTTCACCGACCGCGGCGGCGAGGAGGTCACGTTGCGGCCGGAAAACACCGCCGGGGTGGTGCGCGCGGTGTTGTCGAACGGCCTCACGCAGTCGACCCCGCTCAAATTCTTCTACAGCGGCCCGATGTTCCGCTACGAGCGCCCGCAGAAGGGCCGCTTCCGCCAGTTCCACCAGATCGGGGTCGAGCTGTTGGGCGTGGCAACGCCGCAGGCCGATATCGAGGCGATCGCGGTCGGCCGACGGATCCTCGCCACCCTCGGCATCGCCGACCGGGTCGTGTTGGAACTCAACACGCTGGGCGATCATCAAAGCCGCATGGCCTATCGCGATGCGCTCGTCGGCTATTTCTCGTCGCGCCACGCCGAGCTTTCCGAGGACAGCCGCCGCCGGCTCGAACGCAACCCGCTGCGGATTCTCGATTCGAAGAATCCGCAGGATGCCGGGATCATCGGCGAAGCGCCACCATTCGACCGCCACCTGAATGATGCGTCGCGCGGTTTCTTCATCGATGTCCGCAATGGGCTCGACCGGCTCGGCATCGCCTATCGGCTGAACCCGCGTCTCGTGCGCGGCCTCGATTATTACACCCACACGGTATTCGAGTTCGTCACCACCGATCTCGGTGCGCAGGGCACGGTCCTGGCCGGCGGGCGCTATGATGGGCTCGTCGAATTGCTGGGCGGGCCGGCCATGCCGGGGATCGGCTGGGCGGCGGGGATCGAGCGCCTGGCCTTGTTGATCGCCGAGCCGCCGCCGCCGCCGCGCCCGATAGCCCTCGTGCCGATCGGCGAGGCGGCGGAAACGCGCGCGCTCATTCTGGCCGAGCAGTTGCGCGACGCGGCGCTTGTCGTCGACCTTGGCTATTCGGGCAACCTCGCGCGCCGCATGCGGCGGGCGGACCGGATGGGCGCTCGGGCCGCGGTATTGCTCGGCGAGGACGAGCTGGCCCGTGGCGCGGCCACCGTGCGCGATCTCGACAGCGGCGAGCAGAGCGAGGTCGCGCTCGCCGCGTTGCCGGCGCGCCTCAAGGCGATTTACGGCTGATAGTCATGGACGCCGCGCTCGAATCGCGCTTCGACCAGCTGTTGCGCCGCCATGCCGAGCTGCGCGCGGCGCTGTCCGGCGCGGGGCTGGGCGGGGTCGAATTTGCCAAGCTGTCGAAGGAATACAGCGAGCTCAGCCCGATCATCGACGGCATTGAGAAGCTGCGCCGCACGACGAGCGAACTCGCCGCCGCGAACGAGATGGCGCAAGGCGGCGACCCTGACATGAAGGCGATGGCCGAGGAGGAGGTGCGCGCGTTAGAGGGGCGCCTGCCCGAGCTCGAGCTCAACGTCAAAATGTCGCTCGTGCCGCGCGACTCCGATGACGAGCGCAACGCGATCCTCGAAATCCGCGCCGGCACCGGCGGCGAGGAGGCGGCGTTGTTCGCGGCCATCCTCTTCCGCATGTACCAGCGCTATGCCGCGCTGCGCGGCTGGCGGTTTGAGCTGCTCGACCTGTCCGAGACCGGGCTCGGCGGCTTCAAGGAGGCGGTGGCCTCGATCACCGGCCGCGGCGTCTTCGCCCGGCTCAAATACGAATCGGGGGTGCATCGGGTGCAGCGCGTGCCCGAAACCGAGGCGTCGGGCCGCATCCATACTTCGGCGGCGACAGTGGCGGTGTTGCCGGAAGCCGAGGAGGTCGACGTCAACATCGACGACAAGGATCTGCGGATCGATGTCTTCCGGGCCAGCGGACCGGGCGGCCAGTCGGTCAACACCACCGACAGCGCGGTCCGCATCACCCATCTGCCGAGCGGGCTCGTCGTCATCCAGCAGGACGAGAAGTCGCAGCACAAGAACAAGGCGCGCGCCTTGAAGGTGCTGCGCGCCCGGCTTTACGAGATGCAGCGGCAGGCGCAGGCGGCCGTGCGCGCCGCCGACCGCAAAAGCCAGGTCGGCAGCGGCGACCGCTCCGAGCGGATCCGCACCTACAACTTCCCGCAAGGCCGGGTGAGCGATCATCGCATCAACCTGACGCTCTACAAGATCGACAAAATCATGTCGGGCGAGGCGCTCGACGAGATCATCGACGCGCTGACCACCGCCGACCGCGCCGCCAAGCTCGCGACGTCCGACGCGTGAGCCTCAGCCGGCAAGCCCCCACCCCAACCCTCCCCCGCAAGCAGGGGAGGGAGCAGGAAACCCTCCCTCGCTTGCGGGGGAGGGAGGGACCCGCGCTGCAGGCGCGGGAGGGTGGGGGCTACCCTACGATCGGCTCCGTCCTCGACGCCGCTGCCGCGGCGCTTGGCGGGGCCGGGTTCGACGAGCCGCGGCGGCGCGGCCGCCGGCTGCTCGCGGCATCGCTTCAATTGTCGCCCGCCGAAATCTTCGCGCATCCCGAAACCGCACTGACCACCGCGCAGGAGGCCCGGGTCGCGGAGATGCTGAGCCGGATGATCGCGCGCGAGCCCTTGAGCCGGATCATCGGCAGCCGCGAGTTCTGGGGGCTCGACTTTGTGCTGTCGGCCGAGACGCTCGACCCGCGGCCGGAGAGCGAGAGCGTCGTCGAAGCGGTGCTGGCGCGGCTCCCGGACCGCACCCTCAGCTATCGGTTCCTCGATCTGGGGACCGGCAGCGGCTGCCTCCTCTTGGCGCTCTTGTCCGAGTTTCCCCAGGCGATCGGGGTGGGCATCGATGTCGCGGCGGGAGCGGCCCGGGCCGCGCGGCGCAACGCCCAGCTGCTCGGCCTTAGCGAGCGCGCACATTTTGCCGTCGGGGATTGGGCCGAGGCCATCGCCGGCGGGTTCGACGCCGTCGTCGCCAACCCGCCCTATATCGCCACCGGGGCCATCCCCGAGCTGCCGCGGGAAGTCAGGGATTACGACCCCAAACGAGCGCTCGATGGCGGCCGGGACGGACTTGCGGCCTACCGCGCGATCGCCGCGAACCTCTTCCCTCTGGTGCGGCCGGGCGGGCTGTTTGCCGGCGAGATCGGTGTGGGCCAGGCCGGGGAGGTCGCTGCGATCCTCTCGCAAAATGGTCTCGCGATAGACGGGTTCGCCAGCGACCTCGGCGGCGTCATTCGCTGCGTCCTCGCGCGCCGGTAGATCGGTGTTTTCAGCCGACGCCTCGGAACGGCCAACCACAGGTTCTCGACGTGCGGTTGCCGCTGCGGGGCGGCTCCGCTAGGCTGCCGCGGCATTTCCCGCCCGAGCACGAGGTCTCCGCCGATGTCCGACGACTATCTCCAAGAGCGCTTCCAGAACCTGCACGAATTCGTCAAGGCGGCGCGCCAGAACCTCGACCGCAACAATTGGGATTATCTGATCGGCGGCTCGGAGACCGAGACGACGCTGGCGCGCAATCGGCTCGCGCTCGATTCGATCGGCTTTCGTCCGCGGATATTGCGCGACGTGTCCAACGTCGATTGCTCGCGCGCGCTCTTCGGCCGCAAATTGCGCATTCCGGTGCTGTGCGCCCCGGTCGGCTCGCTGCAGGTCTTTGAACCGGGCGGCGGGGCGACCGTCGCGGCGGCGACGCGCGACTTCGGCAACGGCATGATCCTCTCTTCGGTATCCGAGCCCGGGCTCGACAAGACGGCCGAGGCCGCGCCCGACGGGTTCCGCATCTTCCAGCTTTACGTGCGCGGCGATCAGGCCTGGGTCGACGATCATGTCCGCCGCGCCATCGACAAGGGCTACGCCGCCTTTTGCCTCACCGTCGACACCGACAGCTACAGCCGGCGCGAGCGCGACATCGCCAAGCGCCATCAGCGCCGCCGCGTGCGCGTCGACGACGCGCGGATCTATCAGGCGCAGTTCAACTGGCGCGACATCGAGCGGATCAAGAAGAATTTCGACATCCCGCTGATCATCAAGGGCATCGCCACGGCCGAGGACGCCAAGCTCGCGGTCGATAACGGGGTCGACTGCGTCTATGTGTCGAACCATGGCGGGCGCCAGCTCGATCAGGGCGTGGGGTCGATCGAGGTATTGCCGGAGGTCGTCGAGGCGGTCGGCGGGCGTGCCCGCGTGATGGTCGACGGCTCGATCACCCGCGGCACCGATGTCGTCAAGGCATTGACCCTCGGCGCCGACGCGGTCGTCGTCGGCCGGCTCTATGTCTACGGGCTCGCCGCCGCCGGGGGCCCGGGGATCGTGCGGCTCTTCGAGATCCTCGAAGACGAGATCCGCATCTGCCTCTCGCTCCTCGGCGTCACCGGCTATGACGAGCTCGATAAATCCTATATCCGCGCGGCACGGCCGGTGGTGCCGGCCCATGTCCACAGCCCCTTCCCGCACCTCGACCTGCCGAAAGAGACCTATTAGGCCTGACCCGATCGAGTCGAAGCCCTCCTCGTCACCCCCGCGCAAGCGGGGGTCCAGGGCAAGCGGCACGCCGGTCACCCTGGATTCCCGCTTTCGCGGGAATGACGATTCAATCTGATTGAATCCCGCTCTACGCCTGCCGCCCCAGCCCGTCATGCCGGCGCAGGCCGGTATCCACGGCAGGGACGGCCCGGCCCCCGCAAAGAAGGCTGCGACACTATGAGTTCTTGCTTTGTTCTGAGCGATCATGCTAAAGGATGTGCTGTTGCGGGCACCACCAAGGCCCGGAGCGCTTGATCTCCAAGGGGCCGCGCGACCGCCACCTCGCGCGGTAGGAAAGGGATCGCCCCGCCTGCTGATTTCCAGCAGGAGCAGGCAAAACCGGAGGGCAGAGGCGGGCGAAGGGGATAGACAGATCGCCCTCGGCGGAAGCCGCCGCCCGGACTAGAGTGCGGCCTTGGGGATCGCAATCGGCGGGAGGCGGTGATGGAACAGCGAGCGGCACTTGTCACCGGCGGGCTGCGCGGTCTTGGGCGGGCGATGGCGCTGGGGTTGGCGCGCGAAGGCCACCCTGTTGTTGCGGTCGGCCATATCGCCGAGGATGTCGCCGAAATGGAGCGCGCCTCGGCGCAGCTACCCGGCGCGTTGCAGCCCTTCGTCGCCGATCTGCGCGAGGCCGGCGAATGCGACCGCGTCGTCGCTGCGGCAAGCGCGCGCTTTGGCCGGGTCGATATCCTCGTCAACTGCGCCGGGCTCACCTTCACCTATATCGACCCGCCGCGCTTCCGGCGGCCGACGATCCAGCGCTTCTGGGAGATCGGCGACGAGATCATCGATAATGTCGTCGCGGTCAATTTGATCGCCGCCGACCGGCTCAGCCGCCGCGTCGCCCCGGCGATGGTCGAGCGCGGATGGGGGCGCATCATCAACGTCACGACCAAGCTCGACACGATGAACCGGGAGGGCACGCACCCCTACGGCGCCACCAAGGCAGCCTTGGAGATGGCGACAGAGGTGTGGGCGAAGGACGTCGAGGGGACCGGCCTCACGATCAACATCGTCAACCCCGGCGCCGGGGCCAACACCCCCGGCATGGCCGAGGAAATGCGCGAAATGAGCCGCGACGGCCGCGCCGCGCGCCTCGTCGAGCCCGAGGAGATGGTGCCGCCCTTACTCTATGTTGTCTCGCGCGAGGCCGATCGGGTCAACGGCTACCGCTTCGACGCCAATCTATGGGACGCATCGCTCCCGGCCGCCGAAGCCGCCCGCCGGGCCGGCCGCCCGGCCGGCTTCGTGCTGCACCCGGCGGGGTAAGCCATAATCTCCCTCGCCCCCATCGGGGGAGAGGGTTGGGGTGAGGGGGCGGATTCCAGAGCGCTCGCCGATGCCCACCTCACCCTCCCAGCGCTCCGCGCTGGGTCCCTCCCTCTCCCCCCTGAAGGGCGGAGAGGGGCTGTACTCTCGATGCGGGTACTAGAGGGTCGGCGGCGGATCGGCGGCGTCGGCTTCGTGGAAGGTGCCGATCCGGTTGATTCCGTCAAAGGCCGCAACCTTGTAGCATTCCGCCAGGGTCGGGTAATTAAAGACCGTATTTACAAAGTAATCAATCGTACCGCCGAACGACAGGACCGCTTGCCCGATATGGATCAGCTCGCTGGCCCCATCGCCGATGATGTGGACACCCAATAATTCTCGGGTCTCGCAGTGGAATATCAGCTTGAGTAGGCCGGTGGTATCGCCGATGATTTGGCCGCGGGCGATTTCCCGGTATCGCGCTTTGCCGACTTCGTAAGCGATGCCGGCATGGGTCAATTCCTCCTCGGTCTTGCCGACCATCGAGATTTCGGGAACCGCGTAGATCCCGTAGGGGAACAGCGCCGGGACGCTGCGCGCGCTGACGCCGAAGGCGTGGCAGACCGCGAGCCGGCCCTGCTCCATCGAGGTCGAGGCAAGCGCCGGAAAGCCAATGACGTCGCCCGCCGCGTAGATGCCCGGTACCTCGGTTTGGTAATGCTCGTCGACGACGAGCCTGCCCCTTCCGTCGCAGGCAAGCCCGCATTTGTCGAGCGCCAGCCTAGTCGTCGCGCCGGTGCGGCCGACCGCGTACAGGGCCTTCTCGGTGACGATCGTCTTGCCGCTCGCCAGATGCAGCCTGACCCGGCTGCCGGGCCCGTCGCTATCCTCGGCGACATCGATCCGCTCGACGCTCTCGTTGAGGCGCAGGGTGACGCGGTTTTCCCGCAGGTGATAACACAGCGTGTCGACGATCTCCGCGTCGACAAACGGCAACAGGCGATCGCGCTGGTCGATCAACGTCACGCGCACGCCGAGCGCGGCAAAAATGCTGGCGTATTCGCAGCCGATGACCCCGGCGCCGACGACCGACAGCGTCCGCGGCAAGCGGTCGAGTTTGAGAACATCGTCGCTCGTGAAGACGTATTTGCCATCGAGCGGTATTTGCGGGTCGCGGGTCGTGTCGGTGCCGGCCGCGATGACGATTTTCTGCGCCGTGACCGTGCGTGCGGTGCTGCCGTCCATGAAGTCGAGCTGGACAGCCTCGGAGCCGCAGAATGAGGCTGTCGCCGAGATCAACTCGACACCGTTGCGCATCAACTGATGACGAGCAACGTCGATCTCATGCTGTATGACCTTGTTGGTGCGGACCAGGAGGTCCTGCATCGTGATGTTCTGCTTGACCGTGTAGGAGGCGCCATAGAATTCCCGCGAGCGATAACCCGACAATTCGAGAACAGCCTCGCGCAAGGTCTTGGACGGGATGGTGCCGAGATTGACGCAGATGCCGCCGAGGACGCTCGTGCGCTCAATGATGGCGACGCGCTTGTCGAGCTTGGCACCCTGGATGGCGGCGCGCTGGCCGGCCGGACCCGAGCCGATCACCAGCAGATCATAGTCATAACTCAGCGGCATTGCGCCACCCCCTCGATGACGCAATGCCTATACCGCTCGGTGCCGGAGATCGCCAGCTTTACCCGCCGAGCGAGACGCCGACGAGGCGGCCGATGGCGTAGGTAATGCCGGCCGCGGCAAGGCCGATGACGAGCTGGCGCGCGCTCGAGAAGAACAGCGTGCGGCCGGTGAAGAGCGACGTCCCGGCGCCGATCAGAACCAGCGCGACACCGCTCGCGGCGAGGCTGGCGAGGAGCGCGGCGGAGCCGGCAAGCCAGAACAGCGGCGCCACCGGAAATATCGCGCCGAGCGCGAACAGCCCGAACGACGCGGCCGCCGCCGCCCACGGGGAGCCGCCAAGCTCGTTGGGGTCGATCCCCAGCTCCTCGCGCACCAGCGTGTCGAGGGCGCTGTCCTTGTTCGCCATCAACCGCTCGGCGAGCGCGCGCGCCGCCGCCTCGTCGAGACCCTTGGCCTGATAGATCAGGATCATCTCCTCCTTTTCCTCTTCGGGCATCCGCGTCAGCTCGTCGGCCTCGATGTCGATCTGCTGCTGGTTCAGCTCGCGCGAGCTGGTCACCGACAGCCATTCGCCCATCGCCATCGAGCAGGCGCCGGCGATCAGCCCGGCGAGCCCGGTGAGGAGGATCGTCGCGCTCGGAACCGCGGCGCCGGCCACGCCCATCACCAGGCTGAGGTTGGATACGAGGCCGTCATTGGCGCCGAGCACCGCGGCGCGCAGCGCGTTGCCGCCGGTGCGGTGGCGCCCTTCCAGGCGCGCCAGGCTGCTGCCCGAGGCGCCGCCGGGCGACGCCGACGCCATCGCCTCGACGACCCTTGTGTGCGAGCGCTCGGCTCCCGGCAATCCGCCGGCGACGGCTTCCGGCTGCTCGTCGTATAGCCCGCTGTCGCGCCGTTCGAGCGTGCTCAAGGTCGGCAGCACGAATTGCGGTCCGAAGCGCCGGGCGAGCCAGACTAGCGCGCGGGTTCGCCAGCCCGGGCGCCCTCCCATCGCCGCCGCGCCGATCCGGCCCAGCTGTTTCCTCCAGAATTCGGCATGGGCCTCTTCGACCGCGGCAAGGCGGCGGTAAATCTCGCTCAGATGCGGGTCCTTCTCCGCCTCGGCCATCGCCCGGTAGAGCGCGGCGCTGTCGACTTCGCCCTGCAGATTGGTGCGGTAGCGGGAAACCGAGCCGTCGTCGACCATCGCCAAGCCTCCTCCTCACTGTGGCACGACCGGCATTTTCTTGGCTTAGAGGCATTTTCTAGGCTTAGAGATAGCGCAGCCACAGGTAAGCATTGCTGACCGCCACGCTGATCAACGTCAAGCCGAGGGCGTGCCTGGTATAGGTCGCAAAGCGGAAATCGATCCCGTTGCGTTCGGCGATCCCGGCCATCGCGAGGTTCGCCGAGGCGCCGATCAGCGAGCCGTTGCCGCCGAGGCAGGCGCCCAGCGACAAGGCCCACCACAGCGGCATGGTCTGTTCGGCGCCGCCCAAATTGGGCGCGATCTCGCGGATCACCGGGATCATCGCCGTGACGAACGGGATGTTGTCGACGATCGCCGTCAGGAAGGCGGAACCCCACAGGATCGCGATCGTGGTGGCCGTCCGATCGCCTCCGGTCAGCGACATCAGGTGTTGTGCCGCGAGGTCGAGGACGCCGGCCCGATCGACGCCATGAACGATGACGAAGAGCCCGAGAAAAAAGAAGATCGTGATCCAGTCGACCTCGTTGAACGTTTCGGCGACCCGCATCGACTGTTTTTCACGCTCCCGGTGATGTTCGACATTGTGCAGCAGCATCAGGATGGCGGCGCCGAACAGTGCGATCGTGCCGGGCTGCAGCCGCAGCGGCGCCGCGAACACGAAGGCGGCGATGACCCCGCCGATGACCAGGAGCGAACTGCGCATCAGCGGCGGGTCGACGATCAGGTCGCGCGCGTCGAGCGCCATGAGACGCTCGCGCGCTGCGGCGCTCGCCCGCATCTTCCTGCCCCAAATCAGATGCGTCGCCACCACCTGCGCGGCCATCACGACGATGATGACCGGCGTCAGATTCACCACGAAATCGTTGAAGCTGAGGTGCGCCGCCGAGCCGATGATGATGTTGGGCGGGTCGCCGATCAGGGTCGCCGTGCCGCCGATATTCGCGGCGAACACCTCGGCGAACAGAAAGGGGTAGGGCGGGGCTTCGAGGTAGCGGGCGATCTCCAGCGTCACCGGCGCGATCAACAGAACCGTGGTCACGTTGTCGAGAAACGCCGAGACGATCGCCGTGACGAAGGACAGCATCGCCAGAATGGCCCAGGGCTGCGCCCGGCCCTTTTTCGCCGACCACACCGCCAGATATTCGAACATGCCGCAGCGCCGCGCGATCGCCACCAGCACCATCATCCCGGTCAACAGCGCGATCGTGTTGAAATCGATGCCGCGGATCGCCTCGTCCTGGCTCAAGACGCCGGAGACGACCATGACCCCGGCGCCGAGCAAGGCAATGATCGAGCGGTTGATGCGGTCGGCGATGACCAGCACATAGGTAAGCGCGAAGACAGTGATCGCGACCCAGAACGGATCGGCCCCGAACATCGCCGGTGTGGTGGCGCTGACCTGATGCATCCAATGTCCTCTATACTGCCGGGTCGGTGATATCGGATCAGGAGATGCCTCGTTGGAACAGCGCAATCTCGGCCGCAGCGGCCTCATCGTCTCGGCGGTCGGGCTCGGCTGCAACAATTTCGGAGGCCGCCTTGACCGCGACGCGACGCGCGCGGTCGTCCACAAGGCGCTCGACCTCGGCATCACCTTTTTCGACACCTCGGACACCTATGGCGAAGAGGGCGCCTCGGAGGAATATCTCGGCGGCGCGCTCGCCGGCCGGCGCGACGATGTTGTGCTCGCCACCAAATTCGCCCGGCCGATGGGCCAAGGGGGCCGGCTCCAGGGCGCCTCGCGGCGCTATATCATGAGCGCGGTCGAAGCCAGCCTTAAACGGCTCAACACCGACCGGATCGACCTTTATCAGCAGCATATCGCCGATCCCCGGACGCCGATCGAGGAGACCTTGCGCGCGCTCGACGACCTCGTGCGACAGGGCAAGATCCGCTATATCGGGTGCTCGACATTGTTCGCCTGGCAAGTTGTCGAGGCGCAATGGACATCGACGCATTTGGGGCTCGACCGCTTCGTCGCCTGCCAGGAACGCTACAATCTAATCGAGCGCCAGCTCGACGAGGAGCTGATGGGGGTCATCCAATCCTATGGTCTCGGGTTGATCCCGTTTGCGCCGCTGGCGAACGGGCTGTTGACCGGAAAATACCGGCGCGATACGCCTCTGCCCGCGGGCGCCCGTCTCACCACGACGCCGCGCACCGCCGAGCGCTATCTGACAGAAGCGAATTGGGCGCTCGTCGAGCGCCTCGACGCGTTCTGCGCGGCGCGCGGACGCGGCCTTTTGGAGCTCGCTTTCGGTTGGCTGTTGCACCGGCCGGCGGTGGCGAGCGTAATCGCCGGCGCGACCTCGCCGGAGCAGGTCGAGGCCAATGTCCGCGCGGCGGCCTGGGCGCCGTCGCGCGAAGACATGGACGAGATCGATCGTATCACGGCACACTAGGCGCTGCGCCGGCGCTCGCCGGCCCAATTCTGGGGAGGAGCTTGTCATGGAAATCCGACTGGACGGCAAGAGCGCGATCGTCACCGGCGGCAGCAAGGGGCTGGGCCTGGCGATCGCCGAGGAATATGCGAAGTCGGGCGCCGACGTGGCGATTCTCGCGCGCGATGCCGGCACGCTCGCCGAAGCCAAGCAAAAGATCGCGGCAGGCGCCCCGGGCCGCAAGGTCGCGGCGATCAGCTGCGACGTCTCGAAGGCGGCCGACATCAGGAAGGCCTATGATCAGGTGATGTCCGAGTTCGGCAAGGTCGACATTTTCGTCAACAACGCCGGGCAGTCGACGCGTGGGCCGTCCGAGCATCTGACCGACGAACAGTGGCAGGCCGATTTCGACCTGAAACTGTTCGCGCAGGTCCGCTTCGCGCGCCTCCTCTTTCCTCAGATGAAAGAGCGCAAGTGGGGCCGCATCATCAGCGTGCTCAATATCGGCGCCAAGGCGCCCGGGCCGGACAGCGCGCCGACCTCGATCAGCCGTGCCGCCCAGCTGGCGTTTACCAAGGTCTTGTCGCAGGAAGGCGCGCCATACAACGTCTTGGCCAATTCGCTGCATGTCGGGGTCATCGTCAGCGACCAGATCGTCCGCCGCCACGCCCGCGAGGGCACCAACGTCTCGCTCGAGGACTTCATCAAGAAGGCCGGCGAGGCGGTGCCGCTCGGCCGGATGGGCCGGGCCGAGGAATTTGCCAGCGTGGCCTGCTTCCTCGCCTCCGATGCCGCCTCCTATGTGACCGGCACTTCGATCAACGTCGACGGCGGGCGCTCGCCGATATGGTAAGGTTGCCTCTGGCGTACAATCTATAGACTGCGGCGCTGTTGCTCACGTTCGCGGGCAGGACGCCCGCGGTTGTCCCCGGAGGGGATCATGGCCTCATCTTCGCTTGCCGAGGACCGGGAGCTTGCCTACCCGCGGCTGATCGAACTCGGCATCGCGCTGTCGGCGGAGCACAATCACAACCGCCTGTTGGAGAAGATCCTGGTCGGCGCCAAAGAGCTGACCAATGCCGATGGCGGGACCCTCTACCTGGTCGGCGAGGCCGGCCGCGAGCTGTGCTTCACGATCATGCGCAACGACACGATGGGGATGGCCTTGGGCGGCACCACCGGGGCGCCGATCCCGTTCCCACCGGTCCCGCTGCGCGAGCCCGACGGCACGCCCAACTACAAGAACGTCGTCGCGGCGGCGGCAATAACCGGCGAGACGATCAACCTGGCCGATGCCTATAACGCGCCGGATTTCGACTTCGCCGGCACCCGCGCTTTCGACGCGCGGACCGGCTATCGCTCGCAATCGTTTCTCAACGTCCCGCTCAAGAACCACGAGGCGGAAGTCGTTGGCGTGCTGCAACTGATCAACGCGCGAGGGCGCGAAGGGCACACCATCGCGTTTTCGGCGGAAACCGTGCCGCTGATCGAGGCGCTCGCCAGCCAGGCCGCGGTGGCGCTCGACAACCAGATGCTGATCGAGGCGCAACGCAACCTGTTCCGCTCATTTCTCAGGGTCTTCGCCGGCGCCATCGACGCCAAGTCGGCCTATACCGGCGGACATTGCCATCGCGTCCCCGAGCTGACCAACATGCTCGCCCGGGCGGCCGATGCGGCCGAAGAGGGCCCGCTCAGCGATTTTCATCTGACCGATCTGGAGTGGTACGAGCTCGAAGTCGCCGGCGGGCTGCATGATTGCGGCAAGGTGACCACCCGCGAATTCGTCGTCGACAAGGCGACCAAGCTCGAGACCATCTACAATCGCATTCATGAGATCCGCACCCGCTTTGAAATCGTCAAGCGCGATGCCGAGATCGAATATCTGCGGGCGGTCATGGCCGGCGGCGACGAACCGGCGCTGCGCAGCGCGCGCGATGCGCGCCTCGCCGAACTCGACGACGATTTCGCCTACGTCGCCGAATGCAATATCGGCGGCGAATTCATGGCCCCGGAAAAAATTGCCCGGCTCCAGCGCATCGCCGGGGTCGCCTGGCAGCGCACGCTCGATGACAGGCTGGGCCTATCATGGGAGGAGAGCGCGCGGCAGCCGCAAACCCGCGAGAGCCTGCCCGCGACCGAGCACCTGCTCGCCGACAAGCCCGGTCATATCATCGAGCATGATGGAGCCCCGCTCGCGCCCGACAACCCCTGGGGCTTCGTCGTCAAGCCGCCGCCGCACAAGGCCAATCTGGGTGAGGTCTACAATCTGTCGATCCGCTACGGCACGCTGACCGCCGAAGAGCGCTACCACATCAACGATCACATCGTGCAAACCATCATCATGCTGGAGGCGCTGCCCTACCCGAAGGATTTGCGGCGCGTCCCGGAATGGGCCGGCGGGCATCACGAAAAGATGGACGGGACCGGCTATCCGCGCGGGCTCAAGCGCGATCAGATGAGCATTCCCGCGCGGATCATGATGATCGCCGATATCTTCGAGGCGCTGACCGCGCGCGATCGGCCCTACAAGGCGCGCAAGAAACTGTCCGAGTGCATCGACATCATGGCGCGGATGAGCCGGGAGGGCCACATCGACCCCGATCTGTTCGGGCTCTTCCTGACCTCGGGAGTGTATCGAACCTATGGCGCCAAATTCCTGCTCGCCGAGCAGATCGACGAGGTCGACATCGCGCGCTATCTCGGGGCGCCGAGCCAGCGGGAAGCCGCGGTCGCGTGACCCTGAGAGGGAGCCGAGCAGACTCCCTCAACCCTCATCGGCTCGCATATAACGCTTCTCGAGCGCCCGCCAGCGCGCGGTGCCGACAGCGTCCTCGCGCTCCTGGAAGGTGGCCAGGTCGGGGTCGACCCGGGTTGTGTGGCCGTCGTCCCTCAGCGCCCGCAATACACGCTGCGCGGCGCGGATCGCGGCGCGATGGGTCTGCGACGGGTAGATCCCGAGCCGGAAGCCCATTCCTTCGAGTTCGTTCGCCGCCAGCATCGGCGTCTTGCCGCCTTCGAAGACATTGACGAGGGCCGGCCCCGAGAGGCTGCGGCCGACGATACGCAATTCGTCGACGCTCTGCGGCGCCTCGACAAACCCGACATCGGCGCCCGCCTCGAGATAGGCGTTGACCCGATCGATCGCGGCCTCGAGGCCCTCGATCGCGCGCGCATCCGAGCGCGCGATAATCACCAGGGCCTGATCCTGCCTGGTGTCGACGACGGCCTTGATCTTGCCGATCATCTCAGCCCGCGAGATCACCTCCTTGCCCTCGTAATGGCCGCATTTCTTTGGGCTGACCTGGTCTTCGAGATGGAAGGCGGCAACCCCGGCCTTTTCGTATTCGCGCACGGTGCGGATCACGTTGAGGGCATTGCCGTAGCCGGTGTCGGCATCGGCGATGACCGGGATTCCTACGGCCTCGACGGTCAGCCCGATGAAGCGCACGTTTTCGCCGAGCGTCAAGAGCCCCATATCAGGATAGCCGTTCGCCCGCGAATAGCCGCCGCCCGTCAGATAGACCGCCGCAAACCCGGCCTGTTCGACCAGCCGCGCCGTCAGTGTATCGTAAGCCCCCGGCACCATGGTGTAGCCGGTCCGCGCAATGAGGTGCCGCATGGCTTGGCGTACCGTCATCCCGATCTCCTCATTCCCGCATCATCCGCCAACAGGGATTCTTAACCGAGCCGGAGCGAGAATGCCGCGATTGTTTTACGATGGTGCGGCGATGTTGATGATGCGGTACGCAATGCTGTTCAGCGTTTTCTGGGTCGTGTCGGCCGGCACGGCGCGCGCCGATGACACCGCTCCCGCCGCATGCGCAGTCGCCACGGTGAACATCCTGTCCCAGGACCAAGGCGATGTGACGATCGGTTGTACCCGGCTGAGCGAGGCGGTCGGCAGAGAGTTCGCCGATATACTGAACCGCATTCTGCAAGACCGGCTCGACCCGCAGATGGTCCTGGCGAAGCTCGACGAGGTCGACCAGGTTCCGGACGCGGGTGTCGCGCGCACCGTCGACGAGAGCCAGCGCCAGCTGATCCTCCAGAACCTGAGCGGCAAGCCGGCCGGGCAGATCGCGGTCACCGCCCATCCCGAAGCCGGAGACGGCGCCGAATATGCCAAGGAGATCGCGACGACCCTGCTGCAGGTCGGCTGGCAGATCGACGGCCAACAGATTCGCCGCGCCGCGCCGCCATCCCTCGACCCGATCCCCGGGCTTGCCGTCGTCGTGCACGACAAGGGTACGCCGCCGCCGCAGGCCGTGCGGCTCAAGGCGGCGCTGAATGCAGCGCATATCACTGCAGCACTGGTGGCGGATCCGACGTTGGCGGCCGGCACCACCCTGTTATGGGTCGGCCGGCGCCCGGGGTTGACGCCGGCGGAACCGGCGAAATAGGCCGCCGCGACGCGATTGTGCTTGGCTGCTGTCTTGCCGGCGGCCGCGGCAATGGGTCCGGCCGCCCCCGAGGGAGCTCAATCGCGCCGGTAAGGGTAGCAGCGGGCGCGGTCGAGCGTCATTGCATAATGCTGGGCGAGAGCACGGATCGCATCGCCCTGATCGGGGTAGGGATCGGCATTGCCCGGTCCGACGATGATCGGACGAAAGCTCCGGTCGTCGCGGCCGCCCGGCGGCAGCATCGCGGTCGCCAGCGGGTTGCCGTCGGCATCGCGCAGCGTGAGGAACAGCGGCATCTCGCGCAGGATGTGCGCCTTCAGCCCGATTTCCTGCTCGAACGAGACTTTCGACACCGGGCGAAAGCTCTGCGCCGCCTTGTCATGCTCCTTGCGGAAATACTTCTCGACAGCGTGGCGCATGGTCTCCGATTCGGCGACCGCTTCGGCCTCGCTCTCGATCCGAAACCACGTCTTGCCGCCAGACGCGTCGCAAACGTACCTCATGCTTCCTCCAACATGGCTTCCGGCACGCACCGGCATCGCGAGGGTGGGGATGCGATGTCGGCAGACAGCAAAATCCGGAGTTCGCAGCGAGTCAACAGCTTCCTCGGGGTGGTCTTCATGCGCACAAAGCAAAGGCTGGCCGGGCTGCGGAAGATCCGGCTGATCAATGCTTCAAGCCTTGCGAACGCGCCTGGGCTGCGCGACGGCGGGAGGTCGCGGCGATCCCGCGCGCGCGATGCGGGCGGCGATGGGCTCCGGGTCGGTCCATTCGCGCCACAACGCAACGAGCGCGGCCATGACCGCCGGGCCGAGAAACAGCCCAAGGAACCCCATCGTCTCCAACCCACCGAGAATGCCAAGCAAGACCAGCAGAAAGGGCAACCGCGCGGCGCCGCCGATCAGAACCGGGCGGACGAAGTGGTCGGCGACGAACACCAGTACGCTGCCGAACACGAAGATGATGATGGCGCCGAGCCGGTTGCCGATGGCGAGGAGGTAGAGCCCGGCAAGGCTATAAACCACCGGAGCGGCGAACGGAATGACCGCGGCGACGCTGGTCACCGCACCGACCGAGGCCGGGTAGGGCAGGCCGACCGCGAAATAGACAACGCCGAGGAGAATGCCTTCGGCGAGCCCCACCAGCACCAGCCCATTCACTGTACCGTGTACCGCCGCGATCATCTGGCGGGCGATGCGCTCGCCGCGCAGCCCGATCAGCCGGTCGCTGAGCTGGCGCAGCTGCGCGGTGAGCGCGCTGCCGTCGCGGAACAGAAAGAACAGGGTGAGCAGCGTGAACAAAAAGATCGCGACCCGGTGGACCACCTCGACGCCAATGTCGCGCGCCGACTCGGTCAGCGTGTGCAGGGTGACGCGGCCGATCAGCTCCTCGGCCATCGCCGGATCGCTGAGATTGGCGCTCCACCAATTTGCGATCGTCGGGCCGGCCAAGGGGAGCTGCCCGACCCATTCTGGCACCTCGATGCCGTGGTGGCGCACATCGTTGACGAATCCGGTCACGAAATGGCTCTCTCCCGCCACTCCGATGCCAAGCAGGACGAGCGGGGCGATAAAGACGATCCCGATCACGGCGGTTCCCAGCAACGGTCCCACGACCCGCTCGCTGTGTTCCGGGAGCAGGTGCAGCATTCGGTGGTAGAGCGGCCACAACGCGATCGCGAGCACCGCGGCCCAGGCCAGCGCCGGAAGGAAATCGAAAAGGATCCACACCCCGACGGCGATGACCGTCGTCGCCAGCGCAATGCGGGCGAGCGGTTGCCAGGAAGATGATTCTGCGCCGGAGGGAGTGGCGCGATCGGGCTCCATCGTGTTTGGCCCTTTCAGTCGGTCGCGAGGAAGTCTACCCGAAGCGAGGGCCGCTGACACGAGCGGAGCGGTCCAACTGCCGGCAAGCGTGCCGCCGCGCGCGCCGGTTCGATCCGTGCGATCGGAGCGCCGGGTGTGATCTTGCCTGGCGCTACCGCCTGGCATATTCTTGATCGTCTCGGTAATGTCGACTGCCGACAAGACGCAAGGGGGTCAGCTGATGGGGTATACTCTCGAACAGTTCTCGGCCGATTGTCACCGGATCCTCGCTGCGGATCCCGGTCCGGAAGGCCGCAAGAAGGTTTGCGCGCTGGTTCAGAAAGCTTGCGCCGACGAGACGTTCGTCAAACAGCACCTGCCGGATAACGCGCCCGAACGCAAGATACTGTATGAAGACCCGGAACTGGGCTTTTGCATCCTCGGCCATGTCCATCACGGCGCCAAGCAAAGCGCACCGCACGACCATGGCCCGACCTGGGCGATCTATGGCCAGGCGATGGGCGAAACGGTGATGACCGACTGGGCGATGGTGTCGGCGGCGGGCGAGGGGCGGACCGGCAAGGTGAGTCACGTCCGCGACTACGCACTCACCCCGGGCGCCGCCCATGTCTACAACGAGGGCGACCTCCATTCGCCGCGCCGCGACGGTTCGACCAAGCTGATCCGCATCGAGGGTCGCAATGTCGAAAAGATTCGGCGCTTCCCGTACGAGAAAGCGTAACCGCGCCACCGCGTCCGGTAGAATGACGAGGGCGCCCCGGCCGGGGCGCCCTCGCTGTTTGTGCGGTGCCGGATGGGACGCCGCAGGGTGGCGGCGAGGCCCCCCGTTCCCAGACTACTCGACGATCGTGACGCGCCGGTTGCGCGGTTCGCGAACGCTGTCCGGGGTCGGTACGGCGAGATCGTTCTCGCCGACGCCGCCGAACGCGATCGTCTGCGGCGGCACGCCCATACCGACGAGGGCATCGGCGACCTGTTTCGCCCGCCTTTCGGACAGCCTCTGGTTATAGCGGACGGAACCGGAGGTGTCGGTGTGGCCCGTCACCCGCACGCTCACCACGCCGCCCGCGCGGTAAACGGCAGCGACCTGCTGCAGGATCGCCGTGGCTTCCGGCCCGACCGAGGAACGGTTCCAGTCGAAGAATACCGTGAAAACGCGGGCGCCGACCGGTCCTGCCGCGATTGGTCCGGGCGGTGCCGGTGGCGGCGGCGGTATAGGCGCGCACGCGGCCGCAGCCAGCAGCGAACATAGGATGATCGCGCGCTTCATCGGAACCCTCCCGTGATTGAGCAACACAGAATATAAACAACGGTGAGCTTATGCTACCGCAAAGCGCGTTCTTGCCGTCGAACGCGTCCGATTCGGCTCGGCGCGGCGAGACAATCGGGCGCTAGCTCGCGCCTTCGACAATCAGCGCCCGGGCGCGCGAGTTGGCCAGCCGGATCGGCAGCGCCGCCTGGTATTCCGACGAGTTGTACCAGCGGCGGGCGGCATCGGCGTCGGCAAACTCGATGATCACGACGCGCTGCGGCGCGGGGCTGCCCTCGACGAGCTCGGCCTTCCCGCCGCGGGCGATGAAACGCCCGCCATACTGCGCGATACTGGCGCCGGCGAGCGCCCGGTATGGCTCATATCCAGCCGGGTTGGTAACCTCGACCTCGGCGACGAAATAGGCCGGCATGTCCTGCTCCTGTGGCTGGATGTTGCGGGATTCGCAGCTTAACGGAGGCGCGCCGGCGCGGGAAACAGCAATCCGCTAATCGGCCGGACGCAACGCCGCGGTCAGATCGCCGACCCGCTCGCGCACGCCGGCAAGCGGCGCCAGATCGAAGCGCCGGGTGATCAATTTGAGGATCGAGGTCGTGTCGTAGGCTGTCTTGTCGATAAAGCCGCGCCTTGCATAGGGCGAGACGATGATTGTGGGGATCCGCGAACCGGGGCCGAAGCGGTCGCCCCAGCCCGGCCCGTGGGGCGGTGGCACATGGTCCCAGAAGCCGCCATTCTCATCATAGGTGACGATCACCATCATGCCGTCCCATTGCGGGCTGCGGCGCAACCGGCCGAGCAGATCGGCGATATGCGCATCGCCACTGACGAGGTCGGTATAGGAGGGATGCTCGGTCAGGTGCCCGACCGGCTTATAAAAGGCAACCGCCGGCAATTTGCCCTCTTCGATGTCGCGCAGAAAATCGTCGCCGTCTTTCAGGTGGAGGGCGCGGTCGGGCGTCCCCGGCGCGAACCTGAGGTGATAGTTGAACGGCTGGTGATGCGGCTGAAAATTCGGGCTTTCGACGCCGGCATAGATGATTTTGCGCTTTTCATCGGGAGGCTGCCGACCGTCGGCGAGCGCGAGGTTCCACCCGCCGGCATACCATGCCCAGCTGACCCCCTTCGCCGATAAGGTGTCGCCGATCGTCACCGCCTGTTGCGGCGGCAACGGCGCGTTCCAGCTCGGGTCCCCCTTGGGGTCGGCGAGATCCGGGTTGCCGCCGGGCGCGGGCGCGATGCCGCTCGGCTGATAGGGTGGCTGGGTGGTGTTGACGGCATAGCCGTCGGGCGATGCCTGCCCGCCGGCGGCGCTGTACAAGTCGACCGCGCCGTCCTTGGCCGAGGGCGAGCCCGGCTTTTTCAGCAATTTGCCCTGCGGGTCGAGGCGCACATGCATCGCGTCCGGCGCCCCCGGAAAACGCGGAGCGCAGGCGCAGATCAACCATTGGTGGTTGAGGAACGAGCCGCCGAACGCACCCATGAAGAAATTGTCGGCGAGGGTATATTCCTGGGCCCATTGCCACATAAGCAGCTGGCTGGCGTCGAAATGGCCCAAGGTCCAGCCGCCGACAGTCGACATCGCGGCGAACATGTCGTTGCGGCCGCCGTCGATCTGCTCCTGGTTGTGATAGAAGGCGTGGATCGGGCTCGGCGCGAGCTGGTCGAGCCGCATGTTGATCGGCGGCGCATCGATTCGGAACGGCTCGTTCGGCAGGCGCGGAAAGCGCGGATCCGGCTTGCCGCCGGCGCCGAAAATCGTGAGGTAGGGCAGCGGCGTGCCGTCATGGTCGAGCTGAGTTTTCTGCTCGGCGGTCGCGTTGGCAATCCCATTCGCTCCGGGGAAGAAGCCAAAGAGATGGTCGAAGCTGCGGTTCTCGGCATAGATGACGACGATCGTTTGGATCCGAGCGAGCGGGTCCTCGGCTCCGGCCGATAGGGCGGGCGCGCCGGCGCAGGCGAACAGCAGGAGAAATAGGGCGGTGCGGACGGTGCGCGCCATGGCGGGGCCTCTCGCGGGTTGGGCTGGCGCGATCCTACAGCGCTTTTCCGATGATTCGATGACAGCACATGCGGTCGACACCCATGGTGGCGAAGAACGGCGAGCGGCCGGGGCTCCTCCAGGCCTTGGCCAACGCCGCGCTATTTTACCTGACGGTCGGGGCGACCTGCTCGCTGATCCTGCTGTTCGCCTTGTTCAACCGCCGCAAGCGCACCGTGCACGATGTGCTGTCGGGGGATGCTGATGGTCCACGCGCCACCGGCTTGCAGATTAGCCGCCCCGCCTCCTGCCAGGCCGCGGCGGCCGGGCGAGAAGGGAAAGGCAAAATCAAGGTTTCTTCGTTGCTTCCGGCCAATATCGAATTTTATGGAGAAGTCCCCGATGGGTGTGGGCAACCATGCTACAGGCGGGACTTCAGTCAGATAGATATACGGCGTTGACCGCCAATTGAAACAGCTTGGACAGGGCCCCAGAAATATCCCCTCCCGTCTGCACTTCAGTGTACAGTCCCGGCGAAGCACAATTATTCAGCGCCATTTCTATAGGCGTCTGATTACCTATAACAGGCGTGGGAAGCGGGCCAGGTGGAGGAATAGGCGTATTAAACGATGCAATACCGCCTCCGGAGGGCGGATTGCTTTCATACCAGGTGTTCGTTGGCAATGGAAGATATTGCGTATACAACACCGCGATCAGGATGCCCCGATCCTGGATCGTTTGGCAATATGAGGGATCCATTACCGACTCCTGGCGGATTGGACTGCTAATGCACGTACCAGGCACTGTCGCGGACGTCGCACAGGTGGCGACGGTTTCATCGTTAACGCCGTCGGTGACGATAAACAGAACTTCCTTGGGCGTATCTCCAGGAGTTAGGGTGCCATGGCCCGGGTTGGGCATTATCGGGAGCGTGGGGGGGGTCCCTATCCCGATTTGTGTGATGGCGTTCGTCCAGTTGGTGTCGGCGTCGTTGTTGTTGGTGTGTGTGGCGAAGGTGACGGCAACCCCGCTCGCCGTCGCCGTCGCCGCGGTGCTGAGCGTAACGCTCGAGCCGACTATGGCCTTCACGGTCGTACCCCCAGCGATCCCGGCGCCGTATACGTCCTGCCCCACCGCGACTCCAGATGTCGAGGCCAGGCCGTTGAGCGTCTTGTTGCTGTTCGTGTTCCCCGTTGTGGCAAGGACGATATTTAGCCTCGAGTTATTGTCGTATACCTCCAGCAACTGGATGTTGCTCGCCGCCGTGGCCGCCGCGCTGAGAGTCGTAAAAGAAGGTGTTAAAGGTGGTATTGCCAGGATGGTGTTGAGGGCGTAATCGAAGGTATAGATGGCCATCCGATAGGCGTTGGAGATGTCATTCGCAGTTTCGGTAGTCTGCGCCGTGGTCATCAGATCTACTGCCGCCTGTTGCAGCAAATCCGTCCGCAACTGCACCCCCAGACAGCGCGCTAGGGCATAGTTATCCTCGCCCCCGCTCGGGTAGCCTTTTGGCGGGTTACACGTGGGCGAGCTAGCCTCTGCAGGGTTGCTCAGGGCAGGGCTTTCGCCGCCTGGATTGGTTTCATGGCAACCAAAGGCGCAGCCCCCTTGCGGCCCCGTGTTGGCAACCATGGTAGCGATGCCGGGCGACGTTGCGGCAATCCCCATCGAGGGCGAGTCGTCGAGCAGCAGGTAGAAGTCGATATACTGCCAGGCTGCCATGGCCTGTGCCTGGGTGGAGACGGTTAGGGTGTTAACGCCGATGATCCGCATGAAGGTGGTCGGAACCCACGCGGAGCCGCTGACGATGATAATGTTGGGGGTGGCGCCGTAGCTGAGCGTCGGCGTCAGCGGGGGTGGGGGTGTGGGTGGCGTACCCGGAGGTAGCCCTGGCGTACCCAGTGACGAAGTCGGGTAATTGGCTTTGAAGTACGCCGTCGTCCGCGAGTTCAAGCAGGGAGCGAGGCATTCCGTCCGGTCAGTCGAGGCGATGGCAAGCGCGGTGGCATCGAGCGCAGATTGGAGGCGCGCCTTCGTGGCGTACGCCTGCCACAGATCGATGCCCATCCCGATCGCAATGACCAGCATCGTCGCGCCACCAGCGAAAATGAGCGCGACCTGGCCGCGCTGACAGGTCAGCATCGATCGCATCTCGGTCAGCAACCGAACGACGGCGAAACGCATGTCAGGTAACTCCGCACTGGGGGCCGATTAATCGCAAGGTGATGATGTGCAGGGGATGCTCAAGACTGATCGTGGTCGCGAAAAGACGACGGAGGACATCGTGATCGGCTTCTGGATCAGGTATGAGAGAAGCGAATTGTAGGTATAGCTCGCCTGTGCCATGATTACGCTGTCGCACGGGATTGCACTTACGCTTGGACACGCGAGGCCGAGCGGGCCGTTGGGCGCGTTCGTGGCGGCGAGGTCGGCGGCAGCATTGGTCATCGGCGCTGCGCCGCCGCGGGTCACCTCCCAGGCGACGGCCGCGGCGCCGGTTGCCGGGTCGAAGGTGACGCTGGCGACGTAAAGGCCCAAACCGGCGCCGGCGCTCGGCGTCATCACCAACTGCCCGGCGATGTAATAATTATCAATGTCGCTGCTCTGGACCTTCGTCTGCTGCGCGACCAGGTCCGAGACCGTGTCGGCGACGTCGATCACCTTCATGTACACGAGAAGCGCCTGCGACACCTCGAAGACGCCCATGAACATCACCAGCAATGCCGGCAGCGCGACGGCGAATTCGATTGAGGCGGTACCCCCGCGCTTCCGCCAAAGCTCGCGCAAGAGCTGGATCATGGGGTGGGGAAAGGCTCGTTTTGAAAGACGACTGTCGACATCAGAAACGCCGATTGCATGCTGTCGCCGAGCTGCTGCCCGATCCACAGGGTGAAGAACTTGTAGTCGTAGGTGACCTGCACGGCGATGATGTCCTTGGGGCCGCCAGCGTTGAATCCGACGGGGATCAGTAGGCCTGTTTTTGGGTCACGCACGGGCGGTGTGTTGACCGCAGTCTGCGCCGCCGTCCAACTGGGGAGGTCCTGTACTTGAAAGACCAGGCTGTTGCAATTGATGACCAAGCTGACCTCGGTGGTGCACAAGGATCCGGGGCCTGGGCCCTTAAAAGTGGCCAGCGCGGTGCCGCCCGTCGCCTGGCCGGTGCGGATCAAACGAGCGGCGGTCCGCGCCGAACTGTCAAGGACCGACTGCACGAACACCATGTATCCGAGCTCGAATATTGCCAGCAACAGCATCACAAAGACCGAGCCAACAATGGCGAATTCAACGGTCGTGACGCCCCGCTCTCCAAGCTTCCGTAAATATTGTCGCGCGCGTCTCATCAGCCGTCCCTCAAAGCCCGCGACCCCGAGATATGTCGCGAATGGCCCCGCCGACTATCAGGCAACAAAGCTATCATCCCGCTGGTTAGCGAAAAGTTAAAGGAAAAAATCAAGCGGGGACGGGCCGGATCCGGCCCGCAACATGGAAACACGTCCTCACCGATGCAGGGGCGGCCTAGGCCGCGCCGCCGCTATCGCTGGGCCCGGCCAGCGCGTCGTCGATAAGCCTGGTCAGAACCCGCCGCGAATCGAAATGGGCATGGGCCAGCTCTCTCGCGAGGCGCGCCTCATGCCCATAGTCGCGCTCGATCGCGCGGATCGCCTCGGCGGCTTGTTCGGTGTTGGTGAACGTGTGCAGGCCACGTCCGGTCGGGAACACCCGGCTGAAACCGGTGTCCTGAACCACGACCGGGCGCGCGGCGGCAAGATAGCAAGCCGACCGGCAGCTGAACCAGGCGGTGCGCAGCGCGACATACACGTTTTTGGCGACCGAGACCTCGCCGCGCGATGCGGCGATGTAGTCTCGGTAGTCTTGCGGGGTTAGCGTGACGGCAGGTCCCTCCTGCACCGCCCAACCCTCCGCCACAAGCTGCGCGGTCGGGGCCTCGGTGCCCCCGAGAGCAAGGCGGAATGGTAACCCGACCCGCCGCGGCAGACCGATGATCTTGTCGAATTCGATCGGCTTGCCGTGATACTCGTCCCCGCCATATTCGAGCTTTCCGCGGAACACGTTCCAGGTCATCACGGTGCTCCAGGCGCCGGTCGGCGAAGTCGGGATGGGGATCCCTTCCCAGAGATCCAGGACAATCGGCATCCGGGTCTTTTGCCAGTGCAGACCGGCAGTGGGCACCCCACAATCGGGCGCACCGATGTTCTCGCCATAGGTGAAATGACGGTCATGCGCCAAAACCTCGGCACACCAACGCTTGACATTTACGGACCAAGCCGGTCGCTCACTCAGCACGATCTGGTTGTAGCCCGGATCGGTATCGACAAAAACCTTGAGACAGTGCGGTGACAAAGCGTCAGGAATGAAGCTTGTGCCGCTGATATTGATGAACAGATCGGCGGTGCGTGCCACCGCGTCAAAGGCCCGGCGCGACATGCCGTAGCTGGCGTCGTGCAAATGCAGATAATGCCAATGCTCGGCCAGCTCCGGAGCATAGCGCTGGAAAAATTTTTTCAAAAACACGGCCGAATATCTGGCCTCATCGGTCATCCTGTTTTCGCTTGGATGGTAGGGCCAGCACCAAGTGTCTTCATGATAGAACACATCATGGCCAAGGCGCGCCAAACCGATGACATATTGCAGGTAATCCCAGGCGATGCCGCCCAATGGATATTGGGCGACCATGCCGGCGACGACGATCCTTAGCGGCGACACGCCCAGCCTCACGGCACAGCTGAAGCTGGGCGGTGCTTCGGCAAGGCGCGCGCGAGCAGGTGTTTCGATCGGCGGTGGTCGGCCACGATGTCGCGCCGCATGGTCGGGGCCTCCTCGGCAGAAAAGGAAACCGAACCAATATAATTTCGCGCAATGTTTAAGAAGCCACAAATCCGATGTCCGAACCGCCGCACGCGTGCCGCGCAGCATAAACCGGATGACGGCGATGCATCGACCGCGTTGCCTGCGCCCGCTCCGGCTGGCATGCTCTGAGCGGCTACGGGCGGGGGACGGGCAATGGACATCGGGCCGGAGAGGCGCGGCAAGCGCGATCGAGCGGCCGATCCTCTCGTCATCCCGTTCCAGCAGTTTTTCGCGACCGCCGCGGTGCCCTGTCCCTATGTTCCGGGCCGCGACGAGCGCAAGCTGATCGTCGAGCTCGCCGGCCGCCCCGCCGCGGCCTTTTACGACGAGCTGTCGCGCGCCGGGTTCCGGCGCAGCCACCGTTTTGCCTACCGCCCGGCCTGCCGGTCGTGCACCGCCTGCGTGCCGGTGCGAATCGCCGTCGAGCGCTTCGCCCATACCCGCTCGACCCGGCGCGTGCGCAACCTCAACGCCGGGGCCCATGCCGGAGCCAATGGCGACGCCCTCGCCGGGCATCTCCTGGCGCCGCGCGCGACAGCGGAGCAATTCGAGCTGTTCGCCCTCTATCAGCGCTCGCGGCATCGCGACAGCGAGATGGCGGCGATGAGCTATGCCGACTACCGCGGCATGGTCGAGGACAGCGCGGTGCGCACTGCGATCGTCGAATTCCGCGCGAGGGAGGGCGCGCTCGTCGCGGTGTCCTTGATCGACCGGCTCGATGACGGCGTCTCCGCGGTCTATAGCTTTTACGATCCGGCGCATCATCGCCGCAGCCTCGGCACCTGGTGCATCCTGTGGTTGGTCGAGGAATGCCGCCGCGAAGGGCTGGCGTACGTCTATCTCGGCTATTGGATCGCCGAGAGCCCGAAGATGGCCTACAAGGCGCGCTTCCCGGCGCTCGAACGCCTGACGGACGCATGCTGGCTGCCGTTTGTCCGCCCGGCCAGCTTCGTAGAATAACCACGGAAACACCGAGGGTTTAGACTGTGGTCGTCCTGTCACGGCGGCGACCGCGCTATTGAGCGGCCTTGCGCGGGCTGTTAGATTTGTTAGCTCCGAACCTGCACTGCTGCACCCGGCGTCGGAAGTTTGAATGGCTGCGCATCCCCGCATGTTAGGCGGATCCAGGCAATTGGAGCCGGCGGCAGGAAGGCGAAAGGGCGAGAGCTGATGCGATACCATCGACGGGGTCGGGTCGTGGGCTGCGCGCTCCTAGCGATCGCGGTGTTCACGCTTGTTGGCTTCGCCCGTTCGCCGGCGCAGGCGAAGGGCTATCTCGACAGCGCGCAGGCCTATATCCAGAGCGGCAATTTGAAGGCCGCCGAGCTCGAATTGCGCAACGCGGTGCGCGAGGCGCCGCGGGACGCCCATGTTCACGCGCTACTGGCCCGGGTCTATCTGAGGCTCGGCGATTTCAAGTCGGCGGAGCGGGAGGCCCGTTCGGCGCGCGACCTGAAGGGCGAAGAATCCGATTATCTGGCGCCCCTGGCTGATGCTCTGCTGGCTGAGGGCAAGTTTGCCGACATCCCGGAGGAGATCAAACCCGGCGACCGCCCGCCTGAGCTTGAAAGCAAGGTCAGGGTAATCCTCGCGATCGCTGCGGCGCGGCTGCACGATCCGGTCAAACAGGAGTTGTTGTTGCGCGAGGCCATCGCGCTCGACGAGAGCGCTCCGGGCCCCAAGATCGCGCTGGCGCGGCTGTTGCTCGGCAGCAAGCCCGAAGAGGCCGAAAAGATTGTCGGTGCGATCATCGCGGCCGACCCGCACTCGGCCGACGCGGTCGTCCTCCAGGGCGATCTCATCGCCAAGCGGGGCGATGTCGACGGCGCGATACAGCGCTTCGGCGACGCGCTGGCGATCGACCCGAACAACGTCGCCGCCCATTTGAGCCGCGCCAACGCCCACCTCAGCCGCGGCGATTTTGCATCCGTCGACAGCGACCTCGACCCGATCCTCACCGGTTCGCCGCAGAATTTCGAGGCGAACTATCTTCGCGCATTGGAATTCTTCAACAAGCGGGATTTTGTCGCCGCCAACAAGATCCTCGATAAGATCAGCGCGCTGTTCTCCTATAATGTGGCGGGTCTGTATGTGCTGGCGGCAACCAAATACAGCCTCGGGCAGTACGCGCTGGCCGACGAGGCCATCACGAAATTCGTGGCGCGGGTCCCGCAGAGCGCGTCCGGCGCCCGCCTTGGCGCGATGATCGCGCTGCGGCGGAAGGCGCCGGATCTCGCCGTCAAATACCTTACAAACTATCTCGCGAAATCGCCGCCGGACGCGGCGACGCTGACCTTGCTCGGCAAAGCCTATGGCGTGTTGGGCAAGCCGGACCTGGCGCTCGAACAATTTGAGAAGGCGGCAGCCCTTGCCCCGAAGAACCAGTCGCTCAAGACGATCGTCGCGGCCTCAGAACTCGGCGCCGGGGAAGGTGCCAACGCGCTGAATGAACTCGAAAAAGTGTTCGCCACCGATGCCGGGGTGACGGTCGCTGGACCGATGCTCGTGGTGACCGAGCTGCGCGCCGGGCGGGCTGATGATGCCGCCGAGGTTGCCGAGAAGCTCGTCAAGGCGGACAGCGAGAATCTGCTGTACCAAAATCTTCTCGCCTTGGCCAACCTGGCACAGAAGAACTATCCTGCCGCCGAGGCGATATTCAAAGGTCTGGTAGCAAAGAGACCGGATTTCCTGCCAACACAATACAATCTGGCGCATGTCTATGTGCTGGCGGGCCAGACCGATGACGCCAAAAAGCTCTATAAGGATATCCTGGTACGGAAGCCGAACGACGTGACCGCATTGCTTGGGCTTGCGGACCTCGCGATCGCCGCAAAGCAGCTCGATGAGGCGGCCGGGTTTGTCAACAAGGCCCGCACGGCGACACCCGCCGATCCGAGACCCGGGCTCAAGCTGTTGGACCTTTACGTGCTGCGCCAGGACTGGTCGCGGGCCAAGGCACTGGCAACCGAATTGACGGTACAGTTTCCGACGAACCTCGACGTCTTCGATGCACGGGGACGCATGCTGTTGTCGAGCGGCGACCGTGACGGTGCCATCCAAACCTATCAGCACGCCTACGAGATCGCGCCGAATTCGGCGCCGATCCGCTCTCGTTATCTTGCGTTGCTGACCGCGGCCAAAAAGTTCCCCGAGGAACGGGCGATCTTGCAATCCGGCCTCGATAAGGAACCGGGCAATAGAGATCTGAAAGCACAGCTCGTTCGCCTCGAGGCGGAAATCGGCGGATTGGATGCAGGTCTCGCCAAGGCGCAGAGCTTTGCGAAAGATGATCCGGACACCGCGGTCTACGACCTGATTTCCGCCGAGCTGTATGAGGGAGGTGGAAAGCGCCCGGAGGCCATTGCGCTGCTTGAAAAGGCGGCTGCGGCGCACCCGGCCGACGATGATGTGGCGGTTGCGCTTGCGGCCCTTTACACGCGAACGGGCGAATTGGCCAAGGCCGAGGCGATGCTCGGGGTGCGGCTGAAGGCCCACCCTGACGATACGGTCCTTCGCCAAGCCCTCGCCGACGTCCTGATCAGGAACAACAAGTTCGATCTGGCGATGGCCGAGGAGCTGCGGCTCATTGCCAACCGGGCGAACGATCCCCTCGCGCTCAACAATCTCGCCTGGCTTTACCAGCATGACGGCAACCTCGACAAGGCACGCGAGTATGCCGAGCAGGCGGCCAAGGCCGCGCCCACCAGTGGAGAAATCGCCGACACGCTGGGGTGGGTGCTGCTCGCCCAGGGCGACACCGAGAAGGCATTGTCCCACCTTGAGCAAGCGAGTGCCGCGAAGCCGGAAGATCCGGACATTCAATATCATTTCGCCGTCGCGCTGGGCCGCGCCGGCCGCCCCGCCGATGCTCGCGCCGTGCTGGAAAAGCTGTTCAGCTCCGGTGCGGCCTTTACGAGCAAGGGAGACGCCCAGAAGCTGCTCGACGAGCTGAGGCGGGGTTAACCCCATTCCGCGTCGAACTTCTTTACACAAAAAAGGGCCGATTCCGCGTGTAACGGCGAATTGGCGTCGGAATTCTTGACATACTGAACAAGGGGCACGAGCCAACTCCGTTTCTAAGCCATTGATTTGTAACGAAGACGTATAGTGGCACGACGATTGCTAGGAAGGCGGCGTGACACGGGATCTGGTTCCGTCCGATGGAAACGGCGTTTGCCTTAGGGGAGGTCGCGATGCTTGAGTTGGTTCGTAGATTGGGGTTAAAGGCGCTTACCGCCACGTCGGCGGCCGGCGCTGTCGCATTATTAATCGGCGCAGCCGCTACCCCGGCTCAGGCGGGGATCGGTGCCATCATCCTGGAAGGCAGCGACGCCATCGGGTTTCACTGTCCAGAAGGTGAGGCCGGCGGCTGCACCTATCGGGACCAGGTGTGGACCGCGATCGGCGGAACCGATTCGCGGCCGATCGCGGTGGTCGGCACAAATGTGACGGATTCGCCGACCGGTTCCACTACCCACACCATCAGCGACATCGCCACTCTCGGTACGGTCAGCACCACGGCGGCCGACTTGCAGAGCAGCTACGTCGCGATCTATTTGCTGGCCGGCAACGGCTGCTGCGACTCCAACCCCGGAGACCTCGGGGGTGTCTCGATGACGACGCTCGCCGCCTATGTCGGCCTGGGTGGGACGGTCATGATCGAAAACTATGACGGCAACGCCGCCTGGGACCCGCTGGTCGACCCAAGCTCGAGCGCGAGTTTGGCCGGTGACGTAGCCGGCGTTGGCGGCGCTCTCGGCGGTCCCGGCTGCACCGACGCCGAGACGGTCTCTACACTGGGCCTGGCCAACGGCTTCACTCAGCCGCCCCCGATCGGCTGCTGGACGCACCAGGCCTACAGCGAGCCGTTCTTCAATGGCGTCACCGCCTCCAACGGCAACCAGTTCGTCAACAACTTCTTCAACGCCGACCCGGCCTTTGCGGCTGACAACCCTGGGTATGGGGCGTTCTCCAGCCTGCTGTCGGACGGCAGCACGGTCACCGTGACCGAGGCTCCCGAGCCTGCCTCGCTCCTGCTGCTCGGCGCCGGGCTGGTCGGGATGGGCTTCTTCCGCCGCCGTCGCCGGCACGCGTAAGCTCCCAACCATCGCCTGCGGAAGGGCGGCCCCTAGGGGCCGCCCTTTTTGCTTTGTCGTGCGGCTCGGCGCCGTCAGGACTATCTTCCTGCCGTCCGCGTCTTTGTGGTTTACGCTAGGCCCCGCATGACCATCGGCATCCTGCAATCGACCCTGTTCGGCGACATGTTCGGCACCGCCGCGATGCGCGCGGCATTTGGCGAACCTGCCTTCCTCGTCCGCTGCGCCGAGGTTGAGGCGGCGCTCGCCCGCGCCCAGGCCCGGCTCGGCATCGTGCCGGAGGAGGCTGCCGCGGCGATCACCGAGGCCGTCGCGTCCGTCGCCGCAAACCCCGATACGCTCGACCTGGCGCGCCTCAAGCGCGAGACCGAGACGGTCGGCTATCCGATCCTGCCGCTGGTGCGCCAGCTCGCCGAACGCGCCGGTCCGGCCGGGCGCTGGCTGCATTGGGGGGCGACGACCCAGGACATCATGGACACCGCCGCAATCCTGCAGATCCGGGACGGCGTCCGGCTGATCGAGGCTGATCTCGCCCTGTTGCGCGGCCATCTCGCCGGGCTCGCCCGGCGCTACCGCGACACCCCGATGGCCGGGCGCACCCATCTGCAGCACGCCTTGCCGATCACCTTCGGCTACAAGGCGGCGGTGTGGCTCGCCGCCTTCGACCGCCATGCCGCGCGGCTCGGCGAATTGAAGCCGCGGGTGCTGACGGTCCAGTTCGGCGGCGCCGCCGGGACGCTCGCCTCGCTCGGGGAGGGCGCGGAGAGCCTCGCCTCGCGCACCGAGTTGGCGCGCGAGCTTGGCCTCGCCGAACCGGCGATCACCTGGCATGTCGCGCGCGACGCGATCGCCGAAACCGTGCAGTTCCTCGCGCTCCTCGGCGGCAGCCTCGCCAAGATCGCGTTCGACGTGATGCTGATGTCGGCGACCGAATTCGGCGAGGCGGCCGAGCCGTTCGTCGCCGGGCGCGGTTCCTCGTCGACGATGCCGCAAAAGCGCAACCCGATCTCGTGCGAGCTGATCCTCGCCGCGGCCAAGGTGCTGCGCCAGCATGCCGGCCTCGCGCTCGATGCGATGGTCAGCGATTTCGAGCGCGCCACCGGGCCCTGGCATGTCGAGTGGATCGCCCTCCCGGAGAGCTTCGGTTATGCCGCCGGCGCATTGCATCAGGCCGAATTCATGCTGGGCGGGCTGATCGTCGATCCCTCTCGCATGGCGAGGAACCTCGACATGACGCACGGGCTCATCGTCGCCGAGGCGGTGATGATGGGCCTGGCGCCCTATACCGGGCGTACCGAGGCGCACGATTTGGTCTACGATGCCTGCCGCCTGGCGATCGAGAGCGACCGGCCGCTCTGCGAGGTATTGCTCGAAACCCCGGCGGTCAAAGGGCCACTCGGCGAAGCGAGGCTGCGCGCGTTGACCGATCCCGCGAACTATCTCGGCGGCGCCCAGGCGATGGTCGATCGCGTGCTCGACGGGCGTTGAGGATGACCACAAGGGGCATCGCGGTCGCTCGAACCGTCGCGGCGTTGCGCGAAGCGGTCCTAATCCTGGCGCGCGCGGCGGGAGCGGGTCGGCCTCGTACCGACGATGGGAGCGATCCATGAGGGGCACCTGGCGCTGGTGCGCGCCGCGCGCGGCGGGTGCGAGCGGGTCGTCGCCTCTCTCTTCGTCAACCCGAAGCAATTCGCGCCATCCGAGGATTTCGCCGCCTATCCGCGGGGCGAAGCGGCCGATCTGGCTGCGTTTCAGACGGCCGGCGTCGATCTCGTCTTCATCCCGGCCGCCGCGGCGATGTACCCGCCCGGCTTTGCCACGAGCGTGCAGGTCGGCGGGGTCAGCGAGGGGCTGGACGGCGCCATTCGACCGGGGCATTTCGCCGGGGTCGCGACTGTCGTCGCCAAGCTCCTCTTGCAGTCTTTGCCGGATGCCGCCTATTTCGGCGAAAAGGATTACCAGCAGCTGATGGTGGTGCGCCGCCTCGCCCAGGATCTCGACATCCCGGTGCGGATCGAGGGAGTGGCGACGGTGCGCGAGGCGGACGGGCTCGCCCTCTCATCGCGCAACGCCTATCTCTCGCCGGCGGAACGGCGCAAGGCGCCCCTCCTCTACCGGGTGCTGTGCGACAGCGCCGCGGCGCTGTCGCGAGATCCCGATGCCGTCGCCGCAATCTTGGAGCGCGGCATCGCCCAACTGCACGCCGGCGGGTTCGCGGTCGATTACCTCGAATTGCGCGGTGCCTGCGACCTGGCGCCGATGTCCCGGCTCAGCGGTCCGGCGCGCCTCTTGGCCGCCGCCCAAATCGGGCGCACCCGGCTCATCGACAATGTGCCGGTCGCGCCCCTGTAGGCTCACGGGCAGATATAGCCCGGGCCGCTCGGGTTCTTGAAGCAGCCGACCGATTCGGGGAACAGGTGGCGCGGCAGAAACAGCACCGTTTCGGGCAGGAAGATGCAGGTCGCAATCGTGGTGAAGAACACGACATAGATCGACAATGACGCGCGGAGCGCCTGGCTGAACCTGACGCCGACGAATTTGGACGCCATCAAGAGCGCCAGGCCATAGGGCGGGGTGATCAGCCCGAAGGCCAGCGTGACGATCAGCACCACCCCCATATGAACGGAGTTGATGCCGCCCGCTTCGGTCAAGACGGCGACGATCGGCATGAAGATGACGATGCACGGGATCGGCTCGATGAAGTCGCCGACGATCGTGAACAAGAGGACCAGCGCGAACATGATCCTGGCCGGGTCGTTGCCGGCGAAACCGGAAATCCAGCCCGACACCACGATGGGCCCGCGCAGATAGGCGAGCATCCAGCCGAACGCGGAGGCGGCGCCGATCGTGATCAAGGGCAGCGAATAAATGAGGCCGGCATGGGCGAAATCGCGCGGCAGGTGCCTCCAGTGGCTGCGGTTGAGGAACGGGATGACGACAACGAGGATGTAGACGATGGCGACGACCCCGGCCTCGGTCGGGGTGAACCAGCCGGAGAGGATGCCGCCCAACAGGATGACCGGGATCACCAGCGGCAACGCCGCCGCCTTGGCTGCCTCGCCCAGCTGGCCGAACGACGAGCGCGGCCGGCGAAAGCCGGGCGGGCCGAAGAAGTAGCAATAGATCATCAGCCCAAAGCCGATCATCAGCCCCGGCGCGATGCCGCCGAGAAAGAGCCCGGCGATGGAGACATTGCCGATCGCGCCGTAGACCACCGCCATGATGCTCGGCGGCACGAGATTGGCGATCGTCGCCGCGGCGGCAATGAGGGCGGCGACAAAGGCGGGGTCGTAGCCCTCCTCGGCCATCGGCCGCGCCATCGTCCGGCTCAACACCGCAACGTCCGCCGAGGACGACCCCGACATCCCGGAAAAGAACATGCTGAAGACGGTCACCACCTGCGCGAGGCCGCCCCGCACATGGCCGACCAGTGCTTGCGATAATTGGGCGATGCGCACGACGACATTGGCCGAGGTCATGAGTTCGCCGACGAGCAGAAAGAACGGCACGGCCATCAACGCCTCGGTGTCGATGCCGTTGAATAGCTGGGTGATGATCGAGGGGAGGCTGACCGGGGTGAAGAGGGTGCCGATGATGACCCCGGCAATGAGGGCAAAGGCAACCGGCACGCCGAGATAGCCGAAGACCAGAAAGAGGATCGCCATCAAGGCGACGATGAGGCCGTTCGCGGCGGTCATCGGGCCAGCGCCATGTTCAACCGTATTGAATCGTCATTCCCGCTTGCGCGGAGACGACAAAGGAATTGTTCGACCTGATCGGATTATGCTCCAGGGTCATGGCGAGGCGCGAAAGCGGTCGCTGTCGAGGACCTCCTCGAGGGTTTCCGGCGGATCTCCGGCAAAGCCGTTGCGCCAGCCATTAATGAGCTGCTCGACCATGAAGAGGGCGACGAGCGCCCCCGACAGCGGGATCGCCGCGTAGAGCGAAGCAAGCGGCGTCATCGACGGCATGCGGAAGGCTCCGAAGCCCTGGCGAAAGTTGATCGCGCCGAAATAGACCATGCACAACGCCGCGCCCAGCACGACGAGGCGGTTGAAGGTTTCGATCGCGAGCCGGGGGTGCCCGCTCATCGCCTCGGCGACCGCCGACAGATAGAGGTGGTCGTTGCGCCGCGCCGCCGCCGCGGTGCCGATGAAGATGCCGTAGACAAAAAATGTCGTCGTCACCTCCTGCACCCACAGCACCGGATGCCCGAGCGAGCGGGTCACCACGTCGAAGAAGACGGTCGAGGTAAAGCCGGCCAGCGCCACCCCGCACAGCACCATGAGGACGTGCTCGAGCGGATCGAGCCAGCGCCATTTCAAATGCCGCTGGCGGTCGATGACGAGCGAGTAGCGGGGATTGGGGTCATCCCGGCGCAGGCCGGGACCCACGCCCGCGGCTTCTGGAGCACTCGCATGTTGCATCGGCGTCAAGCCCGCCCGGCTTCATCTCAGCCATGGATACCGGCTTTCGCCGGTATGACAAGAGGGTGTCCCGTTGCGGCGCCGATCGCGCGCGCGCCCGCGCGCGAGAGAAAAAGGGATCAGGATCAAGCAATTGATATTCCTCGATTCTCGATCCAAGAGCAGGGGGAATAGCAGGGCAGAGCAGGCGGATTGGCCATGGTTCGCGGCATTGACGGCGCTGGCGCGAGCGCGGTGGGATCTGGGGTAGCGATATGGGTTCATGGTTCGTTCTCGTCAAGGTCGGCGCGACCCTCGCCCTGTCGCCGGCCCCGCCGCCGCGCTACGCGAGCCGCTCAGGGCCGACGGTTCTCGCAAGGCGCAGACCGGACCGTCCCAAGAGATCAACGCCGTTTACTGCATGGTGTAGCAAGGTATGATTCTACTGGAAAGTTCCCGAACCCTATAATGATTTTATATGGTTCGACATTTTGAAAGAGTTGCAATCCAATATTTTGATATTTACTGTCACAGTTAAACCGAGCTTCGGTGACGTAGTTTTTCCCCTCAGCGTTGGTCATCAAATTTTCCCATCGCTCCGCAGCATTGATGGACACGTCATCGGAAATTGTGGAAATCAAATCGATTTTGATAAAATTGGAAACATGAGGGCCCACGTAGTGAAATATGACGATTGGATCAGCGGCATTTCCGCACATCGTGTGCAAGAGGAATTAAAGAGTGATCGAGGGTCCGCTATTCCAACACCGACTGTGCGTGTAAAATTGCCGATAGTCAGGTTTTTTTGTTGATAAGTGATCGATTGTGGGTAGCATATAGATATTACAGTTATCATCTTTTTCAAAATGCTGACCTCGTCCCAGTAATAGACCATACCCGGCGATTTCATTGTTTCGGACATATGCTGTTACGTCGCAACCGTCGATCGTATAAGTTCTGATTTGACCGTCCGTGACATTAAGCACACGGCGCGCTACTCCCACTCGGCTCTCGAGGAAAGGCACCTGGATATTCCACATGTCGCCGCCGAAGATATCTTGGAGTGAAGCCCCCGAAGCAGGTGCGGACTGCTTTGCCGGCGATGAAGGTGTCCGTTGCGCCGGCGGGGAAACTGGCACTCTCGCCGTAGCTTGTGGCTGCTCTCCAGCGTCGCGAATAACGAGGGCATGCTGGGCGTTATCAAGCGTCCATGCCGGCAATTTCTGGAGGAAGGTCTGCCCAAGAAGCGGGTCGCCTTTCACCGAGACGACGTTCGCTATCACGTCGGTGATGACGTGCTCGCCGACGCTCATCTTATGAATGAGGTAGCGGTCGCTTGATACGGTCGCGCCACCTGCCACTGTGTATTTCCCGGTGCCGACAAAGTCGCTTTGACTTACGGTTCCGGCGCGGCGAAGCACTGAAAAGATATCCTCGGTGATCACCACCTCCGCCGCGCCGCTGTCGAGGATGAAAGGGATCGTGAGCGTATCGTTGATACGGACGGGTAGCATGTAAACGCCACCCGACTGTTCAAGCCGAATTGTCTCTGAGAGCGCGGGGAGCGTCGCCAGAACCGCCAATACGAGTCCGGCGATAATTCTCCTGGTCGCTCCCACCGGCTTGCCCCCCAACTTTCTATAACGTCGGGATATGTTAAAGCAGATGACCGTGCGCGGCGGTAGGCGGTTCGAACGCGCCCGTGACCGCTTCAGATTGTTCAACGAAGCGCCGGTGTCGATGCCTCACCCGGGCAGAACCGGCGGTTCCGGGGCGGTGGTGCGAAGGGCCGCTGTTCTCGCCGGTGACAGCGGCCCCGACCCGCTGAGCCGGGCTACTTCACCGCCCGCACCAGGGTCAGCACCTTGACGGCGCCGGGGCCGAGCTCGGCGGCCAATTTGTCCTGGATCGGCTCCGCGTCCTTGATGAAGCCGGATTTGTCGACCCCCTTGACGAATTTGACGCCCATCTTTTCGAGCTTCGCCATCGATTCGTGTTCGAGGCCGAGCGCCTTGTCCGGCATCGTCCGCGCGACCTCGTCGGCCGCACCTTGCACCCAGGTCTTTTGCTCGGCGTTGAGGCTGTTCCACACCTTGTCTGAGACCCAGATGACGTTGTTGTTCGCCTCGTGCTCAGTCAAGGACATGACCGGCGCGACCTCATAATGCTTGTTCGACTGATAGACGTTGATGCCGTTCTCGGCCATCTCGACGACACCGGTCTGCAAGGCGGTGTAGACGTCGCCGAACGGCATGTGCACGGTCTGCGCGCCATAGGCCGGAAACATCGTGTCCTCGGTCGCGGTCGCCTGCACCCGGACCTTGACGTTCTTGATGTCGTCGACGTTGTGGATCTCGCGTTTGCCGTAGAGGTCGCGCAGCCCCATCGTGCCGAGCGCCAGGGTGCGCGCGCCCTCGACCTTGGAATTGATCATTTCCTTGAACGCCGCGACGACCGCCGGATCGGCGAGCGCGCGCTTCAGATGGTCCTCGGAGCGGAACAGGAAGTGGATCGAAAACACCCCGGCCTCGGGCTGCAGGGTCGCCGAGTTGGCGGTCGAGGTGATGGCGAAATCAACATCGCCCGTGCGCAGCTTCTGTAAGACCTGCGGCTCCTGGCCGAGTTGCGCGCCGGGGAACTGGTCGACGAGCATCGTGGCGTGGCTCAACTCGGAGAGCTTACCCGCGAAGGTGTCGCCGGCGATCCCGTAGGCGGTGGTGTGCGGCTGGTCGTAGGCAAAGCTGAAATGGCGGATTTCGGCCGCCCGAATCGGCGCCGCCATCGACACGGCGGCGACAAATGACAGAATGCCGAGGATGATTCTGTTGCGGCCCATCCGATCCTCCCTGGGTGGCACGCCGGTGCGAGGTGCCCGGCTTTCATTTCAGGGAAAGACTTTAGAGGCCGCTATGGGGTGCGTCTACCGATCGCGGTCGGAGCACCTTTCGGCCGGCGGTGAAACGCAATAGCATCCAATTTGCATGATGCGGCCGGCAGTGGCCGCCGGAGCGAGGAGGGGACAGCGGATGGGCAAGTCATCGCGCCGTGATTTTCTCAAGATCGCGGTGGTGGGCGCCGCCGGGGCCGCCGGCCTGCCGTTGCGGGCGCGGGCCGCAGGCAAGACGGTCACGTTCCTGCATGAAACCTCGTTCATCCAGACCTTCGACGATTACATGCAGAATACGCTGGTCCCGGCCTACAAAAAGGCAACCGGCGTCGAGGTCGTCTATGAGCTGACCAGCGTCGGCACCTCGCCGACCCGGGTCAGCACGATCATCGAGACCGGCTCGGGGGCCGACATCGCGATCATCTTCCTGCTCTATCCGTTCCTCTTTGCCGACAAGCTGATGGATGTCAGCGACATTGCCGAGGAGGTCGGCAAGGAATCGGGCGGCTGGTACCCGTCGGCACGGGAAGCCGCCGTCGTCGACGGCAAATGGAAGGCGATCCCGCACAGCAACATCGGCCAGCTGATGAACTGGCGCACCGACTGGTTCGCCGAGGTTGGGGTCAAGAAATTCCCCGAGACCTGGGAGGAACTGTACGAGGTCGGCAAGAAGCTCAAGGCCAAGGACCATCCGTTCGGCTTCGAACTCGGTCATGGCTTCGGCGACAACCACGGCTGGCTCTATCCGCTGTTGTGGTCGTATGGCGGGCACGAGGTCGAGGCCGACGGCAAGACGGTGGTCATCGACTCCGACGAAACCGCGAAAGCCATCGATTTCGCCCGCAAGTTCTTCAAGGACTGCATGTTCGACGACGTTCTGGGTTGGACCGACGTCAGCAACAACAAGGCGTGGATGGCCGAACAGATTTCGTGCACCAACAACGCCGAGAGCATCCTGTGGTTCGCCAAGCGTAATTTTCCCGATATCGGCAAGGTTACCGACCAGGCGCAGAACCCGGCCGGGCCCAAGGGCCGCTTTCATCTGCTCCAGTGTCAAAGCCACGCAATCTTCGACTTCAGCCCGGTGAAGGCGGAGGCGCACGCATTCCTGCGCTGGCTGATGGAGGAGAAGCAGCTCGGCGGCTGGTACGCCTCGGCCGACAGCTATTACCAGCCGTTCCTGCATGCCTATGACAATGCGCCGATGTGGCAGGTCGAGCCTCGCAACATTCCCTATCGCGATGCGATGACGAGCGCGCATATGCCCGGCTGGCCGGCGCCCCCCAACCGCCAGTTGGCCGAGTCGGTCGCCAAGTACGTGATCGTCGATATGTTCGCCAAGGCCTGCACCGGCACATCGACGAAAGACGCGATCAAGACCGCCGAAACCCAGCTCAAAAACATCTACAAAGCGGCCTAAGGTCTACAAAGCGGCCTGAGGATTGCACCCGGCTCCGGCATGTCGATACGCACGGAATCGCTGATCACGGTGGCGCGGCCCCGGCGCCGCGCCATCTCGCTCGCCCTGTGGCTCGACCGCGAGGCGGTGTTCAGCTGGATGATGATGGCGTTGCCGCTCATCTTCCTCGCAGCGCTCGTCGGGTACCCGCTGGTCTACGGTGTCCTGCTGAGCCTGGAACACCGGTCGGTTGGCAAGCCCGCCACTTTCATTGGGCTGGAAAACTTCATCACCGATTTCCATGACCCAATCTTCTGGCGGGTCGCGGTCAACACCTTTGTTTACACCATCGCGGCGACGCTCTTGAAGATGGTCGGGGGTCTCGCCCTCGCGCTGGCGATGAACCAGCACTTCCGGATGAAGAATTTGATCCGGGCCTTGCTGCTGCTGCCGTTCATCGTCCCGACGGTGCTCAGCACCGTCGCCTGGATGTGGATGCTCGACCCGGCGTTCAGCGTCGTCAACCGCCTGCTGATCGCTGTCGGCGCGACGCCGCCGGGGCCCTCCTGGCTCGGCAACCCGGTACTCGCGATGTTTTCGATCATCATGATCAACACCTGGCGCGGCCTGCCGTTTTACGGCATCACGTTGCTCGCCGGCTTGCAGACCGTGTCGCCCGAGCTCTACGAGGCGGCGACGATCGACGGCGCCAGCGGCTGGCAGCGGTTCCGCTTTGTGACCCTGCCGCTGTTGAAGCCGATCATCCTCATCGTGACGCTGTTCTCGGTGATCTTCACCTTTGCCGATTTTCAGCTCGTCTATGTGCTGACGCATGGCGGGCCGCAGAATGCGACGCAGCTGTTCGCGACCTATGCCTTCGATATTGGGATGGGGGCGGGCCAGCTCGGTCTCGGCGCCTCGGTAGCGCTGATGATGCTGCCGGCGCTGGCGCTTCTGATCGTCGCGCTGACGCTCTACATGCGGAGGGCGTGATGGTCACAGGCCATGGTCGGGTGGCACGCCTCGTTCAGGTATGGCTGCCGGTCGGCTTTTTCCTCGTGCTGGCGCTGTTTCCGTTCTATTGGATGGCGATCACCTCGATAAAGCCCGATTCCGAGCTGTACAACCGGCACTTAATGCCGCTCTTGGTGCACAATCCGACACTGAAGCACTATGTCGATCTCTTGACCCAGACACACTTCCTGGTGTGGACCTGGAACACGATGCTGGTCGCCGTGGTGTCGACCGCGATCTCGCTCGTGTTGGGCACGATGCTCGCCTATCCGCTCGCCCGCATGCGGTTCGCCGGCGCCGGCCTCATCGCGATCGGGGTGGCGGCGATCTACCTCGTGCCGCAGCCGCTCTTGTTCCTGCCGCTCGCCGATGTGATCAACCGCCTCGATCTCAACAACACCTTGACCGCGGTCATCCTGACCTATCCGACGATGCTGGTGCCGTTCTGCGCCTGGCTGCTGCTCGGTTATTTCAAGACCGTGCCGAAGGAGCTCGAGGAAGCCGCGCGCATCGATGGCGCGAGCCGGCTGCAGACGATGCGGCAAATCTTTCTGCCGTTGTGCACGCCGGGGTTCATCTCGGCCGGGATCTTCGCCTTCACCCTATCGCAGAACGAGTTTCTGTATGCGCTGATCTTCCTGACCAAGAGCTCGGTGCGCACGGTCCCGGTCGGGGTCATCGCCGAACTGATCCGGGGCGATGTGTTCTATTGGGGCCAGCTGATGGCGGCAGCGCTGTTGGGCTCGATCCCGGTCGCGCTGATCTACTCCTTCTTCGTCGAACATTACGTCGCCGGGCTGACCTCCGGGGCGGTGAAAGGCTAGACTTTGGCGGCGCTCGATTTGCCGCTCGGATCCGCCAGGTCACCAGTCGACGGAGTAGCCGTCATCATCGTTTGACGGCGCTGCGGGGCGACCGGCCGGTCGGCGGATCAACGCGGGCTGCATCTGCGGAGCCGCCCCGCCCATCGGATGTCGCGCGGCGAGCCACGAGCCGAGCCGAGGGAGCCATTGCGACGCCGCGTCTCCGGCCGTGGTGGACCATGGCGCCTTCGGCGCCCGTTCGAAGAGCGCTGTCCTGATCACCTGCCGCGCCTCCGCCTGCTCGATCCAACGTACTGGCATTGCGTTTCGCATGACCCAGTCTCCCAAGGGCGTTTTGGACAGCGCCATCGCCCGTTCCGATAGCGAATATAGCCGTCCGCGCGCTGGACGCGTGTGACACCGCTCACATTGCCTGTGATGCAGTTCACATTCGCGACAAATATTTTTCGGGTTCGACTCGAATGTTTGATTTTGGCGAAAAATTCGGCTCGGTCTGTCCCGGCCGACAAGGCGGCGCGACCCCTAGGCAGGATTGGCCGTGGCGTATAGATTTGGCCGCCGGGCTACGGCGCGGGTGTGGCGGAATGGCAGACGCGGCAGACTCAAAATCTGCTGTCCGTAAGGACGTGGGGGTTCAAGTCCCTTCACCCGCACCATGATTTTGACGACTGAGATACCGCGCGGCAGCGCCCCGGCGCCGAGCGGGCGCGCCGTTCGCCCGCCGCCGGCGGCTGGGCCCACGCTGGCCGGGGTTACTCGGGCAGACGCGTCGACTGCCAGGTCACCATCTGCCACCGCCCGCCTTTGTTGGCATAGACATCGGTAAAGCGGACGCCGAAACTGTTGGGACGACCGCCGGCGTTGACGCTGATGCGGCAAGAGCCGGTCAACACGACGGTATCGCCCAAATCCTGTGCCTTGACGTCGGAGGGTACGACCGAGGTGTAGACCGTACTTCCCGATTCCATCGCCCCAATGAGGCTCGCTTTGGTATCGAGGCGAGCCGAGGAGTGGGTGTACACCAAATCGTTCGACAAGAGCTCGTTCAGCGTCGCGATGTCCTTTTGCGCCATCGCGGTCATGCGCTTCTTGTCGAGATCGATGATCATCTGCCCATTGCCGGCCATGTCGGTTCTCTCCTCTGGTTGTCTGGGAATCAGCGCACCATCAGTACGAGCTTGCCTTGCAGGTGGCGACCCTCGCTGACCCGGTGCGCCTCGGCGGCGTCGGCGAGCTTGTATTCGGTGATCGCCGGCGGCCGCACCGCGCCCTCATTGAACAGCTCCAGCATGCGTTCGAGATGGGCGCGGTCGCGGGCGACAAGCGGGCGCAGCACCTCGACATCGCTGCGCGGCGGCGCCACGCCGGCGGGCGCCGGGGCGATCCATACCAGGCGCCCGCCCGGCCTCAATACGGCATAGGATTTGAGCTGGACCTCGCCGCCGACGGTGTCGAACACCACGTCGCAACCGGCGGCAGCGGCCGTGAAATCCTCTTTGTTGTAGTCGATCACCCGCGAGGCGCCGAGCATGCGGACATAAAGGTGGTTGCCCGGGCTCGCCGTCGTGATGACCCGGGCGCCGATGTGCTTGGCGAGCTGGATCGCAAACCCCGCGACCCCGCCGGCGCCGCCCTGGATCAGGATGGTTTCGCCGGCTTTGAGCCGTGCTGTATCTTCGAGCGCCCAGATCGCAGTGAGGCTGGTCAGCGCCATCGCGGCGGCCTGGGCATGAGTGAGCAAATCGGGCTTCTTGGCGATGATCGCGGCCTTGATCGCGATTTTTTCGGCGTAGCAGCCCTCGATGCCGGCGTCGCACACGCCGAACACCGCATCGCCGACCGCGAGATCGGTAACCGCGGTCCCGCGCGCGGCGACCACGCCGGAAAAGTCGCGCCCGAGGATATAGGGGAATTTCAGCTTGGAGTCGTAGCTGCCGAGCCGCACCTTGTAGTCGGCCGCGTTGACGCTGGCCGCGTGGATGTCGACCACGACCTCGCTGGGCTCCGCGACCGGGTCGGGCGCATCGCCGTAGCGCAGCATTTCCGGACCGCCATGCCCGGTCAGCAATACCGCCTTCATCAACGCCTCCTCTTCTCGTGTGATCAAGCCGGTAGTTTGATCAAGCCGGCGGGGCAACCGACAGTCGCCCGGTGACGCCGTGCCGCTCGATGAGGCTCGCGACGAGGCCGGAGCGCTTCGCCTCTTCGACAAAGTCGCGCAGGAAGGCAAAGCCGGCGGCGTTCTTTTTCGGCGTGCCGACAGCCTGCTGGACCGCGGTGAACTGCCCCTCGAGGATACGCGAGCCCGGAAGCTTCGCGGCGACATCGACGAGGCCGGGCCGCAGCCCGGCATAGGCGTCCATCTTCTGCTCCGCGAAGGCCTTGATCGCCGCGTCCGCGCTGTCGAACTGCAATAGTTCGCCCTTCTTGAAGTTGTTTTCGAGCCAGAGGCCATAGGCGCTGCGCGCCGTCACCGCGACGCGCTTGCCGGGCTGGTCGACTTCGCCGACGCCGCGGATCGAGGAGCCCGCAGGCACCAGATAGGTTGCCTCGATCTCGCAATAGGCGGCGGTGAAGTTGATCACCGCCGCGCGCTGCGGCTCGGCGCCGATATTGCCGATATCCCAGAGCCCCTTCTCGGCGTCGTCCGCGATCTCGCCGGGCTTGGCATAGGGCAGGAATTTGACCGGCACGCCAAGCCGGGAAGCGATCGCCGCCGCCATGTCGGCCGACACGCCCGAGGGGTCGCCCGACGGGGTCTTGCCGGTGACGAGCAGGAAATTGCCCATGTTGATCGCGGCGCGCAGGACCCCGGTCGGGGCAAGCTCGGCGGCGAGGGGGTGCTGAGGCATGGCGGGGGAATCCGGGAATGGTGAATTGGGTCGGGCCTGATCTTAATCATCGCGGCCCGCTACGCACGCGCTAAATCGCGGCGGCGCCGCGCCGCGGGGGCGACCGCCACTCCGGGGATTGATTGACGGGACAGCCGCCGCCCAGGCGAGCGCAATGGAGGGTTGATATAACCCAACTGCGGGAACCTTTCACCCTAAGCTCATTGTAGGTGGGCGGGCATTTCCCGATACCGATCTTCTGAGTGCTCCGCGACTGCTGATTGTCGGATCAGCAAACCTCAGCAAAGGAGGTTTGGTTAACAATGTCGAGTGCTCTCTGGTGCGGACGAGCGAGCAGGATATCAACGCCGCCGCCACGACGTTTCGTCTTCTCTGGAAACTGGGAAGGGACCTCGATCTAGCAACGCTGACAGAGTACGAGGCCTATTTCGCAGAACGGAACAGGTTATATGAGTCGCCGAGGAGTGTTGGGGTGGACGGCCCCCGACGGCATTGAGTGTGCCAGGCTGTGATTGATGCAATCCAGCAAGGGAGCCGTCCGATGAGCATTATCAGAATTGGCCTGGATACCGCCAAGC
>Ga0182024_10000166_pt1 | contig 152606 bp, 134 predicted proteins | sample P32metaG_FD_120480 | JGI IMG/M metagenome (GOLD analysis project Ga0182024, IMG submission 120480) | Permafrost microbial communities from Stordalen Mire, Sweden - P3-2 metaG (Illumina Assembly) | ecosystem: Environmental > Terrestrial > Soil > Wetlands > Permafrost | place: Sweden: Stordalen...
CCAGGAATTGGTCGAGCGCGTGATGGACTCGAACGATCTCGAGCGCGAGCGCGGTATCACCATTCTCGCGAAGAATACCGAGATCACTTATCACGGCACGAAGATCAATATCGTGGACACTCCCGGCCACAGCGATTTCGGCGGCGAGGTGGAACGCGCGCTCAAGATTGTCGACGGGGTGATTCTGCTGGTCGATGCCAGCGAAGGTCCGCTGCCGCAGACGCGTTACGTGCTGATGAAGGCGCTCGAAGCGCACCTGCCGCAGATTGTGGTGATCAATAAAATCGACCGTCCCGACGCGCGCATTCAGGAAGTGCTGAACGAGGTTTATGACCTGTTTATCGATTTGGATGCGACAGAGGATCAGCTTAGCTTCCCGGTGATTTACACCAACGGCAAGGCAGGAATCGCGCGGACGGATTTCACCAAGCCCGATGTCGAAGGGGAGCCGGAGACGCTCCAGCCGCTGTTCGAGCTGATTCTCAAGAATATTCCGCCGCCCGGTGGGTATCCCGATAATGTTCTGCAACTGCTGGTCGCGAACCTGGATTACAGCGACTATCTTGGGCGACTGGCGATAGGCCGCGTGTTCAACGGAACATTAAACCTGGGCGATGAAGTCGCGATTGCGAAGCTCGATGGTACGTTCCACAAGACGCGCATCACGAAGCTGTATTCGTTCGAGGGACTGAAGCGCGTCGACGAGACGGTGGGGCGCACTGGAGACATTCTGGCGATCGCCGGCGTCGAGGGGATCACCATCGGCGAGACGGTGACCAGCGCGGAGACGCCCGATCCGCTGCCGCACATTCAGATCGATGAGCCGACCATCGCCATGACGATCGCGATCAACACTTCGCCGTTCTCGGGGCGCGAAGGAACATTCGTCACGTCGCGCAATATACGAGATCGCCTGGACAAGGAACTGCTGACCAATGTTTCGATCAAAGTGGAAGAGGCCGGCGGACCCGACGCATTCAAAGTGATGGGGCGTGGCGAACTGCAACTGGCGATTTTGATCGAGATGATGCGGCGCGAAGGCTATGAGCTTTCGGTCGGCAAGCCGGAGATTCTGACGAAGAAGATCGAAGGCGTGCTTAGCGAGCCGGTGGAGCTGCTGGTGATCGACTGTCCTGAAAATTTTGTCGGCGTGGTGATCGAAAAGCTCGGGTCGCGCAAGGGCAAGATGGAGAAGATGGTGAACCACGGGTCGGGGCGCGTGCGGCTGGAATTCAAGATTCCTTCGCGCGGGCTGATCGGTCTGCGCAGCGAAATGATGACCGATACCAAGGGCACCGCGATCATGAACTCGCTGTTTCATGGCTATATCGAATGGCAGGGCGATATTCCGACGCGGCCCACGGGATCGCTGGTCGCCGACCGTGCGGGAAGGACCACCGGCTACGCTCTGTTCAATCTTCAGGAACGCGGCGACATGTTCGTCTCGCCCTCCACCGAAGTCTATGAGGGCATGATCGTTGGCGAAAATTCGCGCGATTCGGATCTGGATGTCAATATTGTGAAAGAGAAGAAGCTCACGAATATGCGTGCCGCCAGTGCGGATGAGGCGATTCGCCTGGTTCCGCCCCGCCTGCTGAATCTGGAACAAGCCATCGAATTCATCAGAGAAGATGTACTGGTCGAGGTGACACCGCAGTCCATCCGATTGAGGAAAAAGGTCTTAAAACAGAATCAGCGGTAAGCGTGAATTATTTTCGATAAATGCTTTTCTTTCAATAGGATAAGTGGGATTTTTCGCTGCGATTGTCTTTTCAAATGTTGGTTCGCCATGCGATACTAACCGTTAAGACACATGACTCAGGTCGGCGAGGCTATCGCCCGTTATCACAAATTAATTGAGAGTGGCCCCTATATTGACCTCGGTTGGGCGCAGGCTCTCCAGGAGCAGTTAAAGGCCGCCAAGCTCGGGGGACGAGCGATCTCGCCCGTATTGCGCCCGCATTTTCTGAGCGGACGCGAATATGCCTCCCTGGCGAAAACCGCGGAGACCATTTCGGCGGCTATTTCGCGGGTGGAGCAATTGGCGCTCTCGACGCCGGCTTTGCTCGCCCGCATCCAACTCCTTCCGGCCGAACGCATGCTGGCCCAAGTGGACCCAGGATACTCCTTCGCGGGCGCCACCGGGCAGCTGGATACGGTGCTCAATAATGGATCGCTCAAATTCACCAATAATCTGGCCGATGCGCCGGCGGGCGTTCTGTACGGCGATACGCTCAGCGATTTGTATTACGAAGCGCCGCCGGTAAAAGAGTTTCGCAAGAAATACAAATTGAAAAAGCTCGGTGGAACGAAATTCCTGCTGAGCGCGCTGGTCAAATCGTACAAGGATTTCGGGGGAAAACAGAAAAGGCCTCGCATCGCGATTGCGGAGCTGAAGCAGCCATTTTCCGGCGGCGCGGGGGATTATGCCCAGCTTGCCGATTTCTTCAGTAAAGAAGGATATCCTACCGAGGTCGTTACGCCGGACCAGCTCGAATATCGCAATGGCGTTTTGCGGCGCGGCGAATTCGCTATCGATATTTTGTACCGCCGCATCCGGCTTCAGGAATTTTTGGTCCGATTCGATCTGTCGCATCCCATGGTGCGCGCGTATAAGGAACACGCGGTGTGCATGGTGAATAGTTTCCGCTCGGAGGTGGGTGCCAAGCGCGCGATCTTCGATCTGCTGACCGACGACGCAATCATTGCGAAATTCCCGACGGTAGAGCGCAAGGCGATTAAGGAACACATTCCGTGGACGCGGCTGGTCCAGGCCGCGAAAACCACTCACAACGGCCACACTGTCGATCTGCCCGACTTTGTCATGAAGCATCGGGCGAGGCTGATTTTAAAACCCAACGACGATTCTCCCGACCAGCATTCTTTCCGCGGTTCGGATACCGATAGCATCGGATGGGAAAAGGCGCTTCGCCAAGCCATGCGGACCCCGTATGTGGTCCAGGAGATCGCCGACCCGGCGAAAGTCGTATTCCCGCTGATGCAGTACGGCAGCCTCATGATGAAGGAGATGCAGGTGGACGTTCACCCGCACTCTTTCTATGGAAAGGTGCACGGCTGTTCCAGTTGGCTGAGCATCATTGGCTCGCAGAGTTTCTCGACGCTCACCGGCCTCGCTCCGACGTTCGTGCTCGAAGGAAAGTAGTCGGGATTTTGGCGTGACGCCAACAATCTGACATTAGCGGTAGCGAGAATGAGCAAACCGTCCGATCTGATCCTGCCCCGCATCGAACCAGGCGAGACTAGGGACGTCGGCTGAAGCCGACCCTGCAAGCTGAAGCTCGCGCCACCACGTTACCGTCCCTGAAACAACCGGAGCAGGCGGGTCCGCACCTGATAGAGCAACAGGCAAGCGAAACCGATGCCGACCAACAGCCATGTGGCCGGAGCAGGCGTTGCGGGGAGCGCCGCCCCTCCGATGGCGCAGTTCGGGCCGCAGGAAAGGCGGTAAACCACGTCCGAGTAGTCCAGGAACACAGACCCATTTGTAGGATCCGGCGAAACATAATCACCTCGCGTGCCACCGGTGGCGATCATGGTCAGCACCTTGGTAGTTGGGTTGAGGAGCCCCACGGAGCCAACCAGACCGACTCCATTGAAATTGACGACCAGTTGGCCGTTCAGCGAGTTGTTGCTGGAGATAACTCCGATGCCGTCAGGTCCGCCGGCAAGCGCTCCGGAATCGAAGACCAGTGCTCCGGTCGCAATGGTATAGCCGTAGATGTGGCTGTTTTGCTCGAAATAGACTGTGGCGCCGTCGGGGGAGACCGTCACGCCATCGTAGCCCGAACCGGGGCTGGTGACGACTGTTGCGGAACCAGTCCCGCCGTTGCCTGCCGGATTAATGTCGATGATCTGGCCTTGACCCGTGGTGGCCAGCAGGTGACCGCTCACGGGATTGCCGGCCATCCCGAAATACGTCGTCTGGGTTACCCCGGTAAGTGCGTGATTGACGGTGCCGTTAGAATTGAATTGGACGAACTGCGGGAAAACTCCTCCGTAAGCCACCCCGCCAACACTGGCGAAGGCGGTGTCAAGACTGCCCGATGGCGTAATCGAGGAGAGCGCGCTCGCGGTGGTCTGCCCATCCGTGTCGTTGAAGACATAGAGGGTATTGTTGACATAATTGTTGACCAGCACATGCCCGGAAGTCACCGCGACGCCGTAGGGTCCCGTGTTTAGTGTCGCGCCCGGATTGATGGTGGCAAACGTCGTCAGTGTAAAACCGCTGCTGACGCCGGTGGCATTCAAGGTCAGGACTCCGGCCCCGTGTAAAGGCATGACGATCCCGAGGGCTAATACCATCGAGAACAGAATCTTGTGCTGACTGATGGGTTTCATTCCCGTCTCTCCAATCTTCGGCTCGCTGGCCTGATACCGCCGAACAGGTTCTGAATGTTCGATATTCCTTCTCTCAACAGCTCGACTGGCTGATAGACCCAGGCACGGCAGGTCGTATTACTTGAACTATGATGAACTAAATCGTACCACGCGCAAAGCTGGGGGAGCAACATTAAAAGGCGGCATTTAGGAGGAGATGCGCTCCAATTTACAACTTCCTACATCGAAAGGGGGGAGGCATGGTGCGTCCCTCGCCTTTTCAAGTCCGTCGATTCCGACTGTCCCCTTCGACCCTCCTTCGACCCTAATGCGAGCCAGCGGTAGGCAGGCCGGGGTCGCGACCTAAATAGAGGGTTTGCGAAGGAATCGCCGCGGCGGTACCGTTAGCTTCGATCGTATCCATGATGCGGAGCAGCAGGTTTTCCTGCACTTCCAGAAATTTCAGATCGTCGGTGGTGAGGATATAGGCGACGAGTTCGATGTCGAGAGACGAGGGGCCGAAGCGGATGAGGCGGACGCGGGAAGTGGATGGCTCGACGTGGGGGTCACCTGTGAGCAGCCCGCGTAACGCATCCAGCAGCGCGCGCATTTGCCGGGCAGTGGTCTCGCATCGGATGCCGATGACGTGGCGGAAGTAGACCTTCTCGCGCATGCTGAAATTCTCGATGTTCATTGCCGAAAGCTGGCTATTGGGCACGGTGAGCACGGTGCGTGCGTCGGTTCTGAGCGCGGTGGAGCGGAGGCCGATATCCTCGACCGTGCCGGTCCGGTCGCCAATGCGGCAGGCGTCGCCGACGCGGATCGTCCTGTCGAAAATGATGGAAATGCCTCCAAAAAGGTTCTCGAGGGTCTTCTGCGCGGCTAGGGCGATGGCGATGCCTCCGACGCCCAGGCCGGCGAGCAACGTGGAGACATCCTTGATGAGTCCGATGCTTTTCAGGAGCAGGACGACGACGAAACAAAAAGTGATTACGGTCAGGGTGCGCTCGCACAGGCGGATGACGGCGGTGGCGTCGGCTCCTCCCCGGCGCTCCACACGGCGGCCAAGAAGTCTGCCGGAGACCTGCACGGCGCGGGTGAAAAGCCAGCCGCCCAGGACAATCGCCAAACCTCCGCCGGTGAAGTACCACGCCTGACGCGCGAACAAGGGCAGATGGAGAAACGAAACGGTCGCTTCGATGAGGAGGAGAGAGATTAACCCTCGTAGAGGGCCTGTAAGGCGGTGAAGCAGCCACTCGTCCTGCTCCACGGCGATGGGCCGGAACAGGCGGCGGAGGACCGGCACGGCAATTTTCCGCATGAGGGCTGCAACAAAGATCGCCAAAGTGACTCCAATGGCTAGCACGAGCCACTGCCAGAGAGGTACGCCCAGCCATCCGCGACGCAGCAGAACGTGCGGGATGTATTGGGGGATCCAGAGGGAGTTGAATTCGTCGTAAACGGCGGGGATTTCCTTGAGCGTGTCGGGGGAAAAGAGCCAGAGGGTCTGCGATCCGCGGGGAACGTGCGCGAGTGTGACATTGAGGGGTCCGCCGCGGGTGTCGATAACTCCGACCCGTTCTTTGGGGCCCTTGGAGTCGCCTTGCGGCTTGTCGCTGATTTGATCGAGGTTGGCGGGAAGTCCCTGGTCGAGAACGACGCTGAGCTGGGTGGCAAGCTCGGTGGGATCCTCACCCTGGGGGGCTTCGATGTATTGGGTTGCGGAGTGCCAGTCGCCTTTATGGGCGGCGGTGAGGAATCCGACGACGGTTCCGCGGGGAGTGGAGCGGCCCAGGCTGTCCGCCACCGGCGCCTGGGCCGGAAGCGTACGGAAGAAGAGGAAGAAGAGGAATAAGAGGGCAAGTAAGGGTTGAACTATGCGGCGACTTATCATGAGTATGTTTCTCTTAGCGCAAGTATTGCCGGCCGATCAGGTGACGCTGAAAAACGGCGACCGGCTCTCGGGCAACATTATAAAGTATGACGGGAAGAATCTGGTTCTGAAATCGGAGCTGGCGGGCGACGTGGCGATTCCCTGGGAAAATGTCACGGCCGTGACATCGACCGCGCCGCTGAGTGTGACGCTAAAGGACGGGCAGCGCATCGTCGGCATCGTGACGACGGACGGCGCCAGGTTCAATGTCGCGACCAAGGACACCGGCAGCGTGACGGCGGCGCGCGAATCGGTGCAGTACATCCGCTCGGACCCGGAGCAGAAGGCTTACGATACTGAGATTGACCGGTACAGGAATCCGCGGCTGATCGATCTGTGGGCGGGGTCGTTCGACCTGGGATTCACACAGACGTCGGGCAACACCGAAACGGAGACATTCACGCTGGGGGCGCGCGCGGTTCGAGCGACCAGCCGCGACAAGGTCACCGTGTCTTATACCCAGATTTATTCGAGCAGCAACGCTTCCGGCCCCAATCTGACGACGGCGAACGCCAAGCGCGGCGGGATCGATTACAACTTGAACGTGGCGCCGAAGATGTTCGTGTTCGGGCTGGTCGATCTGGAAAACGACCAGTTCCAGAGCCTGGATTTGCGGTTCGCGCCGGCGGGAGGCGTGGGTTATCACGCAATCAAGAAGCCCGATACAATTTTTGATCTATCGCTCGGCGCCTCTTTGGATAAGGAATTTTTCACGGGTGGCGTGGATCACAGCTATGCTGAGATTCTGCTGGGCGAGGAATTCTCGCACAGGTTCACGAAAACGGTCTCGATGCATGAAAATCTAGTGGTCTTTCCGAACGTGAGCGCGGTCGGGAATTACCGCATAAATTTCGACATCTCCGCGGCTGCGGCGATCAAGAAATGGATGGCGTTCCAGATTTCGGCCAGCGACCGTTACTTAAGCGATCCACTGCCGGGCCGCAAGACCAACGACATCTTGTTCACCACCGGGCTCCACTTCATCTTTGCGAAATAGCCGTGAACAAAGACGCGGTCGAAGAGAAGCTTGCGGCGATGGAAGCCTTGCGCTCCTCTCCTGCGAGTGCGATGGAACCTCTTCGCAAGGCTCTGAAGGACCGCAGCAATTTTGTATGTTCCAAGGCCGCCGCGGTTGCCGGGGATTTATTGCTGCGGGAGGCGATTCCGGACCTTCTTTCGGCGTTCGAGCGGTTCCTGAACGAGCCGGTCAAGACCGATCCGAAGTGCTGGGCGAAAAATGCCATCGTCAAGGCTCTGAAGGATCTGGGGCATGACGATCCGGCAGTGTATCTTCACGGGCTCGCGCACGTGCAGAAGGAGCCGGTGTGGGGCGGGCAGGAAGACTCGGCGGCCGCTCTGCGCGGCGCGTGCGCGCTGGCATTGGTCGCCTGTTCGCTGCCTCGCGATACGATTCTGATCCACCTGGCCGATGCTCTGGCCGATCCGGAAATGCGGGTCCGGGCCGATGCGGCGCGCGCGATCGCGCAACTGCCGGGTCAGGACAGTATTCTGATGCTGCGGGTGAAGGCGCAGGCCGGGGATAAAGAGCCCGCGGTGATCGGACAATGTTTTCTCTCGCTGCTGGGAATCGACGCGCGGGCCTCGATTCCATTTGTCTCCCGATTTCTGACAGCGGCGCATGAGGATTTGTGTTTCGAGGCCGCCGCGGCGCTGGGGGAGTGTCCTGAAACCCTGGCGGTCGAGACGCTGATCGCCCGATGGCGGATCGAGAAAAGCGCCGATAGGAAGCGCGCGATCGTGCTATCGCTGGGCGTCTCGCGGATGCCGGAGGCGAAGCGATTTCTCGATCATTTACGCACGGAAACGGTCTGATCGCCTTCCGTATAACCCAGGTATCGGCTTCCGGCGGCGGCGGCGATTTCCTTGCTCTTACCCTTCGCGCCCGAATCGATATTGTGCTTGGTTTGACCGTTCTTGCCGCGGGCGGATTCGGCGCGCACGTTCAGTTTCTTGCCGTCGACCGCGTCCGCTTGCAGCAACTGGAACGTCATCTTGCCGCCCATTCCGACAAAGTTTTTCTTACCCCCCGCGTCCACGATGGAGCCGGTGACGGTCGCACCCTTCGCAATCGCCACCGCATCGCCGACTTTCAAACCCTCGACCACGGTGAAGCGCACCGGGCGGCCTTCCTCGGCATCGGCCGGAACGTCCTCGGCTAGCTGGATGTAGAACGGCATCGCGTCGCCCACATTCACCGGAGTGCCGGCAGGCTTTGCGGCAGGCGCCTGCACCGGGGCCGCCACGGGTACGGGCGCCGGGGTGTTCTTGGCAGTGTTCTGCGGCGCAGTCACAGGCGGTGGTGACGAAACGGTCGGAGGAGGCACCGTCGGCTTTCCAGTAGCTGGGGCAGGGGGTGCCTTTTTGGCGGCCGTCTCGACGGGCGATACGGGTGCGTGCGCCGGATCCCGCATCACTGCAATGACCTCCCCGGGGACGCCCGCCTTGCTGAGGCGAATCACTTCATCCTTGGTGAGCACGAAGGCGGTTTTCGAGGCCCGGATCTGGCCGATGATGATTCCGGCCGACACTTTTCCCTTCACCATGTCGATAACGCTATCGTTGGTCATCGCCGCCTCAATGGGCGCCGGAGTTTCTACCGGCGGAGGAACATTCACCGGCGGCGGAGGTGCTGGAACCTGCACGATTACCGCGGGCTTCGGCGGGGTGCGATGCTTCGTCCACCACCAAGCGCTGGCGCCGCCTCCCGCGAGAACAAGGACTAACCCCAGCAATCCCAGCATCAGGAGCAGAGACGATTTCTTCGTGGGAGGCAGGTTCGGCCGGCTCATCTCAACGGACTGAATTCTGGACCGGTAGAGCTGGCCTGAATCCGACTCGTGCTTGAGAGCGCCCAGCGCGGCGAGGACATCTTTCATCGACTGCCAGCGCTCGTCCGGACTCTTGCGCAGACATCGGCTGATGAGCATTTCGAGCTGCGGCGGAGTGTCCGGCGCGATCTCAATCATGGGCCGATGCTCGTCGCGAAGGATTGCGGAAAGCGTGGATAGCGCGGAATCGCCGCTGAAGGCCCGCGTCCCGGTGAGCATTTCATAAAACACCACGCCGAACGAGAAAATATCGGAACGCGTGTCGACTTTCTTGCCCTGCGCCTGCTCCGGAGACATATAACTGACGGTCCCGACAATGGAGCCCTCGACAGTCAGGGGAGCCTCGGCGATGGTTTGCGTGTTGTCCCCGATATGGCTCGCGGGACCTCGATCTGTCATTTTAGCGAGTCCGAAATCGAGCACCTTCACCAGGCCGGAATCGGTGACCATTACGTTGCCGGGCTTGAGGTCGCGATGAACAATGCCGGCGGAGTGAGCGGCGCTAAGCGCGTCGGCCATCTGCACGCCATATTTCAGGGCCTGGGCTGCCCGCAGGCCGCCTTTCGGGATCAGATCGACCAGGGTTTTACCGGAGACGAACTCCATCACCATGTAGTCGCCCTCGGGTTCGTTTACGATGTCGTGCACGGTGATGATGTTGGGATGGTTCAGACCGGAGGCTGCCTGCGCTTCCTGAATAAACCGGCGGCGGCGTTCAGGATCACCCGCGTTGGCGCTCGAGAGCACCTTCACCGCGACGAACCGGTTCAGACGCGCGTCGTGAGCTTTGTAAATATCGCCCATGCCGCCCGCGCCCAATTTCTCCAGAAACTGATAATGAGAAACCACCCGCCCAACAAGTTCCAATGCTCCCCCTCCCGAACCTACTCAGTGTGTCACAAGTGGCGAACTGTTGCTGGAGGCAATCGACATTTTTGCACTTGGGCGCGCACCCGGTCGATTAGACTGATAGACTTCCAGTTTGGCGGGTGATTTGCACCGGAAGGCTATATGATTCCCATCGACAAAGCGACACAAAAGGAAAAGGACGCGGCAATGGCGCCCGACGATCCGCGGCCGGATTGGGTAAAAGAGGACAACGAAATCGAAGGCAGGAAGCCGGATCTGGCCGAAATCGAAGACGACACTTCCGAGCTCGAGTAGCGGCGCCGCTAAATTCCAACCATTCCGCGTTTGCGGTTCCGCCTTACGCCCAGGTTGTCCTGGTCCGGAGGCCCCTCGAACTCGACTTCCAGTACCGAAACCATGGAATCGGGAGGCGAGGAAGCCAATCCGGTGAGGCGCAGCCGGTACTCGTCCTGATCGAACTTCACAGGCGTGGACGATCCATACAGCCTGGCCGAGACAGCCTTGTTTCTCAGGCCGCCGATGGAAATCTCTCCGCCCGGCCAGAATTGAACCATGATGTAGAGCCTGTTCCCGCGCACGAGGAAATCGGAGAGCTGGCCACGCTTCACTCTGCATACGTCGACGGGGGCGTGAATCAGGGGGGCGTGCGTGTCCATCCACCGGCCGACCTCGGTCAAAATGTTCACCGACTCAGTGGGAATGCTGCCATCCCCTTTCGGCCCGATGTTGAGCAGATAATTTCCGTTGTCCCGCGTGCATCGGATCAGGTTGCGGACAATATTTTTGGGCGTCTTCCAGTTATCGTCCGCCTTCTGATAGCCCCAGCTGTCGTTCATCGTCATGCAGGATTCCCAGGGCTCGGGGGAAGCCTGGATTCTCTGCTCCGGCGTCGTAAAATCCTCCGGCAATCCGGTGCGGTTGTTGATCAGAATATCGGGCTGGAGTTTTCGCACCATGGTATTCAGCCTGACCGCTTCCCAGGCGTCGGGCGTCAACGGCCAATTCACGTCGTACCAGAGAATATCGAGTTTCCCGTAGTTGGCGCACAGCTCCCGCACCTGGCCGTGAATATAATCGACGAAGCGGCGGCGGGCGTCCTCGTCGGTGGCGCACAACGCGCCGTCCGGATGGTGCCAATCCATCAAGGAGTAATAGAAGCCGACGCGCATTCCTTCGGCGCGCGCCGCATCCACGTACTCGCGCACCAAGTCGCGCCCGCACGCTGTTTTGGGAGCGGTATAGTTGGTCAGCTTGGAATCGAAGTTGCAGAAGCCCTCGTGATGCTTGGTGGTCATCACCATGTACTTCATCCCGGCCGTTTTCGCGAGCTTGGCCCAGGCCCGAGCGGCATTGGGCTGGGGATTAAAGCGGCTGGCGGTCTTCTCATACTCGGCTACCGGGATGCCTTCGTTCTCCATCACCCATTCGTGGCGGCCGTAGACGCTATAAAGGCCAAAATGAATGAACATGCCGAAGCGCGCCTCGCGCCACCATTGGAGACGGCGCTCACGATCCTCATGGGTTGAAGTGGTCGGCCCTTTGGGCTCCAGTCCAGGAGGGGTCGCGGGTGGGGCGTTCAGCACCTGCGCGGAAAGGGGCAAAATGCCGGCTCCGGCGCCAATCGCCTGCATCGCGGCGCGGCGAGTAAATCGGTTCATATTACGATCTTATCAACCTGCGGTATGCTACTCGACATGCGGAACTTCTTGCTGATCGCGTTCGTTGCCACACTTTGCCTGTGCCAGGACGCTTCGGAACCCTGGTCGAAATCCGAAGTACTGGAGCCGGCCGCGCTGGCGAGCCTCCTGAAGGACTCGAAGTCACCCACGGTTCTATGCGTCGCGTTTCCCGTGCTGTATCACCTTAAACACATCTCTCATGCGGGCTTCGCTGGTCCGGGCTCGAAACCCGAGGGGATCGAGATGTTGAAGAAAGCGGTCGCGAATCTTCCGAAGGATGCCGATCTGGTGATCTATTGCGGCTGCTGCCCGATGGTGAAGTGCCCGAATATCCGTCCGGCATATCGTGTTTTGAAGGAACTGGGCTTCACCCACGTTCGCATTTTGAACATCCCTACGAACATGAATGCGGACTGGTATACGAAGAATTATCCCACCGAAGAAGGCAGCGCGGCGAACTGATAAACTTGATGCTGCGGGCGCGTAGCTCAGTTGGTTAGAGCACCTCGTTTACACCGAGGGGGTCCGGGGTTCGAGTCCCTGCGCGCCCACCACTGATAGCGCGTATGAAGAAGCCGGACAGAGCTCTCGCCGACCTGCTCACGCGTCTCAGGCGTCCGTTGACCCCAATGAGATCCGTCAGTTATCCGATCAACTCGAACGGGTAGTCTTCCCCAAACAGTTCGCGAATGCCGCTAGACCCGGTAACGACCCGCCCGCCACATTCTGCTAAACTTTCTCCCAGGAGACGCCTTTTTTCGGCCCCGTCCGCTATGCGAAACTACACTCTCAATCGACGGCACTTTTTCTTCGGCTCCCTGCTCGCCGGCGCGGTTCCAGCGGCGGGATTCGGCAGCTCGCCCAACCTCAAGATGCTCGGCTTCAAGTCGCCCAACGAGAAACTGAACATCGCCTCCATCGGCGCGGGTGGCAAGGCCCGCTCCAGCATCAACATCTGCAACACCGCCAAGGAAAACATCGTCGCCCTGTGCGATCCCGATGGCGCCAGCGCCAAACAGATGTTCGAAAAGTTCGACAAAGCCCCGCGCTATACCGACTTCCGCCGCATGTTCGATAAGGAAGAAAAGAACATCGACGCGGTCATCGTGGCCACACCCGACTTCATGCACGCCATCTGCTCCAGCTGGGCCATGGAGCGCGGCAAGCACGTCTATTGTCAGAAACCTCTCACGCGCACCATTTGGGAAGCGCGCCTGCTGACGCATCTCGCCGCGAAATACAGGGTCGCCACGCAGATGGGCAATCAGGGATATTCGAACGAAGGCACGCGCCAGTGCGCCGAAATGATCTGGAACGGGGAAATCGGCAACGTCACCGAAGTGCGCGCCTGGACCAATCGTCCCATCTGGCCGCAGGGCCTGACCGTGGAACCCGCGGGCGAGCCCGTCCCAGAGACCATGGATTGGGAAGCCTGGACCGGCGTTTCCACAGCGGGGCGTCCCTACAGCAAGGCGATCGCTCCGTTCAACTGGCGTGGATTTTACGATTACGGTTGCGGAGCCCTGGGCGATATGGCGTGCCACATTCTGGGAGCGCCGAACATGGCGCTGATGCTGGGCGCGCCTACAAGCGTCGAATGCATCATGCAGGAAGGCAAGAGCAGCTTCATGTTCCCCAAGAAATCCATCATCCGGTTTGATTTCCCATCGCGCGGCAACATGCCGCCGGTGAAAATCTTCTGGCATGACGGCATGACCGAGCCGCCCACTGCTCCAGATGGGATCTCCCAGGACGAAATTCTCGGCGACCTGCCGCGTCCTCCGCGCGAAGGTCAGCCCGCGCCGGAGCGCAAGGGCCGTATCTCATACAATGGCAGCCTGTTCATCGGCGATAAAGGATTTATCACCACGGGCACCTACGGCGAAGGAACCCGATTGGTCCCGTCCGATCGCATGAAGGATTATAAAATGCCGCCCGCGATCCTCAAACGCGCGCCGGCCAGCAGTGAAGCCGGTCACCACGCCGACTGGATTCACGCGGCAAAGACCGGAGAGCCGGCCGACTCCAATTTCGCCATCGCCGGACCGTTCACCGAATGGATTCTGCTGGGAACGCTCGCTCTGCGATTCGAAGGCAAGCTCGAATGGGACAGCGAAAAGATGAAGACCAACAATGCCGACGCGAACAAGCTGATCAAGCCGGCATTCCGCAAAGGCTGGTCTATCAAATCAGCTTAATCCACCGCCAGCGCTCGATCGAATACGACGTCGAGGCTCGATCCCTGCCGCAGCTCTACTTCCTTGCCACGCGTCAGTAAAACACTGGCCAACCCGACGGCGCTACCCGCCGCGCCACCGATACCGGCGCCAGTCCAGCTTCGGTCGACAACCGCGCCCAGTCCCGCACCGCTACCTGCCAGAATGGCGATCCGTTCCATATCTTTCCCGACGGTACTGCCTTGCTGGACCAATCCTTCGTCATTCACGACTTTCTGAGTGCTCTCGCCGTCGTCAATCGAGCTGAGATGCGGCGAGAACTTCAGCGACTTTCCGCCCGGCAGTGTCAATACGTCGAGGCGGATCGCCATTTGCGCGCGCCCCGAAACCTTCCCGCTGCGCTTGGAAATCAGGACCGTCCCCTGGACATAAGATCCGACCGGAACGATGATGTGGCTTCCATCGCTGATGGGCGACGCGGTCTGCATGTAGACCTGCGCGCCCTCCTGAGCCGTGCGGGTGCTGATCGAGTTGACCATCTTGAGCAGCACGTGCGTGTTCTTCGGAATTTCCGCGGCTCGCGCCGTGAGAGCGAAAGCCAACAGCGACAGAATTGCCGGTTTCACTTGGCGACCGGTTGCAGTTTGCGGCTGTCGATAATACGGTCGATCAGCCCATATTCGAGCGCCTGATGCGGCTCTAAGATGTAGTCGCGATCGACGTCGCGCGCGATTTTTTCGACCGGCTGACCCGACGCGTTGGCGAGAATTTCGTTCAATGTCTCGCGCATGCGGAGGATTTCCCGGGCATAAATATCGATATCGGTCGCCTGTCCGGCAAGGCCGCTCATGGACGGCTGATGAATTAAGATCCGCGAATGAGGCAGGCTGAAACGCTTGCCTTTGCTGCCGCAGGCGAGCAGAACCGCGGCCATCGACGCGGCCTGACCCACGCAATACGTCACGATCTCCGGTTCCACCAGGCGCATAGTGTCCAGAATCGCCAAACCGGCGGTAATCGAACCGCCCGGTGAATTGATATAAAGCGAAATATCCTTCTCCGGATCTTCGGCTGCCAGAAACAGCATCTGGGCAATGATCAAATTCGCGACGTTATCGTCAATCGGCGTACCCAGGAAAATGATATTTTCTTTGAGCAGGCGCGAATAGATATCGAACGCGCGCTCACCGCGCGACGTCTGCTCCACCACCATGGGCACAAGAACCGAATTCTGCATGATTTTCTCCTAACTGGCTACTTCACTTAAATTGTCCCATGATCGCGCGAGCGTCGCGAAGACCGCCTTACGGATTCGGATCGTCGTCCGCTCCGCGCCTCGGGCCCGCGGGAGGTCGCGGCGAAGCTTCCCGGTCCATTTCTGTCATGTCTACCCGCTGGTCCCAGTCGCCTAACAGGAATCTGCAGAAATAATCGGCTCTTACCCAGAAGAAATAGTTCGCTTCCGCCGTATAGCTATGGCGCAGGCCGGGGAGAATGAACTGGTCGAAGCGTTTGTTGGCCTTAATCAGAGCGTCGGCCAGGCGCATGGTGTTGGCCATGTGGACGTTGTCGTCCATGTCTCCGGTGGTCAGCATCAGGTGACCCTTCAGATTCCTGGCTATTTCGGAGTTCTTTTCGATGTTGTACTCGAACTTGACGGAACCATCCTTTTCGTTAACTACTTCTTTTATGCCATGATGCTTCTCGCTCCAGGTCTGGTTATAGACGTTATTCTCGTGGTTACCGGACTCGCTGACGGCCACCTTAAAGAAGTCCGGATACTGGAGCATCGCGGCGGCGGACATAAAGCCTCCGCCAGAGTGGCCGGTGATGCCGACTCGATCGATATCGATGAAAGAGTTATGCCTAGCCAACTGTTCGATAGCCGCCTTTTTGTCAGCTAAGCCATAGTCTCTGAGATTGCCGTAACCGAAGGTGTGATACCACTTGGAGCGGTGCGGATTGCCTCCACGATTGCCCACTTCAATCACGATGAAGCCAAGCTGAGCTAAGCCCACGTTGGGACTCTTGGGAGTGAAAACCTGAGTGACACTCTCCGTCTGCGGACCAGGATAAACATAAGCAATGATCGGATACTTCCTGTTGGGATCGAAATCGAAGGGCTTATACATCACACCGTAGAGGTCAGTAAGGCCATCGTCGGCCTTCACTGAGAATGGCTCGGGCATTTTGAAGCCGCCGTCCATTAAGGCGGAGATGTCGGTGGTTTCCAGGTCGAGGTCTAGCGTGCCGGTGCGGTCATAGAGGACGGAGTGTGGAGCGGTATTGACGCGCGAGGCATTGTCGACGAAGTATTTACCATCGTCGGCCATCGCGATGGCATGGGATGCGTCGCCGGGGTCCAACATCTTGAGACCGGCGCCATCCAACTTGATGCTATAGGCGTGGGTCAGGTAGGGATTCTCGCCAGGCTCGCGACCTTCCGCGGTGAAGGTGACGACTCTGGCTTTCTCATCGATATTGTCGATCGCCTCGGTGACGAACTCACCCGAAGTAATCTGGTTCTTGAGAGTACCTTTACCATCGTAAAGATACCAGTGGCCCCAGCCATCGCGCTCCGACCAATAGAGGAGTTCTTCACCGTTATTGAGCAGGCGGAGAGGCTTGGTCTCTATATAAGTGTTCATGCGGTCTTCGATCAGCGTAGTCACTTCGCCGGTTTCGGAGTTGGCTAAGCAAATATCGACCTTATGCAGGTCGCGGCTTTGGCGCTCGAAGTATAGCTTGTCGGAGCCATCGGCTAGCCAGGTTGGATCGGTCCGCTGGCGCTCGCGCTGGCGGGCCGTGATGGGAGAGGTTAAGATCCTTGCGAACTGGTCCTTGAAGCGGTCGATCTTCATCTCTTTGCGAGACTTCGCGGCAAGGTCGAAGACTTCCATGTGAGGCAGAGGGACGTTGGCTTCGCCGGGCATGGCGTACTTATATGTTTCCAGTGTCGGGCGAGGGTTTTCGAGAGTATGGATGACCCAGAGGTCGGCTACTTTGCGCTCGTCGCGGCGGACCGCGGAGAACTTCTTGGAATCCTTGGACCAGGCGATCGTGATAGGCGGGACGCGACCGGTTTTGTCGCGCGCCGCGGCCGCTGCCGCCTGTCCTCCTTCCTGTTGCTGTTGCTGTTCCAGATCGCGCTCGGCTCCGTTGATGCGGCGGGCGTAGCCGAAAGACTCTTCACCATCGGTGGTGAGCTGCGTTTCCTTGACCGCGGGATCGTCGGACTTTTTGAGAGCCAGTGAATAGCTGGCCGCGTCCATCATCCAGAGATTGTTCTTGCGTGCAAAGACGATGGTCTTCTCGTCGGGGGACATGGAGGCCCAGGTCGGCTTGCGCGGCTCCGGTGTGAATTCGGGTGGTAGCGTAAGCTTGCCGGTGGCGAGTTCATATTCGAAGTAGAGGGTGCGCATGCGGGGATTCGGAGGCGCGCCGCCGCGGCCGCCGCGACCTTGCGGGACGGCTTCCTGATTGGCAGCAGTGGTGGTTTGCGTCACGTCGCCTTCCTGCTCTCCGCCGATGATGGTTTGCTTGCCGTTGATGTCGAAGTCCTTCTCGACTTGAATGTCGAACTCGACTACCGTGTCGTTCTTGACGAACTTGATGGTTCTTATGGGCAGGTGCTGCGCGTCGTAGGGCGTGCGCGTGATCAGCGTGAGCATCGCGGCCATTTTGGAGACATCGAAGATGGGTGTCCTGGTTTTCTTGACGGGGTCGACCAACATGAAGTGGCGGCCGTGGCTGGTTTCGTAGCTGTACCAGAAGCGGTCGCCTTCGAGCCAGTGGGGCGTCACTTGGGTATCGAAGACGAGCTTGCCGATTTTGGCGGTGGTCCAGCGTTGGGCCAGTTCGTAGTTGGCCTTTTGAACCTTGACGGGTTCGGTTTTCGTATCGGCGGCAAAAAGCAGCACAGGGATGAGCGGGAGGAGGGAGAACTTCATATTAGGGTTAATATACACGGGTGCAGTCTCGAAAAACAAAGAAGGCCGATTGGCAATCGGCCGCAGGCTGCCAGCCCGCCCCACATGCCGCGTTAAAATAACGCTGGAATAACGCGGGCGATGCCTCATTAAATGAATGATTTCGCAGTTACGGCCGGCGCCTCTTCCGCTGGGGGCATGGGAACCTCTGTGCATGAGATATCGTTGCACTCCTCTCAACTCCGGACGCGGATTACGACCTGGAAACATATGAGAGGACGACCATTTAAACCGGGAAACAAGATGGGAACGGGGCGGCCGGCCGGAAGCCGCAACAGGACGACGCTTTTTCGGGAGGCGCTTGAAAGCGGAGGCGAAGCGATCATCCGTGCGATTAAGCGCGAGGCGTTAAAATCGGATCCTACCGCCATGCGGTTATGCATGGAGCGGCTATTGCCGCTGGCGAAAGCGCAGAACAGCCACTTCCGGCTACCGTCTGTCGAGACGGCGGCGAATCTGATGGAGGCGATCTCGGCGGTCACCCGGGCGGTGGCCGGTGGACGATTGAGCGCGCACGAAGGCGAGTCCGTGGCGAGGATCATCGAGAGCCAGCGGCGGATGCTCGAAACCGAGACGTTCGACGCGCGGCTGAGGGTCTTGGAAGGGGCTCGACCGAGTGTCAGGCGGGAGGAGGAGAGATGAGTTCAGGGCTTACGCGACGACTGCATGAACTTGAGGAAGAATATGCCCGGGAACGAGCGATTTTATTCCCAATTCGGATGGTTTGGATTGAAGAGGACACTGGGGCAAGGAAGAATCAAATTGGGACAGTCCCGCCGGCTCGGGATGAAATGTGAGGCCGGGCCGGCGAGAATTGTGGATAGGGCGAAAAATGGGGACAGACCGCTCTGTCCGCCGGCGGCGGGGTTTGCGGGTTTGCGCTGGGAATGTGGCGCCTGGGACAGAGAGGTCAGTCCCCATTTTTCGCGATTCGCGGCGGCCTCAGCTTTACCGCGGCGAAGGCGAGATTGTGGATAGGGCGAAAAATGGGGGTTTGGCGGGTTGGCGCTGGGCTTGTGGCGCCTGGGACAGGAGAGGTCAGTCCCCATTTTTCGCGATTCGCCGCGGCCTCAGCGTTACTGCGACGAAGGCGAGGAAGCTGATGGCGAGACCGGCGAGGGCGTCCGTGGCGAAGTGGTAGCGGCCGTAGATAGTGGCGATGGCGACGGAGAGCGCGTAGAAGGCGACGATGATGCCGTAGCGTTTGCGATCGGGCATCGCGATGAGCAGTCCCCAGGCGCAGGCGAAGGCGGAAGAGACGTGGGCGCTGGGGAAAACGCTCGAATGGATGCCGTAGTGGCCGAGGATAGCCAGATTGAAGCGGCGGAAGATGGTGACGATATTCGGGAGATCGGCGCCTGGGAAAACGGTGCGGGGAGGATCGGAAGGGAAGTAAGGAAACAGCGCATAGGCAGTGAGAGTGCCGGCGAGATAGGCGAACCAGAAGGCCGGCAGACGGTCACGGTGGTGGTTAAGAAAGAGGATGGCGAGCGAGATCGGCGCGATGCCGTAGACCACCACGTAGCAAATCTCCAGAAGAGAGGGAATGAGCGGGCCGGCGCTTTCGATGGCAGCGCGGAGATGCGCGGTGTCGAGCAGCCAGCGGTCCCAGACAATCCAGGCGTTCTCAAAACGATGATCGCGAACGGCGGGCGTGAACCAGTTCATCTCGCGATAGGCGCCCAGGGTGAAGGCGATGGGCACCCAATCGCGCAGAACTTTATAGTAGCGGGTGAGCCCAAGCAGGATTCCGGCGACGCCCGCGGCAACCGCGGCCCCCAGCCACCTGGTTTCGCCTTGCGGGATGAAAATGGGCGCAATGGCTCCGACGTAGGTGTAGTAGGCGATGATCAGCCATTCATATGGGCGTAAGCCGAGTCGAAGACGCACTTCTTAAAAGCATCTCACGCAAAGACGCCAAGGTCGCAAAGAAGACAGATTTATTGCGGGGCCATTAGCTCCGGCATCGGTTTCGCCTGGAACAGTTTTCGGCACGGCTTGGCGATCCAGCGGGCCAGACGGTTGGCTTTTTTCTTACGCGCGCTGTCGGTAGAGATGCCGGTTTTGGCGTACATTTGCCGGTAGAGTTTGGAGATTAATACGAAGGCGACTCGGGCTTTCAGGGATTTGACGCAATTGGAGCGGGTCCAGATCGATTTAATGCTGTAGAAAGCATCCCACACGCCTTGGGTGCGCTCGCGAATTTCGTCGGCGCTCATCGAGGGGTGCGGGGTGAACATTTTTGGCCGGGCGGAGGCGGGGATCAGCCAGTAGCGGGTGAGGGGAACGCCAGCGATCATTTCGGGGTCGGCTTCCTGCGCTTTCTCCCAGCGGATGAAATCGACGGTGCCGGGGAAAGGCGTCATCATGACGAACTGGGCGAAGGTTACGCCGGCTTTTTTGGCCAGCGCGGCGGTGGCTTCGAAGGTGTCGGGCTTATCGGTGGGCAACCCGAAGATGAAGGAGCCGAGCACGTGGACGCCGTGTTCGCGGAAGGTCTGCAACTGCTTGACCAGGCCATCGCCTGAATAGTTGAAATCCTTGAACACCGATTTGAGGCCCTCGGCGGTGACGGCTTCGACGCCGACCAGAGCGCCTTTAATGCGAGCCTTGTTCATGGCTTTGAGAAAGTCGATATCCTCGGCGGCTTCCATGGTGATCTGGGTGTAGAAGACCATGTCCCTGGGAAGCTCCGCGAGGCGGGACATGAGAACGAAGCGTTCGGCGCGGATGGATTCGAGCTCGGCGATGCGCTCAGCGTTGCCCTGCTGGCGGGCGAGCCGCAGGTCGGTTTGCGTGACCGGGTAGAAATTATCGTCGGCGAGGGCGATGAAGCGGAAGCCTTTGCGGCGCAATTCAACGATTTCCTGGATGACACCGTCGGAGGCGCGCTGGCGCGGACGCTGGCCGTCGGTACGCCAAACCGAGCAAAACGAGCAGTGCTTGGCGCATCCACGAATGGTCTGGACAGAGGCCCACATGTAGCTGTCGGGCGGCATCAGGTCCCAGCGGGCGGGCAGGAACTGGTCGGGCTCGATGCGTCCGCCATCGTATACCTTTCGGAGCTTTCCCAGCACGCAATCGTTCAGCGCTTCGGCCCAGATGACATCGCCATCGCCTTTAACGACGGCGTGGGCGCCACCCAATTCGATCGCTTCCTCAGGGTAAAGGGTGGCGTGAATGCCGCCGAAGATGACCCAGGCGCCTCGCTCGCGGGCCAGCTTGCCGACCTCGTATCCACGCAGAGCGTTGCCGGTATGAATGCCGATTCCCACTACGTCGCCGGCGTTCACGTTGACGGGGTTTAGCAGTTCCAGAGTCTCATCGCAGATGACCGCGTCGCCGAACGCCGCGGGGGTCGCGGAGGCGAGCACGTACAGCCAGCGCGGGGTGATGACGGCGGTTCCAAAGGAGATGTCGCTGGGGTTGACCAAGTGCACACGCATACCGTTCGGTACGGCCGCCGGGGCGGAGCGCAGATTGACGATGTTCAATTCAAATCCTTCCGTTTACGACGGACTGGGGCCGCGCCGTTGAGCGGGCGGACCACTATTTCACGAAATAGACTGAGTCTGTTGAGTGTAGCAGAACTGGAACCGGGGGCTGTCCTCTATTGAGCACAAGGGGATTTTTCTTTGTTTTCCTCGGCTAACCGCTGCCCGATGGTGCAGTCTAAAGGGTGAATGGAAGACTCGGACAGCGTCGCCGTGGCGCGGGTCAAGGCCGGCGACGGGGACGCGTACCGCGCGCTGGTGGAACGCCACAGCCGCAGTGTCTTTCGACTGGCATATCGCATGACGGGCAACGAACAGGACGCGGAAGATGTGGTGCAGGAGACGTTTCTGCGCGCTTACCGGCAGCTTCACCGGTATGAAGCGCGGGCGAGCTTCGGCACCTGGCTGTACCGGATTGCGTCGAACTATTCGCTGGATCTGATGCGGTCGCGGGCGCGCCATCCGCAAGTGGCGGCCGGATTATCGGCCGAATCGGGTGGGGACGCGCTGGGTACGGTGGCAAGCGAGGCGCCGGGTCCGGACCGGCTGCTGTTTGGCGACGAAGTGCAGCGCAAAGTGGAATCGACGCTGAGTGAGTTGAGCCAGCAGGAGCGCACGGCTTTTGTGCTGCGCCATTTTGAAGGGCAATCGATCGAAGAGATCGGATCGTCGCTGGGGCTTTCCGGCAACGCGACGAAACATAGTATTTTCCGCGCGGTTCAAAAATTACGCCGCGCACTGGAACCTTTGGTGAATTCGGTAGGAACCACATGAACCATCCAACAGAAGAACAATTCATTCTCTATTACTACGGTGAGGGAACGCAGATCGAGGATCATGTCCACGCATGCGAGGAGTGTCGCGCGTCCTATCAGGCGCTGCAGCGGGTGCTCAATTCGGTAGACAGTTTTCCAGTGCCGGAGCGCGTGCCGGATTATGAGAATCGGGTGTGGGCGGCGGTCGGGAAACGGATGGAGAAGCGCTCGCGATGGTGGAGCTTCGGCTGGCGTCCTTTAGCGGCTGCCATGGCGATGGCGTTGCTGGTGGTGGGCGCGTTTCTGGCGGGGCGAACCTGGCAAAAAGCGGCACCGCGTCAGTTGGCTGCCGTCGACAATGGCATCCGCGAGCGAGTGCTGCTGGTGGCGGTAGGCGATCATCTGGAGCGCAGCGAGATGGTGCTGGTGGAACTGGTCAACGCGGGCGCACCGGCCGCGGGGCGGCTGGACATCTCTTATGAGCAGAAAACCGCCGAGGACCTGCTCGAATCGAATCGTCTTTATCGCCAGACCGCGGCGACCAACGGGGATGTAGCGACGGCGGCGCTGCTCGAAGAACTGGAGCGGGTGCTGCTCGACGTCGCGCACGGCCCCTCTGAAGTATCGGCGCGCCAGTTAGAGGAGATGCGCAGGCAGATCGAAGACCGGGGCATTCTTTTCAAGGTGAAGATTTTCGGATCGCGGGTGGAGCAATCCGCTGGAAATTCAACAACTCTGTAACGGGAAAAAGGGAACAAAGCATGAAACCATTTCGTAGAACTCAAGTAATTACTCTTATGGCAGCCTGTGCCATTTCGACGGTGTGGGGCCAGCAATTGCCGCTGGTCGATCAAGACGCGGTGCGCGCGCAGATGGACTTGGCGCGCGAAAAAGCGGCCGAGGCTCGGGATACGCTGCGCCGGCAACTCAAAGACGACACCATCGAACGATCGATGGAAATGGCACGCGACGCTGTGCGCGCGATCGAGGGCGGGATCGACGCAGGTATTGGCGCGGGAATCGGGATCGGCATCGGAGACCAGCTGGCGCAGGTGCGTATGAATCTCGAACTAGCGCAGGACATCGCGCCCAGGGCTCCCATGGCTCCTTTGGCGCCCATGCCGCCCAAGGCTTTCAGATTCGACTCCGGATCAGGATCGTATGAATCGGGGAAGAACGCACTCGACAATCACAACTATGAAAGAGCCGTCGAAATTTTCGACAAAGTGATCAATGGCAGAACGCCATCGTCGCGCGCCGACGGGGCGTATTACTGGAAGGCCTACGCGCTGAATAAACTGGGCAAGCGCGACGAGGCGTTGGCCGCGCTGGCGGAGTTGTCGAAGCAGTTTCCACAAAGCAGCTGGCTGAACGACTCCAAAGCGCTGCAGGCCGAAGTGCAGCAGGCCAAGGGGCAGCCCGTCTCTCCTGAAAATCAGGCTGACGAGGACCTGAAGCTCTATGCGATCAACGCGCTGATCAATTCCGATGCGGACCGCGCGGTGCCTCTGCTCGAAGGACTGATGGGCAATCCGAAAATGTCGCCCAGGTTGAAGGAGCGGGCGCTGTTCGTGCTGGCGCAGAGCCGGTCCGACAAAGCGCATGAGATTGTGGGGCGCTACGCAAAGAGCGGCTCAAATCCCGATCTTCAACTGACGGCGGTGCAATATCTGGGCACCTACCGGTCGAAAGAAAGCCGGCAATTGCTTTCCGAAGTCTACGGATCCGTCAACGACGTGAATGTGAAGCGCGCCGTTTTGCGGAGTTTCGAAATGTCGCGCGACATGGAACATCTGGCGGCGATCGCCAAGAGCGAGCAGAACGCCGATCTGCGCCGCGAAGCGATTCGACAGCTTGGAAATATGCGCGAGGAGCAGGGGATCGCGACCATGGTTTCGATCTATGGCAACGAGTCCGATCGGGATATCAAGATCGAAATTCTCAATTCCTTAGCCAACCAGGGAGCAGTGAAACAGCTCATCGAGTGCGCCCGGAAGGAGAGCGACCCGGAGTTGAAGAGGACCGCGGTGCAGAGGCTGGGGCAGATGAGATCGAAGGAAGCGCTCGACTTTATCGCGGAGCTGCTCAAGTGAGAGTCCTGCTGATGGCCGCGTTCACGATCTCGGCATTTGGGCAGCCGAAAATTGAAAACGCGAAGCTCGAAACGCGCGCTGTGAACGGATCGCTGGACGCTACGTTTCGCACGCTCGTCTCGTCCTCAGTGGGAACCGCATGGATCGGATATTCCGTGCCCCAGGTTGCGGGAGAACGTTCGATGTGCGGCACGGTGAGTCTCGAAGGCGGGCGCGAGTTCGTGATGTTCTACCGGGTGACGGCGGGGCAGGTGGAGAAGATCCGCGCCTACGCCACGGACTGCACCTTCGACGCGGGCGATTTGCCGCTGCACTGGTTGACCGGCGCCGACGGGACGCAGAGCGCGGTGCTACTCACTTCGTTTATTCCGCCGGCGGACGAAAAAGACAGAAGAGGGCTCCCGTGGCAGCTTGCCAACAGCGCGATTTCGGCCATCGCGCGGCATCAGGACGGCGCTCCGGCGCTGATCGACCTGGCGCGCCGGCCGCTAATTTCGCCGCAGATCCGCCAGGAAGCGATGCGGTGGCTGGGGCGTTCCAAGGATCCGCGGGCCATCAAATTTTTCGAGGAACTCTTAGCAGCGAGGTAATTATATGACAGAACCAGAACGCCGGAAGTTGATCCATCTTGAAGACGTCTCGAAAATGTTCGTCACCGACGATATGGAAACGCACGCGCTGTTGAGCATCCATCTGGATGTACTGCAGGGCGAGTATGTTTCGATCTCCGGGCCTTCGGGATGCGGGAAATCGACGCTGCTGGCGATTCTGGGGCTGCTCGATTCGCCCTCCGGTGGATCGTACACGCTAAACGGGAAATCCGTGCAGGGACTGAAGCTGAGTGAACGGGCGCGCATCCGCAATCGCGAAATCGGATTCATTTTCCAGGCTTTTAATCTGATCGGCGATCTGACGGTGTATGAAAATGTCGAACTGCCGCTGACGTATCGCGGGATGCCTGGTTCGGAGCGGAAGCAGAAAGTCCACGCAGCGCTCGAACGGGTCGGGATGGGCCATCGCGTGAAGCATTATCCCGCGCAGCTTTCCGGAGGCCAGCAGCAGCGCGTTGCGGTGGCGCGGGCTCTGGCCGGCGATCCGTCGATTTTGCTGGCGGACGAGCCGACCGGGAACCTGGATTCGGCGAACGGCGAAGCGGTTATGGAACTGCTGCGCGAGCTGCATCGCGGCGGCGCGACGATCTGCATGGTGACGCACGATCCTCGCTATGCGCGCTGCGCCGACCGGAGCATTCACATGTTCGACGGGCGGGTAGTGGAAGAGATGACGCAGACTGCGTAAGGTTGTAATCCCCTTCCTGACGGTCGGGGTTCGTTGTGGAATGCGACGTCGGCTGGAGCGGCGAGCCGAGGGGTCTAGACACGGCCGAGACGGCGAACCACGAAGAACGGCAACATCACGATCGACCACACCAGGTGCAGCGCGCCTCCAACGGCAATTCCGACGATGCGGAATGGCAGCAGAATCAGCCACACGATGGGATAGACGAAGAGCGCCGCGATCGCCAGCGGCCAGCACACGACAAGCAATAAGCACCAAAGCAGAAACGTCATCATGATGGATTTCTCCGTTTTAGAATACGATAGGCGCGCGAGAAAAGTTCAATCGAGTTCCGGGTTCCAAGCCATCGCGCCATCGGGACGGGTTTGAGCGGCGATTTGGCCGCGCCGCGACATATATTCCAGGTGGGCGAGAATTTCAAACACCGCGAAGTGGTGATGAAAAGCCGACAGCTTGCGGCGCCACATCGCCAGCACCAGTTCGTGCGCGGTCATCGCGTTGCGCGTGACGTGTTCGAGGATCGCTCCGCAGCGTTCCTCATGATGCTCCGCCGTTCCGCGAATGACGGTCCGATGATCTTCAAAAGGTGTTCCGTGCGACGGAATGACAACACCAATGTCATAAGGAAGCAGGAGCTCCAGCGACGCCAGAAACTTCGCTAGCATGTCCTGATCGGGATGCCACGCGATGTTCGGAGTAATTTTCTCAAGCACGTGGTCGCCGGAGATCAAAGTTCGGTATTCAGGAGAATATAAGCACACGTGTCCGGGGGTGTGGCCCGGCGTCCAGATCACTTCGAGCGTTCCGCCGCGCACCGCGAGCGTCTCTCCCCCTTCCAGCAAATGGTCCGGATGATGGGTGCGAAACGCCGGGCGATTGCCGCGCAGCGCACCCTCGATCTCCGCCGCGAGATCTCCAGGAACGCCTGCCATTCGCATCGTCTCGGAGTAGCAGGGCACTCCGTTCACGCGCGCCAACTCTTCCAGATACGCCGCATCCGCGCGATGCATCACCAATCGCGCACCGGTCCGCTTGAGGATTTTCCACGACAGGCCGATGTGGTCCGGATGGTAATGAGTCAGCAACAGCGTTCGCACGTCGGACCATTTCACACCGCGTTCCGCAAGCCCAGCTTCGAGGACCTGAAAACACGCCTCCGTGGCCACGCCGGAGTCGATCAGCATGAATCCTTCGTCCAACTCAACCAGGTGGACGTTGACCGACTTCAAATCCCACGGGACGGGAAGCGTAATGGTGTGGATCATCTCGATGTCGATCATGCAACCGCGTCAGCGGCGTGATAGGAACTTCGCACCAGCGGACCGCTTTCAACATGGCGGAAACCCATTTCGTAGCCGCTCCGCTTCAGCTCCGCGAACTCGTCCATCGTCACGTAGCGAATGATCGGAAGATGTTTCGGCGATGGACGGAGATACTGGCCCAGCGTCAGAATATCGACCTTGCTCTCGCGTAGATCGCGCATCACCGCGAGCACTTCGTCGATCGTCTCGCCCAGGCCGAGCATCAGTCCGGATTTAGTCGGCGTTTCCGGCTTGACGCGTTTCACGTGCGCCAGCATATCGAGCGAGCGCTCATACCGCGCTCCTAAGCGAACCTGCCGGTACAGTCTTGGCACGGTTTCCGTGTTGTGATTCAGAATATCCGGAGCCGCTGCGAGGACGATTTCCATCGCCTGATGCGAGCCCTGAAAATCCGGGACCAGAACCTCGACGCCGCAGCCTTCCACTCTTTCGCGAATCGCGCGGATGACCAGCGCGAACAGCTCCGCGCCGCCGTCCTTGCGATCGTCGCGATTCACGCTGGTGATTACGGCGAACTTCAGACCGAGCGCGGCGCATGCTTCGGCCACGCGACGCGGCTCATCATAATCGACGGGCAGCGGCGCGCCTTTCTGAACCGCGCAAAATCCGCAACGACGGGTGCACACGTTGCCCAGAATCATGAACGTCGCCGTGCGCCGGTTCCAGCAATCGCCGATGTTTGGACACGCAGCGCTTTCGCACACGGTGTGGAGGTTCAGCGTTTCGACCAGATGCTTCAGATGGCGATAATTTTCGCCGACCGGGGCCGGGGCGCGTAACCAGATCGGTCTAGGAGCTTTCGGCTCGATGGTGACTAACACTTGATTCTATTTTAACAATTGTGGGATACGAGTCTCTAAAACCCGGGATTCGTCGAAGTTTTCGGCACGGTGAAAGAACTCGCGGGACTGCTCAAATGCGCGCCGCGGAACGAATCCGACCAACTGGCTCGATGCAACGCCAGTGCCGAGGCGCGCCGCTTCCTGAACCACCGCGTCCCACACATCGTTGAAGGACGTTTTGCCGAAATTGACGAAATTGATAGAAACCTGGGCGCAATCACGCGACGCGAGCGGCAAGCCGATCGCCTTGACGAACGGGAATCCGCCCGAGGATTCGCGAATTTTTTTGGCGATCGCTCGCGCGACCGCAACATCCCGCGTCGCCAGGTTGATGTTGAATGCGATCAAGAATCCGCGCGCTCCGACAACCGTCGCGCCCGCGGACGGATCTGACGGGAAGTCTCCGACATCCGGCGGAAGACCGTCGAAGCCCGGCCTGCGGACGCGCTCCAACCTTTTGCGGCCTTCCACCTTGGCGGCGGATTCGTAAAAATAAACCGGCACGCGAAAGCGATTCCAAATTTCCAAGCCCGCGAGGTGCGCCGCGTCGACACATTGCCGCATCGTTCCGTCATCGAGTGGTACAAACGGAATTACGTCCGCCGCTCCCACCCTTGGATGAACGCCTTCATGGCGGCGCAGATCGATCAACTCCGCCGCACGGCCGACCCCGCGGACCGCTCCTTCGATCACGGCTTCCGCTGGACCGGCAAACGTCACCGCGCTGCGATTGTGGTCGCGATCCATCTCCCAACCGAGCACCAGAACATCGCGCGCGCTGCCGATGGCATCGACGATCGACCGTACGACGAGAGCGTCGCGGCCTTCAGAAAAATTGGGAACACATTCAATCACGCTATGCGATCACGCCGTATGATCATAAGACGTGCCCCCAGAGCAGCACAAGTTGAAGACGCTCGACCGAATCCTGTCGAAGGCGGGAATCGGATCGCGCACCGACGCGCGGCGATGGATTGGAGCGGGCCGCGTCGCGGTAAACGGGAAGACAATTCCGTCGCCCGATCTTTGGGTGGATCTGAAACACGATCGTGTCACGCTCGATGGCCATCCGCTGGCCGCGCCGAAAAAGCGTTACCTTCTGCTCTACAAGCCGAAGGGTTATCTCACAACTTATAAGGACCCTGAAGGTCGCAAGACCGTCTACGATCTGCTGCCCGAGGCCGGCGAGTGGCTTATTCCGGTGGGCCGTCTCGATCAGGACACCACCGGTTTGCTGATCATGACCAACGACACCGACTTCGGCAACTACATCATGAGCCCCGAATCAAAGGTGCCGAAAACCTACCTCGTGAAGTCGTCGATCCTGCTGGACGATGAACAACTGGACCGGCTGCGAACCGGCGTCGAGCTCAACGACGGTCCTACGCGTCCCGCCGCGGTGAAGCGTATTCGCGACTCTGCACGGTATACGTTTTTTGAGATTACGATCACGGAGGGCCGCAACCGCCAGGTGCGCCGGATGGTGGAAACGCTCGACGCGAAGGTGCTCAAATTGGTTCGTACGCAGATTGGACCCATGGCGATTGCCGGACTTGAGATCGGCAAACATCGCGCGCTGACGCCGGAAGAGGTCAGAATGTTAATAGGCTCTCCCGCAAAGAATGCTTCGACCCGAAAATCCTGAACAGCTCGCCGCGCTGCTACGCGAAGCGGCGTGCGCGCATCAAACGATTCGTTTGGGAGGCAATTTTTCAAAAGACTGCCTGGGAGGGCTGCCCGCCTCCGCCGACGTCACTATTTCCACGTCCTCGATGAATCGGCTGCTGCAATATGAGCCGCGCGACCTGACAATCAGCGTCGAGGCAGGGATGCCGTTCGCCGAACTGGTGCGCACTCTCGCCGTGCACAACCAGATGTTGCCGCTCGATCCTCCGTGGCTGCATGAGTCGACCGTGGGCGGCGTGCTCGCCTCGAATCTGAGTGGGCCGCGACGCCGTCTTTACGGCACTGCGCGCGACATGGTCATCGGCATGACCTTCGCGACGCTCGAAGGGAAGCTGATCAACAGCGGAGGCATGGTGGTGAAAAACGTCGCGGGCCTTGACATGGCGAAATTAATGATCGGGTCGTTCGGAACGCTTGCCGCGATCGCGACGGTCAACTTCAAGGTGTATCCGGCGCCCGTTGCCTCGCGAACGTTTGCGATGGAGTTCGCGACGGCCGCTGAAGCATTCGCGGAGCGCGATCGCATCCTGGGCACCGTTCTACAGCCCTCCGCCATAGACATCGTTAACTGGCCTCGTGGATACCGCCTGCTGATTGGAGCGGGCGGGAACAACGCTGTGCTGGATCGCTACGCCCGTGAACTTCCACTTGCCCGTATGGAAGACGACGGCGTGTGGGACCCGATTTGTGAATTTCCACGCCGTTTTCTCACGGCAAATCCAGGCGCAAAAGTCGTTCCGATGACTATGCACCTATCCGAAATGGGTGCGATCGCGGAGAAGCTTGCCGTTCCGTTCATCGCCCGCGCCGGCTCTGGCGTCATCTACGCCTACTATATAAAGGATGCGCCAGAAACGCCGCTCGCCAGCGATTTTGCGACCATGACAAAAGTGAAAGAAATGTTTGACCCTGAGCGGCTGCTCAACCGGGGACGACTATATGGCCGTATCTGACGCTCCGCGTCGTGAAGATCTCGACAAGTGCATTCACTGCGGCCTGTGCCTCACGGCCTGCCCGACGTATCGAGAGCTGGGTGTCGAAATGGATTCGCCGCGCGGGCGCATTTATCAAATGGCGCTAGTGGCAAACGGAGCGCCGATCACTGAGGCGTATCAGGAACACATCGATCTTTGCCTGGCCTGCCGCGGCTGCGAAACGGCGTGCCCGTCGGGCGTGAAATACGGCCGCCTGATCGAAGCCGCGCGCGCCGATATCGAGGAGCGTACGATCCGTCCGCTGCCTCCGCGCCTGGCTCGCAAACTGGTTTTCGATTACCTGCTGCCGAGCCGAACATTGCTGAAAATCGCAGGCGCCGGCCTGTGGCTCTATCAACGCTCCGGCCTGCGGCATTTGGTCCGCGCGTCCGGAATCTTAAAAGGCAAGCTGGGCGAAATAGAATCGCTTGCGCCTTCGGTCGAAACGCCATTCTTTTATCGCCAAATGGGTCGCGTGTTTCCGGCGCAGGGCGAACGCAGAAAACGCGTCGTGCTGCTCTCCGGCTGCATCGCGAACATTTGTTTCGCCCGCCTCAATGAAGCCACCGTGCGGGTGCTCCAGTTAAACGGCTGTGAGGTGACGATTCACGCGGGCCAGACCTGTTGCGGCGCTTTGCATGTTCACGCAGGTCTGCGCGAAAGCGCCCGAAGACTGGCGCGGAAAAATATCGACGCGCTGGCCGATGCTGGATTCGATGCCATTCTGACCAACGCCGCCGGCTGCGGCTCCACGCTCAAGGAATACGATGAACTGCTGGAGCACGATCCCGCCTACGCCGAGAGGGCCCGTCGCTTCACCGGTCTCACAAAAGACGTTACCGAGTTTCTCGCCTCCATCGATCTCAATCCGCGCATGGGCGAGGTACGGGGCGTCGTCACTTATCAGGATTCCTGTCATCTCGCTCACGGCCAGCGTGTGCGATCCGCACCACGGGAGCTGTTGAGAAAGGTCCCAGGGCTCACGTTGAAGGAGATGGCGATGTCCGATCTCTGTTGCGGCAGCGCGGGAATCTATAACGTCATTCACACCGACATGGCGCTGGCGCTGCTCGATAAGAAGATGCGGTCGGTCAACTCGACCGGCGCCGGCCGCATCGTTACTTGCAATCCAGGCTGTATGCTCCAACTCCGCGCCGGGGTGGAGCGTCACGGCCACGGCCAGCGAGTCTCGCACGTAATCGAAGTGCTCGACGAAGCCTACCGCGCGGTCTGATATTCTGAAGGTATTCCGAGCATGCGCATTCTCCAGCTCACTGCCGGCGCCGCGGGAATGTACTGCGGAACATGCCTGCGCGATAATTCGCTCGCCGCTGCGTTGATAAAGCTGGGGCACGATGTCACGCTGCTGCCGCTTTACACGCCCACACTCACCGATGAAGCGAACGTATCGAGCGAAAAGATCTTCTTCGGGGGAATCAGCGTCTATCTCGAACAGAATTACGTGCTGTTCCGGAAGACTCCATGGCTGCTCGATAGGCTGTGGGATTCCAAAGCAGCGCTAAAGATGGCCGCCAAGAGCACGATTCCAGTGGACCCTCACTTTCTTGGCGAGATGACGGTTTCGATGCTCGATGTGGAGCACGGGCGCCTCAACAAAGAACTGCGGAAGATGCTGAGCTGGCTAGAATCGGAGCCTCGCCCGGATGTCGTCAATCTGCCGTACACACTGCTCATCGGTCTCGCCGCGCCTCTGAAAAGGTCGCTCCAAAGCCCGGTCTGCTGCACTTTGCAAGGCGAGGACCTGTTTCTCGAAGGTTTGCAGGAGCCGTATAAATCCCGCGCGCTGGCTCTGATTCGCCAGAACATTCCGCACATCGATTGTTTCCTGGCGGTCAGCGAATATTACGCCGAATTCATGTGCCGCTACCTCGGCATTCCCGACCACAAAATGGAGATCGCGCCGCTCGGCGTGTCGACCGACGGCTATCGCGACGAACCTTTTTCCGCGAATCAAAAGCCTCGTATCGGCTACTTCGCGCGCATTGCGCCGGAGAAGGGATTGCACATTCTGGCCGATGCGTACAAACTGGTGCGCGACACCGGCTTCGATTGTACGCTCGAAGCCGCGGGCTACATGGCGCTGGAACAACGTCCCTATCTCGACGGCATCGAAAAACAACTGCGGGAGTGGAGCATCGAATTTCATTACCACGGAGCTCTGGATCGGGCACAGAAGATTGCATTCCTCGAAAGCCTCGATGTGCTCTCGACGCCGACTGTTTACGCCGATCCGAAGGGAATGTTCGTTCTGGAGGCAATGGCGGCCGGCGTGCCCGTCGTCGAGCCCGATCACGGCGCATTTCCCGAAATCATTCGTAAGACCGGCGGAGGGATTCTGGTCGAGCCCGAGAATCCGCGCAGCCTGGCCGATGGATTATTGAAAGTTCTTCGCGATCGCGAATTGCGCGATGCCTTGGGCCTCCGCGCCCACTCCGGCGTGCGCGAACATTATCGTGTCGAGGCCATGGCCGCTAAGACCGCCGAGATTTTCGCGCGCCAAAAATCCCATGTATTGCAGGATGCCTGAATTGCTGGAAGCCAGAAATCTCTCCAAATCCTACGCGACCCCCAAGGGAGGCCCACTGGCGATTTTGAACGGCGTCTCGCTCTCCCTCGCCTCGGGTGCCTCAGTTTCGATCATCGGCCCCTCCGGCACGGGAAAAAGTACGCTTCTGTACATCCTCGGCGCGCTGGAGCCTCCCACGTCCGGGGAAGTGATTCTCGACGGCCGCAACCCGTTCACCCTCTCCGACGCCGAAGTCTCCGCGTTTCGCAATCGCGAAGTCGGCTTCGTTTTTCAGGATCATTGCCTGCTGCCGCAGTGCACGGTCCTTGAGAACGTGCTCATTCCCACAATGGTTGGAAAGGACAACGGCGATGTGCGGCAGCGCGCCAGGCAGTTGCTCGATCAGGTCGGTCTATCTCACCGGTTGGATCATCGGCCGTCCGAATTGTCAGGCGGCGAAAAGCAGCGCGTCTCGATTGCCCGCGCCATGATTCGCGCTCCGAAGCTGCTGCTATGTGACGAGCCGACAGGCAACCTCGACCGGCACACAGCGACGCAAGTCGCGGACCTGCTGCTTGAAATGAATCGGGCTTCAAAGACAATCCTGGTGGTCGTCACGCATAGCGCGGAACTAGCGGGCCGATTCCCGAAGGTCTTCGAGTTGGTCGAAGGCCAACTTGAGGCGAGATGAGTCTCGTTCGCAGAAGCCTCCTGTACTACTGGCGCACAAACCTCGCCGTCGTTCTCGGCGTCGCGACCGCTGTTGCCGTGCTCTCCGGAGCTTTACTGGTGGGCGATTCCGTACGTGCCAGCCTCCGCGACCTGGTTCTTTCCCGATTGGGCAAGACCCAGGCGGTCGTTAGCAGCGCCCAGTTTTTTCGCGAACAGCTTGCGGACGAAGTTCCGGGCGCAGCGCCGCTGATCGTGATGCAGGGCGTCGTCACTCACGAGAAGGGCGGTCTGCGCGCATCGAAGGTCGCGGTGTACGGCGTCGACGAACGATTTTTTCAATTCAACAACTATTCGCAGCGGCCGCCATCGGGCTCCGAAGGCCTGCTGACTCCGGCGCTCGCCCGGGAACTCGGCGCGAAATCGGGGGACTCGATTCTCTTGCGCGTCGAAAAGCCCTCTGCAATTCCGCGCGAATCGTTGCAGGGCCGCAAGGAAGATTCGGGACGGACACTTCGCCTGACGGCGACGGGGAACGCACCCGAATTCGCGTTACAAGCCTCGCAGGGCGACGTTTCAGCGATTTACGTGCCGCTGCGCCGCCTGCAGCTGGATCTGGTGCAGACTTCCCGCGTCAACACTTTGTTACTTTCATCGCCTGCGTTTCCGAAAGACAAGGTCACGCTCGACGATCTTGGTATCAAGATCCGCGCGCTCCCCAACGGTTTGTCGGTCGAAACCGCGAGCGCGGTGATGAGCGATGCGCTAGTCGCCACCGTCGAACAAGCGGCGGGAGCGGGCGCCCAGCCCATCTTCAGCTACCTCGCGAACAGCATCCGCATCGGCGATCGAGAAGTGCCGTATTCGATTGTCGCGGCCATCGGTACCGACCTGATGCCGGACGGGATCTCCCTCGATGAATGGGCCGCAACGGACCTCCACGCAAAGCCGGGCGACACCGTCACGCTGGACTATTATTACTGGGAACCCTCCGGCAGCCTCGCCACTCGAACCGCGAAGTTCAAACTCGCAAAGATACTTCCCATGACCGGAATCGCCGTCGATCGCGACCTGACGCCCGAATATCCCGGCATCACCGAGGCGCAGACCATCGGCGATTGGGACCCTCCTTTTCCCGTCGACCTGAAAAAAGTCCGCCCGCGCGACGAGGAATATTGGAAGAAATACAAAGCCGCTCCCAAGGCATTCGTATCGCTCGAAACAGGGCAGAAACTTTGGGGCTCGCGATTCGGCAAGGTGACCTCGATGCGCGTCGAGGGTTCTGACGCAGCCGCATTCTCGCAAAAGTTGCGAGCTCTGATCGATCCGCAGACCATCGGAATGGCGATCGTCGAGCCGCGCGCGCAAGCCCTGAAACAAGCTTCGGGATCGACCGATTTCGGCGAATATTTCACGTATTTCAGCTTTTTTCTGGTCGTCTCCGCACTGTTATTGACCGGTTTATTCTTCCAGCTAGGCATCGGCCAACGATTGCGGGAGATCGGGACGCTGCGCGCCGTCGGATTCCCGGCAGCCAAAATCCGCCGCCTGTTCGTCGCCGAAGGATTCGTTTTGTCGATCGCCGGCGTCCTCGCGGGATCGATTGGAGCAATCGCCTACGCGGCGTTCCTCCTGTACGGATTAAGAACATGGTGGCGCGGCGCAGTCGGAACGGGACTGCTAACCTTACACTTATCCGCCGACTCTCTAATGGGTGGCGGAATTGCCGGCGTGTTGATTGCGCTGGCGTGCGTACTCGCGACCTTGCGAAGCCTGAAAGGCAGTTCTCCGCGTGTTCTGCTCGCTGGAAATCGCGCCGTGGAAGAAAACCCCAAGCGTGGCACGCGATGGCTGCGCATCGTCGCGGCTCTTGCCATCATCTCCGCGCTAGCGCTGGTCGGTGCGGCGTTCACGCATTCGATCCCGGACGCAGGAGCCTTCTTCGGCGCGGGAACTTTGTTGCTGATCGGCGCGATTTTCTTCGAGTGGGCGCGCCTGCGCGGACAAATTGGAACCGTCACGAGCGTGGTGAAACTGGGAGTTCGCAACGCGAGCTACCGGCCTGGACGCAGCGTACTCGTGATCGCGCTGATCTCGTCCGCAGTATTCCTCGTTGTCGCTCTCGATGCGTTTCGCCGCGCGCCCGTCGCCGCATCCGACCCGCGCTCCGGCACCGGAGGATTTCCCTTCGCCGCCGAATCGGAATTGCCGATTTTCTGGGACCTGAATACGCCCGCCGGTCGCGACAATCTGAACCTCGGCGCTATAAAAGATGCGAGATTTTACGCGTTTCGCCTACGTCCGGGCGAGGATGCAAGCTGCCTCAATCTCTATGAGCCCCGCACTCCGCGCATCCTCGGCGCGAGCCGCGCGTTTACTGCGTTACGTCGGTTCTCCTTCGTGCCGTACTCAATAGAAACCTTTGGAGATCCTTCGTGGGAGTCTATCGATACCGATCCCCAGGAGGGCGCGATTCCCGCTATCGCCGATGCCAATTCGATCACCTACGTTCTGCATCACAAGGTCGGCGACGTGTTCGACGCAGGCGGGGTGAAAGTAAAGCTCGTCGCAGCGCTCGACGACAGCATCTTTCAGAGCGAACTCATTGTTTCAGAGAGAAATTTCACCCGCGCATTCCCGGATGAACAAGGATTCCGCTATTTCCTGATCGAAGGTCCCCCCTCGATAGCCGCGTCTCTGGACGACGCTCTGTCCGACTACGGATTCGACGTCATCTCGACGCCGGAACGCCTCGCGGCCTACCACCGCGTCGAAAATACTTATCTGTCGACATTTCAAGCCCTGGGCGGATTGGGATTGCTCCTCGGCACTCTAGGCCTCGGCGCCGTGCTGCTGCGCAACGTCATGGAGCGGCGAAAAGAACTGGCGCTGCTCCGCGCGGTTGGCTACCGGCCAGACCATCTACGAACGATGGTGATCGCTGAGAATGTATATCTGCTGATCGCTGGAACACTCATCGGCGCCGTTTCCGCCATGGTCGCGATCCTGCCCGCCTTTCTCCAGCGCGGCGGACACCTTCCGAATCCTTCGCTCGCCCTTCTTCTCCTCGCCGTGCCGGTGGCGGGAATAGCCGCATCGCTCATCGCGGTAAAACTAGTCGCGCGCGCCCCTCTGCTCGAAACATTACGCGCGGAGTAGCGTCTAATACCCCCATGAACAGCGCTTTCTTGTTCTTATTGCTAGCCCAGTTGCTCGACAAGTTGTCGTGGACCGCGCCCGCGCTTGCCGGGACGAAACTGTACGTGCGCGATCAGAAGGAGATCGCCGCGTTCGACCTGAAGTAGGCTGCTGAAGTATCCTTTTCTGATATGAAGCCCGCAGCCATTCCCGCACTTCTCCTATTCTTCTTCGCGGGCGCTTTTGCTGAGAATTGGCCTCAATGGCGCGGACCCCAGGCCAACAGCGTGAGTGGTGAAAAGGACCTTCCGGTTCACTGGACCACTGATGAAAACATATCTTGGAGACTGCCTCTGCCCGCCTGGAGCGGATCTACGCCGATCGTCTGGGGCGACCACATTTTCATGAACGTCGCCGAAGGAGGCAATCTGTATCTCTGGTGTGTCGACCGCAAAGGACCGAAGGTCGAGTGGAAGAAACTCCTCGGCGACGGCGATCATAAGGAGCGGAAGCAGAACATGTCGTCGCCCTCACCGGTTACCGACGGCAGGAATGTCTGGGTGCTCACCGGCACGGGCGTGTTGAAAGGTTTCGATTTCGCGGGCAATGAAATGTGGGGCCGTGAGATTCAGAAGGAGTACGGCAAGTTCGGCCTGAACTGGGGCTACGCGTCGAGCCCCGTGCTGTACGAAGATTCGCTTTACGTGCAGGTGCTGCAAGGCATGAGAACGCGTGACCCCAGCTATATTCTGCGCGTCGATAAAAAAACCGGCAAGACACTGTGGCGCATCGAGCGGCACACGGCGGCGATCCGTGAGTCGCCAGACTCCTACTCGACGCCGATGATCGCCAAGACCGGCGAGGGCATGCAATTGATCGTGCTCGGCGGCGATGTGGTCACCGGTCACGATCTGAAAACCGGCGAGGAAATTTGGCGGGTCACCGGCTTCAATCCTCAAAACCACGAGGACTACCGAACCATTGCATCGGCCACGTTCTTCGACGGCCTCGTCTACGCTCCCACTCGGGAACGCCCTTTGCAAACCTTCAAAATCGGAGGCAAAGGCGACATCACCGGCGCCAACGTCCTCTGGAAATTCGATAAAGGACCGGATGTTCCCACCCCAGTGACCGACGGAAAATTTTTCTATTCGATCAACGATCGCGGCATCGTTTTTTGCCTCGACGCCAAGACAGGGCGTGAGATTTACGGCGGCCAGCGCATGAAGCCGGGCACGTACTCCGCGTCACCGATTCTAGCCGACGGGAAGATCTACATCACCAATGAGGACGGCCTCACCACCGTGCTGAAAGCCGGTCCGCAATTCGAGATTCTCGCCGAGAACAATGTCAACGACTATTGCTTGAGCACCATCGCGATCTCCGAAGGACAACTTTTCCTGCGGACGTCGCGGACCCTGTACGCAATTGGAAAGAGGAAATAAAATGCGAATACCTATCGGACTCTTGCTGTGTTTCTCGTTCGCCTGCGCGCAGGCCGAAACCCCGTTGCGCGTGGCCATCGCCGGACTTGCCCACGGGCATGTCGACGGATTCTTTCGCGCGCTGCAAAAACGCCACGACATTGAAGTGGTGGGCGTCTTCGATCCCGATCCCGCCCTGCACAAGAAATACGGAGAGCGGTACGGCATCGCGAGCGATCGCTTCTTCGGCGATCTCGCTGTGATGCTCGACAAGGTGAAGCCGGAGGCGGTTGCCACCTTCACCAATACCTTCGACCATCCTGTGATCGTCGAAGCCTGCGCCGCCCGCAAAATCCCGGTCATGATGGAGAAGCCTCTTGCGGTCAGCATGGACCACGCCCGCGCTATCCAGAACGCGGCCGCGCAGAGTGGCATCCCCGTCATCGTCAACTACGAAACCACCTGGTATCGCAGCCACGCCGAGATGCACAATCTCATCAAGGACCAGAAAGCGATGGGCGACATTCGAAAGATGGTTGCGATGGACGGGCATCAGGGCCCGTATGAGATCCACGTCCCGCCGGAGTTTTTCGCCTGGCTCAGCGATCCGGTGAAGAACGGCGCGGGCGCCCTGTTCGACTTCGGATGCTACGGCGCGAACCTGATGACCTGGATGATGGATAACCAGCGACCCCTTCGCGTCACCGCGATGACGCAGCAAATCAAGCCCGAAATTTATCAGCACGTCGACGATGAAGCAATCGTGCTGGTCGAGTATCCCCACGCGCAAGGCATCATTCAAGGCTCCTGGAACTGGCCGTTTTCGCGCAAGGATTTCGATGTCTATACGCAGCGCGGATACGCCGGCGCGATCGGCGGCAATTCTCTGCGGGTGCATTTGCCCGGCCAGCAGGAAGAGTCGCGCACGCCCGTCGAGCTTGCTCCCGACGAACGTGATTCGGTGTCGTATCTGATCGCCGTCGTACGCGGCCGGCGCAAACCCGCGGGCCTGTCGTCGCTCGAAAACAACATGATCGTCACCGAAATCCTGACCGCCGCCCGCGAATCGGCGCGCAGCGGCAAGTCCGTTGCAATCGCCGCGAAATAGCGATTCTGGCTAGTGGCTACCGGCTACTCTTCTTCTACTTCGGCTCCGGCACATTCGGCTTCCCATACACCTTTCGCAGCGATTCGCGATACTCATCGAACAGCACCCGGATGCCGTCGAACTCCTTCTGCACAGCCGCGCGATAATCCGCGCGCGTCAGGAAATCGTAGAGCAGTGCGGTCATTGCCTGTGCGTCCACCACGAACCCTTGATGACCCACCTCGGTCAACGCGTCCGCTTCCATCCCGTATGTGTGATACGTCCCGTTACTAGTGAAGGCACTGAACCCTATGCCGGGAATCGCGCTCGAAACGCTGCCTGTCTCGTCGAAGCCTTGCGGCTTGCCCGGCGTCTCTTCGATCTTCGTTGCTCCGTAATGCTTCATGTAAGCGAATGCGAGCTCTGAAAGCGTCGCGGAGGAGACGCCGTCCCGCATTCTCCCGTAGTTGTCGATCTTGACCTTGGTGCCAGTCGCCAGCGCGGCCGCCCGCGCCGCGTTATCTGTGAACTCGCGAACCTGCTCCAGATAAACTTCGTCCGGATAGCGGATGTAAAAGTCGGCGGCGGTGCGGTCGGGTACCACATTCGGAGCCGCGCCGCCTTCGGTGATGATCCCCTGAATCCGCGCCTCCGGACGAATGCTCGCGCGCACCGCGTCGATGTTGACGAACAAATGGATCACCGCTTCGAGCGCGTTGCGTCCATCCCAGGGGATCATCTGGTGCGATGGCGCGCCGCTGAAAGTATATTTCACGCCGTCGATATTCAGGCAGCAGGACCCGAAGCCGGGCGCGGGCCGCTGCGTCGCCGTGCTGGAATGGCTGCGAACTATGACGTCGATTCCCTTGAATACGCCCGCCTTGAACATCTGCGTTTTTGCGACTGGCGGCATCATTTCTTCGCCAGGCGTTCCGAAAACCGCGATCGATCCCGGCGCGTGCGTTCGCTCCATCAGTTCGGCAATCGCGACCGCCGCGGCCAGACCTACAGGTCCTTGCGCACTGTGCTGATCGCCATGAAACGCGCCTTTGGTGCCGCGCAACGCGTCGTATTCGACAATAACCCCCAGCGCCGGACGATCGTGACTGCCCTTGTACCGCGCCACGAATGCAGTCTTCAGATCCGCCACGCCAGGCGTAATTTCGAACCCGTGCTGCTTCAAGTACGCGGTCAGCTTCTCGACCGATCGCGTCTCCTGAAACCCGATTTCCGGATGCTTCGTAATGTCGTCGGCGAGCGCGAGCAGCTCCTTTTCCATCAGCTCCCGAGCCCGTCGAACCGCCTCCTCTCGCGCGGCATTCGGAACGGTCAGCTTCGTGACCAGCGACGGCACATCGAGCGATTTTTCAAGCTCGCGCATCTTGCGAATCACATCGTGAGCGACCTCGCGCTCCGTCGGCGTGTCCTGGACCAAGGCAGTCGCGGCGAGCAAAAGATGCCAAAACATCATTTATAGATGATAAACTGATGTCAGGATGCGCACAACACTGACTCTCGACCCGGACGTCGCCATGAACGTTAAGAAGCGCATGGCTGAGGAGAAGCTTACGTTCAAAGAGACCGTAAATCAAGCCCTGCGCCACGGTCTGAAGGAGGTGGGGAAGCAGAAGAAGAGGGCGCCGTTCAAGGTGATCCCGCATTCTTTCGGCTTTAAGCCGGGAATCGATCAAAATAAGCTGGGTCAACTCCTGGATCAATTGGACGTTGAGGAATTCGTGAGAAAGATGAATCTGTGATCATTCCGGACGTGAACATTCTGGTCTATGCGTACAATAAGGACGCCAAACAGCACAAAGTATCGAAGGAGTGGTGGGAGCGGACTTTGGCTCAGCCCCAGCCGGTTGGCCTGCCGTGGGTTACGATTCTTGGTTTCATTCGGATCAGCACACAACGGCGAATCATTGAGCGCCCCATGTTTCCTCAAGACGCGATCGGACGTGTGCGGAGTTGGCTCGATCTTCCGAATGTTCAAGTAATCTCCCCCGGCGAAGAGCATGCGGAAATTCTGTTCCGGTTGATCGATGAAGTGGGTACTGCGGGCGATCTAACCACGGACGCTCATTTGGCCGCGTTGGCAATCGAACATCGAGGGCAGCTCGTCTCCACTGACTCCGACTTCGCCCGCTTCCGTGGATTACGATGGTTCAACCCCACGGAGGTTAAATGAATCGACGCAGATTCCTGGAAGCCGCAGCCCTCGCCCCACTCGCCCCGCAACTCGGCAAAGCCGACCCCTCGCCCACCGGCCGAATGAAGTGCGGCACCCAGCATAACTCCACCGACGAGGTCCTGACCGTCTGCGCGGCGTTCGGCGTCAACCATATTTGCAGCACTTTGCCTTCACCGAAATTCGACGCCGCGTGGAGCGTCGAAGGACTCGTCAAACTCCGCGAGCGCGTCGAATCGCACGGCATCGCGCTCGAAGCCGTTCCGCTGCCGCTCAGCTCCGCCTACATCACGAAGAGTGAAAATCCGAACATCATGCTTGGCAAGAGCCCGGAGCGCGATCGCGAAATCGAGAACATTCAGCAGATGATCCGCAACGCCGCACGCGCCGGCATTCCCGAGCTGAAATACAACATGAGCATTCTCGGAGTACTTCGCACCGGCACCACGCCCGGTCGCGGCGGCGCGAAGCTCAGCACTTTCGTTTATGCCGACGCCAAGCAAGACCCGCCCCTTACCGAAGCCGGTCCCGTCAGCGTGGACCAGGCGTGGGAGCGCATCGCTTATTTTCTAGACCGCGTGATTCCCGTAGCCGCCGAATACAAAGTGCGAATGGCCTGTCATCCGCACGATCCCGGCATGCCCCGCGACAGAGGATTCCGGGGCGTGCATCGAGTGCTCGGCAACGTCGATGGATTGAAAAAATTCATCTCCATCCAGGAGAGCCCTTTTCACGGCCTGAATTTCTGCCAGGGCACGGTTTCGGAGATGCTCGAAAATCCGAACGAAGAGATTCACGACGTAATTCGCTATTTTGGCCAGCGCAAAAAGATCTTCAACGTCCATTTTCGCAATATCAAAGGAGGTTTTCTCAATTTTAGAGAGACCTTCCCCGACGATGGCGACGTCAATATGATTCGCGCCATCCGCACCTATAAAGAAGTCGGCTACGACGGCATGTTGATGCCGGACCACGTCCCGAAAATCGACGGCGATGACAACGGCAAGCAGGCCTTCGCCTTCGCATTCGGCTATATCCAGGCCCTAATCCAGATGGTTTACCTCTAGATCGCTTACCGAAGCCGTACTTTTTTCGGCGGCTCTACAGGATTCCCCGCATCCCCGGAAGCGTTCCCGAAGTGCAGCAATCGAGGGCCTTTCAGCGTTCCTCCGCGTCCGTAACGATTCAGCGATGACGACGCAATATGCAGCGCCGCAGCCACCGCGATCCAAACCTGCCAGTGTGAAAATAGTCCCGAGATCGCAAATTCCCCGGCCATCCCCAAGTCGGAGGCGAGCCGCCACGCCCCGAGGATATACGCCATCAGCGCAACCGGGATCAGGAGCGTGCCAATGGCGGACGCAACCTGGCGATTCTTTCCGGCCTTTCGCTGTATCGGAGGCCCCTGCCGAAGCTTGATCCGGACCATCATAATGATGTAGACGACCCTAGACCAAATCTTAGCAGAATTACCGGGATCTATCTTAAGGTCACCGCTTTACCCGTCTTAATACTCTGCTTCGCCGCGTCGATAATCTCCACCACCTGCACATTTATGTCGAGCGCGACCAACCCGTCCGGCGCCTGATGCTTCTCCACCGCGTTCGCCATATACGCCAGCGGACTCGAGCGCTCCTTCGCCAGCGGTTCGATCTTCACCGCCTCCGTCGTTGCTCCGCGCCCGCTCTTCCGAACCTCTACCTTGTTGTTTACCATGGTCAACACAGCCGTGCGTCCGAAAACTTCAAGATCCTGAAAGCTGCGCGGCAGATCCCAGCTTCCTTCAAAGATCCCGACGCCGTCTTTGTACCCCAGCACCATCGTCGAATTATCCTCCACCTTTGGAAACCGCTCCGGCTGGATATGGTCCACGCGCGCATATACCGTCTGCGGCTTGCCCATGTACCACAGGCTCCACAGCGCGTTATAGCATCCGAAGTCCATCAGGGCGCCCGCGCCGTTCTTCACCGGATCGGTCAGCCATTCGAAAAAGAACGAATTCCGAGCCCCCTCTGACCCCGGTCCGCCGTGCCCCACCACCCCTCGCAGCCGGTACACTTTACCCAACCCGTTCGTATCCGCGATCTTGCGCGCCGTATAATTCGACGCCCACCACGCCATCTGATAGTTGGTCATCACGTAGATCCCGCTCTTCGTCGCGATGTCGCGAATCGCCGCCGCATCCTTCGCGGTCGAAGCTAGCGGCTTCTCGAAAATCACGGAGATCTTGCGGCCCGCACACGCTTTGACGATCTCCAGATGCCGGTTATTCTCGACAAACGCCCATACGAAATCCGGCTTCACGTCGTCCAGCATCTTGTTGTAGTCGGAAAAGATCAGGTTGTCGGCGACCCCTGCCTTCCTGGCCTCCGCCACTAGTTCCGGATGCGCCTCGGCGACGCCCACCAGCGTCACCACATCCCCCTTCACCATGTTCGGCAATTGACTCCAAACATGGGAATGGAGCAGCCCAATCACGGCAATTTTCGGTGGAGCAGCGGCAAGCGGCAGCGCCGCGAGTAAAATCAAAAGTTGTTTCATGACAAAGAAAGGCGGGCATCCGTAGCCCGCCCTCAAATCATACACTCTTATTCTGGCTCCTGACTCCTGACTCCCGACTTCTGCCTTCCTGTAAGATTCCTGTAAAAAGATTCCCCCTCCTCCTCTCTTTCGCACACCTGGCGACCTTCAGTGATAGAGTAGGAAACCATAGCCTCTCTTGAGGGTTCGGTGAAGGAGACTGTAGCAATGCGGTTCTCTCGGGTTGCAATTATCTTTTTCTTATCGGGAATGTGCATTCCCGCACAGGATTTTGCCGGCGAAACCTGGCAACTGGAAAGCAAGGGCGACGCCATCCAGGCGCGCGAGCGCTTGCAGAAGGCCGCCGACGCCTCTCCGCACGACGTCACAGCTCTGCGTGCTTACGCCGAGTTTCTGGACCGCCACCGCGATCCGTCCGCGCGCGCCGTCTATGCCAAGCTCGATCAGGCGCTCAGCGCTAACGCCCCCGAGCGCGCCGCCGTCCTCCGCCGCCTCGCCATTCTCGACCTCGTTGCCGGTGATCGCGAGGCCGCCGTCAAGCACGTCAACGCCTACCGCGAAGCGGGCGGCGCCGGCCTGTATCTTGCCTCCGCGCCCGCTCCCGAAACCGTCCAGGAAACTTTCATTGAGATTCCCGGCCCGCTTCGCTCCTTCGCCCGCATGGCCGCCCTCTCCCCCGAACTCCGTCCGGAGGACCTGTTGAGCGCCCTCGCCCGCAACGTCGTCACCAGCGGCTACCAGGCCGCCAGTTCCAACGAGACGCTGGAACAAACCGAGTACCTCAAGCTCGTCGTCCGCTATCTTTCGCAAGCCCGCGAGCTCGAGCGCCTTGCCGGCGAAAAGAAGATCCTCCGCATCGAGACCTGCGAATCCACCGAAACTGGCGATATTCTGCGTATTCTCGGCTATCGCATGCGCGGCGGCTGCGGCTCTGAGGTAGTGCTCGAAACCGTCAACGCCACCCGCGCCTTCCTCACCATCGATTCCGGGTTCCCTCTGGCCGAGCTCGAAACAGCCCTTCGCACCAACCGCCCCTTCGTGCTCGATTATCATCCCGCCCGCGCCCCCGTGCTCTATACCACCGCCTATTGGCAGTCGGCCAAGGAAAAAACCACCGGCGAATTTATCGACTATTTCCTGTCGGACCCCTCCTTGTGCCGCCTCTATCTCGGCCTCTCGAAACTCGATCCCGAAACCGCGCAAGCCCTTCGCGACGCGATTCCCGCCCCCCGCCTGAAGGTTTACTCCCACGTGCTCGATTTTTACGGTGCCATGTTCCAGATCCGCGCCGGCAAAGCCGTGGTCCCCGGCGGCGCGCGATCCGAGAAGATGTGGGGGGAGCTGGCCGGCGCCCCGCCCTCTAACGGCGCGGCCTTTGTCGAAAAACTCGTGGCCAAGGATGACGGCTGGCTCGCCAGCTATTACGACGCTCTCGCGCGCATCAATGGCCCCGTCAGGGATTATCTGTGCGAACCGGATCGCATGAAGCGCTTCTACCTCGCCATTCGCGGTCGCGTCACCAGTCCCGGCCCCGCCCGTCCCGTCTTTCGCGCCAACACCGATATGATGTTGCTCACCACGCGTCTGCGCCTCGGGCCGGACGGTAAACCCCACGTCCCTGGCAACCTCGACATTTGGAAAAATCTGTTTGTGAATCATCCTCAGGGCAAGTACGACGCGAAGCTGAGCAAAGCGGCGTCGGCTTGGAAGGAACCCGACGATGTTCTCGAAGCCCTGTTCGGCCTGTCCCGCAAAGCCGTCGAGAATGAGCCTCTCAAGATCTTCATGGCGCTCAGCGATGTCGAACGCAATCGTGCCATCCCGTTGGAACCCGCGACGGTCGACCGCCTCGCCCGCGAATTTCATGGTTTAAGCGCCCAGTATCCCCTGTTTGCCGAGGCGCCCTCGGTCTCGGACAAAACGATTCTGGCCTACCTCGACTCCGCCCGCGGCATAAGTAAGATTGGCGATCAATCCCTGCGCGCCGACGCCGCCGGAACTCTCCAGGCGCTGGCCTCTCTGTGGCAGATTTTTGTGCGCCAGGGCAGCATCCCCGCCGCGAAATCGGACCAGTCGCTCGCGAAAGTGGTCGAGCCGTTTCAAAAGATCCAGAACGAGCGCGAGGTTTTCGACGCCGGCCGCTCCGGCGTCAAAGCGCTGCTCGAAGCCGCCGACTCTCCTAAAAATATTTCCCCCCAGGATCGTATGATCGATCTTCTTTCGGGAACCGGTTCGACGGAAACCTCCGACGCCCGTCAGCAGATGGCGGAAGACATGATTCGCGTCTTCGAAGCCCAGCGCCTCATCTCGCTCTCCACTCTTTTCGATCTAGCCGATAATCTCGAAAGCGTCGGCCGCGGGGAGAAACTCAATACCGCGCTGGTCGGTAAACTCGCCACCCGCATTTCCGACATCCAGTTGCCGCGCAGCACCTTTACCAATGTTGAGAGAAACGCATTGGCGTTTGGGTATTACACCGAAAAACACATCGAGCAGCAAAGGAAAATCAACCTTCGCCAGGCGATCGAAAAGTCCGCGAGCGACCCGAACAAGCTGAAGGATCTCCGCGGCGCCCTCACCCCGTTCCTGCGCGATACCCTGGTCGGCTACAACTATATTCATTACGCCCCGCCGGGTGCCCAAGTGCTCCATACCAATCCCTTGTTTGTGCGCAGCCACGATTTCATCGGCATTCAAGGCGCCAATCAGACCTGGAAACCGACGGAGTTGTTCGGCACCGGCTGGCCCGCCAACGCCGGCGGCAGATTGGTCGGCTCCCTCGCCTCTCTGCCCTACGCTCTGGCCGAGGCGGAACAGAACTTCCTGATCCCCACCCGCGAACAGGCTCTCATTTGGGGCGACCTGGTTCCTCAAATGATCCTCAGCGCCACCATCCCGCGCTGGTGGGATGTCACTCCTCTCCAGCTTCACTGGGTCGGTATCAACATGGCCTACGCCGAGACGCTGCTCGCCGAAAGCGCCTTGAACCTGGATCGCCGCACGCAGGTCCTCGCCGTTCTCGACCGGTACGCGCCCCCCGCCCGCATCAAGAAAATGGAGCGCCTGCTGGCAGCCGGCGACGTCAAGACCGCCGAAGAAAACATCGTCCCTTCGGAGATGTACTTGCTAGCTACGGAAACCGCGATCTCAGACCGCGATTCCCCCATCGCCGCCAACATCCGCGCCCTGGCCGCGCAGTCGCCCGATTCTGTCAGCCCCCGTGCCATCTCCCGCGCCTTCGGAACCCCCAAGCCGACCCTCGCGAATTCCTATCAGCCCGAGTTGCTCAACCTCCGCACCTTCCCGACCCTGATGGGATATTCCAGCCGCATTCTAGCCGAAAGCTGGGAATCGAATATTCTCTTCTACGCCGCTTTGGCCGACGAAGTCCACGCCCGGCCCGCGCAACTGAATGTGCTCATCCCCGCCTGGACGCAGCAAACGGTAGAGCAAATCTTCGCCACTCATTTGGAGGATTGGCCCGCCCTCCTCCGCAGCCTCCGCACGGTAGGAGACGACGTGCGCCAAAAAGCTCGCAAACAAATGACCACAGCGGCGGACAACGAATGACCCTTAGCGATGAAAATGTGGGGCAGGTTGCCAACCTGCGGACCGATTGTCAATCGGTCCATCCGGGCGCAGCCCGGACGGGTAGAACGCCAAGCGATTCCGCCACACTCTACCGAGCCGTGACCGCAGGGAGCGGTGTTCAAAGTCTGACGTTTTCGAGAGTGGCGCCGCACATCCGACACCGAACCCCGACCGTCAGGGAGGGGATAGCAGCTCAATTCCCAACGGAGGAACCCGTTTGATTCGCCATCTTAAAAAACCAGCCCTTCTCCTGACGCTAGTCTCGATCCTGATAGCCCAGGACCACCCCGTCTTCAAAGTGAAGGTCGACATGGTGGTCCTCAGCTTCCAGGTCACCGACAACAAGGGCAAATACATTAATGGACTCAAGCCGAAAGATTTCCGGGTCCTCGAAGACGGCATTCCGCAGAAATTCGCCACCTTCGCCGAAGGCAGCAAGCCTCCCGTCGAAGTGTCCCCCGACGGCACGCTCAAGCAGATCCCTGTGACCGAAGCCGGCATCGCCGAAGGCCGTTCCGACGCCTTCGTCGGCACCAATGTTTTTGTATTATTCGACACCAGCAATTATATGTACCGCGGCTTCGTCTATGCCTCCGACGCCATCGCCGATTTCATCCGCGGCCTCGATCGCGCCGATTCCGTTGCCGTCTATACCTACAGCCGCAATCTCAAGCGTGACGCTCCGCTCACCAAGGAACGCACCGACGCCATCTTCGGACTTCGCAAAGCCGTCGCCGGCGACGATTCCGCTCTTTATAACGCCCTGCTGCTCACCGTGCGCGACGCCGCGAAAGTCCCCGGCCGCAAGGTCATCATCGTGTTCTCGAACGGCCCCGACAACGCCAGCATGGTAGCCCCCAACGACGTCTCCACCGTCGCCGAGGATGAAGGCATTCCCCTCTACGTCATCTCCACCAACGAAGTGAATAAGGATCCCATTTCATCCAGCGTCTTCAAGCGCATGTCCACCCGCACCGGCGGAAAATCGTACTTCGCCAAAACCTGGCAGAAGCAGGTGGAAGCATTCGAAAACATCCGCGAAGATCTCGGCAACTCCTATACCATCACGTACTATCCGCAGCCGAATCCCAATGAAGGATTCCGCAAGCTGACGGTCGAGGTGCTCTCCGATGCCGGCAGGAAGTATCGCGTGCAATGCCGTCCCGGATATAAACCGAAGGGCGGATTTCAATGAGGCTGGCGCTCTTATGCCTGACGGTGCTATTGACCGCCTGTAAGCCGCCAGAGCAAGTCGACTACGCCCACGAGATCCGCGATGTGGAAGCTGCCCGCCTGAAAACCGCTGCGGCGAAAGACGTGGACGCCTACGTCAACTATTTCGCGGACGATGCCTCCATGCTGATGCCGAACGCCCCTTTGTTGACCGGCAAACAGCCGATCAAGGAAGAGTTAAAGCCGCTCATGAGCGACCCGAACTTTTCACTATCGTTCCTGCCCAACAAACTCGAAGTCTCAAAAAGCGGCGATCTCGCCTTCACCCAGGGCCCCTATAAGATGACCTTCTCCGACATTCGCGGCAACAAATTCGAAGACGAAGGAAAATATCTAACCGTGTGGCGCAAACTCCCCGGCGGAACCTGGAAAGCCGTGGAAGACACCTTCATAACCGACCTCCCGCTCCCCCCTCCCCCAAACTAAACCCTTCTTCGCTTTGATGATAAAATTCACGAGAATATGCCAAGGCTGATTCTCGACGGCGAGTGCTACAAGTTCAGCCGCCCTCAGGGATATTACGAAGTAGGACGACTGATCCACGAGGACGTTGCGCAAACGATCATAAGGTTCGGCGGAGATGTTTATACTCCTCGAGCCAGCGACGCCAAGAGTCTTGCGAAGAAGATCTCGAGCTCCCCGCCAACATGGCATCCGGCGCATTCGGAGCAATACTTCCCGCACTACCATCCAGGCCCGGGTTACGGCCACATCTTTTACGGCACCCGCGGCGAGGACTTCTAGGAATGAAAAAGCTCATTTAAGCCCTCTTCGAGCGACATTTTTGATGTTTTATGCTCGTTTAAGGCGTCATAACCACCGCCGCAGCCCCCACAATCCCCGCATCCACCCCAAAATGCGCAGCCACAATCGGCAGATCGCAAGCATGCGGATTCACCGTCCGAGTCGGCACAATCGCCCGCAGCCTGTCGAATAATGGCTCGCCAATCTTCGCCACTCCCCCGCCGATCACGATAATATCCGGATCCAGCAAACTCACCACGCTCCCCAGCCATGCTCCGATTTGAACCGCCAACTCATTGAGATCGTATGCCCCAATCCGCTCCAGAACATGGCCCGACGCCAGCGCCTCAATGCACCCGCGCGACCCGCAGCGGCAAACCGTCTCGCTCCGGTAATCGATCGAGACATGTCCCCCCTCCGCGGCTGAGCCGTTTTTACCGTGATAAATCTTCCCATCGAGAATAATCCCGGACCCGATTCCCGTCCCAATCGCCGCATAAAACACGCTGTTGCAATCCTTTGCCGCTCCGAACCGGGTTTCGGCCAACCCCGCCGCGTTGCAGTCGTTTTCGAGCCGTACCGGCAATCCAAATCGATCCTCCACCATTTTTTGCAGCGGCACGTTGTGCCATCCCAAGAGATTTGGCGGATTCAATACAACGCCTGATTTCGGATTCAAAGGTCCCGGCGCGCAAATCCCGATTGCCGTCACATCGCTTGTAAGGCTTCCTTCTATCGCATTAAAAACCTGCCGGATGGAAACGTCATACCCTTCATTCGCAAGGCTGGGGAAGGAGCGCGCGGAGGAAATTTCGGCGCGCCTGTTCACCACGCCCGTCGCGATTTTCGTCCCGCCGATATCGACGCCTAAGACCATTGGTATGCTCGATTGTAGCGGATGGCACTGCTGACAATTTCAGGAGATCCGGCGTCGCGCTCGGAAGAAGTCGCGCACGCCGCGGCGCAACTGTTGCGTTTCGAGCTGGTTACCGAAGCGCGCCTGGCGCAATGGATGACCGACGAATTCGGAGACGCCACAGTGTCGGAGAAAGCCTGGAAACCAGCGGCCGTTTCCATTCTCACGCGCATGGCGACGGAACATCATTTGGTCATCGCCATCGCCGGAGCCGAGTCTCTTTTCAATGCGTTGCCGATGCTGCTGCGCGCCGGCATCGTCGCTCCCGAATCCAGGCGCGCGGGCAACGTGATGCTCGACCAGCGTGTCGAACGTCCCGAGGCGCGCAAGATTCTAGCCGATCTCGATATCTCAGCCAAGCGCCTGCGCAAGTCCAGATTTGGAAAAAGCAAGAAGACCTTCGATGTGGTTCTGAATACGGAATTCATGGACGCTCCGCAAGCGGCCGAGATTTTGCGCGCCGCTTGTTGCGCACGCAATCTCGTTGAACATGGACTACTTTCTGGCGCCGCCGAAGCGCAAATCCAGTTTCAGATGCGCCTGCAGCTCGCGCAGCATGGCATCACGCCCGCCGGCCAGGCGAATCTGAAGCGCGTCCCGTTCGGGCATCCGAGCGAGCAGATCTTCGCGAATCTGCTCGATTTCTATCGCATCGAATGGGAGTACGAACCCCGCAGTTTCCCGCTACAGTGGGACAAAGACGGGAAACCGATGGAAGCGTTCACGCCCGATTTCTATTTGCCGGAAATCGATCTTTACGTTGAACTTACCACTATGAAGCAAGCGCTGGTGACCAGGAAAAACCGCAAAATCAAGCTGCTCCGCGCCATCTATCCGCACGTCAACATTCAGGTTTTTTATCAAAAAGATTTGCAGGATCTGGTGTTCAAGCATGCCCATTGAGCGCATCCTGTTTACCGAGGAGCAGGTGACCGCGCGAATTCGCGAAGTGGCGGCGGAGATCAGCGAGAAATTTCGCGGCCGGGAAATAAAACTGGTCGGCGTCTTGAAAGGATCTGTCTTCTTTCTCACCGCTTTAGCGCGTGCAATCGACATCCCGGTGAAGATCGATTTTCTGGCGATTTCAAGCTTTGGCGGAAACACGCCGGGAATGGTGCGGATCGCAAAGGATCTCGACGATCCGATTCAGGATGAAGACGTGCTTCTGGTCGAAGACATCGTCGATACAGGCCTGACCACGCGCTATCTGCTGCAAACGCTGGCAGGCCGCTCTCCGCGCTCGATCGCCATCTGCACTTTGCTCGACCGCACGGTAAGGCGGATCGTGCAGGTCCCTATCGATTTTCGCTGTTTTGAAATCCCGGACCGTTTCGTAGTCGGCTGTGGCCTCGACTATAAACAGCTCTACCGAAATTTAGGCTGCATCGCCGTGCTGGATCCAGCATCTATAGTGAAGTAAATATGAGTACCTACCAAATAGACACCGCACACACCCACGCCCAGTTCAAGGTCCGCCACCTGATGATCTCGAATGTGAAGGGCGACTTTGACAAAGTAACAGGAACCGTGGATTTTGACGAAGCGAATCCCGGCGCGTCCTCCATAAATGTGACCATAGACGTTGCGAGCGTCAGCACGCGCGAGCCGCAGCGGGACACGCATTTGAAGAGCGCCGACTTTTTCGACGTCGCGAAATTTCCCAACATCACCTTCGTCTCGACAGCCGTCGTGAAGTCGGGAGACGACAGCTTTGAGGTGGTTGGCGACCTGACGATTCATGGAGTTACCAAAACCGTCGACCTCAACGTCGCGTCGATGACGCCTGAAATGAAGGACGGGTACGGTTTCATCCGCCGCGGCGCCGAAGCCAAAACGACGATCCTTCGCAGCGATTTTGGCCTGGTCTACAACGCGCCTCTCGAAACCGGCGGCGTTGTGATTGGCGATCAGATCCACATCACGATCGATACCGAATTGACGCGAAAGGCTTAATCGATGCACCAGCCGATGGAGTTTCTCCTCCGGCACGGGTATCCTCTGCTGTTCGCAATGGTGCTGGCGGAGCAACTGGGCGCGCCGATTCCGGCCGTGCCCGTGCTGCTGGCGATGGGCGCGCTGATCGGCGACGGAAAGTATTCCTGGGCCGGTGCTTTGTCGCTTTCGCTGTTCGCTTCGATGGTGGCCGATGGCGCGTGGTACGGGATCGGGCGGCAGCGCGGATCATCGGTTTTAAAATTGTTGTGCCGCATTTCGCTGGAGCCGGATTCGTGCGTATCCTCGACGCGGTATTGGTTCAAGAGGCTCGGCGGATGGGCGCTGGTGATCGCGAAGTTCGTCCCGGGATTGAGCACGGTGGCTCCGCCGATGGCGGGTCTTTCGCGGATGCCATGGTGGAGATTTCTGGGCGCGGACGGCTTGGGCGGGATCGTTTGGGCGGGCGCGTTTCTGCTACTAGGCCATATATTCCGCACGCAACTGGAAGACGTAGCGGTATACGCGGGCCGGCTCGGCGGGTGGCTGATCGTGGTGTTGGGCGGAGCACTGGCGCTGTGGATCGGCTGGAAATATTTTCAACGCTGGCGCTTCATCAAGAGCCTGCGGGTGGCTCGCATCCAGCCTGAGGAATTGAAAGATCGGCTTCTCGAGGTGGCGATCATCGATCTGCGAACGGCCGAGGAGGTCGCCTCGGACGGCGCAAGAATTCCCGGCGCGTTGTGGTTCGATCGGAAAGATCTGGACGAGAGGCATCTGGAGATTCCGCGGGATCGCGACGTGATCCTCTACTGCACTTGACCGAACGAAGCCAGCAGCGCCCGTGCGGCGCTGGTCCTCAAGAGGTACGGGATTACGCGAGTGCGTCCGCTCCAAGGCGGGTTCGATGCGTGGAGGGAGCGGAATTATCCGGTGGAGTTGGTGGGGTTGGTGGAGTTGAAGAAGTAGCCAGTAGAGCCGGAAGCCGCTAGAGAAAAGGGACAGACGCATTTGTCTGCGGCTTCTGCTCAGGCAACTCAAGAGCCTGCTGAAGCAGGCTGCGGCTGAAGCCCCGCCCCACGGGTGGACGTTGTGGTTGATTTGGAGTAAGCTATCACCGGATTCAATGAAAGGAGTCTTACATGTCCAGCTATTTGCTCCAAGTCGGTTACACGCAAGAAGCGTGGGCCAATATGATTGCTCATCCACACGATCGTCTCGATGCCGTCCGGCCGGTGATCGAGAAGCTCGGCGGAAAGATGCTACACGGCTGGTTCGCCTTCGGCGATTACGATATCGTGTCGATCATAGAAATGCCCTCCAACGTCGAGGCCGCCGCGTTCTCCCTGGCGGCAGCGGCGGGAGGCGCCGTTCGCACGATTAAGACTACGCCTCTGATGACGACAGCCGAGGGAATCGAGGCGATGAAGAAGGCGGCAAAATCGGGGTACAAAGCACCGTCACATGCGGCGCATGCCTGAGCATCTGTCAGCAAGGCGCTCATGAACCATCAAGAGCGCCAGCGCCCCGGTAGAGTAGTGTTCTGGTGGGCCCTGATGGATTCGAACCATCGACCAACGGATTATGAGTCCGCTGCACTAACCGCTGTGCTAAGGGCCCTTCTTTTTTCTCGCGAACGACGATGCGCTTTCAGTGTATCGCGAGCCTGAGCTAATGTTAAAACAGATGGCCTTCCTTATTGGCGATTTTTCTCACGCCAACCGGCGCTCCGGCGCCGCCACCCTCGCAACTTATTGATATAACAGCCACCTCTTGACAGAATCCGCCCCTAAGAGCATAATTCTCAAAGGCGAACAAATGGCGAACATCAGCTCCCTCTTGAAACCAGTCCCTCCGCACGAGACCTTGCGAGGACTCCGCTCCCTCCCCCGCGGCTCCATCACCGAAATTCTCGGCGACAGGTCCACTGGACGAACCGCCCTGGCGCAATCCATGCTCGCGACCGCGACCCTCGGCGGCGAAGTCGCTGCCTGGATCGATTGCGACGATTCCTTCGATCCCGCCTCCGCCGCCCGCGCCGGAGCCGACCTCGGCAAGCTCCTCTGGGTCCAGTGCGCGCACCGTCTGGAAACCGCGGTCAGAGCCGCTGATATGGTGTTGCACAGCGGCGGATTCGGCCTCATCGTCCTCGACCTCTGCGATGTCTCAAGCCTCGCTTTGCAGAATATCCCGCTTTCTTATTGGTACCGCCTCCGCCGCGCCGTCGAGCATACGCCTTCGATTCTGCTCGTCCTCGCCCGCCAATCCGTGGCACGATCCTCCACCCACCAGTTCGCCATGACCCAGTCGATGCTCGAATGGCGCGGCCTGCCTCCGTTTCAAACCATGGTGCGCCTCGAATCGGAAGCCATTTCGAAAAAACCCTTCGAAGCGGTCCCCGTCAAACTGGACGTTTTCGCGGAGGCCTGAACGTGCTCGCCTGCCTGTTTGGCAACTCGCCTCGCCTGGCCGAGTTGGCCGATCAATTTTCGCCGCTCATCGAGACCGTCGCCGCCGACACGGTGGTGTTTTCCGTCGATGGCTTAGGCTCGCTCTTCGGCACCATGCATCAGATCGCCTCCGAAATATCCCGCCGGGGCGTCGAGATGCATATCGACGCGAGCCTCGCCATCGCCAGCAATAAATCGACGGCCATGATCGCCGCGCGCAATTATCGTGGCGTCACCATCGTCGAGCGTGGCCACGAAGCCGATGCCTTGGCGCCCATCCCCATTGAAACTCTGCTCATCTTTCCCGAGCTGCTGCGGAAGCTCCATCGTTGGGGCGTCCGCACCCTGGGCGAACTGGCCGCGCTGCCTGAAATCGGCATCGTGGAGCGTCTTGGAGAACCCGGATACCAGTTGCGCCGCATAGCTCTGGGCCAGGCAACCGATCTCCTCAACCTGTCACTACCCACCGTGGAATACACGTTGCATCAGGAGTTCGACGATACACTGGAATTGCTGGAGCCCATCTTATTTGTCATTTCAGGCCAGTTGCACGACCTCACCGCGAAACTCCAGCAGCACGGCAAAGCCGCCCGCCGCATTATCGTCACCCTGTCGCCTGACTTCGTCCGCGTGCTCGATCTCCCCTTGGCCATGCGCGATCCGCTGGCGCTTCTCAAGCAGGTGCAACTGTCACTGGAATCAAAACCGCCGCAGGCGCCTGTTCTAGCTGTCACGGTCACGCTCGATCCCGTCGATCCGCGCTTCACGCAAAGCGGATTATTTCACCCCGCCGCGCCGGAGCCCGAAAAATTGCAGACCCTGTTATCCCGCCTCCGCGCTCTAGCCGGTGCGGACCGCGTGGGAACCCCCGAAATTCTCAACACCCATCGCCCCGATGCATACCGTCTGCGCCCCTGCGCGTTTGAACCGGCGGAGCCGGCAGTCTCAAAATCCCGCCCGCTCCGTGTTGCGCTCCGCTACTTCCGTCCCCCTCTACCCGCGCAAGTCACCATGCGCGATCAGACTCCGCGCCGCGTAATTTCCGAGCGCGTTCGCGGCGCAGTCATTCACTCCGCCGGCCCCTGGCGAAGTTCCGGCGACTGGTGGACGGACACCTCCTGGTCCCGCGACGAATGGGACATCGTTCTGGAAGATCGCGCCGTCTACCGCATCTATCTGACGACCGCGCAAAATTGGTTTCTCCATGGAACCTACGACTAACATGTGGCGCACGCACTCGTGCGTGCCGCGTCGAAACTCGTGTCGACGCCCGCTGACCCGCTAATGTACGTAGAACTCCACGCCCGCTCCGCCTTCAGCTTCCTCGAAGGAGCCTCCCTTCCCGAAGACCTGGTCCACCAGTGCGCCCATCTGGAAATTCCGGCAATCGCGCTAATCGACACCGACAACGTCAGCGGAGCCCCCCGCTTCTACATGGCCGCAAAAAAACTCGGCATTAAGCCCCACATCGGCGCCGAAATCACCGCGGCCTCCGGTGGACGCTACACTCTGCTGGTCGAGAATCGCACCGGCTATCAGAACTTGTGCCGCCTGATCACGTCGATGAAACTCCGCTCGGAAAAAGGAACAGCCGCAGCCACCGAAACCGAACTTCGGCAATATGCAAAAGGCCTGATCTGCATAGCCGACGGCTCCCAGCCCGTAGAAACGCTTCTCGACATCTACGGCTCACAGAACATCTATGCCGAACTCCAGCGTCACCTGATCCGCAACGAGGAGATCCGCAACGAGCGTGTCAAGGACCTGGCCCGCAAATGGAAGCTCCCTATAATCGCCTCCAACGGCGTCCGCTACGCGCATCCCAAAAATCGAGCCCTCATGGACGTGCTCACCTGCACGCGCCACAAAACCAACGTCCACGAAGCGGGCCGCTTGCTCGAACAGAATGCCGAGCATTACCTCAAACCCTCCGCCGCCATGCGCCGCCTCTTCTCCACCACCCCCGAAGCCATCGACAACGCGCTGGAGCTGTCCGACCGCCTTCAGTTCAGCCTGGCCGGGCTCGGCTATGAGTTCCCGCTTTATCCCGTCCCCTCCGGCGAGACGATGGACTCCTACCTCCGCGCCCGCACCCTGGCAGGAGCGCTAAATCGTTACGGCGCGCATCACGACAAAGCCTACCGCCAGATCGATCGCGAATTGAAACTCATCGAACATCTAAAGCTGTCGGGCTATTTTCTGATCGTCTGGGACATCGTCGAGTTCTGCCGTAATCAGGGCATTCTCGTTCAGGGCCGAGGCTCCGCAGCCAACAGCGCCGTCTGCTATTCGCTGGGAATCACCGCCATCGATCCCGTTAAAATGGAGCTCCTCTTCGAGCGCTTCCTCTCCGAGGAGCGCGGCGAATGGCCCGATATCGATCTCGATCTGCCCAGCGGTGACGATCGCGAACGCGCCATTCAATATGTCTATCAGCGCTACGGAAAACTCGGCGCCGCCATGACCGCGAATGTCATCACCTATCGCAACCGCTCCGCCGTGCGCGACGTCGGCAAGGCCCTCGGCTTCGATCAGGAATCTTTGGAGCGTATCGCAAAGCTCTCCTCGCGCGGGGCGTGGGAGGTCGAAAACGCGAACGTGGTCACGCAGCAAAAGCAGTTCACCGGCGCGGGTCTCGATCTGGAAAACGACCGCGTCGCCAGGCTTTTCGCCTTATCGCGCGAGATCCTCAACCTGCCCCGTCATTTGGGCCAGCATTCCGGAGGCATGGTGATCTGCCAGGGCCAGCTCGATTCCATCGTGCCACTGGAACCCGCGACCATGCCCGGCCGCGTCATCGTGCAGTGGGATAAAGAGGATTGCGCCGATCTGGGCTTGATTAAGGTCGATCTGCTGGGCCTCGGCATGATGGCCGTGCTCAAGGATTCCATCACCCTCATTCAGGATCACTACCACGAACAAGTGGATCTCGCCCATCTCCCACAGGACGACGCAGCCGTGTACGACATTTTGCAAAAGGCCGACACAGTGGGCCTGTTTCAAGTGGAGAGCCGTGCCCAGATGTCCTGCCTCCCGCGTCTGAAACCCGCAAACTTTTACGACATCGTCGTGCAGGTCGCCATCATTCGCCCCGGTCCCATCGTCGGCAAAATGATGCACCCCTTTTTGCGCCGCCGCGAAGGCGAAGAAGAACCAATCTGCCTTCACCCACTCCTCGAACCGGTTCTGAAGCGCACCTTGGGCGTCCCTTTATTTCAGGAACAACTTCTAAAAATGGCGATGATCGTCGCGGATTTCACCGGCGGCGAAGCGGAAGAGCTGCGCCGCGCCATGGGCTTCAAACGATCCGAACAACGCATGATCGATATCGACGCGCGCCTCCGCTCCGGCATGACGAAAAAAGGAATCGCCGGCGAAGTGCAGGACACCATTGTGCAAGCCATCACATCCTTCGCGCTTTACGGCTTTCCCGAATCGCACGCCGCCAGCTTCGCCCTGATTGCGTATGCCAGCGCCTATCTCAAATGTCACTATCTAGCCGCGTTCACCGCGGCTATGTTGAACAATCAGCCCATGGGTTTTTACAGCCCTCTCACTTTGGTCAAGGACGCGCAGCATCACGGCCTGCATTTCCTCCCTGTCGATGTCACGCAATCGGCTTGGCCCTGCACCATCGCGCCAAACCTCTCTGTTAGATTGGGCTTCAACTATGTGCGAGGCTTCAGCAAGCAGACGGCGCAAGCCATCGTAGAAGCTCGCCCTTTTAAGGATATCGACGACCTGCGCCAGCGTGTCCCCGAAATTTCGAAAAGCGAACTGACCGCGCTAGCCGACCTGGGCGCGCTCAACGAAATCGGCAATCGCAACCGCCACCGCCGCGACGCCCTGTGGCAATCGGAACTAGCCTTGCGCCCCATAGGCGAGCTTCTCAAAGAAGCGTCCCCTCCCGAAACTCCATCGCCTCTCGCGCCCATGAATCCCCTGGAACGTCTTCACTCGGATTTCGTGAACCAGGGCCTGTCGATCGGCGCCCATCCCATGCGATTCCATCGCGAGCATCTGAATCGCATGCAAATCATCCCCGCCGCGCAAGTAAAACATATGCCCGACGGCCGCCGAATAAAAGTGGCCGGAGCCGTAATCTGCCGTCAGCAGCCAGGCACCGCCAAAGGCTTCGTGTTCCTGAGCATCGAAGACGAGACCGGCATAGCCAATGTAATTCTAAAGCCCGACGTCTTCCAGCGCCTACGAGTCACAGTCCTCAGCAACTCCTATTTATTAATAGCTGGCGTCCTGCAAAATCAAAGAGGCGTAGCCTCAATCAAAGCCACCGACGTCCGCCCATGCCTGATGCCCACCACCGCCGTAGCAACCTCCCACGACTTCCACTAGTCTGCGAAAAACAGGGACTGACCACTCTGTCCCAAGGCGCGCCCGATTATTCGCTCAAGCGCTCTACAGCATGGCGCCGCGTGGACAGAGTGGTCTGTCCCTGCTTTTCGCCTCGTCCCAGAAATTGTTCGCGACGAGACTCATGTTAGCCTGTGATTTATCTGATCCGATGATCATCGCAGACCTTTCCGAAATCCCCGGCCGCACCTACCCCGCAAGAAGGCGCACGCAAAATCTTGTCGGCGGCGCCAGCCCCATCCAAGCCACCAATTTCTCCATGGGCAACGTCACTCTCGAACCCAACGGCGGCCAAGTCCCCTGGCATAACCAGGAACAGGAAGAAATCTACCTTATAGTCGAGGGCACCGGCGAAATGTGCCTCGGCGAGGAGCGGATGACGGTCACCTCCGGCCAAGCCGTCTATATCCCAACCGGCATTTTTCATCAATTAACAAACATCGGCGCGACACCGCTGCGGATGATTTATTGTTACGGCCCGGCCGGCGATGTGGCGCATTGGCGTCAGGAACTGGACGGCACGTTGCCGCGCGCCGGAATCGAAGCGCCAGCTCTGCCCCAAGGCGCGCAACCTCAAACAACATGATTCATAACGTTGGCATCATCATGAACGGCGTCACCGGACGCATGGGCCTCAATCAGCACTTGGCGCGATCGATCTACGCGATCATCGAGCAAGGCGGCGTGAAGATCTCGGACGACGAAATTATCATGCCAAAACCGCTACTTTATGGTCGAAATAAGGCTAAATTAGAGTCAATTTCGCGCGATTATGGTCATTTAAAGTGGTCTACGGATCTTGATGCAGCGCTTTCCGACCCCGAATACTCCATTTACTTCGACGCCCAAACCACCGACCGCCGAGCCGATGCGGTCCGCCAAGCCATCGCAGCCGGCAAGCATATTTATTGCGAGAAACCCATCGCCAACACCTTCGATGTAGCCTACGATCTCTACCAACTAGCGTTAAAATCAGGCGTAAAACATGGCGTGGTGCAGGATAAATTGTGGTTGCCAGGAATGCTCAAACTGAAGACCCTACGAGAGTTAGGCTTCTTCGGCGAGATCCTTTCCGTGCGCGGCGAATTCGGCTATTGGGTTTTTGAAGGCGATACTCTGCCCGCGCAGCGCCCGTCCTGGAATTACCGAAAAGAAGAAGGCGGCGGCATCATTATCGATATGTTGTGCCACTGGCGCTATGTGCTCGATAACCTATTCGGAGAAGTAAAAGCAGTTTCATGCCTGGGCGCGACACATGTGCCAACTCGTTGGGACGAAAAGGGAAAACCGTACGAATGCACCGCCGACGACTCGGCCTATGCGACGTTTGAGCTGGAAGGCGGCGTCATTGCGCACTTCAATTCGTCCTGGTGCACCAGAGTGCGCCGCGACGATCTGCTGACGATTCAAGTAGATGGATCAAAAGGCAGCGCCGTGGCAGGTTTACGCGATTGCTGGATTCAACCCTATGGTGCCACCCCAAGGCCGGTCTGGAATCCGGATATCCCCAGCACCATCAATCATTTCGAATGCTGGCAGAAAGTTCCCGAGCAGGCAACCTTCGATAACGCCTTCAAAATCCAATGGGAACTGTTTCTGCGCCATGTCGTTAAAAACGAGCCGTTTCGATGGGGGCTGCTCGAAGCGGTTAAAGGCGTACAACTGGCGGAAAAAGGCATAGAGAGCTGGAAAAAACGCGCGTGGGTCGATATTCCACCGGTCAACTAGTTGTAGACTGGTTGTATGGAAACCATCGGCGCGTTTGAAGCCAAAACGCATTTATCGTCGCTTCTCGAACGCGTTTCAAAGGGCGAACGAATCGCAATCACGAAGCACGGAGTGCCCGTAGCGTTGCTGGTTCCCGTCGATGCTGCGTCGGAACGAGACCGCAGCGCCGTGATTGAGGAGTTGAAGGCCTTTGGTCGTGGGCGCAAATTACCGAAGGGCATTACGATACGCGACCTGATTGAGGAAGGCCGCCGCTTCTGAACGAACTGGTGATCGACGCATCGGTTGCCCTGGCTTGGTGCTTTCCAGACGAGAGCGCTACCGGCCCAATCCAGGTACTTGACGAATTGAAATTCCGAAAGGGAATCGTCCCTGGACATTGGTCTATAGAGGTCAGCAATGCAATACTTGCGGGCGAACGCCGGAAACGTCTGAATGCGGCCGATATTTCGCGGTTCTTTACGCTACTGAACGAATTATCTTTCACCGTGGATCCATTCACATCGCAACGAGCCATGGGTCACATACTGCCGCTGGCTCGGGCATACGGCCTATCCGCGTACGACGCGGCATACCTCGATTTGGCCATGCGCGAGAGGCTCGCGCTGGCGACATTGGACGGCGAACTGCGCAAGGCCGCGAAGGCATCGGGGGTGGTGGTTTTCCCGCACAAATAATTCCGGCAAGCTGCGATACTGATGGATTGCGGATCTTTTTTCTACTCTCCTTCTGTACCCTGACTCTGCGTGCGGTCACCCTCATCCGGTGCGGGGCGATGCTTGACGTTCGCAAGGGCGAACTGATTCGTGACGCGGTGATTCTTGTCGAAAACGGCGTCATTGTGGGCGTGAATATCGGTGTGCCGAACGGCGCCGAGGTGATCGATCTTTCGCGCGGCACTTGCATGCCGGGGCTTATGGATGTGCATGATCATCTTACTGCGGAGCCGACGCAGAACGGATATGAGAGCCTGGGTGTTTCGGTGCCTCGGCAAACTGTGGCGGGGGTGAAGAATGCCCGGTTGACGCTGCGGGCGGGATTTACCACGGTGCGGAATGTTGGCGCCAGTGGATATTCCGATGTGGCTTTGCGCGATGGGATCAATGCCGGTGAAGTTGACGGGCCGCGGATGTTTGTTTCCGGCCCCGCCCTTGGGATTACGGGTGGGCATTGCGACAACAATCTTCTGGCGCCGGAGTTCAAGTTTCGCGATGAGGGCGTCGCCGATGGTCCGTGGGCGGCTCGCACCAAAGTCCGCGAAGTGATCAAGTACGGCGCGGATCTGATCAAGGTATGCGCGTCGGGCGGGGTTCTTTCGAAGGGCGATTCGCCGGGGGCGCCGCAGTACACGCTGGAAGAGCTGACGGCGATTGCGGAGGAAGCGCACAAGCTGGGGAGGAAGGTCGCGGCGCATGCGCATGGGACGCAATCGATCAAAGATGCGATTCGCGCGGGCATCGATTCGATTGAGCATTCAAGCCTGATCGACGATGAAGGAATCGCGCTGGCCAAGCAGCATGGCACGTTCCTGGTATTCGACATTTATAACGACGACTACATTCTGCAAGAGGGCGCGAAGGTCGGGATGCTGCCGGAATCGATTGAAAAAGAGAAGGCGATCGGGAAATTGCAACGAGTCAATTTTCGGCGGGCATACCTTGCCGGCGCGCGGATGGCGTTCGGGACCGACGGCGGCGTTTATCCGCACGGGGACAATGCGAAACAGTTCGCGACCATGGTGGAGTGGGGTATGAAGCCGATAGAGGCGATCCGGACGGCGACGCTGGAATCGGCGGTGCTGCTGAATCTCGAAGGAAAAGCAGGCGCGATTGAAGCGAAGTATTTCGCCGATGTGATCGCGGTGGATGGCAATCCGCTCGAAAGCCCCGCGGTGATGATGCGCGTCAAATTCGTCATGAAAGACGGAAAGGTTTATCGCAACGATTGGCCGCAGGGGAAGCAGTAGTGGTTCGGAATTACACAAATTGTGCGGGCGGTCAGGACCGCTTCCCGCGATCGCGGCTCGTCGGGCCGGCTAAAGCCCGGCCCCACAAGGCGATTTTCAGAGATGGTGGCGCTTGCGGAAACCAGTGATTGTTGCGATTGACGGGCCGGCTGGTGCGGGTAAGAGCACGATTGCGCGTTCCGTGGCACGCAAGCTGGGGTTCACCTATATCGACACGGGAGCGATGTTTCGCGCGGTCGCGCTGTGGGCAATGCGGGCGAAAGTGGATCTCGACGATCTGCATAAGCTGGAGCAACTGGCACGCGAGGCTCGTATTGAATTTGAAGGTGATTCGAAAGTTCTGCTGAACGGCGAGGATGTGACGGCGGCGATTCGCGATCCTGAGGTTTCGAAGGCGGCATCGAAGGTATCCATTGCGCCGGGGGTGCGACGGGCTTTGCGGGATGAGCAGCGACGGATTGGGAGCCTGCATCCGGTGGTGATGGAAGGGCGCGACATTGGTACGGTGGTGTTTCCGGATGCCGACGTGAAGATTTATCTCGATGCCGATCCGCACATTCGAGCGGGGCGCAGGGCGCAGGAAACGGGAGCCGCGGTTAGCGAGACTTCGCGTGAGATGACGGAGAGGGATCAGCGCGACCGGACGCGGGCGGAGGCGCCGCTGATGCAGGCGCCGGATGCGGAGTATATCGACTCTACTGAACTTTCGCCGGATGAGGTGGAGGAGGCGATTTTGAAGTTGGTAAGGGCGCGGACTTCTAATGGGAAGGGGCATTGAGTTGGTGGGACTCAAAAACCGTTCCCGGTGGGTCCGTACTATCGAAATAGCTATGTGGACGGGGCGAAAAGCAGGGACAGACCGCTCTGTCCACGCGGCGGCGCGATTTTCAGCGTCTGGGGCGGGAATTTTTCGCGCCTTGGGACAGAGTAGTCTGTCCCTGTTTTTCGCGAGTGAGCTTTCGTATGTCTGATTTGTTGGTGATGAAATTCGGGGGGACGAGCATGGGGTCGGCGGCGCGGATTCGCGTGGCGGCGCAGATCTCGGCGGAACAGCACGCGAAACGGCCGGTGGTAACCGTGGTCTCGGCGATGGCGAAGATTACGGACTTGCTGCTCGACTCGCTGCGCAAGGCGGAGGCGGGCGATCAGGCCGATCTCGATGAGAATCTGAAGCAACTCTATACGCGCCATTTCGATGTTTGCCGTGAATTGTTGCCAGTCGCGCGACAGGAAGCGGCATTGGCCGGGGTGCACGCGCTGATCACCGAGTTTTCGCGCATCGCCAAGGGCATGATGATGCTGGGCGAGCGGCCGCCGCGGTCGGTGGACGAGGCGATTGCCATCGGGGAGCGGCTTTCCGCATTTCTACTGGCCGAATTCCTGGAATCCGAAGGGATTCTGGCGGCGTCCGTGAATGCCGCCGATGTGATCGCAACCGATGCGGTGTTTGGAAATGCCACGCCCCTGATGGACCATACCAGGGAACGTGCCGCGAAAACGCTGCGCCGACTGCTGGATGAGAAGATTCTACCGGTGGTTACAGGCTTCAATGGCTCGACTCTGGACGGACGGCCGACTACGCTGGGCCGGGGCGGTTCGGATTTTTCGGCATCGATTATCGCGGCGGCGCTCGATGCCAGCGAGCTGTGGATCTGGACCGATGTCGACGGAATCATGACGGGGGATCCACGGCTGATCTCCGATGCGCGGGTGCTGGACGTGGTGACGTACAACGAAGCGGCGGAACTGGCGTACAACGGCGCGAAGGTGCTGCATCCAAGAACGCTGGCTCCGCTGGTGGAACGGGAAATCCCGGTGTGGAGCAAGAACAGCTTCGCCCTCGACAAGCCCGGCACGAAAATCGTCCCGAGCCTGGCGATGGCGGACGCGGCGCGCGGTCCTCACGCGGTGACCTCCATGGCGGACGTCGCGCTGGTGTCGGTGGAACCGGCCAATTCGGTGCTGAGCGGGACCAAGGTGATGGCGCGAGCGTTGGAGGCTCTCGATCGGGCGAACGTCGAAATTCTGGCCATCACCAGTTCCAGCTACCGGCAGACATTTTGCTTCCTGGTCCGTCAAAGTGAATTAGAGAGCGTGATGGAGCAGCTTGCGGAGAGCCTGTCGCTCGAAATGGCGCATGGGTACCTGAAGCCATTCGAGGTGGACAAGGAAGTCGGGCTGATTGCCGTTGTTGGAGAAGGGATGCGCGGGACGCCGGGACTGGCGGGGCGAATTTTTACGGCGATTTCGAAGCGCGATATCAACATTATTGCGATTGCGCAAGGGTCGAGCGAGTTAACGATCGCGATTGTGGTGCGGCGGGCCGGGCTGGAGAGTGCGGTAAAGGCGATTCATCAGGAGTGCGGGTTGGGGCTGTAGGAACGCCGGCTGAAGCCGACGCTGCAAGCTGAAGCTCGCGCCACCGGGAAGCATTGGTATACTTGTTAAGTTAAGAGATCTGTCCTCAGGTAGGAGTTTTCACCCTTTATGTTTGATTTGTTCCGCAGCCGCCAGAAGGCTGTCCGCTACATGCTTATCGGGCTGTTGTCCGTCGTGGCCTTATCGATGGTCACGTATTTAATTCCCGGTTTTGGCAGTCCGACGACGAAAGCGACGGGCGATGAGGCGACGGTTGCCGAGATCGGCAACACCAAGATCACCGCGCAGGAAGTGGTGAGCGCGATGGGCCGCATCATGCAGCGAGGGCAAATTCCGCAGGAAATGCTGGACGTATACGTGCCGCAGGTGGTGGACCAGATGGTTGACCAGCGGGCAATCGAGTACGAATTCGAGCGCCAGGGTCTGACGATTTCCGACGACGAAGTACTGGTGGGTCTGGAGTCCGACAATCCACAGTATTTCAAAGACGGGGCGCTGATCTCGAAGGACGAATTCGCGCAGCGGCTGGCGCAGCAGGGCATGACGATGCAGGACGAAGTGGACGTGATGCGGCGTCAACTGATGTCGCGCAAGGTGGAGAACATCGTCTACTCCAGCGTGCTGGTGCCGGATAAAGAAGTCGAGGATGAATACAGGCGCCAGAAGGAGCGGGTGACGATTAAGTACATCTCGTTTCCGCCGGCCAAGTTCCGCGACGACGTGAAGCTGACTCCGGAAGAGGTGCACGCGATGTTCGAGGGGCATCATTCGGAATATTTCCAGCCGGAGAAGCGGTCCTTCCAAGTGCTGATTGTGGATCAGGCGAAGCTGGAACAAGCGATGACGGTTTCCGATGCGGATCTGCATGCGACTTATAACGCGTCCATGGATAATTTCCGGATGCCGGAGCGCGTGAAGGCGCGGCACATCCTGATCATGACGGAAGGCAAGTCCGATGCGGAGAAAAAGCAGGCACTGGCAAAAGCCGAGGATTTGCTGAAGCAATTGAAGGCAGGCGCGGACTTTTCGCAACTGGCGCAGAAGAATTCGGAAGACACGTCGAATGCGCCGAAGGGCGGAGACCTGGGGTGGTTCCCGCACGGCCAGATGGTGGCGGAGTTCGATAAGGCGGCGTTTGCGCTGAAGCCCGGCCAGTTGAGCGGAATTGTCACGACGAAGTTCGGGTATCACATCATCAAGCTGGACGAAAAAGAAATCGCGCGGGTGAAGCCGTTCGAGGAAGTAAAGGCGGACCTGACGGCCGCGCTGAAGAAGCAGCGGGTGACGGAGCAGGTGCAGAAGACGGCGGACGATGTGCATGACGCGCTGGCGAAGTCTCCCGGTTCGGCTGCCGAGATCGCGAAGAAATACGGCGTGGAACTGGCGACGGTGACGGACGCCAACGCGGGTTCTCCCGTGCCGACGCTGGGATCGGTGCCGGAAATCGACAACGCGCTGGCGCAGATGAAAGCGAACGACGTAACGCCGGTGCTGAGCTTGCCCGCGAATCGCCTGGTGGTGGCGGTACTGACGCAGCGCATTCCGTCGCGCCCATCGACTTTTGAAGAAGTCGAGGCTAAGGTTCGGGATCGCCTGATTACGTTGAAGACGACGGATGTGGCCAAGCAGAAGGCGCGGGAGGCGGTGGAAAAAATTCGCGCGGGCGAGGATATGGAAAAGGTCGCCAAAGAATATAAGCTTGAAGTGACGTCGCCTGCCGCGTTCGGACGCAGCGATTCGGTGGAAGGGCTGGGGCCGGCCAACTACGTCAAAGATGTATTCCAGAGCCGGGTGGGAGCGATCCTGGGGCCGACGGAGGTCCAGAACCGGGATATTATCTACAAGGTGACGGCGAAGGTGGACGCGGATATGGCGGGCTTCGCAGCGGAGAAGGACACGATTCGAGGGACTATCCGCCAGGAGAGGGCTCGCGAGCGGCTGAGCCTGTTCATGGACAGCGTCAGGACGAAGCTTACGGCGGATAAGAAACTGAAGGTCAATAACGACCTGGTGATGAAACTGGCGCAGGCGTTGAAGCGCAGTTAATGCTCGCTACACTGCTGGACGTCTGGCGAAGCCTGACGGATCCGGATCGATTAATCCATCTGCTGACGCAGGTGCTGACCGGTTGGCTGGGTTACGCGCTGCTGGCGAGCATCGTATTCGCGGAAACAGGGCTGCTGGTGGGGCTTTTTTTTCCCGGAGATTCGTTGTTATTCACGGTCGGCGTGGTGTGCGGCGCCGGTAATCTGGACATCGTCAAAATCTGCGCGTTGTTAACCGCTGTTTCCATTTTGGGGGATCAGAGCGGATACTTTCTGGGATACCGGACCGGTCCAAGGATTTTCTCGCGGCCGGACTCGCGATTTTTCAAGCAGGAATACGTGCGGCGCACGCAGGCTTTCTACGAGAAGCATGGCGGAAAGACGCTGATTTACGCCAAATTTGTGCCGATAGTGCGCACATTTGCGCCATTTATGGCCGGCGTCGGCCGCATGAACTACGTCCGATTCCTATCCTTCAACATATTCGGCGGCATGGGATGGGTATTATCGGCGACCCTGGCAGGCTATTACTTGGGCGGCGTCGCGGTGATCCGGCACAACTTCGAAAAGGTGGTGATCGCGATTGTGGTCATCAGCGTTCTGCCCGTGCTGCTCCAATTTTTCCGGTCGCGCAAAGAGTCAACGTAGCTTCTTCAGCGCGGTCTGAACGAGAACGTCGCGCTGCATCTCAACCTCGTCCCCTTTGGCGACGCCGAACTTGAGATTCATAATTTCCTGCTTCAGGCGGCTTTGAATCCAGGCGCGATCTCTTAAGAAATCGCTCACGGACGGCTGGATCTGGCGCGCGGAAAGAAACACCCGCAACTCGTCCAGAAGATCGGGCGTTACGTCGAAATCCGGGGTGATGTCGTGGGTCTGGACGTACTCGCTTGAGAAGGTCGTGATCGTACCGCTGGCGTCGAGCACCATTTCGAGACGGGAAAGCTGTAGAGGCTCGACCGCTTCGTCGGGCTGAATTCCGCCGCCACCGCGGACTTCGCGGCCGGCATCGGTGTGAAACGATCCGAGGGGCACAATCGCCTTCGAATCCAACTGGCCGAACGCGAGCGGCTTCTGAATCGAGCGGCCGCTAGGGGTGTAATAGAATGCCGTGGTCAGCGCGAGGCCGCTGTTGCTCGATAGAGAATAAACGCGCTGGACGAGGCCCTTGCCATAACTCGGTTCGCCGAGAATGGTCGCGCGGTCGTGATCCTGCAAGGCGCCGGAGAGGATCTCCGAGGCACTGGCGCTTTTCCCGTTGATCAGGATCGCGACGGGGAACTTGTAAGCGTGCGCGAGTTTGGGAACGCGAACCTCTTCGGTTTTCGCAGTTCTGCCCTTCACGCTGAAGACGAGCTGGTCGGGTTCAAGAAACAAAGAGGCGGTTTCGAGCGCGGCCTGCACGGCTCCGCCGGGGTTGTTCCTCAAATCGATCACCAGACCTTTGAGATTTTCTCCGCCCAGCTCTTCAATCTTTTGGCGGGCCAGCTTGCCGGTAGCTTCTTCAAAACTGGCGATGCGCAGGTAGCCGATTTGCGGCGCGAGAAAGAAGGCGCGATCGATACTCGGTGTATCCACCAACTCCGGTTTCAAGGTGAACCGGAGGACGCGAGCGGTCCCGGGACGGCGCACATACAGTTGCGCCTCCTGCTGGCGGGCGGCGGTGAGGAGCTGCACCAGCTGCTCGAATTCTAGGCGCGCGAGCTCATATCCATTGATGGCCAGGATCTCGTCGCCGGCGGTGAGACCGGACTTCGCCGATGGCGTCCCCTCCATGGCCTGAAGGACGATCACGCGGCCGGGAAGCACGCTGACGACGCTCCCAAAGCCCTTGCTCTCGCTGTTCTGCATGTGCTTCAACTGGTCGAACTGGCCGGGATCGAAGAAGATCGAGTGCGGGTCGAGCACCTTGAGCATGCCGGGAATGGCTCCCTGATAAAACGCCGCGTCGGGCACAATGGGATCGGCGGCTTCGCGATCCGCGATGTTGAAGACGTCGATCAGCTTTTTCAAATCGCGCGCAAGCTGGTCCGCGGGATCGTCCTGAGGGGGTGCGGCGAGAAAAAGAACAAGTGCGAAGAGGGGCATATTCAGCGGGTGTAACGCATCCCCTGTCGTGATTTGTGGCGCTCTATTGCGAGTTCGATCAAGCGGTCGATCAACGCGGGGTATTTAAGTCCGCTGGCTTCCCACATCTTCGGATACATGCTGATCGACGTGAATCCGGGGATGGTATTGATCTCGTTGATAAAGAATTTTCCCGTGGCCGTCTCCAGCAGAAAATCGACGCGGGCCATCCCTTCGCACTCGACGGCCTGGTAGCATGCGACGGCGAGCCTCTGGATTTCGTGCGTTTGTTCTGGGGTGAGATCCGCGGGAACAATGGTCTGGGCTTTATTCAAAAGATACTTGTCTTCGTAATCGTAGAAATCGCGCGAGGGCAGGATCTCGCATGGAACGGACGCTTGCGGGTCCTCGTTGCCAAGAACAGAGCATTCGAATTCACGGCCGACGATGCCGCGCTCGACAATAATCTTACGGTCGAACTGACCCGCGAACCGGAGGGCCGGCGCCAACTCTTCGATCGAGTTTACTTTTGAAATACCAACCGAGGAGCCGAGATTGGCCGGCTTCACAAACATCGGAAAGACTAAAGGGATTCGCGGTTGAAACCCCGCATGGACGTAATACTCCACCACCGGCAATCCGCTTGCGGCGCACAACCTCTTCATGACGTCCTTATCCATAGATATGGAAGACGCCAGCACACCGGCGCCGACGTACGGCAGATCGGCGAGTTCCAGCAGTCCCTGCACCGTGCCATCCTCACCGAACGTGCCGTGCAGGACCGGAAATACTACGTCGATCTCCGGATTGCCGCCGGGTTCCGGCGAAATGGCGCGCGGATGCCAACGGCCTTCCTTGGAGATAAGAATTCGCTGGACGTCGTACTTGGCGGGGTCCATGGCGTTCACGATCGACTCCGCCGAGTTGAGAGATACCTCATGTTCGCCGCTGCGCCCGCCATAAAGAACCGCTACCCGTAATTTGCTCACAATATTCTTTGTCCCATCGCCGACATAACCAGTTCGACGCCTAACAGCGCCGTTCGGTTCACTTCATCGATCACCGGATTCACTTCCACGATCTCCATCGAGGTCATGCGCCCGCTATCGCCGATGATCTCCATGGCGAGATGCGCCTCGCGATACGTCATTCCGCCGCGCACTGGTGTTCCGACGCCCGGTGCTTCGCGAGGGTCCACCGAATCCATGTCGAAAGAAAGATGGAAGCCGACGGTGCCGTCGGAGGCGCGGTCGATCGCTTCATAGATCACGCTGCGCAAGCCCCGTTCATCAATATCGCGCATGGTGTAAGCGTGTACACCCGCCGCGCGCACCAGCTGACGCTCGGCCTCATCCACGCTCCGTAATCCCACGATCGCGACGTTCGCGGGGTCGATCTTTGGGGCATAGCCGCCCAGATGAGTCAGCTCCGACGGCCCAATGCCGATCGAACACGCGAGCGGCATCCCATGGATATTGCCGCTCGGGCTCGACTGCGGAGTGTTCATATCGGCATGAGCATCGATCCAAATCAGACCGAGTTTCTGACCCGACTTTCGATAGTGATTCGACATTCCAGCGATCGTTCCGATGGCGATGGAATGGTCGCCGCCCAAAACCAGCGGCACTTTCGACTGATCGGCGGCCTGCTCCACCATTTCCATGAGGCGGGTACAGGTGTGCGCGATCTGCGGGAGGTAGCGGGCGCTTTCATGACCGACAGGGGAGGTCTCCGGCTGATCGACCAGGACGTTGCCCAGATCCTCGACTTCATAGCCAATGGAAGAAAGCTTCTCGTTGAGATTCGCGAGACGAAGCGCGGAGGGTCCCATATCGACGCCGCGGCGTCCGGCGCCAAGGTCCATGGGCGCGCCGATAATTGCGATGTGAGATTGCCGCATGGATTCGAAACGGACTGAGTGGCGATTACTGATTCGCGATCGACTCTAAGTGCTTACGCAAGCTACGCTCAACTTCTGGCTTGCCGCCAATTGTGTCGTTATAGAAAACTACCCGGTAGCTTCGGATATCGAACGGTAAATCTGAGCCTCTACGCGCTAAAAGTATCGTGGGCTTCCCAAGCGCATGAGCGTATCCAAGCTCGTAGAATACGTTGGTATTCGCCGGTGAGATCTCGGCAATTACAATTCCGGCTTGCTCTATCTCTCGCTGCATGTCCTGAAAAATGACCCCAGGGCCGTCCTTTTCATCGATGCGCACGACCTGGAACCCTGCGTGTTCAGCCTGCGGAAGAATGACTTCTCGGTAAAATGTATCGAACGGTTCAGAGAATTGCATTGCGACAAAGGCGCGGGGACGGTTGGCTTTCACTTCGAAGTCCGAGAATGAGATTGTGGAACTCCCCGCGGCAATTAGTCCCACTTGTTTCCCTTCCAGTGGTCGGGAGAGGAGATGCTGAACTACGGGGACGTCGTCAATAAGCATTCGTAGTTCTTGACCTTGAACCCTCAACTCGAGCAGGTAGTCCCGATTTGCGCGCAGGTTCTCGCGGGCCCCTGTCGCGATGAGGGGTCTCCATCCGAATCCACTGACGAACTCTCCAATGGAATAGGCGCTCAAAGCCGCGCCCAGTTCGGCAAATACGTAATGTTGATCCGGCGAACGATAACCGATCACGAGACCAGCCGCCTGCTCTAACGCGCCAAACGCGGCCGAGAATCGAATGCGAACTTTGGACATACCATTTTGTAAAAGAGCGCTGCTCGCAGCGAGACCGATCGGAAACACCTGACCGTGGGCAAAAGATTCCTGTCCACTCCCCGTGAAGGTCTGCGTCCCTTCACCGATCTCCCACCCTCCGAGGATTGGAATCCAGTTAGGCGGTTCAGGGTGCCCATTGTGGGAAGGTGCAGGCGGCATAGAGGCTATCTCCTAAATATTAAGTCTAACCTTCTAGTGCACCTACGGTCTGGTTCGATATAGCATGCGCGGAAACGCGATGGTCTCGCGGATGCGCTCCAGCCCGCACATCCAAGCGACGAAGCGCTCGGCGCGCCCATGGCGAATCCCGCGTGATTGATGCCGAAATACTGATGGAAGCGGACATTACGAAGACCAACTACCTTTCGCTATTCGATTTCTGGATGCCGCGCCTTGTTTCATTATGAATGCCCGCGGCGGCCTCGCCGGCGACAATCCGTTCACGATCACGCCGCATAGATAACTTGCGCTCCGGCGAGAATACGGTCTCTATATCTCGGCTTGAGGGCTCGTTTCACGCCAACATCGACTTTACGCCCAAGCAAATCCGACAAGTCGTTCGTCATCCCGATAAGGTCGAACAAACTGGGTCGCGCGTCGGGAAAATAATCCACCAGAAGGTCGAAGTCGCTATCCGGGCGCATCTCTCCCCGTACCGCAGAGCCGAAGAGCGACAATTCGCGAACTCGGTGACGGCGGCAAATCTCGGCGATTTCGGCCTCCGGAAGAACGATGCCGGGCGCGATGGTCATGCCTCTTATTATCGCGCTTAGTCATAGGAGCAGAAGAATCGCCGCTGGCCGGTGTCGAGCGCCAGTTTCAGTCTCGGCAATCGACGCTCGGCGGACGCGGCTTCCGGGCTCTCCGGCGCAAGCTTCACGATCTGCTCATAGTAGTCGACCGCGCGTGCTCTGGCGGCCGCTGCTTGCTGCTTATTGAGGTTCTTGCGTGGATAGGGAATGTCGCTGACAAACGGATCGCCCGCCGGGGCGTGCGCAATGGACCACCAGCTTTCATTCGCTGCGGCGAGAGTGAAAAGCACTTCCTTTCGGAACGGCGTGGCTGGATGCTGCGCGAGGAATGCTTCACCGTGTTCGATCACATCGTGAAAAAGATCCGGATTCGCTGGACAACTGGTACCAGGATCAGTGAACCAGCCGCGTTGCTGAAGCTCGACGAAGGCGAGCTGGCCGGCTTGGGAATCGGGAAACTCACGCCAGGCGCGCCACAGCAGGTCCTGGTTGTACGCAAGGCCTCCATCGTGCAAAATCCCGCCCAGTTTCACACCGAATTTTGCCAATTGCAGACGGATTAAGCCGGCGGGTGCCGTTTCACTATCTACTTCCCAAAGCAGCGTGCTCAGCTTCGTGATTAAGCCATTGGCGGCGAGAAGCAACATCGCCCGTTCGTCAAGGAGAGCGCGGTTCGCGACCCCGAGCAGGTCCAGGGCCTCGCGCGAAGTCTGCTTCGCGAGGATATCGCGTTCGAAGGACGTCTTCGGGTAGGCGTCGATCAGGCGCCCGTAATAATCGCCGACAAGTCGCTCAAGAAAGGGGCGCGCGGGATCGGCCGAGTCGGCCTGGTCAACAAGGGCATCCTTTCGGATTTCGCCAAACAGCCGGGAATCGAGAACAATTAACAGCACCGCGCCGCTGATACCCAACGGCATCCCGCTTGGATTCTGGAAGAGGAAATAGTGCAACTTTTCCGAGACCCAACGGTCGCCGGCGAAGGGCATGCCGACCTCGATCATGTTCGCCTCGCGGGTCGGCGCACCGAATCGCTTGGTGAGTATCTCCCTCAGCGCCCGAGCAATCTCAACGTCAGCCGGCGGTTCAGGACGAACTTCCATTTTGAGAAGCACGGGGCCGGGTTCGTCGAACGCATAGAAAAACGATTCCTCGATGAGCCCGCCGGCGCGCGACACACAGTGCTCGGTGAACTCGCCGTTCGCGCCAAACGCTTGTTGATAGAGAGTCCTGGGCTGGCACGCGGCGGATTTGCTGCCGGTGAAGGGAACACGCCATTGCGCGCCGTCGATTCGCGCCAACATACGGTCGGCAATTGTGTCCGCACTCGTCTGGCCGAACAGTGCAGAACCGAGCAGAAGGAGAGCGGAATACATCGGCCGCATACGCTTCTATTGTCTACTTTTTGTTCACTGACGGATTCCGGCACGCACGGGTGCGTGCGCCACAAACGCACCCGCACTACGGTCTGGTGCGGTACAGCATGCGCGGAAACGCGATGGTCTCGCGGATGTGCTCCAGCCCGCACATCCACGCGACGAAGCGCTCGACGCCCATGCCGAATCCGGCGTGTGGAACGCTGCCGTAGCGGCGCAGATCGAGATACCAGTTGAATGCTTCCTCCGGCAGATGGTGCTCTTGAAGACGCTGCTTCAATAGCTCCAGAGAATGGATGCGCTGGCCGCCGCCGATGATTTCGCCGTACCCTTCAGGGGCGATGAAATCGACGCCTAGCGCGACTTCCGGGCGATCGTCCGCGGGCTGGAAGTAAAACGCCTTCACGACCGTGGGATAGCGGTCCACCATCACGGGACGATCCAGATCTTCGGTGAGCAGCGTCTCATCGGTGTTACCGAAATCGCCGCCCCAGACGATTTCGCTGCCCTTTGCCTGGAGTTTCACCACGGCTTCGTCATAACTCATGCGATGGAAGGGAGCTTGAATGGCTTCGAGCTTCGCCACGTCGCGCTCCAACACCTTCAATTCCTCGCGGCGATTCTCCAGAACGCGTGCGACTACGAACGTGACTAACTCTTCGCCCACCCGCTTCACGTCTTCGAGATTCGCGTAGGACATCTCCGGTTCCACCATCCAGAACTCGGTGAGATGGCGGCGCGTCTTCGATTTTTCCGCGCGGAACGTGGGTCCGAAGCAGTACGTCTTGCCGAAGGCCGCGCTGGTGGCTTCGTTATAGAGCTGGCCGGACTGGGTGAGATAAACTTTTTCGTCTTCGAAGTAATCGACTTCGAAGAGCGTCGAAGTGCCCTCGCACGCGGCGGGCGTGAAGATCGGCGTGTCGACCAATACGAAGCCGTGCGAATCGAAGTAGTCGCGGATACCTTTGATGATTTCGTGGCGGACCTTGATCGCCGCATGCTGGCGGCGGCTGCGCAACCAGAGATGGCGGTGGTCCATCAGGAAATCGACGCCGTGATCCTTGGGAGTGATCGGATACGGGGTCTCTTCCGGAACACGCTGCAAAATATCCGCGCTTTCGACGTCCAGCTCATATCCGCCGGGAGCGCGGGACTCCTCGCGGATCTTGCCTCGAATCGCCAGCGAGGATTCCTGCGTCAGATTCTTCAGCGATTCAAATAAATCTTCCGGTAGGGCGCTCTTCACGGCGACGCACTGGATAATTCCCGTGCCATCGCGCAATTGAGGGAAACAAATTTTCCCGCTGCGGCGCAGGTTGTAAAGCCAGCCCGCGATCTCAACCATTTCGCCGTTATGCCGGCCCGCGTCCGCGACAGTCACTCGCGGAATCGAATTCTCAAGACTCATTTGTAGATCTCAGATTCTCCAGACGCTCAAACACCTGCTTGACGGCATCGAAGGGATGCTCCATGTCCGGGAGCTCCTTCAACTCCAGCAATAGCGGATACTCGTCGCCCGATCGCAGTGTATCCATCGTGCGCGACCAGTTGATGGTTCCACCATCCGACAACAGCGGGAACAGGTGCGAGTCGTCTTTCCCATTATTGTCATGAACGTGGGTGGAGCGGATGCGGCTCTTCAACAAGCGGTACGCGGTTTCCACGCCTTCGCGCATATTGGCGTGACCCGTATCCAGGCACACGTTCAAATTTAAATGGGTCTGTTCGAAGAACATCAGCAGACGCTCCGCGCTGGACAACCCGTTGGGTGTATTTTCGAGCAGGACCTCGACGCCGCGCTGCCTTGCAAACACGCTGATTTCCTCGAGGGCGGAAAATGCAGCGTCCACTTTGCGGTCCTCATACTCTTCACCGCTCACGCCCACGTGCTGAATCAGGTAGCGATAGGGAACGATCTCGGCGATATCGAGTGCGCGTTTGATCTCATCCACCACCAGCAGGCGTTTGGATTTGACGGGCTCCGTGATACTGAGCACAGAGTGCGGCCCGGAGCGTCCCCAAACATCGTCGTTATACATCGGCGAGTGGAGCGAATGAAGTTTCAACGGGGAATCGCGGAACCAGTGCCCCAGTTCCCTGATCTGCGCGTGGTCGTGATAATCGAGATGCTGCTTGGCGCAGAAAATCTCGACCAGGGGAATGCCCGCGTCCCAGATCCGGTCGAGCCAGACGGTGGTGAGGCGATGGCCGACAAACAGATGAGTGGAAAGGGCGTGAAGCATCCGGTTCTTATGATCGCGCACTACGCGGTCGGTTTAATAGCCGGCCGCTTTCCCCACCGCGCGGCCGTCGGAGCCGCCTTGGAGCCAGCCGTTGTCGATCACGATTGCCTCGACACGCGCAAGCACAACGCCAGGCGAATACTCGACATGGAAACCGCGCTGCTTCAGCAACTCGACCGTATCGGGCGAGATGCCTTTTTCAAGATACAAAGTATCGGGCTGCCATTGATGATGGAAGCGCGGCGCGTCGACGGCGTCCTGCGCATTCATGCCAAAATCGGCGACGTTCAGAAACACCTCGGTCACCGCGGTGACGATGCGGGAGCCGCCCGGCGCGCCCACCGTCATGAACAGTTTCCCGTCGCGCAGGATGATGGTCGGAGTCATCGAGGAGAGAGGACGCTTTCCGGGACGAATCGTGTTCGATTCGCCCTGTACCAGGCCGAACATATTCGCGGCACCAGGTTTAGCGGCAAAATCGTCCATTTCGTTATTGAGCAGGAAACCGAGCCCGGGAACGGTTATGCCGTTGCCATAGCCGCCGTTCAATGTATAGGTCACGGCGACCGCATTGCCTTCGGTATCGACCACGGAGAAATGCGTGGTCTCGGTGCCTTCGCTGCCCGCCGGCTTGCCGGGCTTTATCTGCTCGCTCGGCGTGGCATGATCGCGATCGATGGACTCGCGGCGCTTCGTTATATACGCGGGGTCGAGCAAGCCCATGATCGGCACCTTGAAGAAATCCGGGTCGCCCAGATACTCGCTTTTATCGGCATGGAAGCGCTGCATGGCTTCGGCAACATAACTGATGCTCGCCGCGGAGCCGAATCCGGTTTTCTCGTAGCCGGAGCCTTCGATCATCCCGAGAATTTGCAGCATCCCGATGCCACCAGAGCTGGGCGGGGGCGCGGTGATGATCTCGTAGTTCTTGTATTTCCCGATGAGGGGCTTTCGCTCGACTGCTTTGTAGTCCTTCAAATCCGCGAGCGTGATTAAGCCCCCGTTTTTCGCCATTTCCGCCGCGAATTTCTGCGCGGTCTCCCCTTCATAAAACTCGTTCGCGCCATTTTTTGCGATTCGAGTGAGCGTCGCGGCCAGGTCAGGGAGCTTGATGATTTCGTCGACGTCGTAAAATGCGCCGTCCTTTTGATAAATCCGCTTCGACTCCGGGGAGCGCGACAAGCTCCGCGAGTGCAGCGACTCGGCGTGAGAATAGCTGACCGGGAATCCCTTGGAGGCAAGTTCGATGGCGGGCGCCATGACGTCGGCCCACTTCTTGCGGCCGTATTTCGAAAGAGCCAGTTCAAACCCGCGCACGCTGCCGGGGACGCCGGACGAGCGCCAACCTTCAATGCTGTCGCGCGTCGGCTTTCCAGCGGCGTCAAGATACATGTCGCGCGATGCCTTGCCCGGCGCACGCTCCCGGAAATCAATGAACGCGGTCCGGCCATCGGCCATTCGGACGGTCATGAATCCGCCGCCGCCGATGTTGCCGGCAAACGGATGGGTCACCGCGAGCGCAAATCCTACCGCGACCGCGGCATCAATCGCATTCCCGCCGCTTTTTAGCACCGCAACGCCGACATCGGCCGCGAGACCTTCCTGCGCGACGACCATCGCGTGTTTGGCATGAACCGGCGGCTTCGCGCCGATTTCAAGGGAGGCGAATGAGAAGAGGAGAAGACAAGCCAGCGTGGGTCGCATATCGCGATTGTAACTCGCGCAGCGTCACTGAAGCTCCATTGTCAAAGAACATATAACCATAAGAAATTTATCGAGCGCGCTCTTTAGACAGGGTTTTACTTCGACTGACACGAAGATCGGCCATGTACCGACGGACATCCAACGCACGCAGGCCCTCAGAACAAGTGACTAGTATCGCCCCTCTTGGCCGGTTCCGCTCTCCGTTGGCAGAGCTCATGAACTCCTTGCCTATAAATTAGGCGACGGTTGTTCGAATGATTGTAGGTGAAGATGCAATGTTATTGAAAAGGATCGAAATCGAGTTTGTGGCGGCGACGGGAATAGTAGAATCAAGGCGTGAAGATGTTTTTGTGCGTGTTCCTGGCGGCTGTCGCATTCGCGGCCAAGCCGGCTCAACCGGTAGTATTGAAATCTTCGCAGCTTGAGGTGACCTTCGACCCGCTGAAGGGTTTGCCGACTGAGTACCGGTTGTCCTCCAACAAAGCGACCATTCGGGGAGGCGTCAGCAGCGAGGTTACCGTTACGATTTTTCGTGCCAGACGCTATACCAACTTTGCGGTTCGTCCGGAGGTGATTCGCTCCAACAAGACTCGCGCTGATTTTCAGTTCACGGTGCGCGAGAAGGGCGCGCCGATGGCGTCTTTCCTGCTGCGCTACGAATTGAATGGGGCCGAGGTTCTGGTTTCGCTTGAGGCGGTGCTCGAAGAGCCGGGGTTTGAGTTGATCGACGTCGGATTGCCGGAGCTTGCCTCGGTTCGCGAAGACGATGGAGGCGCGTGGCTGGCGCATGGCGACGGCGGCGGCACGATGGCGATGCTGAGCAAGGCAAAACCGGGGCGCCTGCCTCCCAATCGATTCTGGGGTGGAGTGGCGGCTACGCTCCCGGTGGTGATGATCGGAACGAATCGGATGTTGTGCGTGGAGGAAGTGCTCTCCTATATGGACACGACCGAGCTGGCGGTCGAAAATCACCAGGCGATGCTCGGGACCGTGAAGACCTGGCGCGTGAACGGGGGCCTCGCGTATGACATGAACATGGGTCCGAACGCGCCGCGAATCTCAGGGAACGATTCAACGCCGAATCTGATGGTGGGGGGGCGGCCTCTCTGCCGGCTGGATTTTTTGGGCGATCTGGATCACAACGGCGCGGTAGATTGGCTCGACGGCGCCAAGCTGGTCCGAGAGCGAATGCCGCAGATTCCTACCCACCACTACGATGACAAGCTGTTATACATGATCGATTGCGACGAACCTAAGTTGGCGAAGCCCAAGACGACCTTCGCGGAGTCGGAAAAGATCATTCGAAGAGTGGCTTCGCTGACCGCGGGCGCGCCGCAAGTGGTTTACTTGTGGGGCTGGCAGTATCGTGGGAAGGACACCGGGTATCCGGCGGTCGCGGAGGTGAACAAGAGGCTCGGAGGATATGACGGGTTCGTGAAGCTCCAACAGGATGCCCGGGCGATGAATGCGACGGTCAGCTTTTCCGATAATTTCGACGACGCGTATCAAAACAGCCCGGCGTGGGATTCGAACATGATTGCGCGGAGGCCCGATGGGGAACTGTGGGAAAGCCGCAACTGGACGGGCGAAAATTCGTACATTATCGGGCTCGCGAAATACATGGAAGGGCCTGGGCCGGAGCGCATTCGCTACGCGGCCGAGCGCTACAAGATCCGAGATACCTATTTCATCGATGCGCTGTCCTATTACACGATTCGCAACGATTGGGATCGGGACCGGCCTGCGAGCGGGGTGAAGAATCTGGCCGACGGCCGCTATAAGGTGATCGAAGAATTCAAGAAGCGCGGTCTTGACGTGGTATCGGAGGAGCTGCGCTACGCAACGCTCGGAAAGATCAGCGTGAGCAACAACGGACCGGTGGGCGAGGAGTCGCCTTTCGGCGGCGAAGCGATCCCTTTGATCGCGACGATTTACCGGAAGTCGGCAATCTGGGGCATGCACGGACCGGCGTGGAAAAAGCAGCCCGAGCTGAACAGCTTTTTCTATAACGGCCATGACTTTCCTTGGCTGCCGGAGGAGGATTGGGAGCGGCAGTTTACGAGGTTCTACTACGGGACTTTGGTGCCCTGGTATCAGGTCCATTACCGGAATATCGAGGCGTACCTGCGCGACGGAGATCGCACGGTGATCAGCCTCGAAGGCAATTCGAGGATCGATCTGGATTGGAAGAGCGATCAATATGCGGTGATAGTCGGTGGCGTCGAAGTGGCGCGTGACGGGGACACGTTCTGTCCGATCGGAAAGGATCGGATGGCGTTCTATTCTCCAGTTGCGAAGCAGTTCAGCGCGCCGTTGCCGGAAGGGTGGGATGCGAATACAGTGGTCGCGCTGGCCCTCTCGGCGGAGAGGACGGAAGCGGTTCCGGTATCGGCGCGCGATGGGAAGTTGATGGTTAATGTGAAGGCGGAGCGTCCGGTGATGGTGTTCCGGAACGCGGCGGGTCTTGAGGCCGCTAAAAAAACCGTCCGTTAGATTTCGATTTTTCGTGTCTTGTGCTTGTTGAGGTACCAGCACGGGGTATTGTCCAGATGAGGGAACAGAGACGCAACGCAGGTTTGCGTTTCCGGCGGCACGCCGTAGTCGAATTCAGTTTTCCCGTTCTTCTGGTGGATGGCGTAGTAAGGCTGGACTTGCACCGAACCCAGAGGCCTGCTGCGCGCGATAGCATAATCGCCCAGGTAGATTGCGGTTAACGACAGAATCGCAGCGATTGCGGCGGGTTTCATCACTTTTTATTTTAGCCCGGGAACTTTTCACTTGGCGACGGAATCTTTAGTTAGATAGGAACGGCATGAAGGCATTCGGCAGTGCTTTAATCGCGTCATTCTGCGTCCAGACGGCGGTGCTGGCTGGATACCTCCACTATCCCTTCCCGTCGTCGCTGTTGTGGATTGCAGCTGGAGTTGTAATCGTTCAAAGCGTCAAGGCGGCAGGCGGAGGCGTGCGGCGGCGCACGATGCGGCGCCTGCGGGACGCCCTGGCGACCCTGATCCTGGTGAGCGGGATGCTGCGATTCGCCATCATGCAACTTCCCTTCGGTGGAGGCGACCGGTACCGTCCGCCCGATATGAAGACGGGATCGAAGGGCTCGACTCCACGCGAGGAGAGTTCGACATCGAGGGACAGCAGCGGCGATCATACCGGAGTGATTCTGTTGCCGGAACACCAGCAACACACGACGCTGGTTCCGCCGTTGCCTTCGATGCCGAGCGCCCTGTTCGATGCCAAACATCAGAACCCGCTGACGATTCCGTTCTACGGCGCGTACTGGTTTTTCAAGCTGCCGGACACCAAGCCTCCGAAGGATTCCTATATCACGCATGGCACGCCGGCCGAGATGACGTTTTTCGCGCCGGACAGTCGTCCGCTGATCATGGAGGCGCACCAGAACCTGGGCAAGTTGATTGACCTCAAGTGCTGCAGGGAGATTCGCATCGAGATTCGAAATGCCGACCGGTATCCGGGGACGGTTTCGGTGGAACTGGTTCTCGTGAATACGAGAGAAGGACAGGAAGGTTCGGTTTCGCTGGGGAGCACACCGGTGACCTCCGCGCCGGGCGATCCGGACGCGCCCATGAAAGAGACGCTCACGTTTCCGATCCCGGGGCGCTCGCCGATCCGCAAATTCGACGAGCTGATGATTCGCTTTCCGCGGCAGAGGACCAGGATCAATCGCAGCGCGAAGATCGCGATCGACCGCTTTGTGCTGGTGCCGCGGGGTTAGTGTCATTCTGGAGAAGCCGGCGGACCGGACCAGGGGTCCGGCGCGGGCGAGGGCGCCCGCCCCACACATTAGAGTGAAGACGAACGCAGTGCGACTGCTCGATGCAGCAAAGATCCGCTATGAACTGCGGGAGTACGAGGTCGACCCGGAGGATCTCTCCGCGGAAACGGTCGCGGCCAAGGTGAATCTTCCGCTGGAACAGGTGTTCAAAACGCTGGTGATGCGCGGCGACCGTACCGGGGTCTGCCTGGCCGTGGTCCCGGGCAACACGTTGGTGGACGAGAAGGCGATGGCCCGGTTGGCGGGCGACCGACGCATCGAAATGGCGCCGCTCAAAGAGGTGCAGGCGCTGACCGGCTACATTCGCGGCGGCGTGACCGCGATTGCCGGCAAACGCGACTATCCCGTATACGTGGACGAGACGGCCGAGCTTTTTGACGTGATCTCCGTTTCGGCTGGAACGCGAGGGCTTCAGATCCTGCTCGCGCCCGGCGACTATCTGCGCGTAACGAAGGCGACTATTGGCGGCATCGGTCGACCTGTACAATAGACCCTAAGGATTTTTCAAATGTTACGAACTCTCTTGTTGTCGGCAGTCTTTCTGAGCGTGCTCCACGCGCAGGGTCGGGGTGGAGGAGGTGCGGCTGCTCCCGCTCGAATCCCTCCGATTGAGGAGCGCGTCAGCGGCATGCAGAAGCTGGACGGGTATTTCCCTATCTATTGGGAGGAGCGCACAGGCAGCCTGTTCCTTGAGATTCCGCGCTTCAACGCGGAGTTCCTTTACGCCACCGGACTCGCGGCCGGTCTGGGATCGAACGACATCGGCCTCGACCGCGGACAGGAAGGCGGAGGACGGCTGGTTTCCTTCCATCGCGTCGGCCCGAAGGTGTTTCTGGTCCAGCCACAGGAATCGTTCCGCTCGTCGAGCGCCAATCCGGCGGAGCGAAAGTCGGTGGAAGATTCCTTCGCGAAATCCATCCTGTGGGGTTTCACCGTCGCCGCGGAGAGCAACGGACACGTATTGGTTGACGCCACGGATTTCTTCGTGCGCGATGGACAAGGCGCGGGCAATGCGCTGCGTCCGGGAACATACCGCGTCGACCGCACGCGCAGCGCCGTCTACATGGAGCGCACTAAAGCATTTCCGAAGAATACGGAAATCGAAGTCACGCTGACCTTTTCGAATGAGGCTGGCGGAGGCGGTCGCGGCGGCGGAGGTGGTCCCGCGGGTGGGCCCCCGGCAATCGGCGCGGTGGGCGGAGGGGGCGGTGGTGGCGGCCGCGGAGGCGGATTGTTTTCGGGAACGGTGGCCAGCGTCACGCCTTCGGCCGAGGCGGTCACGCTGCGCGAACATTATTCCTTCGTCGAGCTGCCCGACGACAACTACACGCCGCGCGAAGACGATCCGCGCGCCGGCTACGGCGGCTTGACCTACGTCGACTACAGCGTGCCCATCGGCGAACCAATGACGAAGCGATTCGTCCGCCGTCATCGCATCGTGAAGAAAGATCCGAACGCGGAGATGAGCGAACCGGTGAAGCCCATTGAATACTGGGTAGACTCCGGTGCACCGGAGGACGTCAAGAAGGCGCTGGTCGAGGGCGCAAGCTGGTGGAACCAGGCTTTCGAAGCGGCCGGTTTCCGCAACGGCTTCAAAGTGGCTGTGCTGCCGGATGGCGCGGACCCGATGGATATTCGCTACAACATGATCAACTGGGTGCATCGTTCGACGCGCGGCTGGAGCACCGGCGGATCAGTGGCCGATCCTCGCACGGGAGAGATTATCAAAGGCACGGTGACGCTGGGATCGCTGCGGGACCGTCAGGATTACATGATTTTCGAAGGGCTGCTCTCGCCGTACATTGGGGGTAACGAACGACCGCAGATTCTGTATGAGACCGCGCTCGCGCGCATCCGGCAGCTTGCCGCGCATGAGGTCGGGCACACGCTGGGGCTCGGTCACAACTATTACGACAGCACCAAGGGGTGGATTTCGGTGATGGATTATCCGCATCCGCAGGAAACCTTGAACACCGACGGGACCATCGATTTATCCCACGCCTATGAAGCGCGCATCGGCGATTGGGACAAGGTGGCGATCAATTATGGTTACCGCCAGTTACCGAAACGCGACGAGCATGCCGCGCTGAATAAGATTCTCAACGATGCGTGGGCGCAGGATCTGATTTACATGACCAATCAGGATACGGACGCGAATCCGAAGGTGGATCAGTGGTCGAACGGCGTCAATCAAGCCGATGAGTTGAACCGCATCATGAAGATTCGCCGCGCGGCGCTCAACAAGCTGGGGGAGCACACCATCCGTACCGGCGCTCCCATGGCGACGATTGAGGAACCGCTGGTACCGATCTATATGTATCACCGCTATTCGGTGGAATCGGCCGCATCGATGATCGGCGGGATCGACTACATTTACGCGTTTCGCGGCGATAAGCGGACGCCCTTGAAGTGGGAGACGGCGGTGAATCAGCGCAAGGCGCTCGACGCGCTGGCCGCCACTCTGAAACCCTCCGAGCTGACGGTGCCCAAGCAGATTCTCGACCTGATCCCGCCGCGTCCGCCGGGGTTCGGCCGCCACCGCGAATTATTCCCGCGCACCACCGGCGACGGATTCGATCCCCTCAGCCCGGCCGTCGTCGCATCCGACACAACGATAGGCTTCGTGCTCGAGTTTGCCCGATCAGCGCGCATGGTCGCGCAGCACGCTCTCGACCCGTCGCTGCCTGGACTCGAAGAAGTCATCGATCGCTTGACGAAGGCGGTTTTCGGCGCTCCGGTAGCATCGCCCTATGAAGCTGAAGTGCGCCGCTCTGAGGAGCGGGTGCTGGTGGATCGCGTGATCTGGCTGGCGACGGCGGCTCCGAACGGGCAGGTCCGCGCGATCGCGTCGTTGAGGCTATCGAGGATGGCGGCGGGATTGAAGGCGGCGTCGCCGAATGAAGCCGAATTGGCGCAAAACATGCTTTTGGCATCGGATATAAGGCGGTTCCTGGAGCGTCCGGCGGAAACAACAAAACTGATTGCTCCGGAGACGGCGCCTCCGGGAGCGCCTATCGGAGGCGATACGGGCATGGATTGGCTGGCGCCAGTGCCGATGTGCACCTGGAGCGGTCTGCATCCCGACTGGTGGTCCTGGACCGAGCCGCCACCTATGTAATAATTCTGAGATTATTCCGCCCTTGGCGAGACTATAGAGAAGTGTTAAGAGCATTAGCAATTCTCTGTATTGCATCGACCGCGTTAATCGGTCAGGCAAAAACCACGGCCAAGAAGGCTCCCACGCCAGCCGGCACCAGCGCTCAGGAAGATAAACAGATCGAAGCAGCGATCCGTGCGAAGCTTGCGAAATCGAAGATTGGCAAAGACGGGTTCAAAGTGCGGGTGCAAGGTGGCATCGCTTATTGGGAGGGCTCGACCGACGTGCTGCAGCACAAAGGTTCCGCGACGCGAATGGCGAAGACCGCCGGGGCGAAGTCCGTGGTGAACAATATCAAGATCAGCGACGCTGGGAAAGAGAAGGCGACCGACAATCTGGATCAGGGCCGCCGGCGCGCGCAGTTGAAGCGAAGCGATCCGCGGACGGAAAAGGGGCCGGACAAGTAGCCAGGAGCGTCGCCACGCCGGCTCCTGGCTGTCTTTCAACTTTACCCCTTCCCGATCAGCGACAGAATCAGGTCCCGCTCGGCGAGTGTAAAATTGCTCCCCGGCGCGAAGTTGTAATTCTTGCCGCTTGCAAGCCTGATGTGAAAGGCCATCGCGCTTATTTGTCCGCGGGCGAACAGGCCTACTACTTTGTTCATCTTGGCCTCCCTAACCTCGTTTTTCGAGACTCTAAAGGAATCGGAACCGGCTCCCGAGAACGCCACAGCAGACCTTGAGACCGTCAACCTTCCATCGGACGCAACCGTGAAATTGCCGCCGCCGCGATCGTGATGCACGTGGAACGTCACGACTCCTCCACGTGCAATCGCAGCACGGTAATACGTCAGAGCTTGGGGCAGATCACCGACGGTGTAGAGATAGAGCTCGCCCAACGCCGCGTATGCTTTCCAGCTCTTAGGTTGCAGCTTTATGGCTTGGAGATAGACATTGACGGCGCCATCGGTATCACCGGCCGCGATAAATGAAACCCCTTGGCTCGTTAGCGTGTCGTAGCTGGCTGCGTCCGCGGTTGCTGTGTCGCCAGCGGCGGCGGTATCCGAGTCTGTTGCGGCTGCCGTCCCCGAATCGGTCGGCGTCCCTGAATCCTTCGCGTCAGCCGCCGGCTTGGCATCATCCGCCGGCTTCGCAGCATCGTCCGGATTCGCAGGCGGGTTCGCATTGTCCGGGTTCACTGGTACAGGCGTGTTATCCACCGTCGGCGCCGGAGCGGGTACGCCGGCCACATCCTGCCGATGCCAGATTTTTGGAAGGAAGTAGGTCAGCGCCAGGGCTCCTCCTATCAAAAGCAGCGCCAATGGAATCATCAACAACAACCATTTCACCGATGAAGACGACTGAGGAGACATGGTTTTCGGCGGCACCGCCTGCGTTGATGGAATGTGTGACGGCGGCACTTGCGCCATTGTAGGAGTCACGGGAGGTGGGGGCGGAGGAGGCGTCGCCTGCATCGGAACCGCGGCAACAGGGATAACCGGAGAAGCAAACGAAGTCGCACTGCCGGTGAGCGCGGCTTTGAAATCCTCCATTGACTGGAACCGCTCGTTGGCCTTGAGCGATAGGGCCTTCATCAATGCAGCCTCGACCCGCGGCTCGATCTGAATCTGGAGCTGGCTCGGCCATTGCAGTTTATCCTGGGCCTGCCGGTCGAGCGCGGGTTGCGGGATTCTTCCGGTGATGGCGTGGTAAAGCGTCGCGGCCATCGCGTAAACGTCGGTCCACGGGCCTTGAATTCCGGAGGCCCGATATTGCTCCTCCGGCGCGTAGCCTTCCTTCAAGATGATCGAGAGATTGCGGCTCTTCTGCCCCAGCGCATTCCGAGCCGCGCCGAAATCGATCAATTTCACTTTGCCGGCGCGCGTCAAATAGATGTTGTCGGGGCTGATATCACGATGCAGAATACCTTCGGCGTGAACCGCGGCCAGAGCGTCCATCGCCGGGAGCACCACACGCATCGCTGTCTCGAACGTGATCCGGCCGCCGCGCCGCGCCAGGAATTCCTCGAACGTGACTCCGTCCAGAAACTCCATCACCAGGTAGGCTGTGCCGTTGTCGCGAAAAACTGTATCGACGGATACGATTCCAGGATGATTGGAGAACTTCTTCAGGACGCGAGCTTCTTCGAGGAAGCGATCGAGACCCCATTCGAACTCCTGCTTGGTCTGCTCGGTGTAGGGAACCACTTTGGATTCGCCGCCGCTGCGGCCCGCAACGCCATTGGGCATGTATTCTTTGATCGCCAGGCGCGACTCAAGACCCAGATCCCACGAAAGGTAAGTTATGCCGAAACCTCCGTCGCCAAGCGCGCGTCCGATCAGGTATTGGTCGCGCAGCAGCGTCCGAGGCTTAAGCTGCAGCGGGCTGCGCGGAGGAAGATCGAACGGGCGCCCGCAAGTAGGGCATTCCGGCAACCCCGTATCGTTCTCCATGCATCCGACACATAAAGTCTGAATGTTCATAACAACCTTTCGTTCGATTCCCTAGAAGGACCGCAATTCTATCAGGGGCGGCCTCTTTTTTTCAAAACCCGTACCGCGATTGCGGAGTAGTTATCATGATCGGCGAGAGCGCCTTCCTTCACCCGCGCTTCCATCTTTCCGATCCACGCTTCAGAACTCGCCGCCGCGGCAAAATCGCTCTCCATCTCGGATTCCGTCACGCATTCCCAAAATCCGTCGCTTGCGAGGAGAAACGCATCGTTCGGCTGTGGTGCGCCCGGCATCTCGCGATTCGACGTAACGACCTGTTCGCGTGCGCCCAGGCTGTTTAACAGTCTGGGCCGGTCCTCGTGAAAACGAATCTGATCGGCGGAAATCTCACCGGCGTCCACCAGCCTTTGGGGCACGCTATCGTCGTGCGTCTGTTCCTGAATCCTTCCATCGCGCAGCCAGTAGAGCCGCGAATCGCCGGCGTGCGCCCACATCGCCGCGTCGGGCGACGCCAGAAGCATCACCATCGTGGTCCGCATATGCGTCAGTTCCGGCTCAGCGGTTTGCCGGTCCAGCACGGCGCGATTCGCCAGAACGACATGAGCGTTCAATGCCCGCTCTTTGATGGAAGGTTCCTGTTCGAACGAGGATAGTACCGCATCCACCGCCAGGCGCGACGCTATGTCGCCCCCCCGATGTCCGCCGAGTCCATCGGCGAGAACCCAACACCCCGCGCCCTCTACCATCCGGTACCCCAGAGAGTCCTCATTATCCACGCGGCCACCCGGTGCCGATAATGTCGCCGTTTCGAACACGATCTTCGCCCCTCCAAGGTGAAATGGGCGGAACAGACGCAGCCACATTAGGACCGATACTCCATTCTCATTTCAGTCCAGCCTTACTTCAAACTGATTGCGCAGGTCTCCGATGAAGAACCGCCCGCCCGCCGACAAATCGCGCGACTGGCCGGGGGTGAGCCGCTCTCCGGTCGCGAGGAACGTCCCGTTGGTCGAGCCAAGGTCCTGAAGTACAAACGTTCCCCGCGCGGCGTCCCAACTGACCATGCAGTGACGCTTTGAAATGGTGTGCGCCTCCGGTGCGAAAACCAGATTGGCCGCGCGCTGATCTCGCCCGAGGACGCTTGGCCCCGCGTCCAGAGAGAACGATTTTCCGGCGTACTGCCCCTCCACGCCGCGCAGTGCCGGCCGCCTCCTGGTCACTCCGGCCACCTGGTTTGCTGGCGGAGCCGGAAGGGGCGCGATCAACGGAGCATACCTGGCCGGCGACGGCAACCGCTGCTGTCGCAAAATCGCCTGCGAAGCCTTCTTTCGCGGCGTGCGAAACGCCATGGCGATAGCCGCCAGCACTAACACCACCGGAATCCATTCCGCGCCCTTCGGCCCCCACCACGCGATAGGCTTCGGGGCCTGCGCGTCCTTTTTATCCCCGCTATCGCTAGTACCGCCCTGCCGTGGCGCCGCGGCGGCTCCGCAATGCTCCTCCGTCGTTTTCGCTTGTAATCCCGCGGCCTTCAGGCCCGCCAACAACGGATCGACGACGTAGGCGAACTGCGCTCCGTCCTTCACCATCATATTGATGCCGATCACGTTTCCGCAGGCGTCAAACAGCGCGCCCCCGGAGTTGGCCTTGTTCATGGACGCGCTGGTTTTGTAAGCTTCGATAGTCGTATTTTCGACCTTCACCAGGCCGAGCACCTTGCCTTCGCCGATCTTCGGCGTCGTACCGGATTCGTCGGGATCCGGAAACTGCGCAGTGTAGACCGTCTGATCCTTTTCGACCGTTTTGAATGGCGCGATGGTCAGCGCCGGCCGTTCGAACGGATCCTTCAATTCGAGGATTGCCATCTCGGCGTCCGCATTGCTCCAGACGACCTTCGCCGTGCTGGCGTCTTTGGCGCCAGCCACCACCACCGGCACGGTTTGCTCACCGCTGTCCGTCTTGCCGCAGCACGCGGTCAGATTCGTGACGACGTGCCGGGAGTCGATCATAAATCCGCCGCCGCGGCTTATCGGCTTGGTCTTGCCGTTCTCCTGTATAGTGCCGAAAACGGCCACGCTGGACTGGAGCATTTTATCCGTCGCCGATTGGGCGAACGCACAGGATGCAGCGGCCACACTAAGAAGAACAATCTTCATTTCCTCTCCGTGATGTGCGCCACGTGATGCTTTTTGTACCACCAGCCACCGCCGGCTAACGCGATGCCGGAAATTCCAATGATCAAAATTGCCGCAACCATCGAGCGCGAGCGCTTCCGGCGAGGCGGCAGGATCAGCGTCTTTTCCGGCTTCCCCGCCTGCACCACTTCAACAGCCGGAGGCGGAAGCTTCGCGGTCGTCGCTTTATCTTGCACCGTCACCGACAGTACGGTTACATTGTCCTGAAACTCGTATCGTTCCGAGAGCGTCCTCACCACCAGTGCATCGGGCCACCGTTGAGGATGCCCCTTCAACGACCCAAGGATGTCGTCCGGCGTCAGCGTTTTGAACAAGCCGTCGCTGGCCAACAGAATAGAATCGCCATCGCCGATCGGCCAAGGGTCCAGATTTCGATCGATCTCTTCGAGCACGTCGACACCGATGAAGCTGGTCAGCGACTCTCTTTCGGGGTGCATCAGCGCCTGCTCCTTCGACATGGCGCCCCGCGTTACCGCACTGTCCAGAATGTTCGCAAAAACGTGCGGACGATTCACCATCTGAATCTGCCCGCGGCTCACGTGAAACAGTCCGCTATCGCCCACCGATATGAAGTACATCGCTTTATCGCCTGCGCCGGAATCGAGCAGCACCGCAGCCACCAGCGTCGTTCCGACACTCTCCGCCGCGCCCAGTTCGTGCGCCATCTCGACCACGCGAGCGTTGGCTTCACGAACGCTCCGCTCGAGCGCAGCGGCAATGGTCTCCCCCGGACCCTTCTTGCCGTATGCGTCCAGAAATGCGCGCACCGCCGTACGGCTGGCCAAATCGCCGTGCTCCATGCCTCCCATTCCATCGCACACTACGGCCACGAATCCCCCGTGGCTCAGAAACGATTCATCGTCCGGATCACCGAAGCCGAACGAATCCTGCTGCGAGCTGCGAGCCCCGATGTGTTGCGCGTTTCCAGGCAAAAAACTCATGCTTTTTCAGGCATCCGATGCAGGAAGCTCCATCTCTCCAGTGCTCAAAAATTCCCGCGACCAGCTATACTTCTCCCCGCAGAAGGGGATCAATACGAGTTTCGTCTGCCCCACCTCCAGCATGTCGTCGTGCTTCATCTGAATTGGCGAATTGACAATGTCTCCGTTCAAATACACTAGGCCTGAGGCATCGCCGGGCACCGCCCAGAACACTTGTGTCTTCGGATCGAAAATGACCAGGGCGTGCCTGTCGCGCGATACCATCTCATCGCCCGCCACGCAGACGTCCATCAACGGTGACCGGCCGATGAAGTTCTTTTCCGCATGCAACCGGAAATCGTGGCCGCGATCGGGACCCGCCAGGCAAACCAGCCATCCTACTACCGGACCGCTGCTCGTGCCTGACGCTTCCGCGCCCACGCGCCGTGTTGCACCAGATTTTTCAAGAGGTTTCTCGAGAGGTTTGCGAGGAGGTGGCGGAGGAGGAAGAGGCGGAGGCGGTGGCGGACCCGCTGACCTACCGGACGGCAAGAAGGGAGGAGGCAACGGCGGTGGTGCGGCAGCCACCGCCTCAATGGCCATCGCCAATACCGGCCTCGTCTTCTCACCGCCCTCAACATCCGCCGGCAGGGCACACCACGGACAACTGTTATGCTTGGTCGGATCGTAGAAGTGCCCTTCCGGACAGCGCGTCATCTTGTCAGCCATGCGAACCTCCACCACCCAAACCCACTTGTCCCGGCCGGGATTTCAACACGCAGCACCTGCATCTGATTCTCGACGCTCGCCGGAGGCGCGTCAGGGCTTTAGGATAGGTGTTTTCAATCCTCTCCACCAGTTCGTCGATACCGATCATCACCACCCCAAAACGCCCCGATCGTCCTCCTGCGCGAACGACTCCGCGCAGCGGCTAACCAAGGCGTCGGCAACCGCCGCATCGCAATGTCTCTCGCGGCCGATCGTGAACCTTCCTGGCATGTGAGGAAACAGGTTATTATATCGAAGCTGGTGGAAGCGGCGCGTCATACCCTTCGAGCCCGAGCGATGTCGATACATCCAGAAAATCGCGCGCGGCCATCGCCATCTCATGCTTCGCGGCGAAAACGAAGCGGGCCGCATCCACGTTGACGCGGCCAACGACCTCCGCCGCTGGGACATAATTCAGTACAGCGCCTGTCAGAACGCCATATTGGCGGATCAGCATCATAATCTCCGATTCCGCCACACCGTACTGCGCCGAAAGCGCTGGGATCGACTTCAGCAGCGCCTTCAGCGCGTCGGGGGTGTTCCCGTTCAGCGCCGTGGTCGCGGTCAAATGAACATTGCGAAGGCGCGGCGCAACCTCCTCCGTTACCAGATCCGCCGCCTCTTCCGACATGGCCCGGTACGTCGTATATTTTCCACCGGTGATGCGAATGATTCCTTGCGGATCGCGATAAATATGATGTTCTCTCGTTGCCTTTGTCGCCGGTGCATGGGATGGGAGCAGCGGCCGCAGCGAGCTGAAAGTCGCCACCGGATCAAGCTTGGCGCTGGCCGGAAAAATTCGCGTCGCGATGGTTCTTAGATACTGCTTCTCGTCGTCTGAAATGTGCACATTGTCGGGCGACCCATCATGATCGACGTCCGTCGTGCCAATCAGCGTCCGCTCCCCTCGCTCGCCCCATGGAAGGAAGAAAATGATTCGCCCGTCTTCCTCGAAGTGCGCGATGGCGTGCTTACTTTGATTGAGTCGCGGCATCACGATGTGCGATCCGCGTACCAGCCTGGGCGCGGGGGCCTGCGCCCAAGGGCCTGTGGAATCGATCAGCGCCCGTGCCCGCGCCTCGAACGTCTCGCCCGAAATAGAATCCCGCAGTTCGACGCGCCACAGGCCCTTCTCATCCCGCGCATGACGCTCCGCACGAACGTAGTTCGCGCACGCCGCCCCGTTCCTCACCGCTTCGAAAACGTTTTCGAGCACCAGCCGCGCCGAACGGCACTGCCCGTCATAAAACTCCATCGCCCCTCTCATTCCCGGAGCCGCCAGTCCCGGCTCCAGACCCCGTACCTCTTTGAGCGATAACCGCCGATGCCATGGCAACGCGCCGCTGCCGTCAAAAAAATCGTAAATCGTCAGCCCCAGGTCGGAATAAAGCGATTCTGCGAAACCAGAGATTGGCATCAGAAACGGCTGTGGGTCAATTAAGTGAGGAGCGATCTTCAGCAGCACGGCGCGCTCATGAAGCGCCTCACGCACTAGCTTGAAATCGAACTGCTTCAGGTACCGAAGTCCGCCGTGGATCAAATGGGAGTTCTTCCCGCTGGTCCCGGAGGAAAAATGATTCTGCTCGACCAAGCCAACATTAAGCTTTCCGCGACCCCTCAGCGCGAGATCGCGAGCAGTGCCAGCCCCATTAATTCCCCCGCCAAGGATGAGCACGTCGAACGTCTCTGACCGCAATCGCCCGATCGCCAAGCTTCGTGTACCCGGATTGACGGCAGGAGTCACGCTTACATTCTAAGGGAGGATCTGCCTGGCGGCCGCCGCGACCTTTGCACCACCCAAGGCAAGAGCAAGTAGGCAATCCCGCAGAGTGGAGCGAATAAAACCAGGACAACCTTAACCAACATGCTCACATAGTCAGCCATGGACGGGAGCAGCGGATCGTCCAGATGCAGGTTCGACACGTCTTGGTTATCGCCTCTGCCGCCTTCCTTGCCGTCCAGACCCAGCCACAAGATTTCCGGCTTCCCTTGCGGTCGAGGTCGATAAATGTACGCCTGCCGCCCCGGAGCGAGCGGTACATCTCGGCGCAGATATGGCCCAGCCCATCCCGCTGCGCCCGGATTTACCATGAGAGCTCGCAGTCCTTGTTCAGCGGTCGGATAGTTTCCAACGTCCCGCTTAAAAAGATCGAGTGCCCTATCGAGAGCGCCAATCTCCGCTTTAGCCCACAAGGTAGGGATGTGCATCCGCTCGCCGCGATAGCCGACTTCCATCACGACCCAGCAAAACGGCTCGAAGAGCAATCCAAATGCGATGTAAAAAAGTAGGGTGCTTCCGCGCACGTCATCAGAAAAGACGTGCGCAGTGGCGAAAACGTCTAGCTCTTCTTAAAAAACCACAACCAGAAATACTGGTCTCCCGCGCCGTGCCGGTACCGAGGCTCGAAATTACTCCGCCACGCCATCTCCACCGCCTGCGCGTCGGAAAACGGCACTCCCATCCATGTATCGTCAGCCGACGTTTTCAGATCCGTGCACCCCTGTACCTGGAATTTGAATAGCGCCCCCGCCCGCAGCAGGCGATTCACTTCGCGCACGTAGCTCTCGATCACCTCGCGACTCGGGATGTGCTGAAATACGATCGCCGAATAAGCGAAATCGAATTCCAGCTGCGGAACCACGGTCAGATCGCAGCCATTGTTCTGATAAACGTGCGCGTTCGGAAAATCGACCAGCGCCGCGCTTGCCCGCGCCACCATTTCTCCGCTCACGTCCACCGCGTGGACCTCCCCGAACAGCTTCGTCAGCGCCCTCGTCAGCCGCCCCGCGCCGCATCCGATCTCAAGCACGCGCATCGCCTTCGGATCGCGTCCCTGGCAAATGTTGACCATGTCGGTCAGGACGTCCTCCTCAACCGCTTTCTCACCCGACGCGAAAAACTCTTCGTCAGTCCACTCCTTCTGCCCCGTCGCGACATAATGACGCGCGTTCTCGCGAGCGCGCTCGTCCCAATCCTGCCGCATTTTTTCGAGCGTTTGTTGGATGTTTTGCTCTGGCATCAACTGTTAAAAAGGTTTTGGTGGACGGCGGGGGGATCGAACCCCCGGCCTCTGCATTGCGAACGCAGCGCTCTCCCAGCTGAGCTAGCCGCCCAATCGAGGTCTACGTCCTCAAATATAACATGGCGCTTGTCATGCATTTTTCACTTGCCCCGCGCCCCTAAACGAACGACACTTGAAACTGAATGGCTACCGTCAAGTCCCCCGACACCGCACCCGTGCGCGAACCCGCCGATCGCTGGAGCATCGCCGAAGCAGGCGAGCTTTATGATGTTTCCCGCTGGGGGAAGGGCTATTTTTCCGTAGGCAAGAACGGCCACATCTGGGTCCATCCTAACAAGGAGCCCTCTCGCGGTATCGATCTCAAGGAACTGGTCGACAATCTTCAGCTCCGTGGCATCTCGCTCCCTCTGCTGATCCGCTTTGGCGAAATCCTGCAACACCGCCTCGGCGAAATGCATCAGGCCTTCCAAAACTCCATCACTGAGCAGGGCTACAAAGGCTCCTACTGCTGCGTGTACCCGATTAAAGTCAACCAGCAGCGTCAAGTCGTGGAGGAGGTTTTCAAGTACGGCCGCCCCTACCGCTTCGGTCTCGAAGCCGGCTCGAAGCCCGAACTGCTAGCCGTTCTCGCCATCGCCGACAACGAGACGCCCATCATCTGTAACGGTTTCAAGGACGACGAATACATTGAAATGGCGATGCTGGCGAAGAAAATCGGCCGCCAGATCATCCCCGTCGTGGAGAAGTATACCGAGCTCGACCTGATCCTCAAGCACTCCGCGCGAGTCGGCGTGCGTCCCGTGATCGGCTTGCGCATCAAGCTCGCCAGCCGCGGCTCCGGCCGCTGGAAATCCTCCGGCGGGTACCGCTCCAAGTTCGGACTCACCGTCACCGAAGGCCTCCGCGCCCTCGAACAACTGAAATCCCTAGGAATGGAAGACTGCCTCCAGCTTCTGCATTTCCATCTCGGCAGCCAGATCACCAACATCCGGCAAATCAAAGCCGCCGTTATCGAAGCCGCGCGCGTCTATGTCGAGCTTAAGCGCGCCGGCGCCGGTCTGAACTATATGGACGTCGGCGGCGGACTCGGAATCGATTACGACGGCTCTCAGACCGACTTCGAATCGAGCGTCAATTACACCCTGCAAGAGTACGCCAACGACGTCGTGCATCATATGCAAAATGTTTGCGATGAAGCTGAGGTGGCGCATCCCATCATCATTTCTGAAAGTGGACGCGCCGTCGCCGCCTATCACAGTGTGCTGGTGTTCAACGTTCTCGGCGTCACCGGCTTTGGCGATACCGACGCACTGCCTGAAATTCCCGACGATGTTGAGCAGCCGCTCATCGATCTTCAGGAAACCATGAAAGGCCTGTCGAATAAGAACCTGCTCGAAAGTTTTCACGACGCGCAGCAGGCTCTCGACTCGGCGCTGAACCTGTTCAGCCTCGGCTACCTGCCCTTGCAGCAGCGCAGTATGGCGGAAAGCATTTACTGGCAGATCTGCCGCAATATCCAGAAGCTCGGCAAGCAGCTCGACTATTTCCCCGAGGAGCTCGAAGGCCTTGACGGTCTCCTTTCCGACACTTACTTCTGCAATTTCTCGCTCTTCCAAAGCATGCCCGACAGTTGGGCCGTCAAGCAGCTTTTTCCCATCATGCCGATTCATCGCTTGCAGGAAGAGCCGTTCCGGCACGGCATTCTGGGCGATATTTCCTGCGATTCCGACGGCAAAGTCGACCAGTTCATCGACCGCCGCGACGTCAAGAAAACACTCCCGCTTCACGCCTTCAACGGTGAGCCCTATTATCTGGGGGCATTTCTGGTCGGCGCCTATCAGGAGATTCTGGGCGATCTGCACAACCTTTTTGGCGACACCAACGCGGTGCACGTCCGGCTCGACGAAAACGGATCCGTTGTTCTCGAAGCCGTCATACGAGGCGACACCGTCCGCGAAGTTCTTGATTATGTTCAGTTTAAGACGCCCGCGCTCCTGGAACAATTCCGCACCGACGTCGAAACCGCCGTCCGCGAGGGCCGGATCGGCTATGAAGAATCCGGCTCACTCCTCCGATTCTATGAAGAGGGCCTAAACGGCTACACATACCTTGAGCAGTAAATTATGAACGAATTACAAAAACTGAAACGCGAACTCGAAGTGAATTTCCGGGAGCTGGTCGGAAGTTTTGAAACCAAGACCGGTCTTACGGTGGTGGAAGTAACCTTCACCAGAAACAGAACCTCCGGTAGCTACATCGCGCCCGCGGTCGAGACCAGAATAGAACTCTAATCCATTTTGTATCGGGAGTTTTTGCCCGTTTCGATCCGGATCCGATCGCGGATTATCTGAGAATCGCCTGGATCGGGCCAAGACCCTCCTCGACTAAGTGGAACGGGCGGCCATTAAGCACAAAATCCATCTTCTTATAGTTCAGCCCCACCTGCTGAAGAATCGTAGATTGCAGATCGCTAATGTAATGAGGATTTTCCACGGCACGGTAGCCAACCTCATCCGTCGCACCTTCAATCGTTCCTCCCTTGACGCCGCCGCCTGCCAGGAGCGTTGAGAATCCCATCGCATTGTGGTCGCGGCCCGTGGTGTTTTGCGACCAAGGGGTGCGGCCGAACTCGCTCGTGAACACAACTAGCGTGCTGTCGAGCATTCCTCTCTGTTTCAGATCGCGGATCAATCCTGAGATCGGCTTATCCACAGCTCGGCAAAGAGGCGCATGCGACTTCATATCATCGTGGGCGTCCCACGAGCCGTTTCCGCCACCAGCGTGGCAGATTTGGATGAAGCGGACGCCGCTTTCCGCCAGGCGGCGTGCGAGCAACAGTTGGCGGCCGAAATCGTCCGTCTCCTTGGCGCCGATCCCGTACAGATCCTTCACATGCTGAGGCTCCGTCGAGAAATCGACAATCGCGGGAGCTTTCATCATCATGCTTCCCGCCAGTTCGAACGCTCTGGTGCGTCCCGCAATTTCGCTTTCGATCTCATAATCCGCTCGGAACTGTCTGTCCAATTCGAATAGCGCCTGCATCTCCCGGTCACGCTGCCTGCCTGTCGAGCTCCGGGGCGGCAGCAGATTGGGAATCGGCACGTCTCCAGGCTGAAACGGCGTAGCGGAGTAGCTGGCGCCAAGGTACCCGCCGGACAACTGGACCGGCGACGAAGGCCGCCCCACGTTGACGAAGGTAGGTAATTCCTTGTTCGCCGTTCCCAGAGCATACGACACCCAACTTCCGAGGCAGGGATGTTCGAACTGGCGGAGTGGCTTGCCCGTCGCTCCTTCGAGCACGGCGGGAAAGTGATTCGTCTGATGGCAGTACATCGAGCGAACCACCGCGATGTCGTCGACCGTCTCCCCGATGTTCGGAAACCAATCCGAGACAGGGATGCCCGACTGGCCGTACTGTTTGAAAGTCCGCAGAATCGGAATGACCGGACGCTTCATCGGGGCATTGTTGTCCCCGAAGCCGATCGCGTCCATAATCTTGCCCGCGTGCTTATTGTCCTTCGGATCGAAGGTGTCGATGTGGCTGACACCTCCGCACATGAACAGGAAGATGACCGACTTCGCGCGCGGCGCGCCGGGCAGTCGCGCATCCTGCATCAGTTGACCGTTATCCGCCCAGAGAGAGCTAAGCGCTGAGCCCATGAATCCCGCGGCGGTTTGATACAGAAACCGGCGGCGGGCAATTTGGCCGCATGGATACAAAATGCGCAGGTTATCCATAAATCACCTGACGTAAATGAATTCGTCTAAATTGAAGAGTAGCCATGCCAGCTCTTTCATGCGCATCGGATCGTTCTCGATATAAGTGAGCGCGTAATCGAGCTCATAGCCGGAAGGTTTTCGCCCCAACGTTCGCTGATAGGCCGCGGTCACCGCGGCATGCAAATCTCCCGACGATTCCTTCAGCACCAAAGCCGCCAGCTTTTCCGACTCCTTCTCCACCAGATCGTTGTTCATGGTGAACAGCGCCTGGGGCGCGGTTACCGTTTGCGTGCGGATGGGGCAAGGCGTCCGGCCGTCATCGACGTCGAACGACGTCAGGAAATTGTTCATCACGTCCGTACTGGGAATGTACCCGCGCGTCAAATAGACGCCCCGCCGGTTGGTGCCCGAACCGGTAACATCCTCCTTCGGCAGGAAAATCTTCTGCTTCTGATCGGGGATCGTGAGTTGAAACGATTTGCCCCCGACTGCCAGATCCAGATCGTTAGCCACGTAATGAATCGCATCCCAGATCGGCTCGGCTTCGAGGCGCTGCAAGCGGAAATGCCAGAGATAGGTGTCTCGCGCATCAATGTTTAGGTTTTTCGTGAGCTGCGGCGGTTCCGGCTTCGAAGAAAGTTGATATGTATCCGATGTGACAATTAACCGGTGCAGCCATTTCATGTCGTAGTGATGCGCCACGAACTCCGCGGCAAGGTAATCGAGCAATTTCGGATTGGACGGCTTGCCGCCAAGCAGTCCGAAGTCGCTGGTGACGCGCTGCAAGCCCTCGCCGAAATGCCATCCCCAAATTCGGTTCACAGCAACGCGCGCGAACAAAGGATTCGTCGGCGCGGTCAGCCACTCGACAAATCCCTCGCGCCGGCCGTCCGTGAAATCTACATCCTTCGGCTGAAGGGGAAAGCCGGGCTCGACGGGCTGGTCCATCTCGGGGCGCTTTGGATCGCCTGTGGTGAGGACATAGCTCTTCTGTTTCAAAAGAGTTGGATCTTCTTCCGCGGTCCAATACGAAGGGAGCGCGGGGACACTCCCCAGCGCCTTCTGCTCTTTCACCAGAGCGTCGTATTTCGCCGCCTCCTCCTTCGGCATGATCTGTTTGAACTTGGAGGGATCGACGCGCAGCACAGGGTAGTAATCGTCGAAAATTTTCTGCTCCGCGGCAGTGCGCTGTTTTTCAGGTTTTCGAACAACCGCCTGAACGTCCGGCGTCAGCAGGGCCACGCGTTCGTCGAACAACTTCGTGCGGTACGGACCGACCAGCGCGTCGATGGCATCCTGAATCGGCGCATTTTTTTTCTTGAACTCGGCGAGCCTCTCACCGTTGGCGAAGATCTCCGTAGGCGTGGCCAGCATGACGTTTTTTAGCACCAGAGGGTCGAAAATCGCCTTCATCGCGTAGAAGTCTTTTTGCGTGATCGGATCAAATTTGTGATCGTGGCACTTCGCGCAGCCGACGGTCATCCCCATAAACGCGGTCGAGGTGGTTTCCACCGCGGCGAATGCCACATCGCGATCCTTATCCTCGCGCGACACCGCGGAACGTGCGAGAAAGCCGAGCGCGAACGTGTCCTCTACACTTCCCTCCACCCGCGACCGGTGGCCAAAGTCGTTGGTGGCCGTCTTCGGCTCATATCGATTCCCAAGAATCTGGGCTCGTACGAACTGGTCGTACGGCATGTCGTGGTTCAATGCTTGAATCACCCAGTCCCGCCACAGGTAGATGCCGTTCGATGCGGGCATCACCGATCCGTCCAGGCCGTCCAGATCGGCGTATCGCAGCACATCCAGCCAGTGGCGCGACCAGCGAACGCCATGCTGCTCGTCCGCGAGGAGGCGATCCACAACTTTTTCGTAAGCGTCCGGCGATTGGTCCGAGAGGAAAACGTCCTGCTCGGCAATGGTGGGCGGGATCCCGATCAAATCGAAATAGACTCGGCGGAGAAGCGTCAGCTGGTCGGCTTTTCCGGCGGGCACCAGGCCCTTCGCTTTATAGTCCGCGCCAATGAAGGCGTCGATCGGGTTCGCGGAGACCGTAACTCCCACAGGAATTGCCGGCCGCATTACCGGCTGCAGCGACCAAAGCCGCGCCGCTCTCTTGGCGAACTGCTCCTCCACCGTTTCCTTCGCACCGCCTTGGGCGGCGGCGGTGGCAATCGAATAAAGAAATACGGCGCAAAGGATCAACCGCATAGGGATCGACCTCAGTTTAACACCGCGGCAACAACCATCTCGAGCAGTCGGCGAACGCCATCGTCGCCGCCCACCGGCCCGTCATGGAACTGATTGTGAGGCAGCGGCTTCCAGTTATCGCGGGAATGATCCAGTTCATAGGTCAGCGGAATTCTCGTGAGGGCGGGATCGAACTGAGCATCGCTTCCAGCCATCTTATACAGAACCAGGTCGAGCGAGGGAACAATATAAATCCCCGACCCGCCCGCTCCCGACTTGAAAAATGCGTCCCGAGGCGCGCCGAATACGTGACCGTCCGCATTCACCTCGAACATCAGGCTCATCGGCGAGTGTGGATTGTAGGGAGACGGCCTGCCGCACATTGCGACATATTCGGCCGGCACGATTTGCTGACCACCCCATGTGCCTTTGTGCAGCAGTAAATACGGCAATCGCACTGCATCGGTCGCTCTGAGAGCAATACTGCCGCCTCCCGGCGTATGCGCAAGTGTAATTCCATTACGGTGCAGCGCATACCCCCAGGATCCGAATCCCATCGGTCCGGCCAGTTGCTCTTGAATGTATTGCTGCATCTCCATCCCCGTGAGACGGCGAAGAACCATCGACGCGACGTGCGCGGATGCCGAGGAATATGAATATCCTTCCCCAGGCTTGGTCCACATCGCCGTTTGCAGCGCGCTCGTGTCCTGATCCTGCGGTTCCGCCGGACGCGGCGTCGGCTCCAGTTTCTGATCGACCCCATTCACGATCCCCGGATTCGCGCCCTCTCCATGCATCCCGGAACTCATCGACAAAAGCTGCCCGAGCTTGATATCTGTCTTCGACGGATCGTTCAACGGAAATGCCTCAGGCAAATACTTCTCCGTAAAAACTTTGGTTTCGAGCCCATCCGGAATTTGGTCGTGTTTCTCCTTCAGCATGATCCCGCAGGCGACGCTTGTGAATGCCTTGCCGATCGAAGCCATGTCGGGATGCGCCTCTCGATTTCCCTTGCCGAAATACTTCTCATAAACCAGATATCCGTGACGAACCACCACCAGGCCGCCGTGCTGACTCGTCTCCTTTTCGAACTCGAATGCCTGATCCAGCCGGCTGAGATCCATTCCTCCTAACGTCCGAATTTCCCCGGGCTCCCTGAGAACGCGCCACCCGCCGTCTTTGTCCGGCGCGGGATAATAAGCGTCATTCTGTGCAGGAAGACTGTTAACGAAAATCAGGAAGACTAGCGGGAAACGAGCCACTCTCGAATTGTAAGCGAACGTGGGACAATACCGTGACATGAAGCAGCTTCTCCGCAATTTGGTGCCTTGTCTCGCCGCGGTTGTCGGCTTCGCGCAGCCACCCGCCCATCGCATTGTCATCGATACCAGCACCATCCTCGACGGCAAAGGCAGCGTGCTAAAGGACCGGCAAATAGTCATCGAAGGCTCTGAGATCCGCGTCGTCGCTTCGGGAAAAGCCAAGGCCGATTACGACCTGCGAGGCCTGACAGTAATGCCAGGCTGGATCGACACTCATATCCATCTGAACTGGCATCTTGACGCGAACAACAAATCGGTCAACAGCGGCGGCAAGCCCGAAGACATGGCGCTCGCGACTGCGGCGGACGCCTGGATGACGCTCGCCGGAGGATTCACCACCGTGCAAAGCGTGGGCGCTGCAATCGATGCAAACGTTCGCGACATCGTGGCTCGCGGTTTATTACCAGGCCCCCGAATTCTGACTTCCATGCGCCAGATTCAAGGAGCCAACCCGGATAAAAGCCGTCCCGATCCGGAAGCTTTGCGCGAGTTGGTCCGCAAGACCAGGCAGGAAGGCGCGGACGTAATCAAACTCTTCGCGACCACCGGATTGGGAGCGGGCGGCGACCAGAGCATGACGGATGAACAGATTCAGGCGGTGTGCGGCGAAGCCAAAGCCATGGGGTTGCGCTCCGTAGTGCACGCCATCGGCGACGCCGGCGCTCGAGCCGCTGTCCTTGCCGGATGCACAGCCATCGAGCACGGCACTTTTATAAAGGACGAAACCCTCGATCTGATGGCGCGGAACGGCACGTTCTTCGATCCGAATCTGCTGGTGCTCCACAACTATCTCGACAACCGCCAGAGCTACACGTTCAGCCCTGCGGCGCTTGCGACCTTAGAGAAGGGCATTCCCCCCACTGAGGACGTTCTGCGCCGCGCCCGCGCCCACAAAGTCAAGGTTGTATTCGGCACCGACGCTGTCGCTGGCTCGCACGGCCGTAACGCCGAGGAATTCATTTATCGCGTGCGTGACGCGCACGACACTCCGATGGACGCCGTGATCAGCGCCACCTCGGTTTCAGCGGAATCACTGGGATTGGGGCGGGAGATTGGAACAGTCGCGCCCGGTTTCCAGGCGGATCTCGTCGCCACCGATGGCAATCCTCTTGACGACATCACCGCGGTACGCCGCGTCGTGTTCGTCATGAAGGGCGGCCGGATCTACCGCTACCAGCGCTAAAGAGCTTCGCAAACGGCGGCGGTGACGTGAGCGGTCGTCGCTGTGCCTCCCAAGTCAGGCGTGAGTTCGCCCGTTGCAGTGACGTGCTCAATCGCGGTCATCAGACGCCCGGCAGCCACCACCTCCCCCAGGTGATCGAGCATCATCACCGCGGTCCAGAAACTGCCGATTGGATTGGCTATCCCCTTTCCCATGATGTCGAATGCGGAGCCGTGGATCGGTTCAAACATCGAGGGAAATTTCCGCGATGGATTCAGATTCGCGGTGGGCGCAATACCCATGCTGCCCGCCAGCGCGGCGGCCAGATCGCTCAGAATATCGGCGTGGAGATTCGTCGCGACAATCACGTCCATGGTGCGCGGCTTTGCCACCATTCGCGTAGTCGCGGCGTCCACCAGCACCTTGTCGACCTCGACCGAGGGAAACTCGCGCCCGACCTCAGCGGCGATCTCATCCCATAGCACCATGCCATACCGTTGCGCGTTCGATTTGGTCACGACGGTCAGCTTGTGCTGCGGACGCCCCATCGCCAACTCATAGGCGAATCGCATAATACGCGTCACCCCCGCACGCGTGAAGATAGCGGTTTCAGTCGCGACCTCTTCCGGGAAGCCGCGATGCGCGCGCCCCCCATGTCCGGCATACTCGCCCTCCGTGTTTTCGCGAACAATGACCCAGTCAAGGTCGCCCGCACCCGCGTGGCGGAGAGGCGAAACGATGCCCGGCAAAATCCGCGTGGGCCGCACATTGGCGAACTGGTCGAAGCCCTGGCAGATCCGCAGACGCAGCCCCCAGAGCGTGAGATCGTCGGCGAGGTCCGGATCCCCGACCGCGCCAAAATAGATCGCGTCGTACCTACTTAACGTCGCCAGACCGTCCTCCGGCATCATCAAACCGGTCTTGCGATAATAGTCGCTTCCCCAGGGGAACTCGTCGACCGCCAACTCGAAATCCCCGCAGCTTTCCTCCAGTGCGCGAAGCACTGTAAGGCCCGCCGGAATCACCTCCTTGCCGATTCCGTCCCCCGGGATAGCGGCGATCCTATATTTTCGCGGCATGCTTTTTCCTCGTCCTTAAGCCGGTAAAAACTTTTTGGTAATATGGGAATGCGCCACCCTAGCTCAGTTGGTAGAGCATCTCATTCGTAATGAGAGGGTCTCCGGTTCGACTCCGGAGGGTGGCTCCAGAATCTCGCGCAAGCCCTGGTCTTTGGATCGGGGCTTCCCATCTTCAGGCAGCTCGAATTCTCTCCGTAAACTCCCGAATCAGCCCCCCCGCTTTCGACGGGAACCGGTGCTTCCCAGGCAGCATGTGGAACTCGACGTTCGCCGCGTGCGCCCGCAGCCGCTCTGGAAACCCGCGCGCCACGGCCTCGGGAAAAAATTCATCTTCGGACCGCGCGATATGAAGGATCGGCGCCTCCACCCGCCCGTACTTATCCTCCTCCCAATCTTTCGGTACCCCTCCGCACATCGCGATCACCCCGCCCGCCTCTTCCGGATTGGTCCCGATATAGCGGTAATTCAGCCCCACCGGCTGCGAGAATCCCATCAACACAACATGCCGCGCGCGGACCTGAAATCGCGCCCGCAACTCTCCCAAAATCTTCCCAACCATTTCGTGATGCAATCTGATGTTGAGCGCCGCATGCGCCGTCGTTCCCCAGTTGTATCCAATCGGGCTGCCAGGAACCGGCGTCCCTAAGGCCCCGGAACTCAGATAGTATTGATTCGGCGCGCGTAAGCTCGCAATAATCGCGTCGCCGCCCAGCGCCATTTCGGACATCCGCAGCATCGCCTCCGGATTCGACCCGTACCCGTGCAGCGTCAGTACCAGCAACGTGCGCTCGTTCACCGGCGTCGGTACATGCAGTAAGTATTCCGCTTCGAAGGCAACACCAGCCGAATGGCGCACGTTTAACTATCATAATCCGCAAATGACTGCCGATAGAGGAATAGTGAAACAAGTGTTTGAGGCCGAGACATCCGATCTAGTCTTCGACCGGGCCGTCGCCCTGTCCCGCGTCGGTGGCGATGCGGAACTTTTGAAGGAAATCGCCATCCTGTTCCTCGACGATTACCCTAAGTCGCTGAGCGAGTTGCGTCAAGCGGTCGAAGCCGGCGATGCCAGGCGCGTCGAACGTACCGCGCACGGATTGAAGGGTTCGGTCTCGAACTTCGGCGCGCGTCCCGCCGTCGACGCCGCCATGGAGCTCGAAACCATGGGCCGGGCCCAGAAATTGGTCGAAGTCGAGCAAGTGCTGCACACCTTGGAACTGGCCCTCGCCGCCCTCCGCCCCGAACTCGAATCGCTATAACGAAGAAACAAAACGCCGCTTGCACCGCTCTAGCATTTTATGACGGTGAAGCCTGTGAGGATCGCGCTCGCATTGCTGTTTGTGTATTCGATGAGCCTATCGACCAGTTTTGCCCAACCCCCCGAGCCCGACCAAACGCCGCCTGCCGCTTCCTCACCCGCTGCACAACCGCCTCCAGACGTGGATCGTCCCGTTTCCCTGAAGCGTCTGCTTCCCAACCTTCTAGACGATCAAAAGCGGATCTGGACATTCCCCGCGAGGCTGGTCGAAGGACATAATTGGATCCCCACCGCCGCCGTCCTCGGAACTACCGCGGCACTCATTGCGCTGGACCCGGTCGAGGGAGGATATTTCCGCCGCACCACTGCTTTTCATGGATTCAACAGCGTCTTCTCGAGCAATGCCACCCAAGCCGGCGTGCTCATAGCTCCCGCGGCGTTTTACGCCGTTGGATTGGTTCGAAAAGATCCAAAAATGCAGAAAACCGCACTGTTTGCCGCCGAAGCGCTCGGCGACGCGGAGATTCTGCTGACCGTCTTAAAGGACTCAACCAATCGCCTGCGTCCCTCGAGCGTACCGCCAAACGGCAATTTCTCCGATACCTTTTTCGAGCGCCCCCCGCGCTTGGTGAGCAGCACCAGCTTCCCGTCCGGGCACGCCATCTCCGCTTTCGCCGTCGCCACCGTCATCGCCCGCCGCTATGGAAATCACCACTGGGTCCCCTACGCAGCCTATGGAGGCGCGGCGCTCGTCGGATTCTCCAGGCTTACGCTGTCAGCCCATTTCACCTCGGATGTCTTCATGGGCGCCGCCCTAGGCTATTGCATCAGCCGCTTCGTGGTGTTGCACGAGTAACCAGGCTGGCTTCAGACAGCCGTTTTCCGCCGGTATATACTCGATTCATGAGCAAATCCATCCTGATTTCAGCCGCGCTGATGAGTTGTGCCGCCTTGTCCTTCGCTGGCAACCCTCAAAGCCCGGCCGCCGAAACGTCGGTCGCCATCGCCGGCAAATCGATCTCTATCAAATATTCCGCCCCTTCTGTGCGAGGCCGGCAGATCTTCGGCCCCGGTGGCCTCGTCAGTAAGGATCCCACCGCTCCCGTCTGGAGAGCCGGCGCCGACAGCGCCACCGCTCTTCATACCGACGCCGACCTGGTGATCAACGGGCTCAACGTCCCCGCCGGCGATTACACCATTTTTATCCTTCCGACCGTGAACCCCTGGCAGCTCATCATTAATAAACAGACCAAACAATGGGGCCTGTCATACAAGTCCAGCGAGGACCTCGGCCGCGTCCCCATGAACATCTCCAAGCCGTCCGCCCCCATCGAAACTTTCAAGATCACGCTCTCCCCCGCCGGCGGCAAAAACGGCAAGCTGCAAATGGAATGGGAGAACGTCATCGCCTCCGTTCCCTTCACGGTGAAATGATCTCCCGCCCGGCGGATTCTTTGCGCGAGGGCTTCTCCAAGTGGACAGATGACTTCAATGAGATCCGTGGCTTCTTCTCTGAAATGCTCGAAGAAGAAGGCGACGCGGATCTCGCCGTGTTTTTGCGCTCCTGCTTTGACGAATCGCTCCAGCCGCCGCGGCTAGCGGCCCTACCCGCCCAATACTGCCAGGCCCTTTCTATCGTCTTTCAGCTTCTCGATATCGTCGAGGAGAACACCGCCAATCAGTTCCGCCGCCGCGCCGAAGATCCCCGCCGTCAGGAAGGCGAGCCCGGCCTTTGGCTCTATAACCTCGCCGACCTCCGCCACCGGGGTTTTTCCGAAGCCGCTCTGCGAGCCGCCATGGAGCAAGTCTCCGTCGAGCCCGTCCTCACCGCGCATCCCACCGAAGCCAAGCGCGCCACGGTTCTCGAACATCACCGTGCGATTTATCTTCTGCTAGTCGAGCGCGACAACCGCCGCTTCACCGAAGTCGAAGCCGCCATTTTTCGCCGTCGTCTCAAAGCCGCGTTAGAACGCCTCTGGCGCACCGGTGAAATCCGCGCCGAGCGTCCCGAAGTTGAAAGTGAAGTCCAGGGCGTGCTCCATTACCTCCGATGGGTTTTCCCCGACGTAGTCGAACTTCTCGACCAGCGCTTCCAGCATTCCTGGTCCGCCGAGTTCGGAACCCCTCCTCCCAATCTCCCCCGCCTCGCCTTCGGAAGCTGGGTCGGCGGCGATCGCGACGGCCATCCCTTAGTCACTCCCGAAGTAACCGCGCGAACGCTGGTCCTCCTCCGGCACAACGCTCTCGCCGTCGCGCGTGATCGTATGCGCAAGCTCGGCGCCACCCTCAGCCTCGCCGAATCCGAAGTCCCCGTGCCCGCAATCCTGCGCGGCCGCATCGAACTCTTAAGCAAAATTCTCGGCGCTGAGCTCGCCCGCAAAGCCATCGACCGCAATCCCCACGAACCCTGGCGCCAACTCGTCAACCTGATCCTCGCGCGCCTCGAACATGTCGACAAGCCGGGCGGCTACGCATCCGCCAAAGAATGGATCGCCGACTTCGAAGTCCTCGAAACATCGCTCCGCGAAGCGGGCGCCCATAACGTCGCTGAGATGGACGTGCGCCCCGCCGTCGCCCAGGCCCGCGTCTTCGGATTCCATTTGGCGACCCTCGACATCCGTCAGAACAGCCAGTATCACGATCGAGCCATGGCCGGCCTCCTCCGCGCCGCCGGTTTTGCGAAGCACGATTTTCCCAATTGGAGCGAGCCTGAGAAGCTGGACTTCCTCAATCGCGAGTTACAAACCCTGCGCCCCTTCACCGGCCCTCACATGAATCTCGATCCCGAAGCCGCGCATGTAACCGCGCTTTTCCGGGCTCTTCGCGCGCATGGCCCCGAAGGCCTGGGCCCCGTGATCGTCAGCATGACCCGCGGCGTCGCCGATCTGCTGGTCGTCTACTTGTTAGCCCGCGAAGCCGGACTTCTGGCCGAAAAGGACGGTGGCCTGGCCTGTGACTTAGCCGTAGCGCCCCTGTTCGAAACCATCCGTGATCTCGAAAACAGCGCCGGCATCCTCGACGCCTTCCTCAGCCATCCCGTCTCCACTCGCCGCCCTGTCAACGACGTAGTCGTCATGCTCGGCTATAGCGACAGCAATAAGGACGGCGGCGTACTCGCCAGCCAGTGGAGTCTCCACCAGGCCGAACGCGAGCTCACCGCCGTCGCCAAAAAACATAACACCCGCCTCACGTTTTTCCACGGCCGCGGTGGAACCGTCGGTCGCGGAGCCGGCCCAACCCACGTATTCCTGGAAGCCCTGCCCCAAGGCAGTTTGACCGGGAAAATGCGCGTCACCGAACAGGGCGAAGTGATCGCCCAAAAATACGCCAACCGCGTCACCGCGACATTTCAGCTCGAGCGCCTCCTGGCCGGAGTCACCCGGACCTCCCTCCTCCATAGCGTCCCCAATCATGCCACCCAGCCACTCGAATCGATCTGGCCAAAAGTGGCGGAAACAAGCTTCCAGGCCTATCGGAAACTGATCGAAACGGACGGTTTCGTGACCTTCTTCCGGCAAGCCACGCCCATCGACGTCATCGAGCAGACCCAGCTAGGCTCCCGTCCGTCACGCCGCAGCGGAGCCGGAACGCTGGACGACCTCCGCGCCATCCCTTGGGTGTTCAGTTGGAGCCAGGCCCGCTTCCACCTGCCCGGCTGGTACGGAGTAGGCACCGCGCTCGATTGGCTCCGCCGCGAAGACGGCCAACATCTTTTAGATTGGCCATTCCTATCGTATTTACTGCACAACGTCGAAGCCAGCCTCATGATGGCCCACCCCGGCACAATGCGCCTCTATGCCTCGCTAGTCGAAGACGAAGAGATCAGGACGCGCCTTCTGGACACAATTTTCAAAGAATACAACCTATCGGTGTCGGTAATCGAACACCTCTTCGGCGAAGCAGCCATCCATCGCAAGCGCCTCGCCCAAGCCGTCCGCCTGCGGCGAAGCGCCCTGGACCAGCTCCATCGGGAACAAGTGCGCCTGCTGCGATCCTGGCGCAGCGACCCAGGAGAAGAAACCCTAACCGCGCTCTTACTAACGGTAAATGCCATAGGAATGGGCCAAAAAATGACCGGCTAGTGGTCTGCGTCACACAGATTGCACATTATTCGCCACGCATGTGGGGCAGGATGGTGCAGGCCGGTTGTTAACCGGCCTTTTTTCGCGTCTCAGAGGGGTTGCGACGATTCACAATCGTCGCGCAGCTTATCAAGCTGCCCCACATTCGTCCCTGATACCATTCAAGGGCTGAAAGGGGCTGAAAGGGCTGAAAGGGACAGCCTGACGTGACTCCTTCGCGAACCCCACGAACTCAATGGACCATCCCAACGCCGTTAGGCCGGCGGCACTGTTACAGAGCGCCGACGCCATCACCTGAGGGAAAATGAAATCATGAGTGGAATCCAGTTCGTCACCGACGACAAGGGCCGCAAAGTCGGTGTCCTCATCGACCTGAAAAAACACGGGGCCATCTGGGAGGATTTCTGGGATGGTCTCGTATCTGAATCCCGTCGGAAGGAGAAGAGCATCCCTTACGAGCAATACCGGGCAAACCGCGTAAAGCGGATCCGCCCACGTGGTTAAATATTCCCTCGAAATCAAGCAGTCGCGCAAAAGGAATTGGATGCGCTTGACGAGACGCTGTTCATTCGGATCGATCGTAAGATTTTGGCGCTGGCGGATAACCCGCGGCCTGCGGGCTGCAAGAAACTGAAAGGCTACAAAGACCAATGGCGCATTCGTGTAGGCGATTGGCGCGTGCTCTACATGATCGACGAAGCTCGTCATCGTCACGGGCGTTGCGCACCGACGCGAAGTCTATGAATGACTCTAAGCTGGAAAACCTGGATCGTTCCGCACCTGCTCGGCTTGCCACAAATGCCGGCGGTCGTGGGTTGTGGTCAATGACAACTGCCCTCCCAGCGGCAGTCTTACGATTGCGCGCAAGACTGCGGGGAGCGCCGGCATCGTGACTTTCACCCGAGCCAGATGCAAACCGTCCGCATCCCTGGTCAGCCGCTTCAATTCACCGGCGATGCGGCGATACTCGGCCAGCGTCGTGTCCAGATCCACCTCGGCCGGAGGCGCGAACGCTTTCGGAGCCTTGAATTTCTTCTTGGCCGGAGGCTCCTGGCTGGCGATGAACTTGCGGGTCAGGAAGCCGTATTGAAACGGGCCATGCCCTGTTTTTCCATGGGCGCGTCCTTGCGCGATGCCGGTCTCGATCGCGGGAAGAGCGACGCTATTCGTAATATTCATGTGCGCGAAACATTCGCCGATCGACCAGCGGCCCGGCGCCGGACGCCACTGGAACTGTTCGCGGGTCAGGCCGTGGGTGATCGATTCGGCGTGGCTGAGATTAGCATCGATCTCCGTGACGAGCATGGCGATGTCGGGGTCGAGCGGCATACTCGCTACAATAGTAGATTCCAATGCGCATCGCTCTGGCGCAGATCAATCCCACGGTTGGGGACCTCTCGGGTAACGTGAACCGGATGACGCGAGCCGCGCGCGATGCGGCCGGCCGCGGCGCCGAAGCAGTGGTGTTTCCCGAGCTTTCTCTCACCGGCTACCCTCCGCGCGACCTGGTGGAGAAGCCCAGCTTTCTCGAAGCCAGTGAGCGTGAACTGGAACGTCTGGCTCGTGAAACGTCGGACCTCGATCTCAGCGTCATCTGCGGGTATGTCGCGCGGTCGAAGGCCGAAACCGGCAAACGCGCGCTGAACAGCGCCGCGGTGCTCGAACGCGGCCAGATCGTATTCCGGCAAAGTAAAATGTTGCTGCCGAATTACGATGTGTTCGATGAGGCTCGCTACTTCCGCCCGGGCGAACGCGAAGACTTGTTCACCTTGCGCGGCCAGCCCATGGCGCTGACCATTTGCGAGGACGCCTGGAACGATAAGCGCTACTGGAAGCATCGCCTCTATCCGCGCGATCCGGTAGAGGAGCTGTTCGGCGCGGGCGCGGAAATCATGATCTGCATCAATGCGTCTCCTTTCAACATGGGCAAGCGCGAAGTGCGGCGAAGAATCTATCGCGCGGCGGCGAAGCGCTATTCGAAGCCGGTCGTGTATGTGAATCAGGTGGGCGGCAACGATCAACTGGTGTTCGACGGCTCCAGCTTTGCAATGAACGGAGCGGGGGAGATCGTTGCCTCGGCGCGGTCCTTTGAAGAAGACCTGGTCATGACCGGCGATCTTCACGAGAATTTCACGGACGAGTGCGAAGCTGTCTATCAGGCGCTGGTGCTCGGAACGCGGGATTACATTCGTAAGTGCGGTTTTTCGAAAGTCCTGATCGGATTAAGCGGTGGAATCGATTCGGCGCTCACGGCGGTGATTGCGGTGGAGGCGGTGGGAAAAGAGAATGTGACGGGCGTGGCGATGCCGGGTCCCTATTCGTCCGATCACAGTGTGATTGATGCGCGGGAAATGGCAAATAAGCTCCAGATAAGCTTCGATACAGTGTCGATTTCGGCAGTTTATGCTCATTTAAGGGATGTATTAGAGCCCGCATTCCACGGAAAAGGGCCGGATGTGACCGAAGAGAACCTGCAATCGCGCCTTAGAGGCGTCACACTGATGGCTCTGTCGAACAAAAGCGGCGCGCTGGTGCTAACTACAGGAAATAAAAGCGAGTTAGCGGTCGGATATTGCACATTATACGGCGATATGTGCGGCGGACTCGCCGTGATCAGCGATGTGCCGAAGACCATGGTATACGCGCTGTCCCGTATAGCGAACAAAAGGCACAGCGGAGCGATTCCGGAGTCCGTTTTTACCAAGCCTCCGTCAGCGGAACTCAAGCCGGATCAAAAGGATACCGATTCGCTGCCGCCCTACGAAGTGCTCGACCGGATTCTCGAAGACTACATCGAGCAGTACAAAGCTCCGAAGCAAATCGCCGAAGCCCATGGGCTACCCATTTCTCTGGTCGAAGACATTGTAAACAAAGTAGATCGCAACGAATACAAACGCCAGCAAGCCGCGCCCGGTCTCAAGGTGACAACGAAAGCTTTCGGAATCGGGCGAAGATTTCCCATTGCGCAGAGGTTTTCCGAATGAGATATTTCTTGATTTTTCTAATATTTGCGATGATCCTCGGCTCGCAGCCATCGGGACGAGAAACCGTCGGCCGGCAGTCTGACGGAACGGTGCTGTTGCCGAACGGTTGGAAAATCGCGCCGGTGGGCGAACAGGTGCCTCTCGACACACTGCCGATGTCGTCGGCGATTTCGCCGAACGGGCGATTTGTGCTGGTGCTGAACGGCGGATACAAACCGCCGAGCATTAGCGTGATCGACGCGGCGTCGAAAAAAGAGCTGTCGCGCGTCAGGGTGGCGGATGGATGGCTGGGTTTGACCTTTTCTCCGGACGGGAGATTCGTTTATGTGGGAGGCGGATCGCGGTACCGGGTTTTTGAATTTTCGTTTTCTTCCGATGGCGAGTTGAAGCCAACGCGCGAATTTGAGATTGCCGCGGAGCATACGGTGCGGGATTTTATCGGCGACGTGGCGGTGTCACCGGACGGGCAGTTGCTGTACGCGGCGGATTTGTATCACGATTCCGTTGTCGCGATCAATGTGCGGACCGGCAAGGTGCTCGATCGATTCAAGACGGGCCGGCGGCCCTATCGGATTTTGTTTCATCCCGACGGAAAGTCGTTTTTCGTTTCGAGCTGGGCCGATTCGACCGTGTATGAATACAACGTTTCGTCAGGCACGGAGGTGGCGCGCGTGCGCATGGGTCCCCATCCTACCGATATGGTTTTAAGCAATCGGACGCCGGAGGAGGAAGAAACCGACGACACTGCCAAAAAGCCGCCAAAGAAGGAAGAAAAGACGCTGCGTCTGTTCGTCGCGGCTGCGAATACGAACAATGTGTTCGTCGTGAACGTCGATGAAGGAAAAGACCTGAAGTTGATCGAAACGTTGAACGTCGCGTTGACGCCCAGACACCCTCTAGGCATGACGCCGTCCGCGCTCGCGATTTCGGCGGATCAGAAGATGTTATTCACGGTTTGCTCCGACGCGAACGCTGTCGCGGTGACCGATATTTCCGAGCAGCGGAGCCGCTTGCTGGGGTTTATTCCGACGGGCTGGTATCCCACGGCGGCCCGCATTTTACGGGACGGCACCGTTCTGGTCCTGAATGGGCGCGGATTGCAGAGCTATCCGAATCCCAAGGCTCCCGGACCTTTCGGAGCTCCGGCGTTGGAGGGCGGAGGCGATCCCCGCCGCGAGTACGTGGGCAATCTGCAGACGGGCACCATGTCCGTGATCGCGCCATTGAACGAAGACGCGCTGGCGCAGTATACGAAATCCACGCTGGCGCTATCGCCTTATAACGACTCGAAACTGGACGTAGCCGAGTTCGCCGACGATAACGTGATTTACACCAAGCCAGGCCGCCCGTCGCCGATCGAGCATGTGATTTACGTCATCAAGGAAAATCGCACATACGATCAGATTTTGGGCAAGCTGGGCAAGGGAAACGGCGATCCATCGCTGACGCTGTTCGATGAGAATGCCGCGCCGAATCATTACAAGCTGGCGCGCGAGTTTGTGCTGTTCGACAATTTTTACGTCAACGCGGATGTGAGCGCGGACGGCCACAACTGGGCGACGGCAGGGATCGCTCCCGATTACACGCAGAAATTCTGGCCGTCGAGTTATGCCAAGCGGCGCAACTTTTACGACTACGAAGGCGGAGAGCCGGCGAATTCTCCACCGGCGGGCTATATCTGGACGAACGCCGTTGCGGCGGGGCTGACGGTGCGGAATTACGGGCATCAGGTGAACAATCGCAAGGCTGCCGGAGCCGACGGCGTGCAGATCGACGGTGTGCGCGATCCGTCTCTGAAAGCGATCACGAATACGCACTACCGCGGCTTCGATCTCGATTATCCCGATGTAGAACGGGCGAAGGTTTTCCTCGGCGAGCTGAAAGAGTTCGAGGCGTCGGGGAAGATGCCGCGATTTATCATCCTGCGTCTGGGCAACGATCACACGTCGGGGACGGCGGCCGGTCACGTGGCGCCGCTCTCGTCGTTTGCCGATAACGATGCCGCGCTCGGCATGTTGGTGGAAGGCGTTTCAAAAAGCAAGTTCTGGGCGAAGACAGCGATTTTCGTGATTGAAGACGACGCGCAGAATGGTCCGGATCACGTGGATTCCCACCGCTCGCCGATGTTCGCGCTGTCGCCGTACACGCGGCGGGGGATGATCGATAGCTCGATGTACAACCAGTCCTCAGTGCTGCGGACGATCGAGTTGATTCTCGGGTTGCGGCCGTTGACGCATTTCGACGCGGGGGCCCGGCCCTTGGCGATGGCGTTTGCGAGTGCGGCGAATATGGCTCCTTATGAAGCGGAGAAGCCCCGGATTTCGTTGACGGAGAAGAATCCCCCGAGGTCGCCAACGGCTGCGAGGTCGGCGAAGTTGGATTTTCGGGACGCGGATTTGGCGGATGACGATGAGTTGAATGCGATTTTGTGGGAGTCGATCAAGGGATCGGCGGCGCCGGTGCCGGTGCGGAGTTATTTTTCTAAGTAGTTGGTTTCGGTACTCTAGGTTCTGACGGATCGCGCTATCTAATGGCCGATATCAATCTTACGCAGGACGAAGCCGACAAGCTGATAGCTATGGGAAAACGCTCTGTCGATGAAAAAGATTGGCTCTTTCCAGTTCCAGGCGATCGGGTTGCGATTCCGTTAACCTCAATCGACAAATGGGAAAGCTTTGTGCTCGATGTGACCCGTGCGCAAATCAAACTTACAAAAGCCACCTACCAAAACCGAGCGAGGGCCGTGATTATTCTCATGAGGCTGGATTTTGACGGCCCACCGCACCGGAATCCTGATGGCGAAGAGATCGCTTGCCCGCACCTGCACGTCTACCGCGAAGGTTACGGCGTTAAGTGGGCTATCCCGGCGCCGGTCGCCAGGTACACGAATACGCTGGATCTCGTTTCAACGTGCGAAGCGTTCATGCAGCACTGCAACATCACCAACCCGCCTAAGATTCAGAAAGGCCTATTCTCATGACGACGTTGCAGGACATTGAGAAACTTCTGAATGATTACCGCGCTTGGCTGAAAGACAAAACGACGCTGAGAGAAGTGAACGGTTCCTGGGTGGAAATCACGACGCCCTACCTTGACCGTCATAACGATGCGCTACAAATCTACGCCCGCGCGGAAAACGGCGGCTACGTTTTAACTGATGATAGCTACACGATTCACGACCTTGAAGCGTCCGGTTGCAATCTCAACACGGAAAAGCGGCAAGATCTTTTGAAGATGGCCTTGAATGGCTTCGGCGTCCGAATGAACAACGAGGCACTCGAAGTTCACGCTTCGTCTGAAAACTTTCCAGCTCGGAAACACAATCTCATTCAGGCCATTCTTGCCGTGAATGACCTTTTTTATCTTGCACAGCCCTTTGTTGCGAGTCTGTTTTTTGAAGATGTGGTTGCATGGCTCGAAGGAAACGACATCCGGTATACGCCAAAGGTGAAGTTCACTGGTATAAGCGGGTTTGACCATCTATTTGATTTTGTTATTCCAATGTCCCCCCGTAAGCAGCCGGAACGCATCGTACAGGCGATCAAAAACCCCACGCGCGACAATGCGCAGGCGTTCCTTTATGCATGGAGTGACACCCGCGAAGTCCGGCCCCCGGAATCGAAGGCTTACGCAATTCTGAATGACGATGAGCAGTCGATTTCAGGAGGCGTGCTTGAGGCATTTCGCAACTATCAAATACAACCGGTGCCATGGAGCCAACGCGCCCAAGTCGTCACAGAACTTGCGGCTTAAGGTCGACCGACACCATTTCAATTCAGACGTTGCAGGGCTTGAATCCACGCTCCTGGAGTCGTGCCGAGCACACCGCGGAACATTTCCACGAAGGCGGTTGGCTGGCGATATCCCAAAGCTGCGCTGGTTTCTTTGACCGAGCGGCCGGAGACCAGGAGCTCCACGGCCTTCATCAAGCGCACCTGCCGCCGCCAGACTCGAAATCCGAACCAACTTCGCGGCGAAAGATTCGCTGGATCGTTCGGACGCTGGCGCCCGCGGCGCCGCACATCGCGGCCAGCGGCTGACGGCCGGCTGGATTCCCGATCATCTGGTCGGCAATCATTCTTGCGCGGGGATCTTTGGGGAGCGTCACGGAGATCGGCATGGGGGATGCGGCCCGCAACTGCGAGACGAGAAGGTCGCGAAGCGCGCAATGAAGACGATCTCGCATTCGCAGTTCTTTGAGGCGCACGGTTTCGACGATCAACTCGCGCAGCAGCGGGGTGACGTGAAACACCGTGCAGGTCGGAGGCAGGGCAGCGGCGAGCCCGCGGCGCATGTATAGAGTCCGCATCGAGACGGCGCCCGGCATGTGAATCGAGTGAGTTGTCCGGGCCGGAATCCACAGCGCGAAATGGGGAGGGATCAACCAGACACTCTCTCCCGCCGATACTTCCATCACGCCGCCGATGGCGTATATGAGCTGATCGGAGCCGTGGGAGTGTGGGAGAACGCGGTAATCGCGAGGATATTCATAGGCGAGTGTCGCAATCATGACGCCTCGGCCGGGATCGAAGCCGGTTATGAAGCCTTGTCGCAATACAGATATATTATGGCGTAACACTCGTCTTGCGACAAGCGCGATTCGGGGCCATTATAGCCTTATGAATCTCGCCCATCGCTGGTTGTGCGGCTCGGCACGTTGGAAGACCGCTGTCGAAACCTATATTCTGCCTTGGACCCTGGAGGGGCTGAAACTGGGGGCGAACGTCCTCGAAGTGGGGCCCGGGCCCGGGGCTACTACGGATCTGCTCCGGCGTCGCGTGGAGCGGCTGACTTGCGTGGAGGTGAATCGCGCGATGGCCGATGCGCTGCGCCGGCGACAAATGGACCGCAACGTCGATGTCGTCTGCGAGGATGCTACAGCGATGTCGTTCGCCGACGAGACTTTCGACGGAGCGGTTTGTTTCACGATGCTTCATCACGTGCCGTCCGCCGCGATGCAGGACCGTTTGCTCGGCGAGGTTCGAAGGGTGCTGCGTCCAGGCGGAATTTTCGCGGGGACGGACAGCCTGTACAGCCGTTCGTTCCGGCTGCTGCATTTGTTCGACACGATGGTGGTGGTTGATCCGGATACGTTTCCGGCACGACTCAAGGCCGCGGGGTTCGACGATATCCAGGTCGATGTGATGAAACCGTACGCGTTCCGATTTCGGGCGCGGAAGGCGAATTGAGTCACGCGCATGTCCGCTGCAGCGGTTCAAACGCTCGACCCCTCGGCAGCCTCTTTTATAAGCTGATTTCTTTGCTTCAGAAGCGTTGTCAATCGCGCCCGCATCACCATCCGCTCTGAAACGAGACCCATTAGCCAGAGCGGCATCCGAAAACGCATCTCGTCCCGCATCTCCGTTCGATTCGCGTTCAACGAACGAAAAAAATGATCGTGCCGGAACGATCGGAACAGACCTTTGACCATCGTGTCTTGAAAAAATACAGGCCTATCGAAGCCAGATATTTCGCTCAGGTGTGAGACGATAATGCCAAATTGCCTGGTCTGCCAGCCGACTCGTTCCCCCGGGCCAATGTTGCCGGACGTGACGCCGCTGACTGCTCTCAATCGGTGGGCCTTCGCCGCTTCTAGCTCTAGCTCTATACTGAGCGACAATTGAAAACATATCTCTACGGGTGCGTCGATAAACGTGATGAGTTGAATTTCGGTCACCGCGGGAATCCGCCGCGACCTCCGGCCGGTTGGACGCCAGTTTTTTCCTTCGCCTTCGCCACTCCGAAGAACAGCTTCACATCCACTGTGTGCGTTTTCTCATTCGTGGTTTTCTCCGCGCGCGTTTCGCCCAGATTTTCGAACACTCCGTCGGCCCGCAGGTTTTTCAGGAACTGGTCCGCATAATCGGGATGATAGGGACTGCCCCCGTTCATGGTCCAGACCTTGCGGATCTGCGGCTCCGTCAGCAGGTCCAGTCCGTCGATGGTGAGCTTGCCGAAGTGGTATTGCGGACCCGGGTTCACCGTGATCAGCGCGTCCACGGTGTGGTCGTTTTCGTGAATCGTCTTATCGGTCTTCGCCGTGGCGTGCAGATAGCCGTTGTTCCGCAACCGGTCGGCGATCTTCGTCGCGCCCCACCGCACTTCCTCCAGATTGGCGATATCGCCCGCGCGCCATTTACCGATGTTCTTGACGCCATCCGCTTCGTCCGGCGGAACGCCCGTCACTTTCACCGTTCCCAGGTTGTACGATTCGCCTTCCTTCACAGTAATGGTCACGGAGACGCCGTCCACCTTGGAGGCTTTTTCCACCACCACCTTCGGAAACGTGACGCCGACGCGTCCGCGCGCTTCATAAAGCGAACGCGTGCTGGCATCGAGCAGCTCCTGCATAGTCGCGTCGCTATAAGGCACGCCCACCGCGACCGGCGCCAGCGAATTGACCAGCGTCGTAGTCGGCAGAATTTCGTTGCCGTTGAAATGCACCTCGGCGATGTTCGGCCGCGCGCCCGGCGGACGGAAGACGATGGCGGGCTGGTCCGGCACATCCGACATCACTTTGCCGGTGACTTGCACCTTCCCATCCAGAAATTCCTCGATCGCGGCGATATAGCGCGTGATCACTTCCTTGGTCGCGGGAATGCGGTCGTCCAGAATAAGTTCCTGCTTGCGCAGCATCGCGCGCAGAGCGTCGTCTGAGGCGGGCAGATCCTCGAAGCGGTAGGGGAACCAGTATTCGACCTCGACCACGCGAAGCAGGCCGTCGACGCCCTTCGCATCCATGCTGGGTTTAAACTCATACGCCACGCTTTGGAACGCGCCGGTAGCCATCAACCGTTTGCGGGCCTGATCGAAATCGGTGCGAATCACCGGCTCGCCGATTTTTAGCGCAGCGACGGCCAGGATCTTGTCGACGGTCAGCTTCTGATTGCCCTCGACGCGCAGCGCTTCCAGCGGAAACACAGCCGGCGCGGGCTCAGAGTGTTTCTTCTGCTGAGCGGATAACGCCGTTATCGCAATGAGCGATACAAACCATCTCATATTAAAATCAACGCGCCCCGGACGCTACAGGTTTCAAAGACTCCGCGGCCAAACGTGGATGAAGGAATTTCGTGCTCATCGACCGCTTAGGCGCCGCATTTTCCGTATCCTGGCTACTGGCTACTGGCTACTGGCTACCTCTTTCTTCACTCCAGATCGATCGCGATATACCGGAGCTTCGTTCCTCTCTGCACCTGAAGCACGGCCGTATCGCCCGGCTTGGTGGCATCTAAAACCGCGCGCAGAGCCGCAATCGAAACGGTCGGCGTTTTGTTGATTTCGTAAATCACGTCGCCCGGCTCGAGCACCGCCCCAGGAGCATCCGTCGCCCGCGCCGCTACCACCACTCCGTAGTCGTGCCGCAGATCGGGTAGCATTTCCGCCAGCTTATCGGTAATCTGAATCGCCAGAATTCCCAGCCTGCGGATCAGGTTCTTTTCCGGATTCACCATGTCGGCAAAGCGCTGCGGATCGTCGTCGCGCTCGATCACCGGCATGCTGAAATTCAGAGGCTTGCCATCGCGCTGCGCGGTCACATCGACAATCGCCGATAGCGGCTGCTGATACACCAGATTCTCCAACTGCCGCGCATCGTCCATTTCCTTGCCCGCCACCGTGACAAGGATATCCCCCGGCTTGAGCCCGGCTTTGTCCGCCTGGCCGCCCGGTGTGACGTCCGCCGCGATGACTCCCCAGTCCTGCGGCAGCGCGAGGCCTTTGGCCAGCGCCGGAGTAATGGTTTGCGCCACGATCCCGATCTGCCCTCGGTGTACGTGGCCGTCCTTGACGATCTGTTCATAACTGGAGCGCACCAGGTTGCTGGGCACCGCGAAACCGATTCCTTCGCTGCCGCCCGATTGGGTGTAGATGAACGTGTTGATGCCGACGACGAACCCCTCGGCATCCACTAGAGGCCCGCCGCTGTTGCCGGGATTGATCGGCGCATCGGTTTGCACGTAAGTATAGGGATCGTCGAGCTTCAAACTGCGCGCGGTGGAGCTGACGATGCCCATGGTCACCGATCCTTCGAGTCCCAGCGGATTCCCGAACGCCATTACCAGCTGGCCCTGGCGCAACTTACTCGAATCGCCCAGCATGAGTTTCGGCAGCCCCGCGCGGTCGATCTTGATCACCGCCAGGTCAGCCTCCCGGTCGATGCCGATGAGCTTGGCGAGCACGATGGAATCGGACCTGCGGCCGGTGGTTTTCCCGTTGTGGAGCTTGACCTCGATCTTCAGCGCGTTGTGAATCACGTGATTGTTAGTGAGGATGAGCCCGTCCTCGGAGAGAATCACTCCGGAGCCGGTACTGCGCTGCTTCGAGAGCAGGCTGGAGGTGTTGGAGCTTTCGGTATCCTCGGCCGCGGCATAGCCGGTCGAGAAAATCTGTACCACCGAAGGCCGCACGCGCTGAGCGAGGGTTTCGAGCGACGCGCTCAGCTCGCCGAGCGAGGCAACGGTTTTAGTTTGCGGGAAAGCGAAGGCCGCGGAAACGAGCAGGATCAAGATCGGGCGCATCTATTCTAATCGTGGCACAGAACCGAGTCGCGTCGGCGTGCACGCGGGAAAGTCTGCGAAAACCGGGACTGACCACTCCGTCCCAAGGCGCGCCACGACCCTCCCGCCGGTGCTCCCCCTCGACGCGCCGCGTGGAAAGAGCGGTCTGTCCCGGTTTTCGCCCCGTCCACCACTCCTGCTTTTTTTATGCGCGCGAAATACGAGCCAGGGACGCGTACCCGCCAATCAGCAGGTACTCAACGCTGTTCGAGTTGAGCGACTTCAAGAACTCTTTGAAGTCCCTCGCTAGCGCTGGTATAGCCATAGAAGTCCTTCGCAGAAGTTCGAGCGCCCGCAGCCGCTCCTCGACTGGACGGGACAACCAGTATGCAACCGCATCGTCCGGGTCCGTCAGACGCGCGACGGAAAATTGCGTGCGATCCAGCCGGAAGGCGTCAGGCGCCATTTCCACGACTCTAGTCTACCGCTCTTCCGGCTTGGAGACACTTCGTCCGCCCGTCAAATCGGTCACCGTGTAGTCGGGCGGAACCTGGAACAGTGTGGGCGGCGGCTCGCTGCGATTGATGTTGGTCAGTTTATAAATGTTTGTGCCGCTGCGCGGATCGCTGCGGCTGCTCATCACCACCATTTGCAGGTCCGGCGAATACCAGCGCTCGCTGACGGTGACGATGGGTTGCTCATTGCCGATCTGGCCGGCGGGCATGGTGGTCGTGCGGCGCGTGCCTTCGGCGGAAATCCCGTCGAACATTTGCGTGCCGAGATTTTCCACTATCGGATCCGCGGTCGAGGAGTTGTCCGGGACGATCACTCCGAGTCCGACAGGAATACCGCCGCCGATCGAATGCATTGTGATGGTTGGGACTTCCGCTTTCATGAGAGATTCCATATCCATCTTCCTGGCGGCCGCCTTCTTTGCGTCCTCCAATGCGCGATCCGTTGCGCGCCAGGGGAGAAAGGCCTTAATCGCGGTTTTGGTTTCCGGACGCAGCGTGTAAGTAAACCCCTCGACCGGATCGGAAATGGAGACAGCGCCGGAGGCATCTTCCCGTCGCTCCCGTCCCTGGCTGTCGCGATGGAGGATGTTGGTGTGGGTGTTCGTAATGCGGTTGCCGCCGGCGAGCACTTGCACCGTTTCGCTCATGGAGAGCGCAGAGTAGGGTGCGCCCTTCACCGTCGGGCCGTTGATGATCCGGTCGCTCATCACGCGCGCTTTCGCTTCATCGAGAAGTTTCTTCTTGGCCGCCTCCATATCCTGCGCGGACAGCGAAATAAGGCCGAATAAGGCTCCGTAGAGTGCAATTTTTGTCATTTTATGCTCCTTTAAGGTCGATTAACGAAACGGATGGCTCGTGGGAGCCCTTCTTCCCCTACCAAAACATCGGCCTGAACCATGTCATCCAGGCGCTCCTCGCTCACCGGGAGCCCGACGCTTCGCATGGCGGAGGCGGGGACGCTGACGCGCAAAAGCTCTCCCCGTTCAAACGGCGGCGCATCGTCCATCAGCGAGAAGAACGGGGTCGTAACTTCTTTAGGTTGTTTGCGATGCACCACTTTCCGGGGAGCGGCCTTCACCGCCGGCAATACTGGGACGCGTGGTGTAACTACCGCAATTTCCATGGTTTGCACTTTTGGCCGCATGCCGATGAGCAGAACAATTGCCGCCGCAATCGCCAGATACGGCCACCGACGCCTCGAATATCTCCTTCGAAATGCTGTTCTTAGCCGCAATTCTACCACTGCCGGCGCTTCCCGATTCCGGTCATGGTCGGCCAACGCTTTTAACATACCGAACTCCTTACAGCCAATTTCTGCGCCAAAATGGACCGTCCCCGACTCAACCTGGACCGCACCGTGCCGATGGGACAATCGAGCACCAGCGCGGCCTCCTCATAACTGGTATCTTGCAGATCGCAAAGAACAACCGCTTCCCGATAAACCGCCGGCAGGCTAAGCACGGCGCGCCGGACCTGCTCGACCGTTTCGCGGCGCGTCAGGTCGTCAAGTAAATCCTCAGGACCCGCATAATCTTCAACTTCGGCGGTTTTTTCGATACGCCGTAAAACCAGATTGCGCGCGATTCCATAAAGGAACGATGCCAGCGATCCCCGGGATGCCTCGTATTTGGCGGTCTTTAGGAGCAGAGCCATAAAAACTTCCTGGGTAACATCTTCGGCAATCGCTACGCTGCCAGTCATTTGCAGTGCAAACCGATACACCGGCCCCTGCCGGCGGCGATAGAGGGTGGTGAAGGCGTCCTCGTCGCCCGACAGCATCAGCAGCAGCAGTTCCCGATCGGTCATTTCTATAACGACTTCTCTTTCGAAGAGATCTTAGTTCCAAATGCTACACTGAAAAAAAGAAATGATCTACGATGTGATTGTCATCGGGAGTGGTCCCGGTGGGTACTCGGCTGCGATTCGCGCCGGGCAATATGGGCTGAAGGTTGCCCTGATTGAAAAAGACGCGAGACTGGGCGGGACTTGCCTGCTGGTCGGATGCATTCCGACCAAGGCGCTGCTGCACACGGCGGATGTCTGGGACCGGTTTGTGCACGCGGAAGAAGAAGGGATTCATTGCGAGAATCCGCGCCTCGATTACCCGCTGGTGAGCGACCGCAAGAACAAGATCGTTGCCAAGCATTCGAAGGGAGTCGAGTTCCTCCTAAAGAAGAACAAAGTCGAGCGGATCAGCGGATGGGGACGGCTGGCTGGGCCTGGCAAGGTAGAGGTGACGGCGGGCGACGGGTCGAAGCAGATCTACGAAACGAAGAATGTCGTGCTCGCGACAGGGTCGGCGGCGCGGATGCTGCCGGGGTTACAGCCTGACGCCAAGCGTATTTTGACGAACATCGAAATATTGGATTTGCGGGAGATCCCGAAATCGCTGGCCGTGCTGGGGGCGGGCGCGGTGGGCGTGGAATTTGCGTCGTGCTTCCACCGCTTCGGAACCAAAGTGCAGGTGTTCGAGATGCTGCCGCGGATTGTGCCGGTGGAGGATGAGGACGTCTCGAAGGAACTGGCGCGGCTGTTCAAGAAGCAGGGCATTCGCGTCGAAACCGGGGCTCGGGCGGAGAATATTCAAGTCACCGATAATGGCGTTCGATTTGAAGTGGCGCTGACGGACGGCAAGCGCGAAACGGTGGAGACGGAAGCGCTTCTGGTCGCGGTGGGACGGCGGCCGATTACGGAAAATATCGGACTGGAAGGCACGAAAGTCGAGCTTGATCGGGGATTTGTGAAGGTCGACTCGATGCAGAGGACGGGAGAGCCGGGGGTCTACGCGATTGGTGATATTGTTGCCGGGACGCCGCAGTTGGCGCACGTGGCGACGGCCGAAGGAATGGTCGCGATCGCGCATATTGCTGGGAAGCCGGCGGTGCCGATTAACAGGCTGCGGATTCCAGGTTGTACGTATACGGAGCCTGGCATTGGCAGCGTCGGATTGACGGAGGCGCAGGCGAGGGCGGCCGGGCATTCGTTGAAGGTCGGAAAGTTTCCGTTTGCAGCGAACAGCAAGGCCAGTATTTTAGGATCGCATGACGGGTTCGTGAAGGTCGTGGCGGATGCGAAGTATGGGGAAGTGCTGGGGGTCCATATCATCGGGCCGGAGGCGTTCGAGCTGATCAGCGAAGGCGTGCTGGCGATGACGGCTGAGGCTACGGTCGATACGGTGATCAATACGATTCACGCGCATCCGACGATTTACGAGGCGGTGGGCGAGGCGTTTAACGCGGTGTATGGACAGGCGATTAATGCCTAGCGCGGTTTCAGAAGTTCACGCAGAGACGCAGAGATCGCAGAGGAACGCACGAGTTTGCGACCTCGGGCTGGTGCGCTACGTCGACGCGCTGGAACGGCAGAATCAGTTTGTTGAGCTGAGGCAGAGCGGGGCGATTTCCGATCAGTTGTTGATTGTCGAGCATCCTCATGTGGTCACTATGGGGCGCAATGGGCATCCAGAGAATTTGTTGGCCCAACCGGAAGTGCTGGCGCGGTCCGGGATTCAGTTTTATGAGACCGATCGCGGCGGGGATGTTACTTATCACGGGCCGGGGCAGATTGTGGGCTATCCGATTCTCGATTTGCGAGAATGGAAGCGCGATGTGCATGCGTATGTCCGGGCCGTCGAAGAAGTGATTGTCGACGCGCTGGCCGGGTTTGGCATTGCGGCGGGGCGCGAGGCGGGCGCTACGGGCGTGTGGACAAGCGATGGAAAGATCGCGGCGATTGGGGTCCATATCAGCCGCTGGGTGACTTCGCACGGCTTCGCGCTGAATGTAGATACGGATTTGAATTATTTCCGGTACATCGTACCGTGCGGTTTAACTCGACCGGTGACATCGATGCGGAAACTTGGGTGCCAGGCTCGCCGCGAGGAAGTGGTGGCGGCTTTGGTGCGAAGTTTCGGAATTGTGTTCGACCGGCAAATGGAGAATTTATGATTGACGTCGTGATGCCCCAGATGGGCGAGAGCATTGTCGAAGGAACGCTGACCAAGTGGCTGAAAAAGCCTGGCGACACAGTGGGGCGCGATGAGCCTCTGTTCGAGATTTCGACCGACAAAGTGGACACGGAGATTCCGTCGCCGGTGGCTGGCGTGCTCGCGGAAGTTCTGATTGAAGAGGGCAAGACGGTGGGGATCAATACCATCGTGGCTCGTATAAATGATGGTTCGAGTGCGCCTGCTGCTGCGCCGGTTGCTGCTGCTCCTGCTCCCGTGGCTGCGCCTCCGCCGCCTGCTCCTGTGCCCGAAGCCGATGGGACGCCTGAGCCTGTTGCGACTGTTGTCGAAGAGACTGCCGGGCCGCTTTCGCCGCTGGTGCGGAAGATGGCTCGCGAGAATAATATCGATTTGAGCAAGGTGAAGGGGACCGGCGCGGGGAACCGGATTACGAAGCAGGATCTGGAAGCTTATCTGGCATCGAAGACGGCTGCGCCGAAATCGCAGGCGGAACCGCCTGCGCCACCAACACCTCAAACACCAACAGCACCCCCTGTTGTGCAGGCTGCTCCTCCGCCCCCTCCTCCGCCGCAGGCTGTCGCGACGATTCCGCAAACGGTCGACATTTCGTCGCCTGCGCCGGGGACTCGCGTCGAGCAGATGAGTGTGATGCGGCAGCGAATCGCCGAACACATGGTGTTCAGCAAGCACACCTCGGCGCACGTGACTACGGTTCACAAAGTGGACTTCACGAAGGTCGCCAAGGTTCGCGAGAAGGCTAAAGCGAACGTGCAGGCGCAGTATGGATTCTCGCTAACGTTCCTGCCGTTCGTGCTGAAGGCGACTTGCGTTGCGCTGCGGCAGTTTCCGCTGCTGAACGCTTCGATTCAGGGCGACACCAATATCATTTACCATCGCGACATCAATCTGGGGATTGCGGTGGCGCTTGAGAATGGCCTGATCGTTCCAGTGATTCGGAACGCCGATGAAAAGAGCGTGATCGGACTGCAACGCTCGATTGCGGATCTGGCGGCGCGGGCGCGATCGAGGCAACTGCGGCCGGAAGAGGTGAAGGACGGGACCTTCTCGGTAACCAATTTCGGGAGCTTCGGCAGCGTGTTCGCGACGCCGGTGATCAATCAGCCGCAGGTAGCGATTCTGGGTGTGGGGACTGTCGAAAAGACGCCCGTGGTCATTGATGACGCGATTGCGATCCGGTCTATCGCGTACCTGGCGCTGACGTTCGACCATCGGTTGATCGATGGGGCGCTGGCGGATCAGTTTACTGGGAAGATCAAGGCGATTCTCGAGGGGTGGTCGGAAGAGATCTCGTAACGGCTTATCGGAATTGTGGACGGGGCGAAAAGCCGGGACAGACCGCTCTGTCCACGCGGCGTCATCGTCTTGAGTGCTTGGCGTGTATCGATCGCGCCTTGGGACAGAGTTGTCAGTCCCGGTTTTTCGCGCTGTGAGAAGGAGTCGAAATGGCGGACATCGTACGGTTAACGGATCCCGAGCATTTGACGGTCGTCAGCGTTGCTACCACGTTTGGCAACAATGCTTATTCGATGACGGTGCGGGGTGTCGAGACTTTGTATAAGCCCGCGCCGGATTTGGCGGCTTGGGTTGCGAAGCCGGATTTTGGCGGCATACCCTTCCTTTCGCCGTGGGCTAACCGGCTGGATCAGGATGCGTTCTTCGCTAATGGCAAAAAATATCTGCTGAATCCGGGGCTCGGGAATGTGCGGTATGACGGGCATCATTTGCCGATTCATGGGTTGGTAGCGTATAGCACGAAGTGGCGCGTGGTGAAGCAGGATACTTCGTCGGTTACTTCGCGCCTGGAGCCTTGGAGGGAGCCCGACGCGATGGCGCAGTTTCCGTTTGCGCATGCGATTGAGGTGACGCACCGGCTGCACGGGGGGTCACTTGAAGTGGCGACTACCGTGGAGAATTTGTCGAGCGATCCGATGCCGCTTTCGCTGGGATACCATCCTTACTTTCAGTTGACCGATTCGCCTCGCGACGACTGGAAAGTGCATCTGGCGGCTCGGGAGAGCGTGGTGTTATCGGATCTGCTGGTGCCGACGGGGGAGCGGAAGCCGATGCGTTTCGAGAATCCTTATCCTCTGGCTGGGCACGCGCTGGACGACGTATTTGCGGGGCTGACGGGCGCGGACTGGGTGCTCGAAGGAAAGAAGCAGCGGATCGCCGTGAAGTTCGGGCCGAAGTATCCGGTGGCTGTCGTCTATGCGCCGACGGGGCGGGCGTTCGTGTGTTTCGAGCCGATGGCTTCCGAGACGAATGCATTTAACATGACGCAGGCGGGGAAGGATGCTGGGTTGCAAACGATTGCGGCCGGGGGCAGGTGGTCGGAGAGTTTTTGGGTAACTCCGCAAGGGTTTTAAGGCCTGTCTCGGGCGTCGAGACGAGTCTCGACGCGGGACACACGAGTGTGTGCGCCACAAAGTACACTGGAATTTGTCCCTTATGGTTGCGGAAGCCGCTATTTCCACGTTTGAACGGCTCGATCTCGATTGCGGCGTCACGCTTGCGCCCGTCGAGGTCGCGTATGAGACTTACGGCACTCTCAACGCCGATAAATCGAACGCGATTCTGGTGCTGCACGCGTTTTCGGGCGATGCGCATGCGGCGGGCGAGGGCGGATGGTGGTCCAGTATGATCGGCCCGGCGAAAGGGTTCGATACCGATCGACACTTTGTCATCTGTTCTAATATTCTGGGTGGCTGCCGAGGGACTACTGGACCTGGTTCGATCAATCCCGAGACGGGCGCGCCGTGGGCGATGTCGTTTCCGGTGGTGACGGTCGCGGACATGGTGCGGTTGCAGAAGATGCTGGTCGACTCTTTGGGGATCAAAAAATTGCTGGCGGTCGCGGGCGGGTCGATGGGAGGGATGCTGGCGCTCGAATGGGCGGTGGCGTATCCCGACAGCGTGGCGGCGGCTCTGCCGATTGCGACTACGGCCCGGCATAGCGCGCAGCAGATCGCGTTCAATGAAGTCGGGCGGCAGGCGATCATGGCCGATCCGGATTGGAACCAGGGAAATTATTACGGCCGCAAGCCGCCTGCGCGGGGGCTATCGGTGGCGCGGATGGTGGGGCACATCACTTACATGAGCGACGCGAGCATGCGCGAAAAGTTCGGGCGCAGGCTGCGCGCGCCGGATCAATTCGAGGTGGAGAGCTATCTGCAGTATCGCGGGAGCACGTTTGTCGACCGGTTCGATGCGAACTCGTATCTGTACATTACGCGGGCGATGGATTCGTTCGATTTGACGGAGCGGGGCACGCTAGCCGCGCTGTTCGAGAAGATCAGGACGCGATTTCTGGTGATCAGTTTCACGTCGGACTGGCTGTATCCGAGCTATCAGTCGCTCGAGGTGGTGAGCGCGCTGCGGAGCCGCAATTGCGATGTGGCGTATTGCAATCTGGCGTCGGATTATGGGCACGACGCGTTTCTGGTTGAGGTGAAGGAGCAGGCGGAGCTGGTGCGCGGGTTTCTGGCGAGTACTCATGCTTGATGTGTTTGGGCGGCGGGATTACGCAATTATCAGCGAGCTGATCGACCCGGGGACACGGGTGCTGGATCTCGGGTGCAGTGAAGGCGAGCTGCTGGCGTGGCTGCGGGATCACAAGAACGTCGACGGCCGCGGGGTGGAGCTGACCGGCGCGAGCGTGCAGAAGGCGATTGCGCGCGGAGTGTCGGTTTATCAGGGCGATTTGGAATCGGGGCTCGACGATTATCCGGAGCAGGCGTTCGATTATGTGATCCTGAGCCAGACTTTGCAGCAGACTCGCGATCCATTGAAGGTGCTGAAGGGGATGCTGCGGATCGGGAAGCGGGGCATCGTGGCGTTCCCGAATTTCGGGCACTGGCGCGTGCGGGTGTCGCATCTATTTACGGGCCGCTCGCCGCAGACGGAGCTGTTTCCGTACGACTGGTACAACTCGCCGAACATTCATTTTCTGACGGTGCTCGATTTTGAGGCGCTGGCGGAGCAGCAGGGGTGGCGTGTGGAGCGGCGCATTTTTCTGGCGGGGAACCGGGAAGTCACAATGCTGCCGAACTTGATGTCGGAGGTCGCGGTGTTTTTGTTTTCGGGGGGCTGAGAGCGCCCCCAAAGATTTGCGTCGCTAACCGATTATCAATCAGTACGATAGGCGCTTCAAGCACCGTCGTTTCTCCCCCCCGCCGTCTATCCTGAGCACGGTAGGACGGCCCCAAAGCCAATCCCAGCCTCGCGTTAAAATAACGCGGATCTAACGCGACAAATTTCTCGCAGATTGGAGTAAGTGATGCGTTTTCTAAGAATCGCGGATAGGAACGCTCTTTACCTCCACCGTCATTTAACGCGCCTCCCGCGTCAAACGGTAGCGTTTCCGGCGGCTCGACCGAACCCCGACTGTGAAGGAAGGACTCTAGACGACCGCGACTTCGAATTTTTTGCGCAGCATTTCCTGGAGCTCCGCGCCGTGGACGGGATCGGCGAGAGCGAATTCGACGAACGCTTCGAAGTAGCTGGCGAAGTTGCCGACGTCGTAGCGGCGTTCCTCGGGCGTCAGTTGAACGGCGTAGACGCGGAGGCCCGCGGTGCACATACGCTCGATGGCGTCGGTGAGTTGAATTTCCCCTCGTTTGTCGGCTTCGACACGGCGAATTTCGTCGAAGATGCGCGGCGAGAAGATGTAACGTCCGGCGATGGCGAGACGGCTGGGAGCCTTTTCGGGACCGGGTTTTTCGACTAGATGAGCGACGCGCACGGCGTCCTTTTCGTAATCGGCCGGGGCCACGATGCCGTACTGACCGGTCTCCGAGAGAGGAACTTCCTCGACCGCGACGACGCAGGCGGCGGCGTTCTGTTCGAACACTTCGATCATGCGCGAAACGGCTTTGGACTGGGCGTGGAGGCCGAGAATCGAATCGCCGAGGGCGACGACGAAGGGCTGATCTCCGGCGAAATGCTCGCCGGCGAGGACGGCGTCACCCAAGCCTCGGGGAGAGCCCTGGCGGGTATAGAAAAACTTTGTGGGAGGGGGAGACTCGTTAACGCCGAGGTCGAAGTGGTCTTCAATCGACGTTTTATTACGGCCGGTGACGAACAGAATCTGCTCGATTCCATTGGCAGCGAGCTCATCGACGACGTATTCGACAACAGGCTTGCGGGCGACGGGCAGCATTTCCTTGGGCTGCGAACGGGTCGCGGGCAGCAATCTGGTGCCGAGGCCGGCTACGGGAACAACAGCGCTTCGAATCATTTTCCTTTTACCATTTAGAATACACGAGTGGGTCTTTTCTTCCTTGCTGAAGCGGCGAATGCGGGCGAACGCCTGGATCATTACCTGCAGGCGCGGATGAGCGGGTATAGCCGCGCGCGGTTGCAGGCGTGGATCAAGGACGGCCTCGTTACCGTGAACGGCGCGCCCGCCAAGTCCTCGACGACGCTTCGTGGTGGGGAAAAGATTGAGGTGAGCCCGGCGGATCTTCCTCCGCTGAAGGCTGAAGCGGAAGATGCGCCGATTGAGATTCTCCACGAAGATGCGTCGGTGATCGCGGTGAATAAGCCGGCCGGACTTGTGGTGCACGCGGGCGCGGGCGCAATTTCAGGGACGCTGGTGAACCGGCTGGTGCATCATTTTGCTACGCTTTCGCAAGTGGGCGGCGCGCTGCGGCCGGGCATCGTACATCGCCTGGATCGGGGAACCAGCGGCGTGATGCTGGTGGCGCGCACGGACGCGGCTCATCGCGCGCTGGCGACGCAGTTTGCCGGACGCACCACGGAGAAAACTTATCTGGCGCTGGTGGAGGGCCGAGTGAACGCGGATTCAGGGCGCATCACCAAGCCGATTGCGCGCGATCCGGTGCATCGGACCCGCATGACGGCTCGCCTGGAACATGGGCGCGACGCGTTGACCGAGTATCTCGTCCTAAAGCGCTTTGAAAAATTCAGTTATCTCGAAGTGCGGATCGGTACGGGACGCACGCACCAGATCCGCGCGCATCTGGCGAGCATCCGGCATCCGGTGGCGGGCGATAAATTGTACGGCGCACAGATCGCCGAACGGATTTTTCTGCACGCCTGGCGAATCCGTTTCGACAGTCCGGCGACGGGAGAACGCGTGACGGTGGAGGCTTCTCTGCCCGTGGAACTGCAACGGTGGCTCGACAGACTCACTATAATTTAATTGAACTCGCATGAAACATGTTGTTGCAGTATTCGCGGTGGTCCTGACGCTGGCCGCGCAGAATAGCGATCAGTCGCATTTCGGTCTGAACGTGACACGCGTCAGTATGCAGTTCACGGTCTCCGACAAGAAAGGCCGCTTCGTTAACGATCTATTGCAGGACGATTTCGAGATCACGGAGGGCAGGAAGGCGCAGGAGATTGTCGGGTTCACCGCTGAAACCAATTTGCCGCTGCGCCTGGCGATCCTGATCGACACCAGCAACAGCATCCGCGAACGGTTCAAATTCCAGCAGGAAGCGGCTACCGATTTCATTAACGCTGTGATCCGTCCCCGTCAGGATAAGGCGATCGTCGTCAGTTTCGATATGAGCGCGGAATTGGTGCAGGACCTGACCGACGATACGCAAAAGCTGGCCGACGGGATCCGCGGCTTGCGTCCCGGCGGAGGGACGGCGATGTACGACGCGATTTTTTTCGCCTGCCGTGACAAGCTGATGCAGGATCAGCCAATGGAGAAGTTCCGGCGCGCGATGGTGATCCTGTCGGACGGCGATGACAATCAGAGCCGCTGGACGCGCGAACAGGCTCTCGAGATGGCGCACAAGGGCGACGTGGTGATTTACGCGATTTCGACCAATCGTTCCGGCATTGAAACCGACGGCGACAAGGTTCTAAAATACTTCGCGCAGGAAACCGGCGGCCTGGCGTTTTTCCCTTTCAAGGCGCAGGATATGGCGCAGGATTTCGAAAATATCGCCAACGAATTGCGTCATCAATACAACGTCCTGTTCCGTCCGGAACCATTCAAGCCGGACGGTCTTTATCACGCGGTGAAGGTGGTCGTGAAAAATCACAAAGATTTGATCGTGCGCGCGCGGCACGGCTATTACGCGCCGACGATAAATTAAAAATCCGCTGTGTTCGGACAAACCTACAGTCCGCAGGATCTTGTTAAAATTGCGCTGCTGGTTCTGCTCGAAGGTCTTCTTTCGATCGACAACGCCTTGGTCCTGGCGCTGCTGGCAAGACGGCTTTCCAAGGACCTGCGGGCAAAAGCGCTGATGTACGGACTGGCGGGCGCTTTCGTTTTCCGTTTCATCATGATCGGCTCCGCCGCGTATCTGCTCCATTGGCGGATCGTCAAGCTGATCGGAGGCGGATATCTGCTGTGGATCTCCGTGCAGCATTTCTTCTTTACGAGGCCGGAGCCGCAGCCGTCATTGGACGAGGCTGACGATGCGAACGACGCGCCCGCCGCGGCGGCCACGCCAAAATTCTGGCCCACCGTGGCGCTGATAGAGGTGACAGACATCGCCTTCGCCGTCGATTCGATCCTGGCCGCCATCGCCCTGGTGGGCAGCGCACCAGCCGGACATGTGGGACCGCACCCGAAACTCTGGGTGGTGATCACGGGCGGGATGATCGGAGTTATGCTGATGCGGGTCGCGGCGGCGGGGTTCATCCGGCTGCTGGAGCGTTTCCCGCGTCTCGAAACCACCGCCTACCTGCTGATCATGGTCATTGGGCTGAAGCTGCTGGCCGATTGGGGGTTTAACACGGAACAGCAGCCCAGCCGCGCAGATTTCCACGATGCGGCGTCCCCTCTGTTCTGGATGTTCTGGTCGCTGATGGCACTTTGTATCGCGATTGGATTTTTACCGGCGAAGCGATTAGAGACCTCGCGTTAGAGATCGCTTCCCGCGGTCGCGGCTCGGAAGAGAAGTTCGAGATTTCGGGAGCGCTCCAGACTAAATCGTTCCCGCGTACAACTGGAACGGACCCCAATAAAAGGGCTTCTGATACGCTTTTCCGCCGTGCAACAGCGTCAGCTTTGCGTGGCGCAGCGCGTCCACGGGCGGGACATTATGCGCTATCTGATCGTAAAAATCGGCCATCAACTCCGCGGTGGAGCGGTCGGTGACATCCCACAATCCCGCCACGACCGACCGCGCCCCGGCCCGCAGGAAAGCCCAGGAGAGCCCCACCGGTCCTTCTCCTGAATACGTTTTTGCGCCCGCGCCGCGGCAGGCTGAGAGCGTTACCAGGCGGGCATTCAAAGGAACATTCATCACGGCGCGCGCCGAAAGCTGATACGCCGCGTCGTTTGGGGGAGAGGCGCGCGAAAGGATGAGCGCCGAATCGAGCGGGCTGGTCCGATTCGCCGCCGCATGGGCCGCGAAATGGATGCAGGAGAAGCGCGCCGGGCGGGCCTCGCGATAGGCATCTGGATAGGCCCGCGCACCTTCGAGTACGGTTTGCTTTTCCGGCGAAAACGCTTTCGAAACCGCCGCCATTTCGTTGCCGGCAAATGGAAGGGGCGGATACTCTTCGACCGACCGTTCCGGGTTGCCGATCAGCAGAAGAGTATCGGGCTCGGCTGCGTTTAACGACGCCGGACGAATTTCGGCCAGCACGTCGAGCGAAGGAGCGACCTCCAGCGTCGCGCGTTCGATCAGATATTTCAAGGGATTTGCGGGATCGGGCAAGGTTTCAAAATTGAGCGAATAAAGGGACCGGTCCGGCACCAGTACCAATCGAGTGGCGGACGACAGCAACTCGCGCACCGGCCCAAGAAGAATTTCCGCGAGCTTGCGGCCGGCTGGATACTCCGATTGCAGCGGATCGCGCAGGTTTTCGATGAACGATCGGTATCCCAATACCAGCGGCGCGATCTGGCTTTCCGCCGGCAGTTCATGGAACGTAATTCCATCCGGCGTCACCGCCCACAGAAACGATCGCTTCTTCCCGAGCCAATAGGAGAGAAAGACGCTGCCGGAAGATCGCGCCAGCTCGCGCATCCGCGGCCCGCTGACCACGGCGTGCGACGATTTCGCTTGCAGGCGTTCATCGAGCACGCGAGCGCGGCTGGACTCGGCCACTTCGAGCGCCCTTTCCGGCTGGTTCCGATCGACGAGAAAATTGATGTAGCGATCGTAGAAGCGGATCAGCTTGGCGAGATAGGTCATGCGATTATCGGCGATCGCCAGAGCCGTGCGCTGGCTCTCCAGATTCGTGAGAGCGGCGCGGAACTGCGCATCGGCTTGATCGAACTGGCCTTTCTCGCCGAGCAGGCCCGCGAGTCCGGCTCGCGCTTCCAGCATTGGCACGGGGTTCATCCCTTCGTGATATTCGGCGATCAGGCCGCGGTAGAGCGACTCGGCTCGCGGGTCCATGCGTCCGGCGGCGATGTGCGCCTCGTTGACGCGCGGATAGAAATCGGAACGGTCGGCGAGGGCTTGCCGGCGGCTGAGCGCCTCTTTGTTGTAAGAATCGGCGGCATCGAAATCACCGAGATCGATCGCGGTGGATGCGAGGCTGTAGTACCACCAGCCAGTCATATCCTTTTCGTTCACATCGCGCGATTGGGCGATATCGAGCGCCTGTTTGAACTTTTCCGCGGCCTTCTGAAGATCCTCGCGATCATAAAGCCCGGAGCCACTGTTGCCGATCCACAGCTGCTCGAGGTAATGGTCGCCGATCCGCCTCGCGTAGGTCTCGGCCTGCTCCAGATCCACCAGACCTTTGTCGGTATCTCCTAAACGGAGATAACATGAGCCGAGATTCCCCAAGGTCATGTAATATGACTTCATGTTGCCGAGCTGCTGGAACATCGCTCCGGCCTTGTCGAACCAATAGATCGCTTCCTCAAAATGGAAGGTGTTCTGAAACATCAATCCAAGATTGCCCATCGCCGCGGCTTGCAGGTAGGGATCGTGCTGGGCGGCCGCCACTTCAATCGCGTGGCGGAAGGCCGATTCCGCCAGATCCATCCGCCCCTGCCGAACCTCCACCAATCCCATTCGGTTTTCGATCAGCGCTTCGAGCATCGGGAGTTCCAACGGCTTGGCGATCTGCGCGGCCTGCCGCAGCAGCGCTTCGGCTGTGGAGTAGTGGGAGGCTAGATTTTCCAAATAACTTTCATCCACCCGCAGCCGTGCCAGCGATTCCCGATCGGTTGGAAGGTGCGCATATGCCAGGAGCTCCTTTGCGGTTTTCACATCGGAGCGCGCCAGCAGCACGATATCGGCTTTGAGGATTCGAAAGCGCCAGGAGCGTTCGGCGTCGAAACCTGCTTGCGCCTCACGCATCGCTTCATCGAACTTTCCTTGCCTCAGCAGGAGCCGCCCGTTTGTATAATGAGCGTCCGGCGACGTGCCGCAGCCGGCAAGGATCAGGAAACCGATGGCAAGGCGTCGCAGGTCCATTGATTGACCACCAGGATGCGCGTTCAGGCGCTCCCGGGATATCCGGCACCATTGGCGCCCGTGTCGCCGAAACCGTTACAACCCTCCACGGAACAACCCAGATCCACGTGCAGCATCCGCAGCCTGCGCGACGTCGGGGTGATGTAATACTCGGCCGCGTAGACGGTCCCGAAGTGGGGGACGTAAATGCCGTGGTCTTTGCGCGTCAGCCCGTGCGGAAGCTTCGCGGGAATATGCGCCAGCGTGCAGGCGAAAATTCCGTTGTGGAGGGGTAGGGTTTTGCCTTTCCCCGGATGGAGCGACAGCTCGTCAAGCTCCTTTCGGATGGCGGCATCGTTTGCGTAGGCCGCCGTAAGTTTGTCCCAAGTGCTCAATTCGCTGAACAACCCGACGGCGAGATTGAGCTCGATATGGTGTCCGGCGATACGAAGGCCAGCGAAGTGGGTTCCGTGCAGGATGAAGGACCCCGGCGCCTTGCCGTTGTCGGCATGTTTCGAAGTGAGCCGCGTCATCAGGCGATCGCAAGTGACCACGTTGAGCGTGCACAGGTCTTCGATCACCACGGATGCGAGAGTGCCGTAAGCCTGGTCGCGCTCACTGTAGCTGCTGACGACATGGCTCTCTATCGATCCGATCGAAAGGTAGTCCAGATGTTTGAAATTCTCAACGCGCACCTTACCGAATCCCGCGCCGATGGCCGAAGCGATCGAAGCCTGAAGCGGCATGGTGTCACAAACTGGAAGAGAAATGTGTCCCGAGGCCCCCACGGCCTCTGTGTGGTATAAAAAAGTTGTTCGTGGCATAGTAGCGAAATTAGCTTACTGGAATCGAAGGGTAAATGGGAAGCGCGCGAGTTCGGTTTCTTTACCGGCGCCGCTCCCCATCACCACCAGCACATATTTGCCGGCAGCCAACTGGTGCGTCGGGATTAACATGCTGATGGTATCGCCGGTGGGCGTGGCCGGTATCGTAGCCTTCTCCGTACCGGACGCATCACGCAACTCAGCGCGGTATTGCGTGTAAACGCCTTCCCAGGAAGTGTCCAGATAGAGCAGGTAGAATTTCGACCCGGCCGCCGGCGAGACCACGGTTTCGTCGCCGCGCGCCGCCGAATAAACAGGAAACATCGAAATCGCCTGCGCGCGTTCGCTCGACCGAAACGCCACATATCCGGCGAAGATGCCAATGAGCAGCGCTCCGAGCGCCACTGCCCATTGGCGGTACCAAAAAGGCGAAAACCCATGCCACCAGCTCGCCGCGCTCTCCGGCACGGTCACGCCGGCGGGAACCGGGGCCAGATCCTGCTCGGCGAAAACAGCCCGAGCGTTCTCCTGAAAAATAGTCAGAGCCCTCAACTCCTCCGAGCACTGAGGACAATCGAAGAAATGCCGTTCGTATTCTTCGACCTCGGACACAGACAGGTCGCCAAGCATGTAACGCTCAACAGCGTGCATCTGGTCTGCATCCAAATGATCCATCTTCCATTCGCCTCACGTAATAGATGTGTTCTCAACCGCCCAGCCGTTTCATATGCACGACATATTTCATGGCGGATCCTAGCCGTCCTTATCGAGCGCGGCGCGAAACCGGATCTTCGCTCGATGTACTAGGACTCTCAGATAATCCCGATTCACGTCGAATCGCCGGCACACTTCCACCTTATCGATGTCCTCTAGAAACACTGCCCGAAGAATGCGCCGGTCCTTCTCCGGCAGCGCCTCCAACACGCTGCGAACCATGTCCTTGCGCTCCCGCGTCACCACTTCGCCCTCCGGATTCATGCTCCGGTCCACCAATTGATGAGCGTCTTCGGGCATCGCCGGATGGCGCGTGGAAGCGCGCAGCAGTTCCATCATCACATTGATCGAAACGGAGTGGACGTACGCCCCCAGCCTCTCCGGATGGTCCATCGATTTGTCGGACCGGAGGAAATTCAGCACTCGCAAAAACGTTTCCTGCCGGATATCGTCGATCAACTGCCACGATCGCAGACGGTACCGCAGGGACAGCCGGATGGCGTTGGTGAAATGAAGAACAAAATGCCTCTCCGTATCCGCGTCGCCTTGGCGAAGCCGGACCAGGTAGTCATTATCAAAAGGCGTCTTGTTCAAGAATTCAGGATACTCCAGGCGCATGTACCAAACTGGCAAAGCGGGCTTCCCACGGTAGAGCTACTCTATGAAGATAGCAATGCCGCTCTCCCGTTTCGACAGCCTGACCCGGCGCTGGTTCACCGATCGGTTTCCCACCGTCACGGAGCCGCAGTTGCTCGGATGGCCCGAAATCCATGCCGGCCGCGACGTGCTGATCTCCGCGCCTACCGGCTCCGGCAAAACATTGGCCGCATTCTTGATCGCTTTGGATTCCTTAGTACGCAAGTCCCGCTCCGGCGAGCTTGGCAATCAAACTGAGATCCTCTACGTCTCGCCTCTGAAGGCCCTCTCGAACGACGTGCAGAAGAATCTCGACGTACCCTTGTCCGGAATTGCCGACCTCGCCGCCGGGGAAGGCATTCTCCTCGCGCCCATCCGCACCGCCGTTCGCACCGGCGACACGCCCGCCTCCGAACGGCTGCACATGATGAAGCACGCGCCGCACATTTTAGTCACGACGCCCGAATCTCTCTTCATCCTGCTGACCTCGGAAGGCGGCCGCAAGATGTTGCGCCACGTGAAGACGCTGATCCTCGACGAAATTCACGCGGTCGCCGGATCGAAGCGCGGTTCGCATCTCGCGCTGTCGGTCGCAAGGCTCGAAGCCCTGGTACAAAGCCCGCTTCAGAAGATCGGACTCTCCGCCACCGTCAGCCCCATCGAGCAAGTCGCGCAATTCCTCGGCCGCGAGCCGAAGATCATCCAGATAGGCCATCGCCGGGCCATGGATCTCGCCGTCGAAGTGCCGCGCGACGAGCTCAGCTCGGTCGCCAGCAATGAGATGTGGAAAGATATCCACGACCGCCTGGCGAATCTCGCGCTCGAACATCGCACCACGCTCGTCTTCGTCAACACCCGCCGCCTGTCCGAAAAAGTCGCGCATCATCTTTCCGAGCGTCTCGGCGAAACGGCCGTCCTGCCGCATCATGGAAGCCTTTCGCGCGCCCTGCGGCTCGAAGCCGAGCAGCGTCTCAAGCGTGGCGAGCTGCGCGCCGTGGTCGCCACTGCGTCTCTCGAACTGGGTATCGACATCGGCACCGTCGACCTCGTCTGTCAAATCGGTTCGCCTCGATCCATCGCCGCCGCCCTGCAACGCGTGGGCCGCGCCGGTCACTGGGTAGGCGCCCTTCCGAAAGGCCGCCTCTTCTGCACCACGCGCGATGAATTGATCGAATGCGCCGCGCTGGTCCGCGCCATCCGCGCCGGTTTCTTAGACAAAATCGAAATTCCCCGCGCGCCTCTCGACATCCTCGCGCAGCAGTTGGTCGCCATCTCAGCCACCGGCGAATGGAAGGAAGACGATCTCTTCGCGCTCGTGTGCTCCGCGTATCCTTATCGCGATCTCACCCGCAAGAGTTTCGATTCCGTCATCGAAGTTCTGTCCGAAGGCATCGCCACTATGCGCGGCCGCCGAGGCGCGATGCTGCATCGCGATCAGGTCAACGGCGTCATCAAAGGCCGCCGCGGCGCGCGTCTCATCGCCATTACGAACGGCGGCGCGATCCCCGAGACCACGCAATACCAAGTGATCGCCGAGCCCGAAAACACCCTCGTCGGTACCCTCGATGAGGACTTCGCGATTGAGAGCCACGCCGGCGATATTTTCTTGCTCGGCACCACCTCATGGCGCGTCAAGCGAATCGAGACGGGCCGTGTCCGCGTCGAAAATGCGCATGGCCAGCCTCCGACCATTCCCTTCTGGGTCGGTGAAGCCCCCGGCCGAACGGTTGAACTTTCACGCGAAGTCGCGCGTCTTCGCGAAGACATCTTCATCGCGAAATCCGAAGGCGTCCAGATGCTAGAGCGCGAATGTTCCCTCGATAAGCGCGGTTCAGAGCAAGCCGTCGAATATGTCAACGCCGGTCAGCGAGCCCTCGGCGTCGTCCCCAGCCAGGACGTCATCGTCGCCGAACGCTTTTTCGATGAAGGCGGCGGCATGCAGCTCATCATTCATTCGCCGTTCGGCACGCGCATCAATCGGGCGTGGGGCCTTGCGTTGCGCAAGCGCTTCTGCCGCACTTTCAATTTCGAATTGCAAGCCGCCGCCACTGACAACGGGCTCGTCCTCTCGCTCAGCGATCAGCATTCTTTCCCTCTCGAACTGGTTTTCGATTTCTTAAAAACGCCGACAGTCGAGCACGTACTGACGCAAGCCATGCTCGATTCGCCCTTGTTCGGCGCGCGCTGGAAATGGAACGCGCAGCGTGCGCTCGCCGTCCTGCGCTTCGCCGGCGGCCACAAGGTTCCACCGCCCCTCCAACGCATGCGCGCCGACGATCTTCTCGCCGCGGTGTTTCCGGATCAGGTTGCCTGCGCCGAAAATCTCACCGGAGAGATTCGCATTCCCGATCATCCTCTGGTCAGCGAAACGATCGACAATTGCCTTCATGAGGCGATGGATCTCAAAGGTCTTATCAACATCCTCGACCGCATCGCGGCGGGCACTCTGCGCACTGTCGCCGTCGATACGCCGGAGCCTTCGCCCTTCTGTCACGAAATTCTCAACGCGAATCCATACGCCTATCTCGACGACGCCCCTCTCGAAGAGCGCCGCACGCGAGCCGTCATCATTCGCCGCACTCTCAACTCCGATGCCGCGGGAGGAATCGGCGCACTCGATCCCGCCGCCATCGCGCAGGTCGCCGACGAATCCTGGCCCGTAGTTCGCGATCCCGATGAGTTGCACGATGCGCTCCTGACTCTGATCATCCTGCCGCCCGTCGAGCAGTGGACCGGGTTCTACGATCAACTCCATGCCAAAGGCCGAGCGAGTCTGGTCGGCGCCCACTGGGTTGCGACCGAGCGTCTCGATCGCACCGCCGACTTCGTCTCCATCCTCCGCGGCTGGATGGATTCCATCGGCCCCACCACGACCGCGGCGTTAGCGGGACGCCTCAGCTTGCCCGAAATCGAGGTCGAAATCGCGCTAGCGCATCTCGAGGCCGAAGGCCAAATCCTGCGCGGCGCTTGGTCTCAAACAAAGACGTGTAGTTCCGAGCCGGAATTCTGCCACCGCCGCATCGTCGCCCGCATCCATCGCCTGACTCTTGGACGTCTTCGCAAAGAGATTGAGCCCGTAACCGCCGCCGACTTCATGCGATTCCTCTGCCGCTGGCAGCACATGGCGCGCGGCACGCAGTTGCACGGCGTCGACGGGCTGTTCCACATCCTTAAGCAACTGCAAGGCTACGAAATTCCCGCCGCCGCATGGGAATCCTCGGTGTTACCCAGGCGCATCGTCGATTACGATCCCGAGCTGCTCGACCGCTTATGCCTCTCCGGTGAAATCGCCTGGGGACGCCTCTCGCCTCATCGCGCCTTCGATCCCGATTCGCCCACCAAGCGTGTTCGCCCCACCCGCAGCGCGCCCATCGCGATTTTCCGCCGTGAGGATTTCCCGTTCCTGGCTGCTCCGCGCACCGAAACGCCGCTATCGCATCAAGCGCGCGATGTCTTCGAATCGCTCCAAAAACGCGGTGCATGCTTCTTCGTCGAGCTGGTCAAAACCAGCGGACGCCTCGCCAGCGAAGTGGAGGATGGGCTCTGGGAACTGGTCGCCGCCGGCCTGGTCACCGCCGATGGCTTCGATAATCTGCGCGCCCTGCTCGATCCCAAACGGCGAGCCGGAGGCACGCAACGTCCCCGCCATTCCTCCGGACGCTGGGCTTTACTGGACCGTTCGAACGCAGAGTCAACAGACATCGAATTCTTCGCGAAGCTTCTTCTCGACCGCTGGGGCGTAGTCTTCCGCGATCTACTCCAGCGCGAGCCTCTCGCGCCCGCGTGGCGCGACTTGCTAGTCACCTACCGCAGAATGGAAGCCCGCGGCGAAATTCGCGGCGGCCGCTTCATCTCCGGATTCGTCGGCGAACAATTCGCAAGACCCGAAGCAGTGGATCTCCTCAGATCCGTCCGCCGGTCAACTTACATGGGCGAAGAAGTAGACGTAGCGCTAGCCGACCCATTGAATCTAACCGGCATTGTAATCCCCGGCCCGCGGACAAGCGCGCTCACCCAAGGATCGATAATAATCGGCCATATCGCGTCCGGCGCCACCGTGGACGCCACCGCCTAGGAGTTCGATAGAACGGCGGCGAGGTGTTGAAAATCACGGTAGCGGCCGAATCTTGATGTTGCGAAACCACGCTTCCGACGCCCGGTTCTGCAGGCTGATCCAACTCTCTGTAGCGACCGGCGTCTCGGCGCTCGCGCCCTTCGCCGGCATTCCCCGCAACGCGGCTTGAACGGCGGGATTCGTGGTTTCGAAGCTTAATACGCGCGTGCCGTTGAGCCAGTGCTCGACGTGCTCGCCGTGGACGATCAGGCGCGACTCGTTGAACACTCCAATCCTCCAGTTCGCGCCCACCGGCGCGAGAATCGAGTACAGCGCTCCGGTAATACGCGTCGGATCGCCTGCGTCGGTCGAGTAAATGTCAACCAACAGGTACTCCAAGCCGCGATACTTCACGCCGGAGTTGCCGAGCTTCGATAGCTTCCATTCGAACTGGAGCTCGAACGATTTGAAACTTTCCACGGTACGAATGTTCTCGAAGCCATCGGTGCGCGCCAGCGCCTTCAGGCAGCCGTCCTCAATGATCCACGACTGGGTGGGAAAAGGCTTCCCCGTGACTTCCAGCCAGCCGTTCGAGGTCGTGCCATCGAAGAGCGAACGCCAGGGTTGATCCTGAGCGGCCGCAAACTGCGTGGCTAAAACAACTGCTCCGGCGACCCCGAGCCTGAGTCTCATGTCCCAAGCTTAGCAGTCGGTTTCGCGAAGGCGTCAGGCGTTGAGGTACTTGTGAAGCGGACTCCAATAATGCTCCTGCCAGCCTTGGGCGAGGTGTTCCTGTTTGTCCGCGGTGAACCCGGCGTGATCGAAAACAATTCGTGTTCCAGCGCCGCGCGCAACCAGCTCAAATCTCGCAATCGAGTATTCGCCCGCCGGCCAGGAAGCGGGACGCCACGCCTGGACGATCCGTTGATTCGGTATCAATTCAATGTTGCGGCCTTCAATCTGCCCGTCGAACAGCTTGAAGGTCCCGCCTGGCCGTGGATCAATTTCGGCGGCGAGACCGGAGAAGGTTTTGAATTGATTGGCGTCGAGCAGCGCCTGATAAATCCGCTCCGGCTTTGTTGTGAAGTCGATTTCGAAGTGAATGGTCGTTCCTGGCTTCGCCGCTTGCGCGTGAGCCGAAACGGCTGCGATGCCGCCGAAAAGAAAACTCATCCGGCGGCGCGTGACTTTATTGTCCATACGGCATTGGACCATGGGCATAAAATATGATCAAGATAATCTTTTAGGAGGTGCGACCATGCCGTACCCAGTTGGCCATCGCGGGCAGGTTCGCAAGAAAATTGTGGACAGCGCCCGCCGGTTATTCAATCAACGTGGATTTGAAAACGTCTCCGTGGATTCCATCATGGCGCATGCCGGCCTCACCCGCGGAGGATTTTACAGCTATTTCGACAGCAAGAGCGATCTCTACGCCGAGGTCATGCGATGTTTCTTCACCGACCCCGATTGGGAGCACCGCTGGGAAGGCGTCGAGTTCGACAACTCCGCTGAGGCTGGGCCGCAAATCGTTCGCGCGTACCTGTCCAGTCATCATCTCGACGACGTCGAGAACTCATGTCCGCTCGTCGCTCTGCCGAACGATGTTGCGCGCAGCGATGCGACCGTGAAGGAGGCATTTGAGATCGTCTTCAAAGCAATGGTGAAGCTTCTCGGGCGCGATGTGAGGAACTCGCGGTCGCGCGAAAAAACCGCTATGGCGATCGCCGCTCTCTGTATCGGTGGGATGGTCGTCGCGAGATCGATGAATGACCGTGACCTTGGCGACCGCCTTCGCGAGGCTGCGACGAAAGTCGCTTTGGAACTGGGCGGGTGGACAAAGCCGCAATCCCGCGCGAAAAGAAGGCGCAAGTTATCCTAAAAACAGAACCCATGAAATACGTAAATTACCTCTGGGACGACCAGACGGCGAGCTCCCTTTCTCCTGCCGAACGCCTCGTTTATCGCTCGAATCTGCTTGGTTCGGATCAACGCATTACCAACACCGGCGGTGGCAACACCTCGTCGAAGCTGATGGAAAAAGATCCGCTCACGGGCCGCGAAATCCAGGTGCTGTGGGTGAAGGGCTCGGGCGGCGATCTGCGCACCAGTAAGCTTGAGAATTTTTCCTCGCTCTATCAGGACAAGCTGATCGCGCTGCAATCGATCTACGCCGCTGGTCGCGAGAAGGGTCCGAAAACGCCGCATGAAGACATGATGGTGGGTCTGTTCACGCACTGCACCTTCAACCTGAATCCCCGCGCATCGTCGATCGATACCACGCTGCATTCGTTTGTCCCGCAGAAATTCGTGGACCACATGCACCCGAATTCGGTGATCGCGATAGCGGCGTCGAAACGCTCCAGGGAATTGACCAAAGAAATTTTCGGGCGTGAGATCTCCTGGACGCCATGGCTGAGGCCGGGCTTCGAGCTTGGCCTCGAACTTGAACGGATCGCCAAGGCCGAGCAAAAAGGTAAAGGAGTGATTCTGGGCCAGCACGGGCTGATCAATTGGGCCGATGACGATAAAGAATGTTATGAGCTGACGCTGAACCTGATCGAAAAAGCGGCCGATTATATTGAGGCTCGCGACAAAGGCGAAAAGACTTTCGGCGGCAGGAAGTTCGAGACGATTCACGATGCCGGGCGCGACGAATTGCTGTTCGAACTGCTGCCCTGGCTTCGTGGGCAAGTATCGCGGAAAAAACGCTTCATCGCGACCATCCAGTCCGATCCCGCCATTCTGCGCTTCGTCAACAGCCACGACGCCCCGCGCCTCGCGGAGTTGGGAACGTCCTGTCCGGACCACTTCCTGCGCACGAAAATCAAGCCTCTCTACGTCGATTGGAATCCGCAAAATGAAAACCTCGACACGCTCAAAGCCAAGCTGACCGCGGGTCTGGAGCAGTATCGCAAGGACTACGCCGCGTATTATGAGCGGTCGAAGCACGCGAACTCTCCGTCGATGCGCGATCCGAATCCAACCGTGATCCTGATCCCCGGCATCGGCATGATCGCGTTCGGCAAGGACAAAAGCGAATCGCGCGTGACCGCCGAGTTTTACAACTGCGCGGTGGAAGTGATGCGCGGCGCGGAAGCGATCGACGAATACATTGCTTTGCCTCAGCGGGAAGCGTTCGATATCGAATATTGGCTGCTCGAAGAGGCGAAGCTGAAGCGCATGCCCCCCGAAAAAGAGCTGGCGCGTAACATCGTAATCGTGGTCGGCGCGGGGAACGGCATCGGACGCGCGGTGGCCCATCGCGTCGCGAAAGAGGGCGCGCACGTGGTTTGTGCCGACCTCGACAAGAGCGCGGCGGAGGCGACGGCGAAGGAGCTGACGAAAATCTACGGGCTCGGCATCGGCGTCGCGGGCACAGGCATTTCCGGATGCGGGCCCGCCATCGGCGTGGCAGTGAACGTTACGGACCGGGCCAGCGTTCGTGAGATGTTCAAGCAGGCGGTGCTTGCCTACGGCGGCGTCGATAACATCGTCGTCACGGCGGGCGTGTATGTGGCACCCGATCGCGCCGGCCACGTGACGGACGATCAATGGAAGCTGACGTTCGACGTGAACGTCATGGGCGGCTATCTGGTTGGCGATGAGGCGCGGGACATATTCGCACGCCAGGGACTGCGCGGAAGCCTGGTAATTACAACCAGCGTAAATGCCGTGGTGGCGAAGAAAGGCTCACTCGCCTACGACGCGTCGAAGGCCGCGGCGAATCACCTGGTACGGGGCTTGGCGGTGGAATTGTCACCCCTGGTGCGGGTGAATGCGCTGGCGCCTGCGACGGTGGTGGCGGGGTCCACCATGTTTCCGCGAGATCGCGTGATTGCGTCGCTGGTGAAATACTCGATCGCGTTCGAAGAAGCGGAGAGCGATGAATCGCTTCGCGACAAACTGGCGAATTATTATGCGCAGCGCACCTTGACTAAGGCGGCGATCACACCGGAGGATCAGGCGGAGGCGGCGTATTTCCTATTGTCGGACCGTTCCTCGAAGATCACGGGACAGACGGTGCAGGTCGACGGCGGACTGCAGGAAGCCTTCGTTCGCTGATGCGACTGGCAAGTCTCGGTGAAATTTTGTGGGACCTGATCGACGGCCAGGAACTCCTCGGCGGCGCGACGTTCAACTTTTCCATTCAGCTATCGCGACTCGGTCACGATGTGTCTTTCCTAAGCGCCGTCGGCGACGATGAGAGAGGCCGGCGTGCCATTGAAACGGCATCGCGATTAGGCCTGTCGACAAAGTTCATTCGCACTGTGAAAGACGCGCCGACCGGCACGGTGTCGGTCGTCTTGGATGCGCGCGGGCAACCGTCGTATGAGATTCACAGGCCCGCCGCGTACGATTTTGTTGCCCTCGCGCCTCTCGATGAGCCCGATTGGATTTATTACGGGACGCTCCAGTTCACAGAGCCGCGGATGCGCGCTGTACTGCTCGATCTGATTCGCCGCTATCCGCAAGCGCGCCGCTTTTACGACATCAATCTAAGAAAACATTCATACACTGCCAAACTCGTGATGGAGTTGCTGCAGCGCGCGAGCGCCGTCAAGCTCAACGCGGACGAACTAGCCCACGTGCAGCAGATGGCGGGAACTTCGCATTCTTCATTAGAAAGCTTCTGCCGAGACTACGCGTCGCGTTTTCATTGGGACGCCGTTTGCGTCACGCGCGGCGAGCGGGGCTGCGCGATCTTGAAAGGCGGCGAATTTGTCGAGGTGGGCGGCATTCCTGTCGATGTTGCCGACACCGTGGGCGCCGGCGATGCGTTCGCCGCGGCATTTTTGCACGGCCTCGATGCATGCTGGCCTTCCGCAAAGACCGGCGCATTCGCGAATCGCCTCGGAGCCCTAGTCGCCAGCCGCCCCGGCGGCGTTCCCGCGTGGTCGTGGAACGAACTGGAAATCTAACACGAACCGATGGGAGCGCTTCCCCCTTATATCAAATCAATTCCTACCGAGCCGCGACCGCAGGAGGCGGTTTCCGAGAACCACTACTTCTTCATCGCTGCCGGACTCTTCGCCGCTACCGCTTTCTTCACGGGCGCCGGTAGCAACTCCAATCGCAAGCACCCTGCCGCCGCGCGCAGTCGAACCGCCGGCTTCTTGTCGTCGAGCAACGGAATCAGATCCTTCTCCAACTTTCGATCGTTACGCAGAGCGATCGCATGACACGCCGCCGCGCGCACCGATCCTTCTTTATCCTGTAGCGCGTCAATCAGCGCCTCCAGCACGCGCGGATCTTTTTCTGAGGCCAGCAGCAGCGCGGTGGCCGCGCGGCCTGACATGCTGGGATCGCTAAGAATCCCTTGCAGTGAAGAAATTCCAGTACCCAAGCCGGGCACGGGCGCAAACCCGGCCCCGGTCTTAATGGCGAACATCATCAAGGGCCGCGGCGTTTGAAGCAGGCGCAACGCATCGCGTTTCTGCTTGGTGAAGAAGTTGGATGACGTCTTCACTTCGCCGCTTAATACCGAGAGCAGAGCATCTTCGCCGACGGGGTCTTTCAAACCCCACAGCGCTTTCGCGGCCGCGAAACTCACCTCAGGCACATCGTCGGCAAGCGCCCTTTTGAGCGCGGGCACCGTGTTCTTATTCTTCAAGTCGACCAGACTGGTCACCGCAGCGACGCGCACCTGCACGTCCTTATCGTCCAGCATCGCTTCGAGCGTCGAGGTGTAAGGCTCATGCGAGCCAATCAAGCCCATCGATTGCACCGCCTGCAGGCGCGTGTCGGGATTCTTATCCTTCAGCGAGTCGGTGATGATGCTCCAGGCCTGATCCTTCAGCGGAGCCGGAGTTTGCGCCAACAAGCTAGAAGCTAAAAGTATTCCAAACAGATATCTCATAGAGGCCCCTTCAAACTTATTGCTACCGGCAATCGTTGTCTACCAGCCGCGACTACAGGGAGCGATTCCCCGAGCGCGGTGAATTACCGCGCCAGTGCCACAGCCAGCAACAGCGCCCTCTGCGTCCCCAGATACGAATCCTTCGTATCGAACGATTCGGTCAGCGCGTGCGCTCCGTTCCCCACTCCTCCTCCACCGATTGTAATTGCGGGGATCCCGGCGTTCATCGGCACATTCGAATCGGTCGACCCTTCGCCGAGCCTGCCTGTGCCACCGAAAATCTTCGACACCGCAACCGCTGCGATCACGATCGCCGAATCGGCCGATGTGCTTCCCGCCGGCCTGTAGCCCACTAGATCGGGAGTTGCCGAAACCGTCCCGCGGCCCTTCCAACGCTTATTCTCTTCCGCGACTGCGTCCTGCACCGCACTTTTAAATTTTGCATGCAGCGCTTCGAGGGACGTCTTGTCGGAGGAACGCATATCGACCTCCATCCACGCGTCAAATGGAATCGCATTCACCGAAGTTCCACCTCCCACGCGGCCCACGTTGAACGTCGTCTTCGGATTCGCAGGCACTTCAAGCGCGTCTATCTTCGCGATCGCCCGGCCCATCGCCTGAATCGGGTTTGCCATGCCGAATGCCCCGAAGCTGTGCCCGCCGGGCCCTTTGAAGGTCACGCGATATCGATAGCTCCCCACGCCGATGTTGGTGATGCTCAGGCCGGTGCCGTCCACCGAGATAAATTTGTCGATCTGCCCCTTCAGGCTGTCGGTGAAAAGATTCTTGGTGCCGCGCAGGTCGCCGAGCCCTTCTTCGCCCGTATCCGCCACGAACGTGATCGTTCCGGGCGTCTTCACATTCGCGTCCTTTAATGCCTGGATCACGCCAAGCATCACGGCCAGTCCTCGGCAATCGTCGCCGATGCCCGGCGCTTTCAGCACCGTCCCTTCGCGTGTCACCCTGACGTCGGTTTCTGGAGGAAACACCGTATCGAGATGCGCCGCGAAAACGAGGTTCGGATGAGCTGCCGCCCCGGAACGCACACCAATCACATTACCTGCCTTGTCGATCCGGACGTTTTCCAATCCCAGAGCTTTAAACAGCCGCTCGAACTCCTTTCCGCGGGCCTCTTCTTTGAACGGCGGAGCCGCGATTTCGCAGAACCGCGCCTGCTCGTCGATAAAATGCGCCTCGTTGCGCCTGGCTGCGTCGAGCGCCGCCTTCACCGTCGGATCCTCGGCGAGCTTCATCGCGTCTTGAGCGGCAAGAATACTCGCGCCTGATAAAAGCGCGCACAACATCATCCTCATATCGTTCTATTGTGCACCACGCGGTAAAATAAAAGTCCATGCGGTGCGTATTGCTCCTGTTCGCTTCCGGCGCCCTGTTTGCGCAACGGCAGACTTTCGACGTTCAAACGATGCTCGGCCTGTCCCGCGTCAGCGAGCCGGCGCTCTCTCCCAATGCCAGGCAAGTGGCCTTTACGGTGCAAACCGTCGACATCGAGAAGAACATCAAGCCCAAGCAAATCTATGTTGTTACCGTAACTGGTGGCACACCTCTCCAGTTGACGCGCGACGGTACCGATAATGAGCGCCCCCGCTGGTCCCCCAGCTCGGAATTGATTTACTTCATTTCGGACCGCGGCGGCTCGTCCCAGGTTTGGGTCATGGATAGTGCGGGCGGCCACGCTCGCCAGATTACCCATCTTTCGACGGAGGCCGGCGGCCTCCTCGTTTCGCCCGATGGGAAAAAGCTGGTGTTCGAATCCAGCGTTTACCCGGAATGCGGCGCGGACGACAAGTGCAATAAGGATAAGATCGATGCCGAGGCGAAAAACAAAGTAAAAGCACGTATTTACACCTCTTTGCTTTACCGTCACTGGACCACTTGGGAAACGAAGCGGCGCCAGCATTTGTTGGTTGTCGATGCCGATGGATCGAACGCGAAGGATCTTACGCCGGGTCCGCACGATGTTCCACCGTTTTCCCTCGGTGGTCCGGACGATTACACCATTTCGCCGGATTCGATTGAAGTCGCGTTCACGATGAATGCCGATCCGGACGCGGCAACTAGCACGAATTCAGATATTTACACGGTTCCCATCATCGGCGGAGAGATGGAGAGGATCACCCGCGGGTTGGGCGCCGATAATGCGCCGCTCTATTCGCCGGATGGAAAAATGCTCGCATTTCGGTCGCAGGAGCGCGCGGGCTATGAAAGCGATCGTTGGCGGTTAATGGTGCTCGATCGCGCGAGCGGCAAGACGACGAATTTGTCGGAGGCCCTCGATCGCTGGGTGGAATCAATGACTTGGCTCCCGGATTCGGAGCGGCTGGTATTCACGACAGAAGATCGCGGGCGCACCGGTTTGCAGATGATTTCGGCTTCCGGCGGCGGTGCGCGTGTCATTATTTCGGGGGCCTCGACTTTGGATGATGTGCAATTTTCGCCGGATGGCGAAACGATGATTTATAGCCAGCAAAGCGGGTCGAAACCGGTCGAAATTTTTAAGGCGACCGCAGGATCGGGCATTGGCGTTGCGCTCACTCATTTCAACGATTTAGCGATTCAAAACTCCACCGTCCGGCCGCTAGAGGAAGTATCGGTCGCCGGCATTCAAACGTTCATCGTGAAGCCGCCGGATTTTTCGCCGGTGAAAAAATATCCTGTTCTATTCCTGATTCACGGCGGTCCGCAAGGGGCGTGGGGCGAGACGTGGAGCTATCGTTGGAACCCGCAAGTATTTGCATCGGCGGGATATTTAGTCGTCATGCCGAACCCGCGCGGCTCTACCGGATACGGTCAGAAGTTCATTGACGATATCAATGGCGACTGGGGCGGCAAGGTTTACGAGGATATTATGGCGGTGGCCGATTATATCGAAAAATTGCCATATGCGGATGCCGATAGGATGGCTGCGGCGGGCGGATCGTTCGGAGGGTACATGATTGACTGGATACTCGGCCATACTACACGATTTAAAGCACTTATTTCTCATTCCGGGGTCTATGATCTGCGCAGCATGGCGGGCGAAACCGAAGAATTGTGGTTCCCCAAATGGGAGTTCAACGGCATGCCGTGGGACAACCCGGATATGTACGCCAGGTGGTCGCCCAGTTTTTTCGCTAACGACTTCAAAACGCCGACGTTAGTGCTGCACGGCGAGCTCGACTACCGGGTTCCGGTGGGACAGGGGATGCAGTTATTCACGGCGTTGCAAATGCAGAAGGTGCCGTCAAAGATCGTCCTGTTTCCCGATGAAGGGCACTGGATTTCTAAGCCGCAAAATAGCGTTTTGTGGTACGGGCAGTTCCTGGAATGGGTCGGAGAATGGCTAAAGAAGCCGGCAAATTGAGCCTTAAATGGGCATATTGTGCCCTTTGTGTAGCCTTAATCGACCTTAATTGCACCTCTTTTGGAGCTTCCGCTGAGGCTCGCTTGCGAAAAACCCTGGCTACGCAGACGACCGGCGCGATTGCGTTGCCGACGGGAGTGATCGAAATTTCGTCCGAATTGCGCCTCGCGCCGGGCGCGCACGATCTGGACATTGTCGGGACGGGAACGATACTCAAAGCGGCGAACAATTTCAAAGGGCGCGCGATCTTTGTGGCCGAAGATGCGCGCGCGATCCGGTTTCGAGAATTTGCGATCGATGGGAATCGCGCGGCGTTCGACCAACCGGCGGAGATGGCTCCGCCGGAGAACGCTTACCGGATATTTTATTCCAACAGCGGCATTCTGCTGGACCGCGTCATGGGCGCGGAAATTGTCCAGGTGCAGTTTACGGCTATTCCGGGATTCGCCGTGATTGCGAGCCGTTCTTGGAACGTCAAAATCAAAAACGTTCTGGTGGAGGATTCGGGCACGCTCAACGCCAAGAGACGCAACAACACCACCGGTGGAATTGTGATTGAAGAAGGGACATCCGACTTCGAAGTGAGGGAGTGTCAGTTCACGCGGATTCGCGGGAATGCATTGTGGACCCACTCGCTGTATACCTCGCCCCGGCTCCGCGATGGAGTGTTCACTGCGAATCGCTTCAGGCAGATTGGGCGCGACGCGATTGAGATCGGCGCAGCATCGAACGTGCGTGTGGAGGACAACACGGGCGACCACATCGGCTATCCGCCGGAGGCGGTGGACGTGGAGAATATGGGAACTCCGGTGGCGATCGATACGGCCGGCAATGTGGACCATTCCACATACGCGCGGAACAGGTTCGAGGAGATCGACGGGAAATGCATCGATCTGGACGGATTTCACGATGGGTCCGTCATTGAAAATAAATGCACCAGCCGCGGGACGCCAGCGTCCTATCCATTTGGACATTTTGGAATTGTGATGAACAATACCGATCCGAACATGCGCTCGCAGAACGTCGAAATTCGCGGCAATACGATCGACGGAGCCAAGTACGGAGGCTTGTTCCTGATGGGCAGCGGGCACAAAGTAATTGGCAATTGGTTCTTGCATTTGAACACCGCGCAGTGCAACGAAACCAAGCAGTTCGTGTGCATTTATAAGGCGGATGAGCCGGCGATGCTGGAGAGCGGGATCTATCTCGGGAAGGGCGTGGCACGGATGGAGGCGGTGCGCGGCAACGTGATTCGCGATAACAGAATTTCAGGCCACAAGATGAAGTCGCGCTGCATCGGAGTGGGGCCGGGGGTGCAGCTTGGCGAAAATTCTATCGGTCCGAATGCGTGCGAGGATTACACGATGGAAGCGACGCATCCGCTTGGGCAGTCGGGACGCTGAGTTCGGCGGCACACGGCAGGGCATGGCCCCGCCCCACAGACTCATTACTTGAATTGCAGCCAGAGCCCTCTTGGGCTCGGGGCGTCGACACTCTCGAAACGTTCCGCTCGCGGCGTTTGGATAGACTGCGGAAAACTCGGGCAGATCGCTCCCCTGAAGAACAGCCCAGGCTTCGCCGCACATTCGCCGGAATTCTGTGAGCGCGAAGACCGTCGGCTGAAGCCGACGCTGCAAGCTGAAGCTCGCGCCACCGTCGTTCTTCATC